>Ga0247682_1000027_pt1 | contig 72295 bp, 54 predicted proteins | sample CNK23_metaG_FD_190130 | JGI IMG/M metagenome (GOLD analysis project Ga0247682, IMG submission 190130) | Soil microbial communities from Purdue University Martell Research Forest, Indiana, United States - CNK23 | ecosystem: Environmental > Terrestrial > Soil > Temperate forest > Bulk soil...
TCCTTGCGAAACGAGCGAACCGAGACGCTCGGCCAGCTCCAGATAGGGACGCACGCGGCGGTATTGATCGGCAGAAAGCGCGGGCAGGTTCACAGCGTTGCGAATGATGCCTTCGGCGAGGTAATCGCGAATCTGTACCGCGACCTGTGTGCCGACTTCTTCCTGGGCTTCCTGCGTGGAACCGGCGATATGCGGCGTACCGATGACGTTCGGCAATCCGATAAGCGGCGAATTTTTCGGAGGCTCTTCGACGAACACATCGAGAGCAGCTCCACCAAGGCGACCGCTCTTTAGTGCTGCAGCCAGATCCGCTTCGTTAATAAGCTCCCCGCGCGCGGCGTTGATGATGCGCGCGGTCTTTTTCATTTTCTCGATCGAAACCGCATTGATCATGTTCGTCGTCGCCGGGCTCAAGGCAGTGTGGAGCGAAATGAAATCGCTCTCTGCGTAGAGCCGGTCCAAGGGAACGAGCTCGACCTGAAGCTCCTTCGCGGCGGATTCGCTGATATATGGGTCGTACGCGAGCACGCGCATATCAAACGCTTCGGCGCGCGACGCCACTTCGCTGCCGATGCGACCCAGGCCGATCAAACCGAGTGTCTTCCCGCGAACTTCGGTGCCAGATGAGGACTTCTCCCAGCGGCCTTCACGGAGGGCGGCATCGAGCCTTGGAACTTGCCGGGCAAGCGCGAGCAACAGCGCAAACGTGTGCTCGGCTACGCTGATGGCGTTTCCGCCCGGAGTGCTCATCACCAGCACGCCGCGGCGCGTTGCTTCCTGCAAGTCGATGTTGTCCACGCCAACCCCTGCGCGGCCTACGGCGCGAAGGTGCGGCGCCTTGGCGAGCAAATCAGGCGTAACCTTCGTGGCGCTTCGTACGATGAGAGCGTCCGCATCGGCAAGCTCAGCTCCAATCGTTTCCTTGGTCGTGACCACCACGTTCAGACCGGGCGTTTTCTTGAGGAGTTCCACTCCCCGCTCGCTGATTTTGTCGGCAACGATGACTTTCATGGGTTTCCTTCGGTTTTTTCTGCTGCAGGCCGCCCCACCTACGGGCAGTCCCACGCTGGCATCTGAAACTAACCAAGTTAAAGGGCGAAGCGATGAGTGTCAAATTAGAAGAAGAAATGGAGGGGGCCGCGCTCTGTTATAGTTTCTGCAGGAGAGCTCCGGCAATGAGTCTCAGCGAGACGATTCAGAAAGATATTGTGACGGCCATGAAGGCCAAGGACGAGATGAAGTTGAGCGTCCTGCGTATGGCGAAAGCGGCGATTCAGCTCAAAGAAGTGGAAAAAATGCGCAAGCTGGACGAACAGGAGTCAATTCAGCTGCTGCAGACGCTGGTGAAACAGCGTAAGGAATCGATCGATCAATTTGGAAAGGGCGGCCGTCAGGATCTGGTGGAGAAAGAGCAGAAAGAATTGACGCTGCTTGAAGCGTATTTGCCTGCCGGAGCTTCGCCGGCTGAGATGGACGCGGCGGTCACGAAAGCGATCGCCGAAACGGGCGCGAATTCAGTCAAACAAATGGGCGCTGTGGTGAAGGCGGCCAAGAGCGCGCTCGGGGGCAAGACCGTTGACGGCAAAGCGCTCAGCGATTTGGTGCGCGAGCGGCTTTCAAAGCTCGGCTGAGCGGCGTCGCTGCAGATGGCCCCTGCCTCGCACTCCGAGAATTCTAATTCATTGGCGCTTGCCGTGCTGCGAATTGCCATCGGCGTCTTGTTCCTGATATTCGCCCAGTACAAAGTTTTTGGAACGCAGTTTACTTTGCACGGCGGATTTCAGTTCTGGATCAACCGATTTCTGGAAGACGGCGCGTACCCCTTCATGAAACCGATCCTGAAGAATTTCGTTCTGCCGCACGCTGTGCCTCTGGCGTTTTTTGTGGCGTACGGTGAACTGGCAATTGGCATCTCCCTGGTAACGGGAATTCTTGTGCGCGCCTCCAGTGTCTTTGGGCTTATTTTTATGCTGGGCCTGCTCTTCTCGTCGAACTATCCCGGCTCGCAAGCGCCGCTATGGCAATACTTCGGCGCCTCGCTGGACCACTCCGTGCTTGCTCTTTGCTTTCTCACTTTCTTGATTGGCCGAGCGGACTCGGCGCTTTCATTCCGCGACCTGAGAAAGCCTGGCGCCACTAACTGACTGCAGTCGTCAGGATTTTGCCTTCAAAACCGCAGTGCTCCGCTCATCCCCCGCGATAATCCGATACAGTTTCTTGAGTTCTTCCAGCTTTTCGATTGGAACCACCAACTCTTTGACCTCGAACGTTCGCGTGTACAGAATTGTATTTTCTTTCTTTTCCGTCCTGCTGTGATAGCTCGCAAAGCTATAGTCGACATCCACGGGTGGCGGCAAATCATCAATCTCATAGCCCGCGGGCAGCGCAATCTCGAACGAATCGACGTCCTTTTCTGGCCCTGGGAAGATTACTGGAAACTTTCTCGGTTCTTTGCCCTCCATCAGGTCGCTCGACTGAGTTCCCATTACACGGGGCCGAATCGTCAGCAAGTTTCCTGCAGGTTTGCCATATGAGGGAGCCACGAGGTTGAAGATGTAGCCGAAAGGAAGGTCCGTCACATCCAAATTGAGCATTTGCGCGCTGGTGATATCAAACATTCCAATCGAGTGTGCCACTTCCTGCTCAATTCGCTTAACGCGGTCCTTGCTCGACTGCACCGAGATTTGTTCGTAGCGTTCATAAGTTGCAAAATCTCCCTTGCGCGTGACGTTCATTTGGCCGCGTAGCGTACCACCCGCATCGAGCGTCAGATGTCCTGTGTGATTAATTCCATTGCTATTAGTGGGGAGTTGCGGCGTGCGAATGAGTTCGCCGCCATCAGGCCGAACTAGAAATGCGTAGTTCGCCTGCAGGTCCCCGCTCAAGTTCCCTATGGGAGTCTTTTCGTCCGTCGGATCAAAGATCAGAAGCTTGCCAAGCTTCGGATGGTCAAGTACCGCCATGTAACGGGGATCCTGAATTTGGTCTGGCAGCTTGATCGCTAGAATGGCGTGATTGAACTTCCTCATCGGAGGCGTTTGGGGTCCAACCGCGCCACGTCGCGTATTGATGAACACATAATACGAATCGATATCCGCCAGCTTTAGCATCGTGCTCAAAAGCGTCGCCTTGTCCTTGCAATCCCCGTAGCGATGAGCAAAAACGTCGGAGGCTGCATGAGGCTGCCAACCTCCGATGCCGAGTTCTATCGCAACATACCGGATGTCCTTTTGCAGAAACTTTGCAACCGCCTGTAATTTCGTTTGCGCTGTGTCCTGCCCCGCCGTGACTTCCGCAAACTTCTGACGAATTTCCGGTGTCGCCTCGCGCCTTCCGTTCGCGAGATTTCGCTGCCACTTTGCCATATCGTCCCACGTCAGAAAACTGGTGCTCCGCGTCGTGCCCGGCCCCAGAAAAGCGACGACCATTTGCGCGGCAAGTCCACTGAACGGCGGCATGTGTCTCTCGTATCGAATTGCTGGCACGTCGTTGACAACCCATTGCCACTGGTTCCCGCCGATAGCGTTTGGCTCCACCTTTGGGTGATTCAGCCACACCGCCGAATACTCCCAGCCTGGCGGCATTTGTAGCGAGTATCGAGCCTCCTTGACCGGAATTGTCTCCTGAAAATTCCATTCATCTTCCAGCACAAAAGGACGCGCCTGATACTCAATCTCAAATCCAACGACGTTGCCGGGTTCGCCGGCCGGAATTTCCAACACCTTTACTTTCGAGTCCGAGGCCATTTCCCAACCCGCCGCGGCGGACCTCTCGACCACGTCCTTGTCTTTAACCTCGTAGTCCTTCCCCTGTTTAGGAATACACCAACCGTGCATGCTTCCAACTTTTTGTTCGCTGTTCACCAAGGCATGCGCGGTGGCATATTTGCGGCCCTCCGGTCGCAAGATCTTGTACGCCCTCCTTACGAAGCCTTTCATCTTCCCGTCTGGCGTAACAGTCGTTACATCCTCGGCATAAAGCAGCACGGCATCCGTTTTTTCGTCGTACGTAGGCAGTGGCGCGCTCACTGCCGATCGCATCCAACCTGGTGCGTCCGCCTTTGCCGCTGGCGAAAACATCATAAAGACCACGCCAGCCGCGAAGACGAATAGTCCGTGTCGAATTGGCCTCATGAGTCCCTCATTTGCTCGCCGCTGCTGTCGCGGGCTGCAGGACAACCTGCTGTTCGTCCTGTGCTTTTACAAACTGGAAGAATCCTCTGAGGACGGAGTAATTTTCCTTTTCGACTATAATAAGATCCTCGCGTAGCACCCTTGCCACATGCACTGTCGTATCGCTCTTCTCCGCTTTCATCGAGTATTCCGCACCCTTCAAATCGCGATCGACCGGGGCGGGTACGCTTTCCGCCTTCCAACCTTCCGGCAAATGAATGCTGACGTCGTCCGTGGCCTTAAACGGAAATCGAAAGTAGATGGGCCAAACGCGATTCGCGTGCTCAAATAAATGCTTTTCTCCTGCGGAAAAAAATGAGGCTGGCAACATCAGTCGTTTTCCTGCAGGAGACGCCCATCCGGGGATCTTCACCTTAAACTCAGCGACTAAGGGGCTCTCCGAACTGCTCCATTCGGGTCCCTTCGTCAATTCCACCTCGCTGCCGGCCGGGATCGCATCCTTTACTTCTTCTTCTAAATATTTTTTTCGTTCTGTATCGTCTTGATTCCGTTCAGCAAGCCTTCTCAACTGCCCTTCGATGCCGGTATATACAACGTTCACCGTCCCTTCCAGATCGCCTTCAGGCGTCAATTTAAAATCAGCCTTCCTCTCAATTAGGGACTCGGCACTTTCCGGAACAGGCGTTTGAATCCAGCTGCCGCCATCTTTGTCCAGCTTCAGGCCAACCGTACCCGTCTCCACCCATGGCAACAGACCAAAGGGAGTAAACGCGGCTCCCGGATCGAAATAACGGTCTTTTCCGTCCACCTTTACCAGAACCACGTTGTCGGAAAGTTCGCGGCCATCAACTCGTTCTTTGCGGAAAAACGTTTCGTTTCGCTGCGCCACAAAGCACGGGTTGGCCTCAAACCCCGCTGCCCGCGCAAGACCCATAAAAAGCCACGTAAGCTGCCAGCCATAACCGTATTGCCCTTTCCAGAGCTCTTCGATATTTCCCGGCTCCTTCAGACTCTCTTGTTTGATTTGCTCCGCGGACATGCGCGGCAAATAGGTGAGGTTCTTGATCTGTTGCACGCGATCGTAAATCTTGCGAAGTTTTACTTCGGCCGCATCGCCCGGCGCGACAATCCCCTTAACGGCCTCTTCCATCGCCTTTCGCTTGTCAACAAAGCCCTCCGCCTTGCCGTTCGCCTTCTTGCCCCACTGCTTCCAATACTTGTCCACGTTCGGTTCGAACGGCTCGTCCCGGTAGATGAACACCACGCGAAACTTCAGTTCATTGAGTGGCGGCATGTGGTCTTCCTCGACGAATGCCGGCACGTTGGTGGACGTCATGCGCACGATCCCGTCCGGTCCCTGTTTTGGCTGATCTGTCCCCGTGGGCAACCCTGCAGGCCAGCTCCATTGCACGTTCCAGGGATAGTAGGCGTACGGTTTCAGCGTAAATACAGCCTTTTTCGTGAACAATTCTTCGCTGATGAGCCAATACGATCTGAAAATGTAGTAGTCCTCGAAATCTATGTTGTAGTGATATTCGATGATCGAGCCCGGTTGCACGTCGGGCAAAGTAAATTTCTTCGCAAGGTATTTTTCACCTTTTGTTTTCTCGACCAGTTCTTCATAAACCTTGCCATCGAAATTCGTAATCGTGCCATCCGGTCGGACCGTGCGGGCGCGGATCGTACTGATCGAGCTTCGTTGCTTCAGAAAGGGAATCTCGACATTGGCATACTTGCGCCCTTCTTCCGTGAAAACTTTGATCCGCACATAGTTGTATTCGCCAGCGCCGCGTCCACGCTGGATGCCTGCATCGTTCCGATCGACCTGCTTATACAACATCACCGCGGCTGCTCCGGGCGCCTCGGGCAGGCTCGTCATCTTCAATTCTTCTTGGCTAATCGGCTGCCACTCATCAGCCTTGGTGCTACCTGCAGTCACCATCTGACACGCTGCAGTCAATACAATTCCCAGCACTAAAGACTTCCACCCGCGAGATACGTTTGTCATTCGCGCTCTCCTGGAAAGATTGGCTCGTGCACTGCGTACGGCAACGTGGTCTAGGGACCCGGAGGAAATGCGTGCGGAACAACCGACCCGAGGACCGGACACGGTGCTGATAACTTTCGTACCCTGCAATTTGTGCCAAACTACAGGGCCGTCACTCACCTGTCAAGAGCACGCAGCCTTATCCTGTTACCTCTCCAGGCACTTTCATCAGCTCAATTTCGACGCCAGCCGTTTGCGAGGAGTTCCCAGCAGGAATGCCTTTCCCAAAAACCCTTCCGTGCGGCATAATCCCCCGCGACCTTTCCAATTTGGCTTCATCTCATCGCGAGGGAGACACCCGTGACCAATCGCCCCTGGAGTTCCACCGCGCCCCCAGGAGAATTCCGCACCTACATCGCTCCCGAAGAATCGTTAAAGGAGTTCACGCTGCGCGCGATCACCCTCGGCGCGCTGTTCGGTTTGCTGTTTGGCGCCGTAACGGTCTACGTCGGCCTTCGCGCGGGCCTCACGGTTTCCGCTTCCATCCCCATCTCAGTGCTCTCTATCAGTATTCTCCGCGCATTCGGCCGTTCCACCATTCTCGAAAACAACATCGTTCAGACCACCGGCTCCGCTGGTGAATCCCTTGCCGCCGGTGTCATGTTCACGATCCCTGCGCTCATCTTCCTCGGCTTCGGCAAGGAATTCACATTCTGGCGAATTTTTCCCCTCGCTCTCCTCGGTGGTTGGCTTGGCGTCCTCTTCATGGTCCCCATTCGCCGCCAACTCATCGTCAAAGAACACGGCAACCTTTCGTTTCCAGAAGGTACAGCATGCGCAGACGTTCTCGTCGCGGGTGAACGCGGTGGCTCATTCGCCGGCCGTGTATTTTGGGGACTCGGCCTCGGCGGAGTCTATACATTCCTGATGAAGACCTGCCTCGCCTGGACCGAACAACCAGAGGGCCGTCCCAGTTGGTTCCCCGGCGCTAGTTTTCGCGCCAACATCACCGCTGAATATCTCGGCGTCGGCTACATCATCGGCTCACGCGTATCAGGCATTCTGTTTGCCGGCGGGATTATCTCCTGGCTCGTCATCATGCCCGCCATCAAATTCTACGGTCAATATTCCGGCAATAATCCGATCTACCCTTCCACGGTTCCGATTCCTCTCATGTCTCCCGACGATATGTGGCGCAGCTACATTCGTCCCATGGGAGCGGGAGCGGTCGCTGCGGCCGGCCTCATCACGCTTCTTCGCACGATGCCCACTATCATTTCCGCGCTTCGGGCTGGCCTGAAGGACGTTCGCGCAGAAGGCGCAGGTCAAACAACATCCTCCAGCCGAATCGATCTCGACATTCCCATGCGAACGGTTGTTATCGGTTCCATCGTCATTATCGCCATGATGTGGGTCCTTCTGACGTTCCACCCGATTGAAGGAGCGGCCACTCGGTGGTACCAGAATCTTTTCGCGGCAGTCTTCGTCGTCATTTTTGGATTTCTCTTTGTTACGGTAGCCGGGCGCATCAGCGGCTTACTCGGTAACTCGTCCAATCCCATCAGCGGCATGAGCATTGCCACCCTGATGGCAACCTGCGCAATTTTCTTCGTCGCTGGCTGGACGGCTTCTAACTACGCCGTACTCGCTCTGATGATCGGTGGAGTCGTCTGCATCGCTGCCGCAATCGCAGGTGCCACCTCCCAGGATCTGAAAACCGGCTATCTCGTCGGCGCAACCCCTGTCCGGCAGCAATATGCATTACTCATCGGCGTCACGGTTTCGACGCTTGCTATCGGCGCGACGCTCAACCTGATGAACAAAGGCCTCGAGAAATATATCCCTTCACAAATTCCCGTAAACATCGCGGCTTTGCCTTCAGGCGTCAAGATCGAACAAAACTCATTCTCCTATCGCGGCAAGTCGTACACCTTGATCAATTCTCTTGGTTCGCATGAAATTGCGGACGGCGAGTATCTCTACGATGCCGGTTCGAAGCAGATCGAGTATCAATGGGCGCAAGGCATCGGGAGCGACAAAGCTCCCGCGCCGCAGGCTCGCCTGATGGCCAGCGTCATCAGCGGAATTCTCAATCAACGTCTTCCGTGGCGTCTAGTCTTGATGGGTGTTGCGCTCGTCATCGCCGTGGAAATTCTCGGCGTTCGTTCGCTCGCCTTCGCGACCGGCTCATACCTCCCGCTTGGTACCACGGCCGCCATGTTTGCCGGTGGCTTATTGCGTTTACTCGTCGAAGCCACGACGAAAAAGAAAGACGAAAGCGAAGCCAGCCCCGGTGCTCTCTATTCCAGCGGGCTAATCGCCGCCGGTGGTGTCTTTGGCCTCCTCGGTATCATCATCAATCTTTTCCAGGATCCCGAAATATCGACTCACGTTCCCGGTTGGGTCACTAGTGTGCTACGACTACCTTGGCGGCCCGATCTTTTCTCGTTCGGCCCGAAGCTGTTTGGCAACCTCGCAACGAACAATCTGTTCGGCATTTTCATGTTCGCGCTGTTAGGTGGTTCGCTCTTTTATTTCGCGCGCAAAAAATTGGATTCGTAACCGAAACAGTGAATTCTCAGTGAAGGTTGCCGCGCGCCTCATTCGGCGCGCGGAAACCATTTCTTGCGTTCACACTCTTCAGTTAGCTGAACCCGAAACATAGGATGTGCTATTTCGATCAGCGCCTTCGCCCGCTCTCGAATTGATTTGCCGTACAAATAGGCCACGCCAAATTCCGTCACGACGTAACGTATTAATCCTCGTGACGTCACAACGCCCGCTCCCGCTGTTAGTTCCGGTACAATTCGCGATATCGTTCCGTTCTTCGCCGTCGAAGGCAAGGCGATGATCGGCTTGCCGCCTTTCGAATTGGACGCGCCGCGCAGGAAATCCACCTGTCCGCCGATGCCGCTGTAAAACCGCGAACCGATCGAATCGGAACAAACCTGTCCGGTCAAGTCCACCTGCAGCGCAGAATTGATCGCCACCATATTGTCGTTGCGCGCGATCAGCGCGGGACTGTTTGTGTACGCGGTCGGATGAAACTCGAAAATTGGATTGTCGCTGATGAAATCGAACAGCGTCTTTGTCCCCAACACAAAACCCAGAATAATTTTCCGTGGCTTGAAATTCTTCTTCGCGCCTGTCAGCACGCCCGCTTCGATCAGCGGAATCACGCTGTCCGAAACAAGTTCCGAGTGCGCGCCAAGATCTTTCCGGTCCATCAGAAACGGCAGCACCGCATCCGGAATGCCTCCAATCCCCGTTTGCACGACTGCGCGGTCTTCAATCAGCCCCGCGACATTCTTTGCAATCGCCACGTGCATATCCGTAATCACCGGCTTCGGCAATTCGCAGAGCGGATGCGACTGTTCCACACACGCCGTAATCTGGCTGACGTGAATAAAACTATCGCCGTACGTCCGCGGCATCTTGTCGTTGACCTGGGCAATCACATACTTTGCGCAGCGTGCGGCCGTCAATGTCGTATCCACGCTTACGCCGAAACTGCAATACCCGTGCGCGTCTGGCGGTGACACCTGAATGAACGCCACGTCCAACGGCATCGCGTTCGTTTCGAACAGCGTCTCCACCTCGCTCAAATGAATCGGCGTGTAGTCAGCACGCCCGTCGTTCACCGCGTCGCGGACATTGCCGCCGATGAAAAATGCGTTGTGACGAAAATGTCCGGCCATTTCGGGCGCCACGTAGTCGGCGCAACCCAGCGTCAGCAAATGCACGATCTCCACGTCCCGCACGAACGGCGCACGCTTTAGCAAAGCGCGCACTAAAACTTCCGGCTCACCGCAGCCCGGCTGAATGTAAACCCTCGTTCCCGACTGCACAATTGCCACCGCGTCTTCCGCCGTCTGCACCTTTGCTCTATATTCCGCCTGCCAGCCCATTCGCGTGCCCCCCGGATTCGTCGCAACACATTTTGCCAGTGTCGTGCGCCCTGCAAACATTAAATTCCTTTAGGAACCCGATTGGCCGTGTCGCAGATCACTGTCAATCAGAGGACGTTTCAAGCCCGCAACCCCTGTCCTTTACTTCCTCCATTTCCTCCTCGTACACTAATCTTGTATGGCTACACGCTCCGGCATAAAGAGCTACCGCGTCAGTTTCGATTTTTACGTCACTCCGGGCGTGAAGCTTCTCCTTATCGCCAATTTCGCGGTCTTCATTATCGAAGCGTTCGTCTATCGATATAAGTGGTTTGGCGGCTATGATGCGCTCATCACACGATTCGGATTAATTCCCGCCGGCGTTTTCCCCGGGTTCCGAATTTGGCAACCGTTCACCTATCTGTTCCTCCACGACGTGACCTACGTCCTGCACATCCTCCTCAACATGCTCTTTCTCTGGATGTTCGGCCGTGAGGTCGAACTCGTCTGGGGTCGCAATCGATTCCTCCGCTACTATTTTTTGACTGGCGTCGGCGCGGGTCTCATCAACGTGCTCGTTAACACGCTGCCTCATCTTTGGGGCCAGGCATATTCTTTCGTCCCGACTATCGGTGCGTCTGGCGCGATCTTCGGCATCATGATTGCCTGCGCCGTCCTTTTTCCCGACCGCCGCGCCTATCTTTTCCCGATCCCCGTCGCCATCAAAATGAAGTGGATCGTCGCCATCATGGCTGGAATTACCTTCTTCGGCACGCTCGGCATCGGCGAAAGTAACGTCAGCCACATCTGTCACCTCGGCGGTATGGTCGTCGGCTATCTGTATCTTCGCCGCGATTCCTATCTCTACCGCCTCCGCAATGAAGTTTCAGATTGGAAATACCAGCGGAATCGCAAGCGCTTTGAGGTTTACATCAACAAGCAAAAAGGCGATCCGCCGTCGCGCCCAGACCGCTGGGTGAATTAAAATTCATCCCTGAAACTTCTATCCCATTCCGCCGATCACGTGGAATTTCATGAAGTTCGTCGTCCCGCGCACACCCATAGGTGTCCCTGCAACAATTCCAATCACGTCCCCTTTGCGCACAAGCCGCTCTTGCAGCAGCTTTTTTTCGGTCATCTCGGCGAGTGTGTCGATACGGTGTTGATCGCGCGATTCGAGCGGCAGCACGCCCCAAATCAGCGCCATCCGCCGCCGCGTCTCTGCTTCCGGCGTCAGCGCAATAATCGGCACGCGTGGCCGGTATCGTGAAATTAGCCGCGCCGTAAATCCACTATGGGTGAACACTACAATCAATTTCATATGAAGTTCGCGGCAGGCGTGGCACACGAGCTCCGCAACCGTCTCGGCTATCTTCAATTTTTCCTGCGGCACCGGCCGCGGAAATTCCTCGATGCTTTCTTCCGCCGATTCGATAATGCGCGCCATCATGCTCACGGCTTCCACTGGATACTTCCCGTTCGCCGTTTCCGCCGACAACATCACCGCATCTGACCCGTCATATATCGCGTTGGCGACATCGGAAGCTTCCGCGCGCGTCGGTCGCGGGTTTTCTGTCATCGATTCCAGCATCTGCGTCGCGGTTATCACCGGCCGTCGAAATTCCCTCGCCCGACGGATAATCTGCTTCTGCACGACCGGCACCTCTTCCGGACTCATCTCCACGCCGAGATCGCCGCGCGCTACCATCACCCCATCTGCAACCCGCAGGATCGCTTCGAGATTTTCGATGGCCTCGGGCTTTTCCAGCTTTGCAATCACCGGGGTCTCTTTTTTTGCTTTGCGAATCAACCGTTTTGCCAACACCACGTCTTCCGGTCGTCGCACAAAACTGACCGCGATGTAATCCGCGCCGGCTCCAAGGGCAAATTTCAAGTCGGCCTTATCTTTCGGCGTCAGCGCCGGTACGCGCAGCTTCACGCCCGGCAAATTGATTCCTTTGTTTTCTCCAAGAGCGCCGCCGTTCGCAACGTCGCAAATAATCTCTGACCGGCGCACTTGTTTAACTCTTAATTCGATCAGTCCATCCGAAAGCAGGATTCGGTCGCCCCGTTTCACTTCCCTCGGCAAGGGCTCAAACACGGTGCTCACTCGCGTGGAATCGCCAAGCACCTTCGCCGTCGTAATCGTAAACTCCTGCCCCGTGCGCAAAAGCACGGGCCCGCCGCCGGCCAGCACACCCGTCCTAATCTTCGGCCCTTGCAAGTCCGCCAGTATCGCAATCGTTTTTTTCATCTCCAACGCTGCGGCTCGGAGCAAGGCAATGTTTTTCGCATGCTCCGCGTGCGTGCCGTGAGAAAAATTCAGGCGCGCAACATCCATCCCCGCTTCCAGAAGTTTCCTGATAATCCGCGGCGAAGAACTCGCCGGGCCGATTGTGCAAACGATTTTCGAATGTCGAAACGAATTCACGTCTTATCCCGCGCAAAGATTTCGAAAAAGCAGAATAAGCCTAACTCATTCCGCCTTGTTTCGTCGCCGCAACGTGAATCTATTTTTTGAGTGAGCCGAATACGATAAACAACCCGCCGCTGCGTTATCGTGACACCGCGAACTCATTCACGATCCTCACCATCAGCGCAACGCCCTTGCCGAACGCCGCCACCGGAATACGCTCATCGTTTCCGTGCATGCGCTTCAAATCGTCTTCGGTCAGCGGAAAAGGCACCAGCCCGTATGCCTGCACGTTGTGCAGCCGTAGTTGCGCCGAGTCTGTACCCCAGGTCGACTGATACGGCAGCACCGGCGCGCCGCCGAATTCCTGCGCAGCGGCTTTCACAATCGCGTTGTAAAAATCGTTCTCCAGGGACGATGTAGGTGCGGCAAGTCCGGTGTTTGTCTGAATTTCAAACTTCACCTGTGGGTCGTTCACCAGCTTGCTCAGCTCACCCATCAACGCCCCAATCGTGTCGCCTGGTAACAATCGAATATTCAGCGTCGCGCGCGCTTCGGCGGGAATCACGTTGGCGCGCACTCCTGCGCTGAGCATCGTCGGCGAAATCGTGTCGCGCAGCATCGCACTCCACGCCGGATTCGCGTCCGAGACCACGCGCGCCGCGTGCTCTCCGCGGTCTGGCGTATCGAGCGAACGGACCCACTTCCCTAGCTCGTCATCCTGTAGCGACGCAACTCCTTCAAAATATCGGCGCGTCACCGCCGTCAAATGCACCGGCGCGGAATAGTTTCCAATTTTCTCGAGAGCCGCAGCGAGGTGCACGACAGGATTGTCTTTCAACGGAATCGACGCATGTCCCGACGTTCCACGTGCAACGACATCCACGTTGTACGCGACCTTTTCGCTGGCCTGAACCGCTGCGTACTGCACCTTGCCGTCCTTTGCGATAACCACACCGCCCTCGTTGATCGCAAATCCCGCGGCAAATTTATCCCAATTCTTCGCAATCAAAACCTTTATGCTTGAGTCGCCAAAACCCTCCTCATCGCACGTCGCCAAAAAAACCACGTCGCGATTCAATCGCGCGTTGGCTCGCTTCAGCGCCACAAACGCCGCAAGATTCGCAGCCAACATTCCCTTGTCGTCCACTGCGCCGCGGCCATACAAGTAACCGTCTCTAATCGTTGCCGCGAACGGGTCCGCCGTCCACTTCGACTTATCCACTCCCACCACATCCATGTGCGCGACGAGCAGGAGCGCTCTCGATGGGTCCGCAATCGCTGCGCTCTTCAGCCTCGCCACCACCGCGCTGCGCCCTGGAGTCAGCGGCAAAATGTCGGCGGCTATTCCCTCTTTCTGCAAAATACCGGCAATATATTTCGCCGCGACTTCCTCGTTACCCGGAGGATTCGTTGTATTGATTTTGAGGAGTTCCGCCAGCCAGCCGAGCGCCTCCTGCCCAAGCCCCGTCGTGCTGGATGTGTTTGCGGGCGCCGTTGCTGCCGGTGACAGCGGCACGCCCGGGCCGTTCTGCGCCATCCCTGGGGCGGCACAACCCAAACTCAGCCCCGCTGCGACAATCCCCACCCAAATCTTCTGCTTCCCGATCACTAGACTTCCTCCTTGGTCATTTAACTCAATTCTTCCGCATGACAACCGTTTTGCCGGGAAAGTGCTTCATACTAACATGCAGGGGCGGATGCGTTGGCTTTGCTCAAGCCGTGACGTTGCTTAAACTCTACGGTCTGTGCCGGTTGCCGATCGCCGCTTTTGTGCGCCTGATATGGGGGAAAGAATGAAAAGCATCGCCGCGGGGATTTTGTCTCTCAGCCTACTGTTGGCCGTTTGCGGTCGGCCCGCTATGGCGCAAGCGCCAACGGGTCCGCAATCTGGGCCTCCCCCGCAACAGACCCCTCCACCTCCCGCATCCGGCACAACCCAGGCGCCGTCTCCTCAAGCGCAAACTGGCGGGGTTTCCATTTCCGTGGAAGTCCCTCTCGTTACGATTGAAGTTGGAGCCGCCACGTCAAACGGTGATCTCATCACAGGCCTTAAACGCGACAACTTTCGCGTGTACGAAGACGGCGTGCCCCAGCAAATTACGAATTTCGGCCCGAGCGATGCACCCATCACGATGGTGCTCGTTTTGGAGTTCAGCGGCCGGAGTTACGGCCTCTTCGGCTATCTCGCAAAATATTGGTCGCAATACCTGTTCGCGAATCTAAAGCAGCAAGATTGGATAGCGCTCGAGACGTTTGATATGAAAACCCGCATCGAGCAGGATTTCACGCAAAACAAGGATGAAGTCGTCGCTGCGATCAACCATCTCTATTTTCCGGGCTTTTCAGAGTCCAACGTTTACGACACATTGCTCGAAACCGTGGATCGCTTGAAGGACGTCAAAGGCAAAAAGTCCATCGTCATTCTGGCGAGCGGCGTCGATACATTTTCCAAGCACAATCTCGATCAGACTATGAAGCAACTCCGTCAATCGGACGTCACGATTTTCTGCGTCGGATTGAGTCAATTCCTCACCACCAGATCCAACATGGGAGCCATGCGGGAAATGGACTATCTGCAGGCTGAGAATCAGTTCAAGACATTCGCGAAAGAAACTGGCGGGTATGCGTGGTTTCCCCGCTTCGAGGGCGAAATGCCGGATATTTTCCGCGCCGTCGCCGCATTTCTGCGCAACCAGTACAGCATCTCTTACTCGCCGAGCAATCGCACGCGCGACGGCAAGTTTCGCAAGGTGAAGATCGAACTCGTCGCACCGGACGGCTCCCCACTCCTCGTAACGGATCAGAAGGGTAAAAAGCAGAAATACGTTGTCTATTCCCGCGAAGGTTACAACGCGCCTAAAGGCGCGGACTGACTTCAGTAGCCGCGCGCGAGGTTGACAACCTTCGTCATCTCGCGTCCGCTAAACCATTTTTCCAATAAATCCACGAGCAGGTCCGTTTCTCGTTGCCACAGCCGGTCGCTAACGGCGCTCGTGTGCGGCGTGATGAGCAGATTTGGAGCGCGCCACAGCGGAGACTTTTCCGGCAACGGCTCCACGCCGGTCACGTCTAACGCTGCACCGCTCAAGTGGCCGTTTTCTAGCGCAGCCAGCAATGCCGTTTCGTCCAAGAGCCAACCGCGCCCTACATTTATCAGACGCGCGCCTCGTTTCATTCGCGCGATCTCCGTGGCTCCGATCAAATGTTTTGTCTCGGGTGTTTCCGGTGCCGCGATCACCACATAGTCCGCGTGAGGCAACAAATCTCCAAGTTCCGACGCGGGCACGATTTTTTCTGCCAGAGACGTGTCGCCCTTCCCTGATCGTGTCACGCCCCAGACGCGCATTCTGAACGCAAGCGCACGCCGTGCCAGTTCTCTTCCGATCGACCCGTATCCCACGATCAAGAGAATCTTTCCGTTCAACTCGGTCAACTGCTGTGGCATGGCCCATAGCGCTTGTTGTCCCCATGTCGCTTTGTCCTGGAATCGGACAGAATCGGGAAAATTTCGCGCCAGCGAAATCATCATCCCCATCGTGTGTTCCGCCATCGGCACGGAAAACACGCCGCGCGGATTTGTCACCAGGATTCCCGATTCGCGGAGCTCGGGATACGCCAGTTGCGCCACTCCTGCCGCCGTCGAATGCAGCCATTTCAATTTCTTCGCAACCTGCAGCTGATCCGCGCGCAACGAATAACCGACAAAAATATCTGTATCCGGCAATTCAGGGGGCAAGACATCGTAGTCCGGCAGGTGCAGTACGTTCATTTCCGGCCAGCATTTTCGAATCGACTCCGCCATGATTGGCTGCGGCCGCCAGAACGCGAACGGGTGCCACACACAAATCGTCAGTTTCGTCTCACCCGGTCTCGTTCGTTTCACGTTTGGGGTTCTCTGGACTCCGCGCGGCATTACGAAAAACGCGCCAAATCAAACGCAAGACTTCTGTGAAATCTCGCTAGCTCTTTAGGCGCAGGTCCGTACCGGTCATATCCGTCGGAGCCACTTCTCCAAGCACGCCCAGCAAGGTCGACGCAATATCGCGCAGCGCTCCGCCGGCGCGCAATTTCAGCTTGTCGTCTTCCGTCACCAACACAAACGGCACCGGATTCGTCGTGTGATAGGTATGAGGCCCGCCCGTTTTCGGATCGATCATCGTCTCTGCGTTCCCGTGATCCGCGGTAATAATCCACGCGCCGCCCTTTGGCTTGAGCGTCTTGTAAATCTCTCCAAGGCCGCCGTCTACGGCTTCCACAGCTTTAATCGCAGCTTCCAGTTTTCCCGAATGCCCGACCATGTCAGCGTTCGCATAGTTCATGATGATTGCGTCAAACTCGCCCTTCTCAATCGCCTTCACCACGGTATCCGTGATTCCCTCTGCCGACATTTCCGGCTTCAAGTCGTACGTCGCCACTTTTGGCGACGGCACCAGAATCCGCTCTTCGCCTTCGAACGGCTTCTCGACTCCTCCATTGAAGAAGTACGTCACGTGCGCGTACTTTTCCGTCTCCGCCGTCCGCAAATTCTTGTAATTCAGCCCAGCAAACACTTGCGCCAGAATATGCTCCAGCTTTTCCGGCTTAATCACGGATTGCAGCCACGGCCAGTTCTTGTCGTACTGTGTCATCGCCACGTAAAACAAATTCTTCGGCCGCTTCGCATCCACAAATTTGTCAAATTCCGGGGCTGCCAGCGCGTGCGTCATCTGGCGTGCCCGGTCCGCCCGGAAGTTGTAAAAAATCACACTGTCGTCGTCCCGGATCAATCCTACCGGCGCAGCCGCCGCATCATTTCCTTTCGTAATCACCACCGACTTCACAAACTCATCCGTCACGCCCCCTTCGTAACTCTTTTCCAGCGCCGAAACCGGATCGTTTGTCTTCGTCTCCGCTTCACCATGTACCAGTGCGCGATACGCCAACTCGATTCGCTCCCAGCGATTATCGCGATCCATCGCGTAATAACGTCCGACCAGCGTCGCAATTTCTCCCACGCCCAATTCGCGCATCTTCCTCTGCAGTCTCTGCACGAACTCCTTGCCGCTGTGCGGAGGCGTGTCGCGCCCATCCATAAAACAGTGCACGAAAACTTTTTTCACGTGATGCCGCTTCGCCATCTCCAGCAGCGCAAAGAGATGTTCGATGTGCGAATGTACGCCGCCGTCGCTCAATAGCCCGAGAAAATGAAGTTGCCGTTGCCGTCCGCGCTCCATGACTTGCTTAAACAGTGGCACCTCATCGAGTTGTTTGTTCGCTACCAGCACATCGATCTTCGTGATATCCATCCGTACCACACGCCCCGCACCGATATTCATGTGCCCGACTTCGCTGTTCCCCATCTGCCCGTTCGGCAAACCCACTGCGGGCCCCGACGTGCTGATCAGCGTATTCGGAAATTTCCGCAGCAATTCGTCATACACCGGCTTCCGGGCCAGCGCAATCGCGTTCCCTTCCGTTTCCGCGCGATATCCCCATCCATCCAGCACCGTCAATACAATCGGCTTCGGTCGTTTTCCCATGGATCTCTTCAAAACCCCTTTAGTTTTGTGCAATCTTCAATTTTGTTTTGCTGCAAACTCCCTCAACGCCGCGATCAATCGCTCCACTTCTTCCGCAGTGTTGTAGTGCACCAGCCCGACGCGCAGCACGCCGCCCTTCTGCTCCACGCCCAAGCGCTCCGACAGATTCAGCGCATAAAAATTCCCATCCCAGGCAAAAATCCCGCGCGCTCCCAAAAAATCCGCAATCTTCGTCGGATTGTGTTCTCCAATTCGAAACGACACCGTCGCGCACCGCTCCCCAAATCTCGCTCGGTCCGTAATCCCAAAAACTCGAATCCCCGGCAGCGACTCTAACCCATCCATCAGCCGCGCCAGCAGCGCCCGCTCATACGGCACCGTCGTGGCATAGGCCGCCGCCAGCGCCTCCCGCCGCGTCCGCGCCGTCGCATCGCATTTCCGTCCCAGCTCCGCAAGGTAATCCACCGCCGCGCCAATCCCCGCAATCAGCTCATGTACTTGCGTCCCCGTCTCCCAGCACTCTGGCGAAACATTCGTCGCTGGCCGCACCTTGTATGGCTTGAATTTCTCCAGATGCTCCTTCTTTCCGTAAAGCGTCCCCATATGCGGTCCAAAAAATTTGTAGGGCGAACAAACCAGAAAATCGCAATCCAGAGCTGTCACGTCAATCAGCCCGTGCGGCGCATAATGTACCGCGTCCACAAACATCAGCGCCCCGGCGGCGTGCGCTATCTTCGTAATTTCCGCCACTGGATTAATCGTCCCCACCATGTTCGAAGCGTACCCAACCGCCACCAGCTTCGTCTTGCCGTTAATTTTCGAGCGCAAATCCGCCAGGTCCAAAGTGCAGTCCGACTCGCAAATATCCACTTGCCTCACTACAACGCCTTTTTCTTCCAGCGCGCGCCACGGCCCCACGTTCGCGTCATGATCGAGTGTCGTCACCACGATTTCATCGCCCGCCTTCAACTCGCGCCCAATCGCCCGTGCCAGCCCCAGCGTAATCGTCGTCATGTTCTGTGCGAACGCGACTTCTTCCGCCGCGCAATTGAAAAAATCCGCCATCGCCCCGCGCGCCGCCAGAATCATTTCATTCGTGCGCTGGCTCGTCGCAAACATTCCGTACGTATTCGCATTCGCATGCGCCAAATAATTCGTAATCGCGTCCATCACCTGCCGCGGCACTTGCGTCCCCGCCGGCCCATCCAAAAACGCCGCCGGGGCGCCTGCCACTTGCTCTTTCAACGACGGAAACTGCTCCCGCACCCACGCCACGTCCAGCTTCGCGCCGCTCATCTCCTGCATCACCGGTGTACTCATATCCATCTCCCTGACAATTTCACGAACGCACAGTTTCTCACACTTGCGCTCCGCCAGCGATTCTGCCGCCGTGCTAGCATGTTTCCGTCTTGTTCCACTCATGCCGCTTGCGCCGGCTATCAACTCTGCGCTTGGTTTCACCCACGGTGTCCACCATGCCCGATTCAGTCGCACCCACGGAGCGCACCCGCGTCATCCGCGAGCCGCAACGCGCCGTCTACGATCGCGCCGAGATCAACGCAATCCTCGACGAGGCCTTCGTCTGTCACGTCGGCTTCTCAGTCGAAGGTCAGACCTACGTCATTCCCACCATGTTTGCCCGCGTCAACGATTCCATCTATTTCCACGGTTCCGCCGCCAGCCGCATGCTCCGGAATCTTTCGAATGGCCTCTCCGTCTGCCTCACCATTACGCTCGCCGACGGCCTCGTCCTCGCCCGTTCCGTTTTCAACCATTCCATGAACTACCGTTCCGTCGTCGCGCTAGGCACCGCGCAGCTCATCGACGACTCAACCGAAAAGCTAACCGCACTCCACGCCTTCACCGAAAAAATTATACCCGGCCGTTGGAACGACGCGCGTCAGCCCAACGAAAAAGAACTAAAAGCCACCAGCATCCTGAGATTGCCGCTTACTGAAGTTTCAGCAAAAGTCCGCACCGGCCCCGTCGAAGACGACGCCGACGACTACGCGCTAAAAGTCTGGGCCGGAATTGTTCCCCTCCGCTTCGTCGCTGACACTCCTATCCGCGACGAACGCTGCGACCCCTCCCTGCCCGTTCCCGCCTATGCAACAAATTTCCGGAGTTAACCGATGCCTGACTTCTCTCCCGCACCCGCCAAATCAATCATTCCCTTCGCCGCCCTCGAAGCACTCGACATCCGTGTCGGCACCATTGAACGCGTCGAAGATGTGCCCAAATCCGAAAAGCTCGTCAAGCTCACCGTCAACTTCGGCAATCACACCCGCTCGATTCTTGCTGGAATGAAAAAAGAGCGCGCCAACCCTCGCGAAATCGAAGGCAAGCAAGCGCTCTTCGTCATCAATGTCGAACCAAGAAAAATGGCCGGTGAAATTTCCCAAGGAATGCTCTTCGATATCGGTTACGCCGACGGAGTCACGCCGGTCCTTGCAACACCCGAAAATCCCGTCCCCAACGGCACCCGCGCCGGCTGATCACGCCGCCACCCGCACCAAATCCGCCAACAACCCATACGCTGTCGCTTCAATCCCGGGATTATGCTCCACGATCGACAGCCCAAACATGTCCAGATCGAATCGTATCGCCGAACTCGTCCCTTCGAGTCCCGCCAACGCATCCGACGCCAGCAACAACTCCGGCTGCACGCAGCATTGCACCGAATCGCCCTTCCGCTCGGCGCGACAAACAAGCTTGTACCGCATCCCCGCTGCGCGCACCGCGCGAATTTTCTCTTCGCTCAATTCACGAATCCCGGTCCGCTTTACCTGCTCCAGCTTCACGTCCGCGCCCATCAAGACAATCGCCAGCGCTGTCACCTTCACCGCCGCGTCCCAACCATCCAAGTCCGCCGTCGGATCCGTCTCCGCAATTCCCAGGGCTTGCGCACGCTGCACCGCATCCGCAAACGTTCGCCCCTTTTCAATTTCCGTCAGCACCACATTCGTCGTCGAATTCAGCACGCCATGAAATCCGCGCAATTCCGTTGCAGGCAATCCCAGTGGAAACAACGAAAAAATAGGCACGCCGTCCATCACCGTCGACTCAAAAAGAAATTTCCGGTTTTTCTCTTCCGCTAGCGCGGAAAGCTCTCGGTATCCGTGTACCACCGGCCCTTTGTTGGCCGAGATCGCGTGCGCCCCGCCCTGCAGTGCCGCCTTCAAATGATCCATCGCAGGTTGCCCGGTCTGCGCCTCCAGCGAACTAGCCTCGAAAAACACGTCCGCCTTGGCCCGCTCCAGCCATTCGCGCACATCTTTAGGTTGCGTCGAATTGGCCGCCCGCGCCGGCCAATATCCATTCAACAATGCAATCGGATTGAACCCATCCGGGTCCGCAAACCAGCCTACGCGCCGCGTTGCCACACCCGTCAATCGCCAGCGAATGTCATACTTCCGCCGCAGTTCGGTCTCTTTCGCGATCAACAATCGCAAAAAAGCTCGCCCTACATTGCCAAATCCAACGATCGCCAGGTTATACGATGGCATTCATTTGTAGCGCCGTCCCTTTAGGGCGGCATCTTCGATTTAATAGCAACCTCGCGCCGTTTTTTGAACTGCGGCGGCCCGGCGCCGCTTTTACGGGGTAATCATCGCAGCAATTGCGGTCCGCCCGCCGCGAATCTCAACTACTTAGTCTTCGCCTCCCCCGCTAATTTTACTGCCGCCTCCGAAATCAGTCCGGCTTCATTCTCCAGCACATGCGCCACACGCGCCGCTGCGTCTTCCGCCTGCTTCCATTTCTTCTGCTCCAGCGCCTCGCGCACCGCCGGAATCGCCTTCGCCGCATAGCCCGTATACGCTCCCGGCGCGTACAGTTCATGCTTGTACCAGAAACGCCCGGGCAATCCTTCCGGCGTTGTCAGCTTGTGCTCACTCTGCATCAACATCTCATTCAATTCGCGCAGCGAAGCCTTCGCCAGCACCGCTGATCCGTTCGCGCTCGCCGCACTCAGCGCTTTTCCGTATTCCGCCGCGCTTCGATTCAATTTCTCCACCGCATTGTCCAACGGCGCAAAATTCAGATGCGGCGGAACCTCTTCCACGCTCGGCGGCACATACTTCTGCTTCGGATCCGCCGTCGCACGAAACGCTCCTTCCTCGATCTCGCGGTTCCGCTCGTTCACCTCATCTTGCTGCTCGCCCGCAAATTTCTTCACTTCCTTCACGTACGTCTGTACGTCATCCGCAAAATCGCCGAATTCGAACGGCAACAAATCCGCATCGGCCAGCCGCATCATCGCCGTGCCACCGGTTTCTGAAAGCGCTCTTCCGTACAAGAAATCCGTATCGCTGAAATGCGTGTACCAGTAAAAATCGTCGTAAATCGAGTGATAAATTCCGCCGCCGTCTTCCCCACCAAATCCAATCCCCAGCGCCGCCACGCCCGCAAAATTATTGAACGGCGCGTGGTCCGATCCGCCACCCAGCATGTCCAGCCGCAAATCGCCCCGGCTCCGCGCCTCTTTTCGTTCCTCGGCTGAACCCGTTCGAATCACCCCCAGCTGCGCCCGCTTCCACGCCGACAACTTCGTCTCCGGATCCTGAATATCCCGCGCTACGTCATTCACGAATTTTTCCAGCGTCTGCGACCCTTCGAATCCCAAATACCCGCGTGAGTTGCTGTCCGAATTGATATACACCACCGCATGTTTCTTCAATTCATCGACGTGCGTCTCCACCCATTCCGTTGAGCCCAAGAGTCCAGGCTCTTCTCCATCCCACGCGCAATAAATCATCGTCCGCTTCGGCTTCCATCCTTGCTTCACCAGTTCGCCCATGGCGCGCGCTTCTTCCATCACTGCTACCATTCCCGATGTCGGATCTTCCGCGCCATTCACCCACGCGTCATGGTGATTTCCGCGGATTACCCACTCATCGGGGAATTCCGAGCCCCGAATTCGTCCAATCACGTCGTAGAGCCGCTTGATGTCCCAATTTGAAGCTACTTTCAAATGCACTTTCGCCGGACCCGGTCCGATGTGATACGTAATCGGCAATCCGCCGCGCCACGCTCTTGGCGCCACCGCTCCGGTCATCACTTCCAGCAATGGCTGCGCATCCGCGTATGAAATCGGCAGCACCGGAATCTTCGTCAATGTCTGCGCATCTTTAATCGCCACGCGCTTGGCATCAGGAGTCGCGCCGATTCCCGGCGTCAGCGGATCCCCCATAAAAACCGCGCTGTCCTGCACGCTTCCGCGCTGCACTCCATCCTTCGGCCGCCACGCACCCTTTGGAAACGTTTCCCCGCCCGTATACCCGTCATCGCGCGGATCGGAATAGATAATGCAGCCAACCGCTCCGTGCTCTCCGGCTACCAGCGGCTTGATCCCACGCCACGCATGGCCGTACCGCGCGATTACGATCGCGCCCTTCACCGAAACTCCTCGCCGCTCCAGTTCTTCGTAATCTTCCGGTACCCCGTAATTCACATACACCAGCGGCCCTGTCACGTCCCCGTCGATCGAATACGCGTTGTATGTCGGCAACTGTTCGTTTTGCTGGTCCGACGTCGGATCTTCCGGCAACGCCGGCTCTGCCATCTTTGCTCTGAACTTTGGCCCGCCCTCCACCAACTCAATCAGCCGCTCCTTTGGCGTTGGGTACAACACGTCAAAATTCTCGATCTGCGTCTCCAGACCGAACTCTTTGAACTTCGCCGCAATCCACTCCGCATTGTCCTTGTCGTACGGCGAGCCGACATTGTGCGGCCGCGCTGTCAGCCGCTTCATGTACTCGCGCAAATTCTCCGTCTTCGGAATCGCTTTGAACTTTTCCTCCCATTGCCGCTCCGCCCGCGAAGATTCCGCGCTAAACCCGAATAGCGGTGCTTCCTCACCCGTGCTCGACCGCAGAAATGGCGTACAAGCCGCGGCGGTAAGCAGACCCGCAGCAATCACGACGATGCGTTTCATGAGTCCCCCACACTAATCAAAAATTAAAACTCAACCGTAGACGATCTTTCGCAGAATCCACCCGCCAAGCAGCGGGAATTGCGCCCATTCGCCGTTGTGCGCCTTAATCCCGTAAACGATTGCCAGACAAATATTCAGGATTCCGCCGGCCATCGCGCCCAGCCAAAATATCCCAAAAAATCCGAGAAACGCAAAAGGCGGGTCTGCGTGCCCGCCGGAATTAAATCCTCCGGATCCAATAATCGAAATGAAAAACAGAATCATTGCAGCAAACACCAAGGCGAAGTAAATGATGTGCCATGCCAGCGCCTGCAAGGCGTGAAACGACACGAACTTCGATTCGCGCTTCACAAGGAAGAAAACCAGCGGTGCGATAAAACCGGAAAAAATTCCCAGCACATGCGCCAGCAGCGCAAAAGTCCTCTCATCCTGTGTCGGAATGTAAAGCCCAGGATTCGGCGCGTAAGTGCTCACTCGTCTCTCCGGAGGCAGCGGAACCGCGCCGAGGATTATTCCCCGTTCCCACATTCATCGCAAGTGCTGACACACGATTCGCTTCCTAAATCCTCGTCGACAGCTGCTCACGAAATTTGCTCTTTACGAGGTCGGGGTTTAGCCGCAGAAGAAAGTCTTTCAGAATCAGGCATGGTCAAGCCCCTCTACTCCTTCTTCTTATGCGTCGTATTCAGAGTCTCCTCCGGAATCCGCAACCGCTCCACTGGCTTATCGCCTAAAATGTGCGATTCGACAATTTCATCCACGTCTTCAGGCTTCACGCCGCCGTACCACACGCCTTCTGGGTACACCACGACATTAGGTCCAAGTTCGCACTGGTCCAGGCAACCCGATTTGTTGGCGCGCACAAGTTTGATTCCCCGCTCCGCGAGTTTCGTTTTGAACAGCCGTTGCAATTCGCCCTGTCCCGTCGGATCGCAACACCCGCGCGGATGCCCTTCTTCTCTCTGATTCATGCAAATAAAAATATGCTTCCTGAATTTCGGCATAGCCTCTCGACAAAAATCTTTACTTCGGGTTCGGCACGAATTCGTAGCCGACTCCTCGGACCGTCAACAGATGCTTTGGCGAAGACGGTTCTTTCTCGATGTATTTCCGCAGCCGCACAATAAAATTATCGATTGCGCGTGTGTCCGTGTCTTCGCGCAAATTCCACACGTCTTCCAGAATCGCCTTCCGCGAAACCGGCTGCCCCGCACGTCGAATCAAATACCGGAGCAGCTCCGTCTCCATCAGCGTCAGCTGCATCGTTTTCTTTCCGACTTGCAGCTTCAATCCCAGAAAATCGATCGTCTTGCCACTAAACGTATAAAGCCGCGGTAGGTCCGATTCGGCCTCGCTCGCCGCGTCTTCCTCGCTATTCGCGTTTCGCGCCCAGCTTTTCCGCCGCAGCATACTGTCCAGCCGCGCCAGCAGAATCTTCAAGTTGAACGGCTTCGGCAAATAATCGTCCGCGCCCGCTTCAAATCCTTTCAGCACGTCTTCTTGCCGCCCTCTCGCCGTGAGCATCAGAATCGGAATGTAGTTCTGCGCTTCGCGTAGCTCGCGCGCCACCGCAAATCCGTCTTTCCCCGGCAGCATCACATCCAGAACCACCGCGTCGTATTCCCGTTTTTCCTTCAATAATTTCTTCAGCGCGCTCTCGCCCTTCTCTTCCACCTCTACCGAATGGCCTTCTTCCTCCAGGTTGAACCGCAGGCCTTCCGCCAGATGCTCTTCGTCTTCAACAATCAGAATCCGGCTCATGCCCGATACACCCTCGGCAACCGCACGAAAAATGTGCTGCCCTGCCCTTCGCCAGCGCTTTCGGCGTACGCGTCGCCGCCATACCGCCGCGCCACAGATCGCACGATAAACAGTCCGAGCCCGGTGCCTTTCACTTGCTTCGTTTTCTCGGATTGCGCGCGGTAGAATCTTTTGAAGATTCTCTTCAACTCGCTCTTCGGAATTCCCGTGCCTTTGTCTCGCACGCTCAGCGAAATCGTATCCAGCGTCGGGTTCTTGATGTCCACGGCGATATCTTTCTGCTCATCCGAATATTTCAACGCGTTGTCAAAAAGATTGTGCACCAGCGTCCGCAGTTCTTCCGCATTTCCGAGAACGAGCATCTCCTCTTCGACCGCTGTTTCCAGGTGCAATTCTTCCGGTTTTAAATGATGGCTCGTCCTCGCCGATTCCACTTCTTCGCAAACCAGCTTCCAAAAATCGACTTCCGTCCAGTTCTTTCGCGTGCTGCGTTGCCGCACTTCGCTCGCCTTCAATACCTGCTCTACCGTTCCGAGAAGCCTGTCCGTATCGACGAGCATGTTCTTGTAGAATTCGCGGCGCTTCGCTTCGTCCAGTTGGCGTGATTCCAGCGTCTCCAGATACAAGCGCAGTGAAGCAATTGGAGTTTTGAGTTCGTGCGTGACGGCGTTCAGGAAGCTGTCGTGTTGTTCGTTGCGGCGGATTTCGCGGACAAGAAAAATCGTATTAATGACCACGCCGGCGATAATGAAGCCGAAAAGAATTACGCCGAGCACCAGCGGCACCACTTCCCGCCAGTTCAGCACAATCCAGCTGACGTTCAGCGCGATCGTCAACGCGACAAGGCATGCGCCCAGCGTGATGAAAAATGCAGTGGCTTTTGCGCGGCTTGTGATTGTCATGGGAGCTGCGTCTGCTTCAGCAATCCCAATGATAGATGAGAAATCACCTGCAATACACAATTGCAGGATGGAGAAGGATTAGTCGCCGGAAATCGCGACGACCATCTCTTCCGGCTCGGGAACGACAGCGGGTAGCGCTTCGAGTTCCGCAGTCGACAATTTTGACTTCGGCAGCTTGATGTCCCACGCCAGACCGAGCGTCTTCAGCGCCCAAATTCCGTACCAGTTGATGTCAAATTCATACCACGCGATGCCGTGCTTTGCGGCTTGCGGCGACGCGTGATGATTGTTGTGCCAGCCTTCGCCAAAGGTCAGCATTGCCACCCAAAAACTGTTTGTCGAGGTATCGCCGGTGAGAAATCGCTGCGAGCCCCACATGTGCGTCGCTGAATTGACGAGCCAGGTCGAATGAAGACCGACAACCGTGCGAAGAAAAACGGCCCACAACATCGCAGACCAGCCAAACGCGGCCCAAATAATGACCGCTAGTGCAACGGGCGGTACCCAATGGTACTTGCTGATCCAAACGTAATATTTGTCCTTGCGCAGATCCGGCACAAACGGAAGCAATTCTTCCGCTCGCGCGTGCATCGATTTCCCCGTGATGATCCAGCCCATGTGCGCAAAAAATCCGCCGTCGTTCGGCGAATGCGGATCGCCTTCTTTATCCGTATTCTGGTGATGCACGCGGTGCGTCGCCACCCACGCGATCGGCCCGCCTTCAATCGCCAGCGTTCCGCACGTCGTCAAGATATATTCGACCCACTTATAGGTTTTGTATCCGCGATGCGTCAGCAAACGGTGGTAACCCATTCCGATACCGAGGCTGCCGGACATCCAGTATGTAATCACCAGGAGAATGAGACCGGTCCAGGAGAAATAGAAGAGTGCAACGACGGCAAGCGCGTGAATCGCAACAAAGAATGCGGTAATGCCCCACATTACGGGGCGAGAAAACGTTTTGTCGTTCTGGAAAATGCTCATGTTTCTCCTGACGGAAGAGGGCGCCTCGAATACATCTGAAAATTATCACGGCGTGAGGAGGCGGTCTGTAATACCTGTGTAATCCTTGCGTCAGGAAAAACTGTCCGGCAGGACAGGTGGAAAAAGCACCAAATCAAAGGTCGGGAACGTTTTGCGCGCGCATTTCTTTCGGGTGGAAGTCGACGCGAATGGAAATCGCATTTTCGCGATCGGGCAGTTCCTTTTTCGCGGTAGCTCGCAAGTGAAAAACCACTTTCTCGCTGCCGGAATCGATTGCGGGTTTGCCCTCGACGGTGCGTGGAAAATGAAATTCCGTGCGTAGCGGATCGGCATCGGCGCCATCGAGGAATTGGACCGACGCGAGGTCAACCGTGAAGCCGTTATCGAGTTCGAGAAACACCGTGTCATGCAAATCCTCTTTCGCGTTGCGAATGATGCGCATCGGCTCGTCGCCTTCAATTGCAACAACATAATCGGGCGATTCCTCGGCATTCAGCGGCGGCGGTGTTCCCACCAGGTTTGTTCGCATACGGTGCATTTTTTCGAGCGCGAGACGCATCGTTTTCGCGGACATCCATTTCACGTAATAGGAAGGCGTCCCGCCTTTGCTGATTTGTACGCCGCGAATGTTGTTCGAGTTATTCAGATTGACGTCCGAATCGGAAATCAGCCCGGTGAGCGGCTCGGTATGTTTCTGCGTGAATTTTGCTTCAATGGTGATTTTGGAGGGCGCCCAGGGAGAATCTTCCAGAATTTTGTTGGCATCCGCGGCGGTCCACTGGTTCGCGGGCTTGTCCCAGGGCCCGTTGGCCGGAAATGAGAACGCGAGGAGCGAGGCAAGAACGAAGCTCGACATGAGGGCGGTTCGAGGCATAGGGCTACCTGCTGCGATGCCCACTTCTTTGGGCAGGTTGTAAGTCTTAGTTGTCGTGGCACCGATTCATAAACGATTTCTCCGATCACTTTTGCGGCGGCTTGAGCGGCGCGAACGGATCCTTGGTTGCAACGAATTCGATGGGCACTTCGGTGACGAAAGCCTTCAGCCACTTTGCGCATTCGTCCATGCCGAATTGTTCGGAAGGGACGTGGCTCAAAATGATGAGCGCCTTGTGGCGGCCTTCGGCGATGGCGTCGGCAACATATTCGACGGTTTCCCATTCGCGCGGCTCTCCGGCAAGCAACACGTCAATGTCAGGCATTTCGAGGGCGCCGACTTCGCGGTGGAAACCCGACGCGCCGGGACTGTACGCGACGCGCTTCACCTTCATATCGCGATCGGCAACGATGCGCATGACGTGAATCCCAAGCTTCTTCTGAATTTCATCGGCAAGTTCGCCGACCGTCGTTTCGGGAATGCTGAAGAGATAAGGATTTGCAGAGTCTTGGTATTTTTCCCAACCGAGCGCGTGAACCTGCCCAGCCAGAATCCCGTCGCGCGTGTTGCGGTGCCAGTGATCGTGAAAACGCCAAATGATGAGGTGATGGTCTTCGATGAACTTGCGTTTCTCTGCCAACACGGGATCGCTTTCGCCCATGGGCAGTTCTTTCGAGGTATCCATGTGGTCGTAGAAAGTCGGCTCGTGCGTGATGATGAGGTTGTCGCCTTTTGCAGCGGCCCGCTGAAGAACGTCGAGCGTGGTCATCATCGTCGTGGCGATGCCGGTGACTTTGCCATTTGGATCGCCGGACTTAAATGTATCTACGGTTTCGTTTTTCCACGGCACACCAAGATTCTTCTTGATGCGCTCGATGACTTCGTTGGCCGTGATCTCTTTTTTTTCCTGCGCGAAAGGGGCAGACGCGCAGCATACAAATGCGAGAAGAAGTGCGGTGCGTTTCATCGAGCCTCCTGGGCTTTGCGCAAAGACCTGGACATATGAACGAAGTGCGACGGAACGGCCATGGAAATGTCGGCCGGCATGGGCGAAGTTCCGGTGACAGCGTAGCCGAAATGCGCGTAGAACGGTTGAATGTCCGTGCGCGGACTGATCGTGCGCAAATCCATCGCGACGCAGCCTTCTTGCACTGCAAATTCTTCGGCAGCAGTCATGAGTTTGCGGCCGAGGCCTTTTCCCTGGTGCGAGGGATCGATGCTGAGAAGACCGAGATACATGCGGTCGGCTTTTTTCTCGAGATAGACGCAACCGACAAGAGTGCCGGCTTCTTCGAGCAGCAGGAATTGGCCGGTGCTCAGATATTTCAGTGCACCTTCGCGGTCGATGCGATCGGCACCGATGAACGGGCGCTCCACTTCAAACGCCGCGTTGATGAGCCGGGTCAGCGCGCTGGCTTCCGACTTTTCTGCAACGCGAATCGTAAAAAATTCTCCTCAACAAAACAGGCTCAGGAAAAAATCGAGCGGCCGGGAAACTTTGCGGCGGTGCCGAGTTCTTCTTCGATGCGAAGAAGCTGATTGTATTTGGCGATGCGGTCGGTGCGGGAAGCGGAACCGGTTTTGATCTGGCCCGCGCCGGTGGCAACCGCGAGATCGGCGATAAAGGTGTCTTCGGTCTCGCCGCTGCGGTGCGAAATGATGGAGTTGTATCCGGCTTTGCGGGCGAGCTCGATGGCATCAATCGTTTCCGTCACACTGCCGATTTGATTGAGCTTGATGAGAATGGCGTTGGCTACGCCTTCGTTGATTCCGCGCGAGAGGCGCTCTGTATTGGTGACGAAAAGGTCGTCGCCGACGAGCTGGATTTTCTTCTTGGAAGATTTTGTTCCAACGGAATTCGTGAGGGCTTTCCATCCGGCCCAGTCGTCTTCGGCCATGCCGTCTTCGATGGAGACGATGGGATATTTTTCGACCCAATTTGTCCAGTAAGCAGCCATCTGCTCAGATGAATGCTCGGACTTGTCCGATTTCTTGAAAATGTATTTTCCGGCGGACTTGTCGAAAAATTCGCTGGAAGCGGGATCGAGCGCAATGGAGACCTGCTCGCCGGGTTTGTAGCCAGCGGCGGAAATCGCTTCGAGGACAATTTGAATGGCCTCTTCATTTGATTTGCAGCTTGGCGCGAAGCCGCCTTCGTCACCGACGGCGGTGTTGTAGCCGCGCTTTTTGAGGGCGGACTTCAGCGAATGAAAAATTTCCACGCCCCAGCGAAGTGCTTCGGAAAAGTTTGGCGCGCCGACGGGCATGACCATGAATTCCTGAAAATCCACGGAGCTGTCGGCGTGCGCGCCGCCGTTCAGAATGTTCATCATGGGAACGGGAAGGATGGAGGCAGACTTTTCGCTGGAATAGCGGGAAAGATATTTATAGAGCGGCTGCTTGAGCGCACCGGCGGCAGCGCGGGCGGCTGCCATGGAGACCGCGAGAACGGCGTTGGCGCCGAGGCGGGATTTCGTGGGCGTGCCGTCGAGCGAAATCATTTTGTGGTCGAGGCCGCGCTGATCGGCTGCGTCAAAGCCCGCGATGGCTTTGGCAATTTCATTGTTGGCATTGGCGACGGCTTTTAATACACCCTTGCCGAGGTATTTGGATTTGTCGGCGTCGCGGAGTTCGAGGGCTTCGTGTTCGCCGGTGGATGCGCCGCTGGGAACGGCGGCGCGGCCGAGATAGCCGGAATCGACCAGGACGTCGGCTTCGACGGTGGGATTGCCGCGCGAATCGAGGACCTGGCGGGCGTGGACTTTGGTGATCTTCGTGGACATTAGCTAAGAGTTCTCCTCAGAGGAAATGAACTGAAGATTGTAGCAGAGGTGCGCGGGTCGAGCGCGAGGTGGACGACGGGAGTAGGTACAGGTTTGTTTGTAACTGCAGATTCCAAAGAGGTTGGAGCGCGATTTTTTGCAACTGCAGAATGGAAAGGACTTAGGAAGAGAAAGGGTGCTACAGAGGCGCCGAGAGCACAGAGCCGGGGAGGAAAAGAAGCGGTTAGGGAGGCACGTTAGGGCGTGGCGCGAATCGGCCTGAAGGGAAGGCGAGGATTTTGTAACGACGTTCATGAACAACGATAGAAGGAAACGATGCGGAAAACAAATTGAGCGAGGGAACGGTTTTGGAATAGCTGTACTTTTGAAGAAGGCAGAAGAAGTGTCGCGCCTTGTATGTTGACGGTTAGAGAGAGACTTGGCTACGGCGCTTGCGTGGTTTCTTGGAATGGTTTCCCAGCCCCGACGGGCTGGGCTAACGCATGCCGCACCTGCGGGGCGGAAAACAATTGAGGACACGCGTCACGGAGCCGTTGAGGTTGCTTAGTGGGAAACGGCCAGGAGTTTCGAACGGAAGGATTTGTTATGCTCGGCGCATGCCTTGGAATCCCCCGGAAAAAGGAGATCGCCCATGAAAGTGTTGCTTACGATTGCTGCTGTGTTGGTGGTGCCCGCTTGCAGTTACGCGCAAGCCGCAAAGCCATGTGAAGAGTTGAAGACGGAAATTGCGGCGAAGCTGGATGCGAAAGGCGTGAAGGGTTACACGCTGGATATTGTGGCGAAGGACGCGGATGCAGGTGACGCGAAGGTTGTCGGAACGTGCGAAGGCGGGACGAAGAAGATTTTGTACAAGAAGGGCGACGCAGCGATGAAGAGCGAGAAGAAGGAGCCAGCGAAGGAATAGCGACGCCATCGCGGCGTCAATCGACCGAGTACCGCAGTCACTTCACAATCAGGCTAACGCTATCGCTGCTGCCGTGTTCGTTGACTACGTAGATTTCATAGATTCCGAGGGTAAGCGAAGCGGGGACATCTACGTGTAAATTGATTCCGTCTTCCGACCTTCCAATAGCTACTTCCGCTTCAAACAGGATGCGGTTTTCCGCTAGAAAACCGCATCCCTCCAGAGTCAAGACCTTTCCATGATAAGCGATGACGTTCCCGGAAACGTCAACGAAGCCGGAGTGAAGGGCAAGGATGCGCGGCCGGCCCAATCCGCAAACTGAAACTTCGACGGGGTCTGACTTTCCATGGGCATTTTCGATGCGCAGCGAGTGAGGGCCCGATGTCAGGTCAGAAGGCGCAACGAAACGAAGTGTTTCTCCATCTCCGCTGGGTACTTTCAATCGCTCCTCATCGAAGGAAGCGGTGTTTTCTCCAAGAAATCCTGTCCCGTGAATTACCGTACGTCCGCTAGCAACGACGGGTTGAAGACCTTTCTCCTCTGGGCTCAAACCGGCCTGCCGGATTCCATTTACCGCCAAGATTTGCGGTGGAGGGAACCATTCGGGCTCACCAGGAGAAGGAAGGATTACGCGGAAGAATTTGGCGCCATCGGTTGTGGCGAGCAGTGCGGAACCAGTGCCCATCCATCCATTTGAGCTATCCAGAAAAATCGGGAAACTGAATCCTGGCGCAAGGGGAATACCATCCGGCATTCTGGGGCGTAAGGTGCGCTTGCCGTTCTGAATGTGGAGGCTTCCGTAGCTGTGGTCGTCTGGATCGTAGTAGGCACGGATGTGACCTGAATTCAGAAGAGAGAAATTTTGCGGAGCGCCGTTGCTGGGTGTCAGGTGCCAGGTCGAGCCACCGTCCCGAGTTTCACAAACTGTAGAGACGAAATGACCGTCCATGAATCGTTCGGAGAAAAGCACCGAGCCGATGCGTTCATTTTTGAAGCGAAGCGATACCAATTCCACGTGGTTGGCGTCCACGCTGCTGGGCAACGGAATTCTGATCTCGCTCCATTTCTTGCCGCCGTCGTGCGTGACGAAAAGCGCATCGTTGCCGGGAGTAGGGATTCCGACGTCCTGCGTTGATGTACCGATCGCCCAGCCATCGTTTGTAGTCGTGAACTGAATAGGGCCAATGCCTGGCGCGTTCGGCAGACGGTTCCAGGTGCGTCCGCCGTCATTGGTCGAAAGAAGGTAGTCCACGGAAGAGTTCATCATGTGCCAATGCCAGAGCATCCAGCCGTGGTGGGGGTCGGAAAAGAAAAGCTGCGTGGGAAAAGTATAGTCGTCGTAGATATCGAAAGCTGGACGATGGAGGACGACGGATCGCCACGACTTACCCGCATCTTGCGTCGAAAAGACGTAAAACGGGGCGTTGGCTTCCTCGCCTAGGGCGTCCGACGAAAGAAACCAGCCATGAGTGCGATCCAGGAAGAACACATCGGATATGTGGCGAGTCACCATCTCAGGAGGCGTGATATTGCGCCAATTGCGGCCGTTGTCTTCCGTCCAATAGAGCCGCATGGGTGAGTCATTCCCTGACCAATCTTCTTGTAGTGCCACCCAACCGACGCCGGGAGAAACGAGTTGAGAAGAGAGGATGCGATGATTCCATTGCTTGCGGGGACTTCTTGCGTTATGCGCAGACGAGGGCTGCAAAACAAGCAACAATAGCGGACAGAGCCACAGCAGTCGTGGATTAGACATCTTCTCCCCCGAAGTCGAATCGGTCGACAACGATATGGGAAAGCGGTGCAATGGCTGGGCCGGAACAGTGGTGTTGATAGGAGATGAGTTAGATGAAGTGAAGAGGTTTTGAACGCGTTTCAGACGACACAGAGCGAGTGGATTCGGACGCGATCTTATTAGGGTTCGGCCGGCGGCTGAGATCGAAGAGGCCGGACTAAAAGTCCCGGCCCTACAGAATACAAAACTAATCAGAAATTTCGGCTGGAAGTCGGCGTTACAAAATAAAGTTAGGAGGCGGGCGCGAGTTCGCGGAGCCAGATGTTGCGGTAGCGGACGGGGTGGTTGTGGTCTTGGAGCGCTAGAGGGAGCTTGTCCGGGCCTGCGGCGTAAGGCGGGCGGACGTGATGGCCGGTGGGACCGGTGAGTTCGACGTTGTCCTGCGTGAGGACGCCGTTGTGGAAGACGGTAACATGCGCGGGGCGGGCGAGTTTGCCAGAAGCGTCAAAGCGCGGGCCATGCCAGACGATGTCGTAGGTTTGCCACTGGCCGGGGGCGCGCGTAGCGTTGACCAGCGGCGGATACTGGCCGTAGACGGCGGAAACCTGTCCGTCGGCATAAGTCTTGCTGTTGTAGGAATCGAGGACCTGAATTTCGTAAAGACCCATCAGGAAGACACCGCTGTTGCCACGGTCCTGGTCTTCGCCCTTGGGAGGATCCGGCTCACGGAATTCGACGTGGAGCTGGCAGTCGCCAAAGCTCTCTTTGGTGCGAATGTCGCCAGTCTTTGCCGCGACTTCAAAGTAGCCGTTTTCGACTTTCCACTGGGCCGGACTGCCATCCTTCTTTTGCACCCATTTGGAAAGGTCTTTGCCCTCGAAGAGAACGATTGCGTCAGAAGGCGGCTTGCCTGGTGCGTCCTGAGTGCTGGCCGTGCCGGAAGTGATGACCGGCGGGTTGGGACGGGTGCGGTCGTGGATTTCCCACTTGGGGTCGACTTGGGCGCAGCAAGCGGATGCAAAAGCGATGACAGCGAGCGCTGCGAGAATATTGCGGATCATGAAACGTCCTCCTCAAATGGTTGGAAAGCTATTGATAGCACTGAGCGTTTCGGACTTCCATCAAATATTCCCGGCATCGTGTGACTTCCGGCCGGGGACGACGTCGATCTGGAAGGTTGGATCGGCGGCGGGGACGTAGGTCGTGGGGAGGCCAAGTTCGCGGCGGACGATGTTGCTGCCTTGCGCGATGGCGCTGGTTTTGTAAAAGGCGATTTCGCGATTGCAGCCCTGACGGCCGAAGCCGCAGTCGTTGGAGACGACGAGTTTTTCGGCGGGAATGTATTTGAGGGCTTTGCGGATTTCGTTGGCGACCTCTTCGGGGCGATCGGCCTGCAGCTGCCGATGGCTGACGACGCCGATGCAGATTTTTTTCTTGAGGTCGTTTTTATAAGGCGCGAACAGTTCGAGATCTTTCTGGTTGCGGTCTTTCATTTCGAGCGTCCAGACGTCGCCGCGGCACCGTTCGAGATAAATTTCGAGCGAGTTGGCGTAGCCGGTTTCTTCCATGACGCGCTGCATATTGGGGTTGCCCCAGCAGGTGTGAATCCAGAGCTCGACGTTGTCGAGGCCCTGGACTTCACGATTGAAGGCGTCGACCATGAATTTCACTTCGTCGTGATCTTTGCCGAACGTGTTGGCCATGAAGTGGAAGGTCGGCTCTTCGATTTGAATGCAACGGCAGCCGGCGTCGCGAAGGGCGAGGAGTTCCTTGTTCATGGCTTCGGCCATGTCCCAGATGACCTGGCGCTTGTCTTTGTATTTGGGCGTGTGAATGTCGAGGAAAAGCGCCATGACTTGCGAGCAACAGGTGCCGAACTTGATGGGCTTGCGCGTCTTGCCCTGCGCCATACGCCAGAGTTTGGCGTAGTCGAGCGGGCGGTGTTGGATTTTGTCGACGACGTGGGGCCAGCGCCAACCGGTGTAGATTTCGTTGAGCAGCGTGCCGGGCGGATAGTGCAGCCACGGCGCGGTGGTTTCTTCCGGCTGAAGATGATCGCCTTCGAAACCGGCCCATCGCTGGAGTGGATAGTGATGCCAGGCGCGGCCGGCGAGGTCTTCGTCCACGTGAAGATCGCCGTGGCCGAGAATGTCGAGGCCGGCACGTTCCTGATCGCCGATGACGACGGCGAGCGCATCCTGGAATTTTTCGCGGAAGCGGATGTCGAGCATGCATGTGTCGAGGGGGCGGCCCCACATGGAGACGTCAAACCAGCGCGGGCGCGGGAAAGAGCCGGTGACAGTGCTGGGGAGAATCAGATCTTTGGTCGCTGTGAACATGCGTCACCTCCGGAACAAAAATGAGCTACGCGAAGGGCGAATTTGGCCTAGGCAGTTTCGGGTTCCTCGATAAGGGATTCTTCGCGCACGACGACGATGATGCCGGAGTCGGTAACGTGATAGCGACGCTTGTCGGCTTCGAGGTCGTAACCGATTTCGGTGCGTTCGGGGAGGCTGACGTGGCGATCAATGATGGCGCGGCGAATGCGCGAATGGCGTCCGATATTGACGTGGTTGTAGAGAATGGAATCGCTGACTTCGCTGAAACTGTTGACGCGGACGTTATTGCCGATGACGGATTTCGAAACGCGGCCGCCGGAAACGATGGACCCACCAGCGACGATGGAGTCAATCCCGACGCCCATGCGGTCGGGATCGCCGAAGACGAATTTTGCGGGTGGATATTGATGCTGCCAGGTGCGCAGCGGCCAAGCGCTATCGTAAAGATTGAAGACCGGTGAAACGCTGACGAGATCCATGTTGGCCTCGTAGTAGGCGTCGAGGGTGCCCACGTCGCGCCAGTATTGGGAGACGTTGCTATTTTCGTCGACGAAGTCGTAGGCAAAGACGCGGTGCTTGCTGATGATGCGGGGGAGAATGTCCTTGCCGAAGTCGTGATGCGATTTTGGATCTTCGGCGTCGGCGATGAGGATTGGAATGAGCAACTGCGTATTGAAAATGTAGATGCCCATGGAGGCGTTGCACTGGCCGGGCTTGTGAGGCGACTCTTTCGGATGAGCGGGCTTTTCTTCGAAGCCGATGATGCGCCAGTCCTTGTCGACTTCGATGACGCCAAACTGGTGCGCCGCTTCGGCGGTGGGAATTTGGATGGTGCCGACGCTTACATCGGCGGCGGAGTCCAGATGCTGCTGGAGCATCTTTGCGTAATTCATTTTGTAGATGTGATCGCCGCTGAGGATGAAAACGTATTTCGAACGTTCGCTGCCGATGGAATAGATGTTCTGGTAGACGGCGTCGGCGGTGCCGCGGTACCACTCTTTGCTGACGCGCATTTGCGGTGGAAGAATTTCAATGAATTCGCCAAGCCCGACGATGGAAGACCAGCCGGCGCGGACGTGACGGCTGAGGCTGAGTGCTTTGTATTGCGTGAGGACGAAAACGCGCCGGAGATCGGAGTTGATGCAATTGGAAAGAGTGATGTCGATAATGCGATAGGCGGCGCCGAACGGTACCGCGGGTTTAGCGCGATCGCGGGTGAGAGGCCACAAACGCTCGCCCTGACCACCGGCGAGAAGAACGACAAGAGCGTCACGCATGTCCGTCATGGAGCGTCCTCCGGGCGGGGCTTAGCGGCGTGGGCATTCTAGCAGGGGAAAGACCGGAAGCAACAGAGAGCTGCAAGCGAAGCGGCAACGAGAATCGTCAGAGAAAGGGGCGAAGCGAGGGGAGTGGCGTCAGGAGTAATAGGATGGCGGAAAAGTTAACGGAAGCGGCGGGAACGGGGAAAAACAGGGAATTTTCGAAAGATAGCTTGACAGGACAGTCCGAATTGAATAGAAAGTGCCCATAAACCGCAAGACGGTGCAACGAAAAGCGCATAAATAGGCAGCAAGCAGTGTGCGGGGCAGTGACCACGCATGGCTTGGCATGCGATAATTGACGTGGGTAGAGCCCGATGAATCGAGGTTCTACAACGTAGCCAATCCTAACCGGATTGGGGGTGAAGGTACACAGTGGCTGAAGTCATTATCCAAGAGAGTGAGTCTCTGGAAAACGCACTGCGGCGTTTCAAGCGCAAGGTGCAACAGGAAGACATCATCAAGGAAATCAAGAAGCACAGCTTCTACATGAAGCCCGGCGAGAAACGCCGTGCGAAGGAAGCGCTTTCGCGGAAGCGTTTGCGCAAGAAGATGCGGCGCGAACAGGAGTAATCCTGTTCGTGTTGCAGCTCGGCGCCGCCTCCGTGATTCAGGCCCCGGTCAGGTAAAGACGTTTGGGTGAAGTTAGCACTTCAGTGCCCGCAGGCTCATGGGACCCCAGCCCGGTTTCCTACGGCGACAGGTATCCCGGAATCAGCACGCCTATCGAGCAGGACTGTGCGCGTCCCCGGATCGAGGCAGGTCAAGGGGGAAGCGGCAGATGGAATTCCATGACAAGGTCCTGAAGTGTTCGGAGTGTGGCGCCGAGTTTGTATTTACGTCCGGGGAACAGATGTTTTTTGCGGACAAAGGTTTCAAGAACGAACCGAAGCGATGTAAAGGCTGCAAAGCGAAACGGGCGGAAGGCGGCGGTGGTGGTGGCGGCAACGGCGGGCAGATGAGGTCGGAAACGAAGACGACTTGCTCGCAATGCGGAAAGGAAACGACAGTTCCCTTCCGGCCGACACAAGGGCGCCCGGTGTTTTGCAGAGAGTGTTTCCAGCAGCGGCGAGCATTGGGAGCGGCTTAGGCGGCGAGGTTTCGCGAAGATTGACGAAAAGAACGCAATGTCCCGGCGAAAGGCCCCGTTTTTTCAAAATCCCTCCCACTGAAGTGAAGTGTCATTTTAGCGGCACCAGGCGTATGATACCCCGCGAAGTCCCCAGTTAAGCCAAGCGACCCGGAGGGCCACTCCATGGCTCACCGCTTTACCATCGGCGTCGAAGAAGAATTTCAAATCATCGATCCAGCCACATGCGAGCTGCGTTCGCACGTGATGCAGCTGGTGTCGGCGGCTTCACCTTCGATTGTGGACCAGGTGAAGCACGAGATGCACCAGTCGATCGTGGAGACGGGCACGAATATTTGCGAGAACGTGGCAGAGCTTCGAATTGAGATGCACCGGACGCGCGGAGAATTAGTGGCGGCGGCAGAACGTGCGGGACTACAAGTGGCAGCGGCGGGGACGCATCCGTTTTCCAGCTGGATCGATCAGGTGATTTCGCCGGGCGAGCGATACCAGAATATCGTGGAAGAGCTGCAGCAGTTGGCGCGGTCGCTGCTGATTTTTGGTATGCACATTCACGTGGCCATGCCGGACAAGCAGACAACGATCGACATGATGAACATGGTGCGGTACTTCGTGCCGCACTTGCTGGCACTGTCGACGAGTTCGCCGTTCTGGATGGGGCGTAACACGGGATTGAAATCGTTTCGAACGACGGTGTTCCGGCGCTTCCCGCGCACGGGAATTCCAGAGCAGTTCGAATCGTGGAGCGCGTACGAGAACTTTGTAAATTTACTGGTGAAGCTGAATTGCATTGATACTGGCAAAAAGATCTGGTGGGATGTGCGGCCGCATCCGACGTTTGGCACACTGGAATTCCGTATGTGCGACGTAACGACGAAAGTCGAAGAGGCAGTGGCGATTGCGGCGCTGACACAGGCGCTCGTGGTTAAGCTGCACCGGCTTTATAAGAGCAATCAGAGCTGGCGGATTTACCGGCGGGCGCTGATTGAGGAAAACAAGTGGCGCGCGGCGCGGTACGGGATTGAGGGCAAGATGATTGATCTCGGCAAAGAAGAAGAAGTGCCTATGCGGGCGCTGATTCCGGAATTGCTCGAGCTTGTGGACGATGTCGTGGACGATCTTGGCAGCCGCAGCGCGGTGGAGTACGTAAACACTATTCTTCACGAGGGAACGAGTTCGGAGCGGCAGGTGCGCGTGTTTGAGCGGACCGGCGATTTGAAGGCCGTTGTACGGCACATCGTAGCGGAGACAAAAGGCGCAGTGACGGAGCCGAAGCAAGCTTCGGCGCGCGCGGTGAACTGAACTTCTTCAAGAAGTGTGGGCGCAAGATTCCTCAGGAGCAAAACCATGAAAAAAGTGGGACTGCTGTGCGGCAGAGAGTACGCGTTTCCTCCGGCGTTTTTGGCGCGCGTGAATGAAATTGGGAAAAAGGATGGCGTGGCGGCCGAATTCGTGAAACTGGGCGGAACGAAATTGAATGAGCCGCCCGAATACAGCGTAATTGTGGACCGGATTTCGCACGAGGTGGAGTACTACCGCGGCTACCTGAAGCACGCGGCGCTGCAGGGGACCTACGTTATCAACAATCCGTTCTGGTGGACGGCCGACGACAAGTATTTCAACTACTCGGTAGCGGCAAAGCTTGGCGTGGCGATTCCAAAGACAGTGCTTCTGCCGCAAAAGGGATACCCGAGCAACATTGACATCACCGCCGAATCGCTGCACAACCTGAAATATCCTATCGATTGGGACGGCTTGCTCGATTACGTGGGGCGTCCGGCGATTTTGAAGCCGTTTTCGGGCGGCGGCTGGAAACACGTCTACAAGGTGAATAGCAAGGAAGAACTCTGGGCCGCTTACGACCAGACGTCGCCGGTTTGCATGACGTTGCAGGAATTCATCGATTTCGACAAATACGTAAGGTGCTTTACGTTTGGGAAGACGGACATTGTGCCGGTGCACTACGACCCGAAAGAACGGGAGTATCTGGTCGAGCATGATTATTTGTCGTCGGCGACGACGCAGCGGGTGGTGAAGGACGCGCAGACGATCAATCAGGCGCTTGGCTACGAAATGAACACGATCGAGTTTGCCATCAAGGGCGACGTGCCATACGCGATTGACTTTCTGAATCCAGCGCCAGACTTCGAGCGCGACCGGATTACGTCGTATTACTTCGAGATGGTGCTGGATAAGATGTCGAAGTTGGTGATTGACCGGGCGCTGCATGGAGCGCCATCGAATCCTTGGCCGCGCTGGGAAGAGATGCTCGGGGTCGGGGCGGCGGGTGGATTTACGGGAGCGCCAAAGGCTGCAGCACAAACGGCAGGCGCGCAAACGGCAAGCGCGCACGTCAAGGCGGTTATGCCAGATCCGGCAGGAAGATGAGCAGCGGAACGTCACCGATAGCGAAGGCGAAGGATCCCGCGGAGCATTGGCATGCGCTGCTGAGGCCGCAACTGTCGAAGGCGCGCGAATTCACCGAGCGTTTTTATGCCCGCCTTCGCGCGGAGAAGCTGACGTTCGGCAATCGTGTGCACTGCCCGTTCCTGCGGCCGTTTTTTCTTTCTCCCGAAGATGAAGCACGCGTGCGCGCCGTTGCAGAAAAGATGGCAGAACTTGGGGAGCGCGTTGCAGCGGCTGCGCTCGACGACCAGGCGCTATTCAATCAATTTCATTTGCGCGAAAGCGAAGAGCGGCTGGCACGAATGCACACGGGGTACGGTCCGGCGAGCACGGCTTCGCGGCTGGACGCGTTTCTACTGCCGGATTCACTGAAGTTTGCCGAATACAACGGAGAGTCTCCGGCGGGTTCGGGATATACCGAAACGCTTTCGGAGATTTTTCGCGAGCTGCCGGTCATGAAAGAATTCGCGAAGAGTTTTGAGATTCACAGCTATCCGCTAAGCGCGAAATTGCTGGACGCGCTGATTGCTTCGTACCTGGACTGGGGCGGAACAACGAGGCGCCCGCAGATGCTGATAGTAGATTGGCGGGAAGTGCCGACCTGGAGTGAGTTTGAGATTCTGAAAGCGCGGTTCGAAAAGATGGGTGTACCAGTGGAAATCGCGGACCCGCGCGATTTGGTGTTTGACGGAAAGACGCTGAGCGCGAACGGAAAGAAGATCGAGCTGGTTTACAGGCGCGTGCTGATCAACGACATTCTGGCGCGGCCGGCCGAGTGCAAGGCGCTCGTCGATGCATATCAGGCAAACGCCGTCTGCGTGGCGAACAATTTCCGGTGCAAGGTTCCGCATGTGAAGGCGTTTTTTGCCGTGCTGACCGATGAACAGAATGCGGGAATGTTTTCGTTCGACGAGCGGGAGATGATTCGCCGGCATGTCCCTTGGACCAGAGTTGTGGCGGACGTACAGACGGCGCATTATGGCGAACACATCGAACTGCTTTCTTTTGTGCGCCGCGAGCGGAATAAACTGGTGTTGAAGCCGAGCGACGAGTATGGCGGGAGCGGCGTGACGCTGGGATGGGAAACGGACGAGCGCGCGTGGGATGAAGCGATCGGAAAAGCGATTTCCGCTAGTGGCGGGGCGTGGATTGTGCAGGAGCGGATTCCGATTCGGCGGGAAGTTTATCCGTGGGTGCAGCCGAACGGCGAAGTGGAATTCCGTGACATGCTCGTGGATTTTGCGCCGTATTTGTTTCGCGGCAAAGTGGCGGGATTCTTGACGCGCTTGAGCGCCACGGGCCTTGCGAACGTAACAAGCGGCGGAGGACAGGTGCCGGCGTTTCGCGTTAACGCAAAGAACTAAAACGCAAACACAATTGACACGGAGTATTAAAGTCCCAGTAAAATAATTAGATGCCATTTGGACCTTTACAGCCGGAGTTGATGCCGGGCGCGAAAAACGCCGTGGAAACGTGCCTTGCGGTGCGCTCAGAGGAGCACGTCGCGTTGATTGCGGATCAGGCGAGCGCGGCGGTGGCGGCGAGCCTTGCGGCGGCTTTAGACGAGCGGAAAGCCGCGTTCACCGGGTTATTGCTGGAGGATTTTGGGCCGCGGCCGATGAGCAGCGCTCCGAAGCCCGTGCTGGATGCACTCGAAACGGCCGACGTGGGAATTTTGTGCATGAATCCGCAGCCGGGAGAGCTCGGCGCGCGGATGGCGATCGTGCAGGTGGTGGAGCGGCGGCGGATCCGCTACGCGCACATGGTCGGAGTGACGCCACAAATCATGCAGCAGGGCATGCGCACGGACTATAAGAAGGTCGATCAACTGAGCGACCGTTTGCGCGAGCGGATGTTGCGCGCGGAAACGCTTACGGTGAAGACCGAAGCAGGAACTTCGTTTGCGGCGCATTTTGACCGCGGGCTCGACTGGGTGAAAACGAGCGGACTGATTAGTCCGCGGTACTGGTCAAACTTGCCGGCGGGAGAAGTTTTCACGACGCCAGCGACGGTAGACGGAACATTTGTTTGCGACGCTACGGCCGGCGACTACTTCAACGGAAAGTACGGCGACCTGCAGGCAACGCCGATGACGTTGACGATTGAAGGCGCGCGGTTGACAAAAGTGGAATGTGAACGGAAGGATTTAGAAAAGGAATTTTGGGACTATTGCCATACGGACGAGAACAGCGACCGCATTGGTGAGCTGGCATTCGGAACGAACCTGGGACTTTCGGAAATGATTGGCATTTTGTTGCAGGATGAGAAATTTCCTGGTGTGCATATCGCGTTCGGCGATCCGTACGGAAGCCAGACGCACGCAGATTGGAAATCAAGAACGCACGTGGACGTGCTGACCCGCAATTGCGATGTGTGGATCGACAGCGATCAGATCATCGAAAAAGGTCACTATCAACTGGACCATTTGGGTTTGGCTTAAAATCTGAGAGCTGAAGTGGAAGGCAGGTAAACCGCCGTTAGAATCGGCGGTTTTTTTTGTCATTTTGCGTCGGGATGGATGATGCCAAGTGTGTAGCGCGTGCCTCGGCGGACGCGGCTGACGCCATGGCGAAGCGATACGCGATAGTTCCGTTTCGTGCCACGGGGCGATAGCGCGTTGGGAAAATGATGCCGTGCCCCTGGTTGGCAGCGCTCCTTGACCACGTGACAGCGAAACGGTTCCTCTTTGGGAAAAAGCATGGTGAGTTTGGCGCATTGTGCCAAATTCAAGACTGGACCCGTCGGGGCACAGCCGGATTCGGACAATTTCGACGCGATTTGGTCCGACTGGAGCTCATTGGCGGGGTCTTGGATGGACGGCTTCATTCGGCGGAGAGAGTATCGCGGCTCGGCGCGGACCATCCATCCGAATTGTTGCGTGAAATCGTGCGCCGGCGGGCGTGCCATTAGTTCGTCAGTAAAGCTTGGAGACGTACTCGCGCATCTGGTGCTTCCAGTAGGGCCAGTCGTGGCCGCCCATGGGACCCCAGTTGTCGAGCGAGTGGCGAATATTCTTGTGCGCAAGGATTCCGGAAAAGTGATAGGTCGGGCCGGAATTTTCCCACTGACCGGTGCCGGTGCTCAAGTGAATGTCACAGGAAGCGAGATGTTCGTAGGCCCATGGGTCGGAAAGATTTGAAATGTAGTCGACCGGATTGTTGAAATAAAAATTGTCGTCGTACATGCCGTCCATGAAATTGCGAAGGTCGTAGACACCGGACATGGCAAAACAACGCTTGATGACGTCGGGATGCTTGAGGAGCGAATTTGCCGCGTGATACGCGCCGAAGGAAGCGCCCATCGTGGCGATCGCGACCTGCGATTGGCAGTTGCTCCAGATGAACGGGACGACTTCTTCGCGCAGATAAGAATCGAACTGGGTCTGGACGTAGCTGCGATGAAAGGGATGCGCGGACTTATTGTAAAAGCTCTGTCCGTTGATGGAATTGACGCAGTAAAACTTGATCCGGCCGGCTTCGATGAAGTCAGCGAGCGCGCCGATCAGCCCCTGGCCTTCGAGTTCCCATTCGTCGCCGGCGCTGGTGGGGAAACCGATGATCGGCGCGCCCCAATGGCCGTAAACGACGACGCCAAGTTCTCCGCCAAGGCGATGCGAATACCAGCTGTGATAATCGCGTTGCATGAGAGCGCCTTTCGAATGCCGAACACCCGGAGCGGGGCAGGCGAAAGTATGCCAGCGGAGGCCGGCCCAGGGCAACGTGAGAGCGAGAGTTGTCGGATACGTTTCCTGCAAATTCGCGTATAAAGGAGGGACGGCGCGGCGGAAGAAAAATCGCAAGTCTGGGCTTGGCGCCGAATGCGGATCGCGCGAAGCCATCGGAGAACGGCCAGTGAAAAAAGCGGCAAAGAAAACAGCGGGCAAGAGCGGCAACAACGACAGAGCGTTGCGGGAACATCTGGAATATTTGCTGAAGGGCGGCGGCGCGCACGTGCATTTTGACGACGCAATAACCGGGTTTCCGGGCAGCAAACGCGGCGTCTTCGTCAAAGGTTTGCCGCACACCGGCTGGCAGCTGCTCGAACATTTGCGCATCGCACAATGGGACATTCTCGGATTCAGTCGCGACGCGAAACACGTTTCGCCGGATTTTCCCGGCGGGTACTGGCCGAAGACGCCGCTACCACCGAGCGAAGCCGCCTGGGATAAAAGCTGGAAAGCGTTTCAGAGCGATCTACGGGAAATGGTCGTACTGATAAAGAATCCCCAGACCGATTTGTACGCGAAGATTCCGCACGGCGACGGGCAGACCATTCTGCGCGAAGCACTGCTTCTTGCCGACCACAACGCGTATCATCTGGGCCAAATCGTCGATTTGCGGCGTGCGCTTGGCGCCTGGCCGGAAGAGTAGTCATCGCCCTCGTCCAACTTCATCTCCGGCGTCAGCCCAGTTGTCGGGGCGCAGACGTGTTTTGGCCTGCGCGGACTTGCAAGATAACGGAATCGCGTTAGGATTAGGGCTGTAAATCACCGAAAAGTCGGAGGGCGCATGGTGCGGATTGGCGTCGAAGACGTGGGCCGTCGTGGATTCCTGAAAGGAATGCTCGGAGCGGGTGCGTTTGTCTTGAGCGTGCGTCTGATGCCCGCCGAAGCGCTCGCGGCCGGTTCCCCGGAAGCGTTGGGCGCCGGTGGACTAAAAGGGCCGCTCTCGCCAAATGTCTGGCTTGCGATCGACACCGATGGCTCGGTTTACATCATCGCGCACCGCAGCGAAATGGGCAGCGGAAGCCGCACGGCCGTGCCACTCATCGCGGCGGACGAATTGGACGCCGATTGGAAGCGCGTGAAACTCGTGCAAGCAACCGGCGACGAAAAGTACGGCGACCAGGACACGGACGGGTCGCACTCGGTGCGCGGATCGTTCGACGCAATGCGCGAAGCGGGTGCGACGGCGCGATTGATGCTTGTGCGCGCGGCGGCAAAACAATGGGGCGTCCCGGAAGCCGAGTGCTCCACGGGTTTGCATGAAGTCTTGCACAAGAAGAGCGGCAAGAAACTGAGTTACGGCGCGCTGGCAACGGCGGCTTCGAAAATCGATGTTCCAAAGAAAGAAGAGTTGAAGCTCAAGCCGAAGAGCGAATGGCGCTACATCGGGAAGGGCACCTCCAGCTACGACCTGAAAGCCATGGTCACCGGCAAAGCGGGATACGGAATTGACGGCCGCATGGATGGAATGCTCTACGCAAACGTTGCCCACCCGCCGGTGCTCGGCAGCACTGTGAAGTCTGTCGACGACAAAGCTACCCTCGCCGTGAAAGGCGTGAAGCAGACGGCGACACTCGATACATTTAAGCCACCACTGATGTTCCAGGCGCTCGGCGGCGTTGCCGTAATTGCCGACAACACTTGGGCGGCGATCGAAGGCAAGAAAAAACTAAAGATCGAATGGAACGAGACGGACCACAAGAATTATTCTTCAGACGGCTATCGGAAAGAAATGGAAGCCACTTCGCGGAAGCCTGCAAAAGTCGTTCGTGAAGTAGGCAACGTGGACGCAGCGTTTGCGAAGGGTGGAAAAGTTCTTGAAGCGGAGTATTACGCGCCAATGCTGACGCACGCTTCGATGGAACCGCCGGCGGCGCTCGTGAATTACAAAGACGGCAAGGCCGAAGTCTGGGCCGCGACGCAAAATCCGCAGGGCACCCGCGAAGCGGTTGCCGGCGCGCTGGGCTTGAAAAAGGAAGACGTCACGGTGAACGTGACGCTGCTCGGCGGGGGCTTCGGGCGGAAATCATTCCCGGATTTCGCGGTGGAAGCGGCGGTCCTTTCGAAACAAACCGGCAAGCCTGTCAAAGTTGTCTGGTCGCGCGAAGACGACATTCAATTCGGCACGTTCCATTCGTGCGCAGCGATGTATTTGAAAGCGGCACTCGGTGAAGATGGCAAACCGGTCGCCTGGCTGCAGCGAAGCACATTCCCGCCAATTGCTTCAACGTTCGACGCGAGCGCACAGGTTGCCGACGCCGGCGAAATCGGCCTCGGCTGGAGCGATTTGCCTTACGCCATCCCCAATCATCGCGCGGAAAACGGTGCGGCTTCCGCCCACGTTCGAATCGGCTGGCTGCGCAGCGTCTGCAACGTCTTTCACGCATTCGGAGAACATTGTTTTGCCGATGAACTTGCGCACGCCGCGGGAAAAGATCCACGCGACTATATGCTTTCGTTGCTCGGCCCGGATCGCAAGGTTCCGAAGGAAGAACTTGCCAAGGACTATCCGAACTACGACGGCGACTACGCCGCCTATCCGATCGATATCGCGCGGTTCCGCCACGTAGTCGAAGTCGCCACTGAAAAAGCGGGCTGGGGCAAGAAGAAAAATGGCAATGGCTTCGGCATGGGCCTCGCCTTGCACCGCAGCTTCCTGACTTACGTAGCCACCGTCGTTCAAGTGGAAATGGGCCCGGGCGGCAAAGTAAAAATCGGCCGCGTGGACACGGCCGTTGACGCGGGAACCATCGTGAATCCGGAAATGGCGCGCCAGCAGTTCGAAGGCGCAGCGACGTTCAGTACCAGCCTCGCGTTTTTCGGCGAAATCACCGCGAAGGGCGGTGTCGTTCAGCAATCCAACTTTGACGGCTACCAGATGGCGCGCATGAACAACTATCCGCGCGAAACGCATGTGCACCTCGTCGAGAGCGACGCGCCGCCGGCCGGCATCGGCGAACCCGGCGTGCCTCCTTTCACTCCGGCGCTGTGCAACGCGATTTTTGCCGCGACCGGGAAGCGCTACCGCGAGTTACCGCTGGCGAAAGCGGGTTTGGCATAGAAATCGCGCGGTGAGAATGAGAAGATGCCGGCCTGACTGCCGGCGAATTACCGTCCGGCCGCGAGCGGAAGAATTGTTCAAACGACGATTTATTTCTTTGTGCGCATTGTTGTGCGCGGCGTTGCCGGTTCATGCGCAACGCCGGCCCGTCTTGCCGCAAATCGATCTGCCCCATCCTTATTACTACCGCGAACTATATCTGCCGCAATTGACCAGCGGGCCGACGAGTCTGGCGTGGGCTCCAAATTCGAACGAACTTGTTTATTCAATGGCGGGTTCGCTCTGGCGTCAATCGCTCGATTCCAAAGAATCCTCTCAACTGACCGACGGCCCAGGCTACGACTTCCAGCCGGATTGGTCGCCGGACGGGAAAAGCATCCTTTACACGTCCTACCAAAAAGACGCGATGGAATTGTTCCTGCTCGAGGTGGCGAGCGGACGAACGACGCAACTCACCACAGGCGGCGCCGTAAATCTGGAACCGCACTGGTCGCCCGACGGAAAGCGCATCGTCTTCGTTTCGACGCAATACAACAAACGCTTCCACATTTTTCGCGCGGACGTCGCTGGCGGAAAGCTGGTGAACACAATTCGACTCACCGGCGAAACAAAAAGCGACCTGCCTCGCTACTACTACAGCGCCTACGACATGGAAATCAGCCCGGTCTGGACGCGCGACGGCCAGGAAATTCTCTTCATTTCGAATCGCGGACACATTCACGGCACCGGCGGATTCTGGCGCATGAAAGCAGAACCCGGCGCAGAAGCCCGCGAAGTTCACTATGAAGAAACGAATTGGAAAGCGCGCCCCGATTTTTCTCCGGACGGCTCGCGCATGGTTTACAGTTCGTATCTCGGCAGGCAGTGGCACAACCTGTGGCTGATGCCTGCAGGTGGAGGCGACGCATTTCCAATTTCTTACGGCGATTGGGATGAAACCGGCGTGCGTTGGTCACCCAACGGCAGGTTGATCGCGTTCGTGTCGAATCGCGAGGGCAACACAAAAATAGAGATCCAAGAAGCTGCCGGTGGAACTCGCTCGGGATTGATCATCGAGGATCGAAAATATCTTCATCCTCGGAAGTCCCTGACAATCTTGGCTAAGGATGAATCGGATTCGGATGTGCCGGCGCGTATTTCCGTCTCCGATTCGTCAGGCCGCTTTTACGCGCCCGACGACGCCTGGATTCATGCAGACGACGGCTTCGATCGCGGCGAGCGCCCCTTCGAGCGCCATTATTTTGAAGGCGGCGGTGAAGTCAGCGTTCCGCTCGGCCTCATCACGATCGAAGTGAGCCACGGATACGGTTATCAACCGCAACGCTTGACCGTGGACACCGATAAGAGTCAGTCCGACCCGGAAATCAAATTGAAAAAGCTCGCCCGGCTTGATCCGCGCGACGGCGAATGGGTGAGCGCCGATCTTCACGCGCACCAAAACTATGGCGGGACGTACAAAGACGATCGCGGCGTCTTGGTCAAGCAAGCCGAAGCCGAAGATCTGAATATCGTTCACAACCTCGTCGTCAACAAAGAGCAGCGCTTCCCGGATCTCAATAGCATCGGTGAACGTGATGCGTTAGCCGATCCCGACCAGCAGGTGGTTGCCGGACAGGAATTCCATACCAGCTATTGGGGACATCGCGGCTTGTTGAACATGAATCGGCGTCTGTTGCTGCCCGGCTACGCGGGCTATCCGAATACGGCAGCGGCAAGTCTGTTTCCTATGAACGCGGACGTCTACGACATGGCGCAAGCACAAGGAGCGCTCGTCGGCGCGGTGCATCCGTTCGACGAAGAGCCAAATCCATTCGCTAGCCCGCCGCAACGAATCACCGACGAACTCCCGGTTGACGTGGCGCTCGGAAAACTGGACTACATGGAGATTGTCGGCTTCAGCGACCACAAATCCACGGCGGCGGTATGGTACCGGCTGCTGAACCTCGGATTCAAAATTCCTGCCGGTGCCGGAACGGACGCGACGACAGATTATGCCGCTCCGATCCGCGGCATGGCCGGAATGGATCGCGTCTACACCTGGGTTCCGGCGTGGCCCCTGAATTTGCAAATGTGGATGAGCGGCCTCCGTCACGGGCGGACCTTTGCCACCAACGGCCCGCTGGTCAATTTCACCCTTGGCAAGGAAATCGTCGGGAGCGAATTGCAGCTCGAAGCGCCGAAGACGGTTCCCTTCACGGCGCGGCTGCGTTCAGTGGTGCCGGTGGATCATCTCGAAGTTGTGTGCAATGGGAAAGTCTTGAAGAGTCTCCCGCTCGACGGCAAACGTGACTCGGTGGACATCGAAGGAACTCTCCCGGTTACCGCAAGCGGTTGGTGCTTGCTTCGCGCCTGGAGCGAGAAGGCGGAATATCCGGTCATGGACAACTACGCTTATGCTACGACCAGCCCGGTCTATATAAACGTGGCCGACAAGAAGCCGCGGTCCCCCGAAGACGCGAAATATTTTGCCGCGTGGATTCAGCGCACCATCGAAGTCACCGAAAAATATCCGGATTGGAATTCGCCGCAGGAGAAAGGGACCGTGATGCAGCGCCTGCGTGAAGCGCAAAAGATTTACACGGCGATGGAGTAGTTGCCGCGCTGGAAAACAAACCACAGCCGTCACGTCGCGGAGTGACAGTCGTCACCTGAAACGCCATTGGTTTGGTGTCAAGCTGTGTACGGTCGCGCCATCATACGGCTCGATGGGGTGCCGTATCTTGTAGTGGACTTTCTGAGGATTGGGAATAGAATTTACCGACGGGGAAGCCGTAAACGGGACACAAGTGCTTGGTCCGCAACGCGAGAATAGTGTTTTCCTGATTCAGTTTTGCCTAAGCGCAACGCAAGCCGGAACAAGGCGCGGCGCGCATTCTGCCTTATTTTCATATAAATCGATTAAGTACAGAGCTTTTGCCGTGTCCGGGAGGCCTCGCCGATGATTCTGGGTGTGCCAAAAGAAAGCTATCCGGGCGAGCGCCGCGTCGCCATTGTACCTGCTGTGGTGCCTGCGCTCACCAAGGCGGGCCTCGAAGTTCTCGTCGAACCGGGCGCCGGCTTGGAAGCCGGCTATCCGGATCAGGATTACATCGCAAAAGGCGCGAAGCTCGCGGCGGACCGCGCGGAAATTTTCCGAACTGCCGAAATCGTTGTTCAGGTTCTATGCTTCGGTTCAAATGACCTGACGGGCAAAGGGGACCTGGCACTGATGCGCAGCGGACAAGCTATCGTCGGGTTCCTGCGGCCGATGGGAAAATTGGAGGAGTTACAAGAGCTCGCAAAAACCGGCGTCACCTCCTTCGCCGTCGAGTTGATGCCGCGCACCACTCGGGCGCAGAGCATGGACGCACTCTCGTCCATGGGCACAATTTGCGGGTACAAAGCCGTAATCATGGCTGCGGACACGTTGCCGCGCATTTTCCCGATGCTCACGACCGCGGCGGGAACCATCACGCCGGGGCGCGTGCTCATCATCGGAGCGGGCGTAGCTGGCTTGCAGGCGATCGCCACGGCACGAAGGCTTGGAGCAGTCGCTTCCGCCTATGACATGCGGCCCGCAGCAAAGGAACAAGTACAAAGCTTGGGCGGACGCTTCGTGGAACTCCCCATTGAAGCGAAAGACGCGCAGGACGCACGCGGCTACGCCACGGCACAGGGCGAAGAATTTTATAAGAAACAGCGCGAGCTGCTCGGCGGTGCAGTATCGCAAAGCGACGTCGTGATTACCGCCGCCGTGATACCCGGCAAGAAATCACCGGTGCTCGTGACGGCGGACATGGTGGCACACATGGCTCCCGGTTCCGTCATCGTGGATCTCGCCGCGGAGCGCGGCGGAAATTGTGAATTAACGCAGGCCGGAAAAACCGTTAAAGAGCATGGCGTGACGATCATCGGCCAATTCAATATCGCCACCAATGTTCCCTATCACGCCAGCCAGATGTATGCGAAAAATCTTTCTGCGTTCCTGCTGAATCTCGTGAAAGACGGCAAGCTGCAAATAAACGAGAAAGACGAAATTCATCGCGAGACCTTGCTGACACAAGGCGGCGAGATTGTGAACGCGCGGGTACGGGAATTTGTCGGATTAAAACCGCTAACCGCGGAAGCCGGGGTGAAATAGAGATGAAAATCGATCTATTGACGAGCCTGTACGTCTTCATGCTGGCGGCATTCATCGGCTTTGAGGTCATCAAGCGAATCACGCCACTCTTGCATACGCCGCTGATGTCCCTGACCAACGCGCTCGACGCCATCGCGGTCGTCGGCGCCATCATCCTGGCCGGGGAGCACAAGAACACACTGGCCGCGGTTTTGGGCACGATTGCGATCGTCTCGGCCACCAGCAATATCGTCGGAGGATTTCTCATTACCGACCGCATGCTGAAAATGTTCAAGCCCAGTGGAGCGAAAAAAGCATGAGCGGAATTCTCGGCAGCGATCTGTTGATCGAGATTACGTACTTCGTCGCTACGGCGCTTTTCATCTTGTCGCTGATGTGGATGAGTACTCCGACCACGGCGCGCCGCGGCATCTTTGCAGGCGAACTGGGCATGGCGCTCGCCATCGCAGGAACCCTCCTTCATCACGGCATCGTCGATTACAAACTCATTCTGATCGCGCTCGTCCTGGGCACCATCATCGGCATTCCGCTGGGAAAGGTGCAGATGACCGCGGTGCCGCAGCGGACCGCGCTCAGCCACTCCTTCGGAGCACTCTGCGTGACCCTGGTCGGAACCGCCGAATTCTATCTGCCGCGCGAAGTGCCGATGACGCGTTTCATGATGGCCGTCCTCTGTATGGAAGTAATTCTCGGCGCGCTCACGATCACCGGCAGCTTGATGGCGGCGGGGAAACTTCAAGAATGGCTGCCGCAGCGCCCGATCACCTACAAGGGGCAAAATTTCGTCAATCTGGGTTTGCTCGGCGTCGCGATCATCGCCGCCATCGTTCTCATAATCCACCCCGAGCGCACGCAACTATTTCCTGCCATCGTCGCGATTCCACTGGTCTTCGGCGTAATGATGATTGTTCCTATCGGCGGCGCCGACATGCCGACTGTGATTTCGCTCCTCAACTCTTACGCCGGTCTTTCTGCCGCGGCGATGGGCTTTGTCCTCAACAGCAAATTGCTGATCGTCGCCGGCGCACTTGATGGAGCTTCCGGCTTCATCCTCTCCATGAACATGTCGAAGGCGATGAATCGTTCCTTTTCGAATGTTCTCTTCGGTGCATTCGGTCAGGAACAAACAGCCGTCGCGGGTGCAGCCGAAGCCAGGCCGGTGCGCAGCGCAACGGCGGAAGAGGCAGCTGCGATTCTTTCCGCGGCCAACAAAGTCGTCATCGTTCCTGGTTACGGTATGGCCGTCGCGCAGGCTCAGCACAAAGTCCGCGAACTTTTCGATAGCCTCTCGAAGCGCGGCGTTGACGTAAAATTCGGCATTCATCCCGTCGCGGGACGCATGCCCGGCCACATGAACGTCCTTCTGGCCGAAGCCGACATTCCCTACGATCGATTACTCGACATGGAGGAAATAAACGGTGATTTTCCGCAGACGGACGTGGCGTTGATCATCGGCGCGAACGACGTCACCAATCCCGCCGCGCGCAACGATTCGAGCAGCCCGATTTTCGGTATGCCAATTCTCGATGTCGACAAAGCGCGGACCGTGATGGTCATCAAGCGCAGCATGGGCGCGGGTTTCGCCGGCATCGAAAATCCCCTCTACTTCATGGATCGCACGCTGATGCTTTTTGGCGACGCCAAGGGGTTCGTCGGCAACATTGTCCGCGAATTGAGTGGCGGAAGCGGACACTAGTCTTCGCGCCTGTGCCCGATTAGGGCCCAAAAGCCACTTTCAATCTGACTCCAAGGTCTAACTAAGTCCTTTCCTTTTCAACAAGTTGACGTTATTCTAGCCTTGGGTAGCGCGAGTCGGGCGGGAAGGCTTTTTTCATGCAAACCTGGAAGAGAATCACCGGTTGCGCGCAGAGCTTCGTGTGCCTCGCGGGGAACTTATTCTTGGCGACGATCACCTTAGGTGGACAAGTAGACGCAACAAAAGATTCCGCAAAAATCTCCGGCCTCGCGCCAATTCGCGAATACATTTACAAAAGCTGGGACACGCTGACCCGTTCGATGGAAGATTGCACCACCGTTGTCGATCCGAAGCTCGCGGATAATTCTGTTTTGTACCTCCCGGCCGGCTTCGCCACGCCGGCGAACGTCGAAGAATTGCAGAAGCGCTGCCACATTCAGGTAAAACAACTCCCGAAAAAAATCACTGGCCCCGGGCAGGTGGACACGACGGCTCTCACCCCTCACGGGCTTCTTTATCTTGAACAAAAGTACGTTGTTCCCGGCGGCCGCTTCAATGAAATGTATGGCTGGGACAGCTACTTCATCGTCCGCGGCCTTCTGCAAGACGGCAGAGTCGACCTTGCAAGAGGAATGGTCGAGAATTTCTTTTTCGAAATCGAGCACTACGGCAGCATTCTCAACGCGAACCGCAGCTATTACCTGAGCCGTTCCCAACCCCCATTCTTGACGTCAATGATCCTCGGCGTCTACGAAGCCGAAAAGGCCGCAGGGCACGACGACAAAAAATGGCTGGAGCGCGCCTATGAATACGCGAAAAAGGACCAGGCAATGTGGGTTCGCGAGCCGCACCTTGCCGGCGACACCGAACTTTCCCGTTACTACGACTTCGGTGATGTGCCTGCGCCCGAAAGCCTGAAAGACGAAACCGATCACTACCGCAGAGTCGCCGCGTATTTCCTGAATCATCCCGACCACGATCGCGGCTACCTCGTCCGGAAAGGCGCGCCCGGCGCGGAAGCCACGGTCGGCAGAGGTTACGTCGTGCAGATTTGCGATGAGGCGCACACGATGGAGCGCCCAGGCTGCGACGAAGCGGAAACGGTGACGCTCAGCCGCGATTTCTACCGCGCCGATCGCTCCATGCGCGAATCCGGCTTCGACGTTTCCTTCCGCTTCGGCCCGCACGGCGCCGCCACACACCACTACGCGCCGGTCTGCCTGAATAGCTTGCTCTACAAAACCGAAAAGGATTTGGCAGAAATAGCCGGCATCCTCGGCAAGCAGGGCGAGTCGGCAACGTGGGCCAGGCAGGCCGGATCGCGCAAAAAACAAATCCAGAAGTATTTGTGGGACGCCAACTCGGGTCTTTTCTTCGACTACAACCTCGAGAAGAAAGAGCGCTCAAACTACACCTACATCACGGCGTACTACCCGTTGTGGGCTGGTGCCGCTACGAAAGAACAGGCCGCGGCATTGGTAAAGAACCTTTCGAAACTCGAACAACCCGGCGGCCTCGTCATGAGCCCTTACGAAACCGAAGGCCAATGGGATTTCCCCTACGCCTGGGCGCCAACGCAAATCATCGCGCTCGAAGGCTTGCGCAAATACGGCTACAACACCGACGCCGACCGCATCTCCTACAATTTCGTCAGCATGATCGCTGAGAATTTCCATCGCGACGGCACCATCCGCGAAAAATACAACGCCGTCACGCGCTCCTCCGAAACGGCTGTCAAAGCCGGTTACAACATCAACGTCGTCGGTTTTGGCTGGACAAACGCTGCCGTCGTCGTCTTCCTTCACGAAATGCCGCAAGAACTTGTCGAAAAGCTCGCTCGCGAACAAGCCCAGCTCGCCGCAAAATAGCGCCGCCGCATCTTCTATCGAATCGCCGAAAGCACTGCCTCATCGGCAACCGGCATCGCGCCTTCCTGCGATGCCACCCAAGCTCCCAGCCGGTTCGCCGCCACATTCATTTCCGGAAGCGGCGTCTTGCGCAGCCAATGATGCACCAGCGCCGCAGTAAACGCGTCTCCCGCACCAACCGTATCCGCCACCTTCACGGTAAAACCACGGTGTTCATCAATGCTTTCGCCACACACGAGCAAACTCCCCCGCTGCCCGCGCGTTACGCACACCAGCTTCAATCCGAACTCTCTCGCCAGCAAGCACGCCGCTTTCTTTTCATCGTCAATTTTCTCGCCGAACATCTCCATAATCCGCGGCAACTCTTCGTCATTCACTTTCATGATGTTCGCGTGCAACAGCGCCACGCGCAGCACTTCCGCCGAGTAGAAACCCTGCCTCAAATTCACATCGAAAATCCTTGCCGCATCCGCCCGCACCGATTGCAGAAAATTTCGAATCGTCAAGCGAGACGTCTCCGATCGCTGTGCCAGCGACCCGAAGCAGACCGCGTCCGTCATAATCGCCAGCTCCTGCCAATCCGTTGTCCACGCGAGGTGATCCCACGCCACGTCTTCACAAAACTTGTATTCCGCCTGCCCTTTCAAATCCAGCTTCACCAGCACGCTCCCGGTCGCGCGCTCGCCATCCGTTTGCACGTGGGAAGTATTCAGCCCCGACGACTTCAAATGCCAGATCGCTTCTTGCCCCAAGCGGTCGTTGCCGACTCGGCTCGCCACAATTCCGCGGTCGCCGAGCAACGCCGTCATATACGCAAAATTCGCCGGCGCGCCACCCAGCTGTTTTCCTTGTGGAAGTATGTCCCACAGCAGTTCGCCGAGCCCCACCACCGTGAATTGCTCGTTCACGGCTTTGCGTCCTCGCGCGTCTGCAGCTGCTCCGCCAGTTTCAATTCCCTCTCCGCGTCTTCCGTGCGGCCCAGGTCGCGGTAGGCCTGCCCCAGCAAGTGGTGGGAAATCGAATTATTCGGATCCATCGAAATCGCCCGCTGCAGCGACCGCACCGCCAGCGCCGGCTCGCCTTTTTTTTCCAGCACTTTGCCCATCAAAATGTACGGCCCCGATGCCGTCGCATCCAGCCAGATGGACCGCTGCAACAATTTCTCCGCTTCGTCGTATTTCTGTACGCGCGAGTAGGCATCCGCCAGCTTGTAATACGTCGCCGCATGCCCAGGATTGATCGCCAGCTCCTGTTGAAACTGCGCGATCGCTTCCGGAATCTTTGATTGATAGAGGTAAAGCTCGCCCAGCAAAAAATGCGCCAACGGCAATTTCGGATCGAGCGCAATCGCCTTCTGCCCGTACTCTTCCGCCACCAGTCCAAAATCCAGGCGCAGCAGCATTCGCGCCGTAAACAAATAACTCGCCGCCGACTCCGCCGGCACGCCGAACATTTTTGCAAACGCCACGCGCGCCTGGGGATAGTTCTTCGTCTGAATGTACGAAACGCCCAAAATGTACGCCGCATCCACATTCGCGCTCGGATACCACGACTGCACTTTCTCCAAATATGGAATCGCTTCTCCCGGCTTCCCCGCTAAATACAGCGAAAGCCCAGTCAATTGCGTCGCCTCGCTGTCATTCGGATTCTCTTTGATCGCCCTCTGCAAATTCGCCACTGCATTCAGGTAATCGCCCTTGCGGTAATACGCAATCCCCAGCTCGCGCGAAAGCCCGTGCAACTCCGGTTTGCTCTTTCTCAATTCCTCGAGCGCCGCAATCGCTTCAGGGAATCTTCCTTGCTCCAGCAATCGCCGCGATTCCGCAAAAGCGGAATCCGTCTGCTCCGCACTAACTCTTATGCAGGAAAAGGAAAAGCCGTACGTAAAGAGGGATGCAACCACGACAAGCAGTGGGCTATATCTGCGCATGAAGAGGCGTCGAGCCGCCGACGATTTAAACACAAAAAACGGGGAGCCCGTGAGGGACTCCCCGTTTTTCTTGGGGTGTTGCAGGGTTAAAAGAGGAACCGGAAGCCGAATTGCAGTTGCCGCATTCCACTCGGCGAACCCGGTGAGTTGTTGTTTTCGATGTCGGTGATGCGGCCAGAATCGCCGCCGCAATCGATACAGGTGTTGCCCTGCGTGCTGCTGAAGGCCAGCACCGGGTGATTGAATACGTTGTAAGCGTCAAAGCGGAATTGCGCTTTGTAGCGCTCCGTAATGTTGAACGTTTTCGCCATCGCCATGTCCGAATACAAGCCACGCGGACCGCGGTACGAATTGCGCCCGACGTTGCCGATCTGCCCGCATGCCGGAAGCGAGAACACTCCCGATGTCGGGCGAGCAAGCGTGCAGGTGTCCAGTCCTGTCAGGTCCGTATTGGAAAAGACGTCTGGCGATTGGCTCAGAGCACCCTTCGGCAGCGGCGTGAACCACTGAAGGTTACCGGCTGAATCGCGGCTTGTCCCGGTACCAAGCTTGCCCGTTGCGTTTGGACGACACGGCCCCGCGTCCGAGATCTGACCACACTCGCCTATGCTAGGCGTGAACGGTAGACCGCCACTGTAGTTGAGCGTGTTCGTAAGTTGCCATCCACCGATTAGCAAATCCGCTGTGCGGCCCGCGTCACCCATGAACCTCTTGCCGCGACCGATCGGCAGCTCATAGACGGTATTAACGACAAACACGTGATTGCGGTTGAAGTCGTCAGGACCCCACGCATATTTCTTGTTCACGGAGAAATACCCCGCGTCATAGAAATAAGCCCTCGAGTACGTGTAGTGAGCCAGGAATTGCAAACCGTTGCTGACGCGCTTTTCTACTTTCACCTGCAGCGCGTTGTATTTGTTGTCCGCGTCGTTGCCAAAGTAATCTCCCGGACTGTCCGAGCAGCAAGTGATTGGCTTCCCGCTCCCATCCAAGAAATTCGGATAGGTAAACGCCGGGACGCCGTTGAAGAACAGCCTGCGACGGAACGACTGCGGCTGGAATGCACTGAAGCTTGCCTTGCAATCAAACTGCGTTACGCTCGGGTTCCCCGCAGCGCCGGGAGCCAGGCAGCCATAAGTATCCGTACCCGCACCAATCGCGGCTTCGTTTGTATTGTAGGAAGGCCCGTTGCCGGCAAAGACGTGAGTGCCTTTGTTTCCGACATAGGCGACCGTCACGTTCAGCGTTGGTGTAACCTGACGCTGCACCGTAGCATTCCATTGGTCGATAGTTGGTAGCCGCTGCGTCGTCGGCCGGATTCTCGGGCTGACGTTACCCGCGGGTCCTCTCAGCGGAAGAATTCCATCAGCTGGAACGGTAACGGGCACAAATTGATCGGGACCGTTTGCCAGCGTGAAGACGGCGCTGCGGTCGCCCGTCGCGCCCGATCCGCAGTTTGCTCCCTGCGTACAGTTCGTGTCTGTAAGGGTCTGGTTCGCGAGAACCGGAAGATTCTGCGTTACCACGTGCCCGAAGTTAGATCCGAACACGCCAATGTCAAATCCGCGTCCGTAGCCAACGCGCAGAACGGTTTTCGGATCAAACTGATACGCAAAACTGAGCCGCGGCGCGAAAGCCTTGTACGTGTTGCTGACGTTTCCGTGCAAGTCATTTCCACCAATGCCAGCCACACGGATAATGCCTGTATCAACATTCGCAAAGCCGCCTTGAGCCTTGCCGTTGACGCTCTCCGGGAAATAAATCTCCCAGCGCAAGCCGTAGGTCATCGTAAATTTAGGAGATATGCGCCAGGAATCCTGGCCGTAGAAGAACCATCGCTTCTGGCGTTCCGCGGCGTTCAAGCTGGTGCTAACGAACCGTTCGAACGACGTTACGTCGCCCAAGAGGAACGTAGCGAAGCTTATGCCACCCGAGCCGCCATTGGAGGTGTCTCCCGCATTTATGTGCAGCAGACCGGTGCGGCTCGCATCGCTCGGCACGCGAAGGTTCATCGCGTAACGAATGTCTCCCCCGAACTTGATCTGGTGGTTGCCTTGGGTTTTCGTCCAGTTGTTGACGAACTGAAACTGCTGTTCGCTTTCCGTCAGCGGACAATTGCAGCGGCCAATGTTGAGGCCGTCGCCGAACGGCGTAAATCCACCGGTGCCATTAAAATCGAACCCGGACAGGCCTCCGGTAACCGGCGGCCCTGCAACGCCCGGGCCGCTGTTCAGGCCAGGAACTCCAAATCCGTCCATAGGCGATGCGCTGGCATCGGAGTAAGCCGTTTGCGGATTGTACTTGAAATAACCGAACCGGAAGTCAGTCAGCCATTTTGTTCCCAGAGGCTTCGTAACGCCGGTCGCTAGGCTGTAGTTATGTACGTTCGAGCTGCCATTCAATCCACCAGGTCCAAAACCAAGTCCACCTAGATCGCCCAATCCGCCCTTGCCCGATAGGGAGAAGTAATCAAGGCTGAACCGCCCGAAGACTTGATAGTTGTGAGGAGCGCTGTAATCAATGCGTGTGTCAAATGATTTTTGATCGAATGGGCCCGCTCCCGTCGTAACCAAGTTGTTTGTTACGCAGTTAGTGTCCGTTGTGGCGCAGGCCGGGCCTGCCGGATTGCTGGATGGAGCCGGGAACAGCGCAAGAATCGCTGTGGCCTGTGGCGAAATCAAAGTGTTCGGAATTAGGTTACCCACAAACGGCGCGCGGCAATTTCCGGTCTGCAATGCAGTCGCCCGATTCTGTGCCGTATCAAAACACGGCGATGTCACTGATGCGCTGGGCACGAATGTTCCAGGTTGGTAGATTTGGCCGTTCACCGCGCCATAGGCAGTCAAATACTCGCTAAGGTCGCAATTGCCAGTCTTTCCAAAACCGCAGGTGCTTTCCACCAGAGCAGTCGGAATCGTGTACTGGTTCGTAATACCCTGCTGCTGCTTTGTCCCTTGATAGTCGCCGAAGAAGAAAAGTTTGTTCTTGATGACGGGGCCGCCCACGGAACCACCAAATTGCTTCCAGGTGGCTGCAGCAAGAGGCACGTCAGGCTTATTCGTAAACGGATCGCGCGCTTCCTGGTCGCTGTTCCGGTAGTAAAAGAAACCCGTCCCATGGAAATCGTTGGAGCCGGACTTGGTCTGCACTTTGACGATGCCAGCAGTCGCCTTGCCAGACTCCGCATCGTAGTCCTGCAACGCGACTTTTGCTTCGCCAATCGCGTCAAGGTTTGGGTTCACGACGATAATGCCGAGGATCGGATCCTGGTTGTCAGTTCCGTCCAATTCGAAGTTCGTGCCGCTGAAGTGCTGGCCATTCACGAAAATCTGCCCGCCGCCTTGGGGATTCTCCGTCGCCGCGTGGCTCCAGCCGACCAGTTTCTGCGTGCCAGGCGACAGCAATTCGAAGTTCGTGAAATTCCGGTTCAGAACCGGCAGTTCCGAAATGTATTTCTCGTTAAACTGAATGTCCACGTCCGCTCGGTCCGTTTTCAATTGTGGAATTTCGCCGGTGACCTCGACGGATTGCGTGACGGCGCCGACGGCCATTGTTGCGTCAACCTTCGCCGAGGTATCAGCGGAGACTTGAACGTTCTTCACTTCATACGCTTTGAAGCCCTGCGCCTCCACGCGTATGTTGTAAGTATCGGGAATAAGATGCGAAACCGTGTAGTTACCGCTGTCGTTGGTGAGAACTTCGTCGGCCGTGCCCTTTGTTACAGAAGTAACCGTAACCTTGGCTCCGACGACCGCAGATCCTTGTGTATCAACCACCGTGCCGAGAATGCTCCCAAACACTGCCTGGCCAAGTGATCGTGGAACGGAAAACCCTACGACGAGACAAAATGCTACGACAAAACCTACAAACAAGCGCTTTTTCATTCACCCCTCCTGATCATGCCCACTGAAATCCTGCGCGACTGGGCTACCCCAGCCAGTCTGCAGGCACTTCCTAAAGCTCTAGCGCACCTACCGTCTCGACTTGTGTTGCAAAAGGGTCTGAATTTGCGGAACTGCATCGCTACAGTTCCGAGGCGTGTTGCGTGTGCCGAAGACACCCCCCTGCGACACTACGAACGAAACAAAAATGTGCTCCGAGTTATCTGCCTTTTCGCTGGGTGAGGTAAGTCTCAGAAGGTTTGATACTGTTACATCGTTTAAATCCATTTATTGCAATCACATGCGCGGCCTGCTACTCTGCTGTTACATTGATGTCACCGGAGTCACCGTGTCCGACCGAGCGCAATTCCTCGCTGAAATCGAGCGTTTGGTAAATAGCCACACGCTCCACGGCTCCGAGTCTCTCTGCAAACTCCTCCGCTATTTGGCCAAACAGGCTGTTGAACACCCCGGCGTTCAAGTAAAGGAATATCAGATCGCCACAGAGGTCTTCGGCCGTCAGGCGGACTTCGACCCGCAGCTCGATTCCATGGTTCGCGTCCAGGCGGGCAGGCTCCGCTCAAAACTCGCCGAGTATTACAGCTCCGAAGGTACGAACGACGCCACGATTGTCGAAGTGCCAAAAGGCAGCTACGCGGTGGTCATTCATGACCGTGGCACTTTGTCCCCGCAAGCTGGAACGGCAGAAGCACACAACAATGGGATTCAGCCCGCAAGCGCGCCGCGCGCCTGGGTCGCCGCTGTCATTGCACTCAGCCTGGCGCTTGTGTTGGCGATTGCGCTGCTTGCGCGCGAGTATTCGAGCGAGCATCAAAACGGTTCAGGCCAAGTTGCAGCCGCTTCGCCGGGAGCTCCAGCCCAATTCCGAATTTTTTGGAAAGGCTTTATAACCGGTCCCGAAGAACCGTGGGCAATCTTCAGTAATGCCCAATTCGTCGGAGTGCCAACTTTTGGCATGCGTTATTTCGATGCCAAGAGAGACGGAAAGGCGTTCATCCTCGACCACTACACCGGTGTGGGCGAAGTTCTGGCCATACACAACCTCGATCTTGTCTTTGCATCCTTGCACCAGTCTTTGCGCGTAAAACGTGGCAGCCTCTTCTCACTGGACGACGCAAAAAACAACGATTTGATCTTCATCGGTTCGCCCGGCGAAAATCTCACCCTTCAGGAAATTCCCAGCACGAAAGAGTTCTTCTTCCGCCGCATCCAGGAGGGTCCGCGCGCCGGAAACATGGAAATTGTCAATGTGACGCCTCGCCAGGGTGAGTCCGCAACCTATCTTGCCAGTCCCGCGAATATCCCGTTGACCGAAGACTATGCAGTGGTGGCGCTCGTCAAAGGAATTGATCCGCGCCACTCCGAACTGATTTTGGCGGGCACCACCACAATTGGCACTCAGGCCGCGGTCGAATACGTTACGAAGGAAAATTATCTGGCGACTTTACTTCAGCGGCTGGAAGTCAATGACTCAAGTCAACTATCTCCATTTGAGGCGGTCATTCGCGTCAAAGTGGCCAAGGGCGTTCCCGTCGAGTGTGACCTCGTCGCCTTGCGGAAGCTTCAGAAATAAATCAGTTCAATTGTCTGGAGCAACCAACTTCGGATCCAGCGCCTTGGCTTCCGTAAATTCTTTCGCCGCTTCTTCTTTTTTCCCTTGCTGATGCAGCGCTAGTCCAAGCTCATAGTGTGCCAGTGCAAAATCGTTCGCCGCGCTGATCGCGGATCGAAATTGCGAAATCGCGCCCTCCAGATCGCCGGCATTGCGCAGCCGCTTGCCGGAATTGGTCGCAAACAGCGCTGCCTGCAAGTCCGTCTTCCGCTTGGCCAATTCTGCCCCAGCCTTGGCCTCCGCCGCTGCGCCATCCGTGTCGCCCAGTTGTTTCAAAACAGTCGCGAGCGTGGTGTGCGCGCCGGCAAAATCCGGCTCCAGCCGCAGCGCCTCGCGAAGCGCCGTGACAGACTCCTGCAATTTCCCTTGCTGCTTAAAAACTGTTCCCAGCGTATAAAACGCTTCGGCATAATCCGGCTTGGCTCGAATCGCCGCATGAAGTTCGGTCGCCGCAGCTTCAAAATCACCCTGCTGCCACAACGTGACTCCCAGCGTATACGGCGCGTCGGGCTGCGCAGGATCGAGCGCCTCCGCTTTGCGAAATTCGACAATCGCTTCCGGCAGCTTGTCCCGAAGCTTTAGCGCAAGTCCCAAATCGTAGTGCAGCGTTGGATTATTCGGAGCTTTCTCCAATGCCAGTTCGAATTCCCGGGCGGCAGCCACAAAATCCGCCTTTTGAAGATACGCAGCGCCGAGATTCGTTGCGTAGCCCGCATCGTCTGGTTTTATCTTCAGCGCCGCTCGAAATTCCGCGATCGAGCCCGGCGCGTCTCCAGTCTCCATCAATGCAAGGCCGAGATCATTGCGCGCATCCCCATCTTCCGGGCGCCGCATCGCCCTGGCGCGAAAAAGTTGCAGTGCTTCGTCCGTGCGTCCCGCGCGCTGCAGCAAAAGTCCTAATTGTTTTTGCGCCGCTTCGTTCGCGGGTTGCAACTTCACGCACGCCTCGAAAGCAACAATCGCATTGGGGACATCGCCCAAATCGCGCGCGGTCAATCCCAGATAATATTGCGCCAGCGCATTCTTCGGCCGCGCGCGAACCGATTGTTCGAGAAGATTTCGCGCATCAGAAAAGGATTTTTGCTCGTAGTACAAAACTCCGAGATGGAACGGCGCGTCCGTAGCATCCGGCGATAACTTGATCGCTGCCTGAAATTGCTCGACTGCTTCTTGGTGCTTGCCTTGATTGACAAGGAGGACGCCAAGATCGTCGTGAAGCTCCGCCGAGTCGGGATCAAGTTCGACGCCTTTGGAAATCGCAGTGACCGCTCCGGCTAGGTCGTGCGCAGCGTTCAGTGAACGCCCCAACGATCGGTACGCATCGGAGTTCGACGGTGCAAGCTTCACGGCCCCGCGCGCCTCTTGAATTGCTTCTGCCGTGTTTCCTTTTTGCAAAAGCGCGTTCGCCAAATTCGTATGAGCTTGCGCGAACGCTGGTTTCAGTCGCGTCGCGCTGCGCAACTCCGCAATCGCAGGATCCACGTCGCCGGAAAGCAGCAAAACATAGCCGAGTGAATTGTGCGCTTCCGCACTTTCCGGCAGTATTTGCGCCGCTTCCCGGAACTTCTTGCGCGCGGTAGCAAGGTCCTGCTGTTTTAGAGCTGTGATTCCGGCCGCGTAACTCTCGTCTGCTTTCGCCGTCGCGCCGGTTGGCTCTTGGCCAAATACGGCAAGAACCGACACGAACAATGCGAGTGCCAGAAGACAAAGTCCGGCGCGCGGACATTTTTGTAAGCAGCAAGAAATCACGTGAACTGGCTCAACATTTCCATCCTAACATCAGTTTGCCGCGTCACACTTGGCGGCACGCGCATTACGCCTTGACCGCGTTCCGCGCGGGTTCTACGATTTCGAGACACTCATGGGCCGATCTATCGTTTCTACCTTTCGCGTACGCGAAACGCTGTGCAGATTTTCGTTACTTGGAATTCTCGCAATGCAGAACCCGGTTGCGTTCGCGCAGGATTCTGCGACGAAGAAAAATACTTTTGCCTATTTCTTGGATGAAGCGGAAAAGCGGGGAGTGGCGGGGCGAAATGTTTTTGGCGGCGTAGATTCAAAAAAATACATCATTGAAACGACGGGGACAGGCGTGGCGATTTTCGACTACGACAACGACGGATGGCCGGACATTTTCGTCGTGAACGGAACGACGCTGGAACCGCTCGCGGGGAAAAAACCTCCGACGAATCACCTGTATCACAACAATCACGACGGAACGTTCACTGATGTTACGGAAAAAGCGGGCCTTGCGAAAAATTCGGGATGGGGACAGGGCGTTTGCGTCGGCGATTACGACAACGACGGGTTTGACGATTTGTACGTGACGTACTACGGAAAGAATATTCTGTACCACAACAACGGCGACGGAACTTTTTCCGACAGCAGCGAAAAAGCGCATGTGAGCGGCAGTGGAAAAGCGTGGGGCACCGGGTGCGCGTTTGTCGATTACGATCGCGACGGGAAATTGGATCTGTTCGTTGCGACGTACGTCGACTTCGACGTGAGCACGGCGCCGGGGCCGGGCGAACGCGCTTCGTGCATCTGGAAAGGCGTTCCGGTGATGTGCGGGCCGCGCGGATTGCCATGGAGCAAAAACATTTTGTATCGCAACAAGGGCGACGGCACGTTTGAGGATGTGACGACGAGGGCGAAAATCGATCAGACGAACGGGCATTATGCGTTCAGCGTCTCGACCTTTGATTTTGACGACGACGGGTGGCCGGACATTTATGTTGCATGCGACAGTACGCCGAGTATTTTGTATCGCAACAATCATGATGGAACGTTCACCGATGTGGCGGTGGTGGCGGGCGCGGCGTTCAATGAAGACGGAAAAGAACAAGCGGGAATGGGCTCCACGATTGGCGATTACAACGGCGACGGGCGGCTGGATATTTTCAAAACGAATTTCTCGGACGATACGGCGACGCTTTATCGAAACAATGGCGACGGAACTTTCGACGATGTGACGTTCGCGGCGGGGCTTGGGCTGTACACGAAATATTTGGGATGGGGAACGATGTTTGTGGACGTGGACAATGACGGTTGGCCGGACTTGTTGCTGGTGAACGGGCACGTGTATCCGGAAGTGACGAAACAACATTTGGGGAGCGATTACGAAGAGCCGCGGCTGCTTTACCACAATTTGGGGAACGGAAAATTTGAAGACGCTTCCGAAAGTTCGGGGCCGGGGATTACGACGGCGCGCAGTTCGCGCGGGCTGGCGCTGGGCGATTTGTTTAACGACGGGAAAATGTCCGCGGTCGTGAGCAATATGAATGAGCCGCTGAGTTTGCTGGTGAATCAGGTGAAGAGCGGGAATCATTGGATTGGGATCAAGACGATTGGAACGAAATCCAACCGGGATGGGATTGGGGCAAAGATTCGCGTGCAGGCCGATGCGCCCCTCGCAGAAGGCACCCAGGGTAAACGCGTTCGCGTGGAGGAAGTCCGGAGCGGGTCGAGCTTCGACTCGAACAACGATATGCGGGTGCACTTTGGGCTGGGCGGCGCGGCGAAGGTGGACTGGGTGGAAGTGCGCTGGCCGAGCGGGCTGACGGAACGGTTTGAGGGATTGGCGGTGGATGGGATTCGGACGGTGAAAGAAGGAAGCGGGAAGCCGGCGGAAGCGACGAAGTAGGGGCGGCACCTGAGATGGAGTGTCCCTGATTTGACTTGCCCCCTGCTACCACGGCATTTTTGACAAAGAGTGCGGAAGCTGCAGAGAAAGACGTGAAATGGAAACGTTTTTGAGTTTCGATTGATCGAATTCGCGGCTGCGTTTCTTGGACTTTAGGAGAATTTTCTTCCGAAGTTCTTCTACCCTTTGTACGCCAGTGTTGCGCAGGCAAATTCGTTCCTGGTCGTCAACATCCACAAACATCTTGATTCGCGTCATGTTCGCCCGTCGATTTCTTCGGACAGTGGAAACTTGCGCCGCATTAAGCCTTCAACAGCGTCCTTCGCCGCCGCAAGGTCTAAACCCTTTTGCGAAAAGCGAACCATTTCCGAGAGAACTCATGAAGAAAGACTTGAAGGCCGCTCTCCTCAAAAACTCTCAGGATTTCCAGACCGCCCAATGCATCAATCTCGCTCTCGGCAATCTCTTCGATCTCGTCGCGCAAATCCACATCTCCACCCGCCGCGCCGCCGTCCTCGCCTACATCAACAGCCTCCTCCTCCGAACCCTACCCGCCATCGCCTACGATCGCACCAACAACATCAAAGAACCGTCCAAACCGCGTCCAAACCAAAACCCAGCGGGAGCGCCAACCGACTCGCCCCTCGACGCTCTCATCGCCGACATCGACCTCACGAAAAAACCGTCATGAAACGCGAAGCAAAAGAAAAAGCAGGAGAGGGAAAAAGAACGGGTCTGAGGATGCGTCACTACAAACTCGCCAGCACAAGGGAGCGAAGCGGAAGATTCGGCAAGACGACAGACAACCGGGAGCGGAGGGTGGCGGATTGGGCGGGAGTGAAAAAGAGTGTGTGGCGGGAGGCGGATTGCAGGGCTGGCGAGTCCCAGCGGGCTTGCATGAGGCCCACCGGGGAGTGGGAGTTGGAGCCGAGGAGGAGGTGGCCGACTTCGTGGGCGATGACGAAGCCGAGCATGTCGCCGTCGGAGAGCTGGGCGTGTTCGCGATTGGCGGCGAGATTGTTGAAGTAGACGTTGGAGTAGGCGCCGGAGCCGGATCGGTCGAGGAAGGCCTGGCCGAAAATGTCTGCGCCGATGGAGCGGCCGCGCGGAAGGATGCGGACGGAAAGTTGATGCGGCCAGGCGACGGCGGAGCAGGGCGTGGCACGCTGAGAGAAGTCCGAGGGATCGGGGCGGCCGCAGTCGAGCCAGTCCAGCTCGACTCCGGATTGAGCGAGGATTGCGGTGGCGCGGGCAGCGGCCTGGGCAAGTGTATCGGCAGGGATTCCGGCGTCATTGAAGACGGAAAGGCGGACGTGAGGGGCGAGGGCGTCCGGAGTGCGGGCAGGTGTGGGGGTGGCGGACGATGTCGAAAACGGGCCCCCCCAAACGATGAGAATAAGAGAGACGCGTCTAAACAGGTGCACGGGGAAGCTCCTCGAAACCGCCGGAAGGCAGTATTCGAGGGGAATAATTGAGCGGCCTAGCGGGTACCTCAATGCACCGGCGCTGACGGGATAGGGATTTGGCGGTAACAGGCTAAACCGTTGTGTAACGGCAGGTTACAGGGGCAAATTACAAGAAATTATGCGGCGCGCATCAAACTTTCTACGATGGGCTTCGTATAGGTAATGAAGATGACTGAAGGTGACTTATGGCGACCGACCCTAACACAAACCGAACGGTGCGATTTGGCAAGTTCGAGTTCCAGCCGAAGTCGCTGGAGCTTCGGCGGAACGGCATACGTGTGAAGCTGCAGGACCAGCCTGGACAAATTTTGTCCGCGCTGCTGCAGACGCCGGGCGACCTAGTAACGCGGGAAGAATTGAGGAAGCGTCTGTGGGCTACGGATACGTTTGTGGACTTCGACCACAGCCTGAATACGGCGATCAAGCGGCTGCGGGACGCGCTGGGGGACTCGGCGGACAATCCGGTGTTTATTGAGACGCTTTCGCGGCGCGGGTACCGGTTTATGGCGCCGATGGAACAGTTGGAGAACGGGGCGCGGAACGGCAACGGATTTAGCGCAAAGAACGGACACGGGCTTAATGGGAGCGGGAACGGCGCGGCGGGATTTCTAGGTCGCGTGACCGGCGGAGCGACGGGCCGATGGAGCGCGAGGGTTGTTTGGTGGGGGCTCGCGGGATTATTTGTTACGGCGGGAGCTGTGTCGGCGGGTTGGCATGCGGGGCACCGTGCGATCAGGCCGTTGCAGCCGCGGGAGGTCAGGCTGACGACAAACTCGCCGGATGCGCCGGTCGAAGGCGGAGCGATTTCGCCGGACGGAACGATGCTGATTTACTCGGACAAGGTGGGCGTCCATGTGAAGGATACGACGAGCGGAGAGATTCATCAGGTGATGCTGCCAGTGGATTTCCGGGTGACGTGGGGAAGCTGGTATCCCGACCAGAGCCACGTCTTGATTTCGGCGGTGGCGAGCGCGAAAGAACGGCCGGGACTGTGGAAGGTTTCGCTATTGGGCGGAACACCACAGAAATTAGCGGATGACGCAGAGTTCGGGCGACCGTCACCGGACGGAAAGAAGGTGGCGTTTTTGCGCGGCGAGTATCCACGGCGCGAAATCTGGACGATGAACGCGGACGGGAGCGATTTGCACAAAGAGGTGGATTCGAGCGGGTCGATTTATGGTGTGCCGGTGTGGTCGCCGGACAGCCGGATTCTGGCGTTTGTATGCGTCATCTATTTTCCGAACTGGTACGACGAAGACGTGCAAATCGAGACGCACGTGGTCGGGAGCCGGGAGAACCAGATCGTGGTGAAAGACCGGCAACTGAACAGCGGAATGGCCTGGCTTGCCGACGGGCGGCTGGCGTTTTCGGTATCAGAGCCGCCGCCAGCACAGGGCGATTCGAATGTGTGGGCGATGCAGATGGACCCGAAGAGCGGACTGGCGAGCGGAGAGCGAGTGCGAATCACGAATGGGCCGGATCACAAACCGGTGATGGACGCTTCCGCGGACGGAAAGAAAATTTTGTTCTTGCGGACGAATATTCAGCCGGCGGTATATGTGTCGCAGATCGATAAGAAAACGAAGACGGTAGGACTGCCGGAACGATTGACGCTGGATGATCGCAAGAATTTGCCGTATGAATGGACGCCGGACGGGAAGGCAGTGCTTTATATTTCGAACCGCGAGGGAAAATTCCATATTTATAAGCAGGCGGTTGGGCAAGGAGCACCGGAGCTGCTGGACACGGGCGGCGATGAACCAAATATTTTGCGATTGAACCCCGACCGGACGAAGGTTATGTATGCGACTTTAAAGGGGCATGAAGCGGGGGAACAGCCTGCGTCGCATGAGACCATGGCCGACAAAGGGCCGGAAGCGAAGGTGACCACGAACTCCAGTGCCAATGCGCGGCAGAATGCGCTGATGTTCCGGATAATGCGGGTGCCATTGAATGGCGGTGAGGCGAAGCCGGTGCTGGAATATCCGGAAATCAACAATTTTCAATGCGCGAGGCTGCCGTCGCGGGAGTGCATTTTCAGCAGCTACGCGAATGAAGCGCTGGAGTTTTATGAGTTTGATTCCGACACCGGGAGGAGCAACTTGATGTTCAAGATTTCCGATCCGGAGTGGCAACTGTTCAACTGGACGCTATCGCCTGACGGAGAAATGCTGGCGCTGGCGAAAAAACTGCGTGCACAAGAAGAGGCGGAGATACAGGTTATGTCGCTGCGCGGCGGCTCGACGCGGAAAATCGCATTGAAAGAATGGCGGAGCGTGCGATCGATTGACTGGGCGGCGGATTCGAAGAGCATCTGGACGTGCGCGTCGCCGCGCGAGGGCGAAGAAGTGATCGTCAATGTGGATTTGCAAGGGCATGTGAAGCTGGCGGTGAAAGAGCCAAGTCCTTATATCGGTTGGGCGATTCCTTCACAGGATGGGAAGCGTTTGGCGATTTGGGAAGCGAGCGGGGCTTCGAATGTGTGGATGCTGGAGAATTTTTGACGGGCGCTTTGCGGCCGAAAACGGGATGGCGCTTCGCGGATAGTTTGGGAGATGGCCTTTCAGTTGAGGTCCTTTGCCTGTCCTGGCGGGATATCCTCGGGATGACAACACTTTTTGTTAACGCTTTAGCTTTGCGAAATCGACGGTGCGGGTGATTCCCTGGCCTTCTGTTACGTAATAGAGCAAATTGGGTTTTAGATCTTTGAGGGAATCGAGTTGGCCGCTGGGCCAGCGGATTTCGAGGAGGTTTACTTTTTGGGCTTCGCCTAGGCCAAAGTGGACGCGCAAATCGTTTTGTGAATAGTAGCCGCCGCCGCTGCGAACTTCGTCGATCTGGCGATGCGGCTTTTCCTGACCGGCAGTTTTTGCGACGCACGTGATGCGGGCGCCGATCCCACTGCGGTTGGATTTTGCGCCGATGGTGCGAATTTTGATCCAATTGTTTTTGTTGGTCGAGTCGCAGCGGATGAGCTGCGGCGGGGCGTTGACGCAGTTGACGACGAAGTCTAGGTCGCCGTCATTGTCGAAATCGCCGAAGGCACAGCCGCGCGATGCGGTGGGTGCGGAGATACCGGAGCCAGCGTTGAGGGAAACATCTTCGAAACGGCCGTTGCGCAGATTGCGATAGAGAAGCTTGCGCTGCGGATAGCCGGCTTCGGTGGTGAGCTGTTCGACTTCGGGATAGACGTGACCGTTACAGATGAGGATGTCGGGCCAGCCGTCGTTGTCAAAATCGAAAAAGCCGCAGCCCCAGCCGAGATATTGCGTGTGTTTGCCGAGACCGGCTTGAAATGTTGCGTCTTCGAAAACGGAAGCGCCGAGATTGTGATAGAGCGACGGCGTATCGCCGGCGAAATTTGTTTTGACGATGTCGAGGTTGCCGTCCATGTCGTAGTCGGCGGCGGAGACGCCCATGCCGGCTTGCGGCTTGCCGTCGGCGCTTAACGCGCAACCGGATTCGAGTGCGATGTCGGTGAATTTCCCGTTGTGTTTATTTTGATAGAGCGCGCTGGCAGTGGAGTCGTTGGCGACGTAAATGTCGGGCCAACCGTCGTTGTCGAAATCGGCCGTGAGGACGCCGAGGCCATAGGTGCCGTTGGCGCTGAAGATTCCAGCGGATTCGGAAACATCGGAGAAGGTACCGTCGCCGTTGTTGTGAAAGAGAATATTTTTTCCGCCGATGAGGCCGGGCGGACCGCAAGCGACCATCACACCTTTATATAGGCAAGGGCCGGATTCGGGGACGGGCGCGGTGGCGAGATCCATATCGATGTAATTGGCGACGAAGAGATCGAGTTTGCCGTCGCGATCGTAGTCAACAAAAGCGCAGCCGGAATTCCAGCGTTTGCCGCTGGTGGCGACGCCGGCTTTTTCGGCGACTTCGGTGAACGCGCCGTTCCCGTTGTTGTGATAGAGACGATTTCTGCCGAAGTAGCTGACGAAGAGATCGTCGAAGCCGTCGTTGTCGTAATCGCCCACACAGCAGCCTTGCCCCCAGCCAGAATACGCGACGCCGGCAGCGAGCGTGACGTCGGTGAAAGTGCCGTCGCGATTATTTTTGAAAAGGCGTGAGATGGGTTCCTGACCCTTGGGAAAACCTTCGAGGCGCGAGCCGTTGACGAGAAAGATGTCGAGCCAGCCGTCGTTGTCGTAGTCATAGAAAGCGATGCCGCAACCGGTGGTTTCGAGAAGATATTTGTTTTTGTGTTCGCCGCCGTAGATGGTTTTTGCGTTGAGGCCAGATTGTTTGGCGACGTCGAGAAATGTGACGCCGAGGGGCGGTGATTCGGCGAGT
>Ga0247682_1000030_pt1 | contig 65380 bp, 115 predicted proteins | sample CNK23_metaG_FD_190130 | JGI IMG/M metagenome (GOLD analysis project Ga0247682, IMG submission 190130) | Soil microbial communities from Purdue University Martell Research Forest, Indiana, United States - CNK23 | ecosystem: Environmental > Terrestrial > Soil > Temperate forest > Bulk soil...
TTGAAATGCGTCGTCATCAAGGAGGTTTATTGCGATGACTGCACCGAAGAAGAGGCGAGAAACAATCCGTGGGAACACGTCGAAGGCGACGAAATGGAAATCGAACAGACTGATTGGGAAGTCCAGCAAGTTGAACCGAACGAATGACCGCCCGCAACTTCATGGAGGATATGCCGATGCAAGCGTTTTGGAAGTTCCTGTTCGCGTTGATCTGTGCAATCGAGGGAGAAGAGGAGATCGAGGAGCGGCCCCGATCCCCGCCGTCTGTGTTGCCTTGAATTTTCGATTGGGCCTGCCTCCCGTTGCGTTGACGGGAGGCTTTTTTATTTGCTTTTCCGATTTCACGTTGTAGACTCTATCGTGTCCGTGCGATTTCCAACCGAACACTCGATACTCCCAGACTTCGCGGCATCCATCTCTCGCACGGATCGGAGCATACACCGCGAGTCTGGGATTTTTGGAATGAACAATGAAATCACTGAAAGAACAAATCATGGGTAAATGTCGCCACTTCAACGGCTTGATGAATAAAGCCTGCGAAGTTGGCGTTAAATACGACGACGTTTGCACGCCATGCACAGACGGAGTTGGCAAGAATATACCCTGTTTATTCAAAGGGGATGCCACTTGCGAAAAACGCCAAGTTGTCACGGAAGACGAGGCCGACGCTGAGATTGAGGAACACAAGAAGCGTTTCGCCCGCGTTGGCATCGCTCGCAAGGCTATCGTCGATCATCTCGGCGGTCCTTGGAAGAAAGGAACGGCTGGCGCTGGCGGAAAGATTCCTTGCCCGAACTGCCAAACCGGAACGCTGGCATTTAGCCGAGCCGGTAGCAATGGACACATTAACGCTGCTTGTAGCACAACTGATTGCGTTTCTTGGATGGAGTAATTGTCATGGCAGACTGGCGATCTTTGCAGCGTCACCCGCTATCGGCGGAATACGCCGACATGACAGGACCGGAGTTCTACGGCTTTTGCCTCGACCTTAAAGCCACCGGATTCCTTCCTGACCGTCCAATCGTCCTTCACGAAGGCATGATAATTGACGGTTGGCAACGCAAAAGAGCCTGTATGGATACGGCAATTGAGCCAGAATTTACCACGCTTGCGGAAGGAATCGACCCAGAAGCCTACGTCCGAGCCGTCAATGATCGTCGCCGTCACGAATCAAAGGAAGATCGGCAGGCCCGCCAAGAACGTGTTGAAAAACGCCGAAGTCGAGTTGCCGAGTCAAGAGTTGAAGGCAAGAGCATCCGAACGATTGCCGAAGAAGAAAAAGTAAGCACAAACACGGTGTTGAAGGATATTGAAAAACTTGGTGTTGCAGGTGAGACACCTGACGGGAAAGTGATCGGCAAAGACGGCAGAAAGCAGTCCTCAACCAAGCCGAAAGTCCTGTGCCGACATTGTGAGCATCGAAAACAGATGGCCCGCCCTCTCATCGAAGATTGCCCCGATTGTGCCGCGCTTCGCAAAGTTCTGACGCCGCCGAAGTCCAAGCCGAAGGCAAAAATCGAGCCGGAAGAGAACGGCAAGCCGATCACGGACGACGCGGGAGTTATTGTCCCGATCCGGTTGATACCCGTGTTCAAGAGCCTTGAAGCGTTCAAAGAGGCCGAGCGGTTGCTGAATGCGACTAGCAAGGCGTTCAAGGTGATCGAAGAGGGGCCGTGTAAGGATGTTAAGCCGGTCGCGGGATCGCAGCACTACCGGAAATTCTTCCCTACTTTCAAGTCTGCGAGGGAAAGATTGAAGGCCATGCGTCCGAGCCTTATCTGTCCCGATTGCGAAGGGGAAGGATGCCGGAATTGTGGCGAGGCCAAGAACGCCGAGCAGGACATTGACGGCAAGGGATGGTTGACGGTGGAAGAGGCGGCGTTGAAAACCAGTAGCACATAACAGATATTAGCGGACGCTCAAAGTAAAGGTTGACCTAAATTGCGTGAGTTGAAGGCCGTACCAATGACGATCAAGAAGGCGAACAAGATCATCGCCGCTTGGCATCGCACGCACAAGCCGATTCAGGGAGGTTTATTTGCTCTGGCCGTCGCTCGCGTTTCCGATGGTGAAGTGTGCGGAGTGGCGATCATCGGCAGACCATGCAGGAAGTTGGACAACGGCAAAGTCGCAGAGGCCACAATAGTAGCAACAGACGGGACGCGCAATGCTTGCTCGAAACTGTACGCGATGGCGAGACGGATAACCGGCATCATGGGTTACGAAGAATTCACGACGTTGACCTTGCCGAGTGAAGGCGGCGCTTCGCTGCGTGGAGCTGGATTGTTCGATCCGCTTCTGTGTGGCGGGGGCGATTGGAATGTTCCGAGCCGTCCGCGAAAAGACAAAGGCGTGTCGAAGGAAAAGAAGCATAGGTACACGGCAAAGCTGTGAGGAAAGGCGATGAAACAAACTAGCTGCAAACTCTGTGGCAAGACGTTCGTGCGCAACAACGGCATGTGGTTCACAACCTGCAACTGCGCGAAAGACAGGCCAGCCGAACTTGAGGCCGCGCAACCCACGACGAAACGCGGCTATGAGAAGCCAAAGCAGGCTGGTTTCTATTGGGCGCTCTGGATCAAGAAAGCTAGGGGTACGCACGAAGAAAATGAGGGTTTGAGCGGGCAATGGGAGATCGTCGAGGTGTGGGAGAACTTTACAGGCGAGCCATGCGAAGCCGATGCGGACGAAAAATTCGGCGTCTCGGTTGTTGGCGTTCGTGAAACGCAATGGCTCAACAACTTCGTGTGGGGTTTTGGACCAATCGAGCAAAAAGAGTCACCGCAGACAACGTAATTTATCGCACATAACCGGCATTAGAGGACGTTGTGAAATGAATATTCAATGTACCGGATGCGGAGCGTTCTTCGACGTGGAGAACTACGACTATCCGATTTATTGTCCGAAGTGCCAGGATTACGGGGAATGGGAAGAAGAAGGCCGCGACCTATCCGCAGATATTAAAGACCTTGACGATCACGAATTGCCTTTTTGATTTACCTCACGGAGAACTATTGTGGCAAAACCGAAAGAAGAATCATTGCTCGATCTGCCGGTTCAATTCGGCGGAACTTCCAGCGGAAAGAAAACTGTCCGCGTCGGCATCACCGTGGATCGGGAGCATTTGAAACTCCCCAAAGCCGATTCAACGCTCTGTGACCGCCGCCTTACCGTGACCATCTTCGCCAACGCTCAAGGCGATCAACCAGGGCAGAAGCGTTTGCCAGGGATGGAAGATGACCTTGAACTTACTGGCGTTGCTGACGTGAAAGCGTTTTCGGTCCACTCAACAACCATCACGTTCGGGCTGACTTTCAACCGCGCGGAGGTCCGCAAAGCGACCGCGAAAAAAGGCGTGCAATTCTCCGACTTCTCCGCGCGGGAAGGGCGGTTGATGATCGCAGATGTTTCCGACATTCCTGAACCGGAAAAGAGCGAACCCGAAGAGGAACCGACCGATGGCGACGAAGAGTAACATGGTCATGTGCTTCGTCTGCCCAGGAGCGCCAGCGCGAAAAATCTGTGTTGTCAATCATCGGGAGTCTGGGAAGTGCAAGCGTCCCCATGAAGTTCCTGCCGACGCTCTTTGGAGCGGAGAATATCCGGTTGATGAGTTCCGCGATCTTGTTAATGACGTGAAACACCACCGCAAAGAGAACCGGAACGCTCTCCGTCGCTGGCAGACAAAGCACGCGAAGTTGCTCCGCATGAAAACCGCTCCCGCTTTCTCCGCGTTCAAACAGAAGGCTCTCGACGATCACGTTCGAGATAAACCGAAATTCAGCTTCAAACCGCGAAGGGCAGTTTAATGGCCTCCATCTGCAAATCATGCCGAGCGCCGATCAAGTGGATTCAGATGGCGAAAAGCGGCAAGAAGAATCCTCTCGACGTGCAACCGACGCCGGATGGAAACGTCGCGATTGGCGGCGACGGCTTGGGATACATCGTCAACGACATGAACCGCAAACCGCCGTTATACAAATCGCATTTTGCAACTTGTCCGAACGCCCAGCAGCATAAGAAGTAACCACCCATAACCCCATGAAGGAGAAACCAGTGGCAGCGAAAACGGAAACCGCCGATCCAAACACACCAGCAAAGCCGCTCTCGATATTCGACCGGCACAGCGCCAAAACAAATCTCATGAACCGGATAATGCGGGCCTTGAAAGACGCTCCGGACGATGAAACACGTCAGGCGTTGATTGACGAAGTTGCCGCCTTTAACAAGTTCAAACCAAAAGAAAGTTAAACGATGAGCGAAACAATTCAATACCGTGGCATCAAGGACTTCCCAGGCTATCGCATCGGCGATGATGGTAGCGTTTGGACTTGCAGACTCACATTCACTTCATTGCAAGGTCAAAACGCTCCGTCGTTTGCATGGATAAAAATGTCTCTTCCAGTCAGGGAGGATGGGTACGTATACGTCACACTCTATCGAGCGAGCAGGAAGTTTACTCGCTATGTCCATCGCCTTGTCCTTGAATCTTTCGTCGGCCCGTGTCCAGAAGGAATGGAGGCGTGCCATTATCCAGACAAAACCAGAAGCAATAACCGTCTGAGGAATCTCCGGTGGGATACGAGGCCAGAAAATCACAAGGATAGGTTCAGGGACATGACGCCGATAATTAATAAACGATGTCCACGTTGCGGATTCGTGAAGAAAAGGAGTCTTTTCGGATCGACCAGCAAAAATTATGCTGGCGTTCCGGTTTGGTGTAATGATTGCGTTTGCAGCGAAAATCGCGTTCAGTACGCGAAACGAAGATGCTTGAAGGCGATGCAGAGCCTTCCCGACGATGCCGCGCGGGACCGCGTTCTTCAATTCATCAACAGCAAATGGCAGACAAAGCCGAGTGAGCCGCAGATTGGCAAACCGGCGTGATCGTCCATCTCGCCAGCCGTGGGGGACCACGGGCCTTGTGGCAGGATGGGGCGAGTGGTTTGCGGGTATAGCTCAAATGGCAAGAGCGCTGGCCTTCCAAGTCAGACGTGGCGGTTCGAGTCCGCTTACCCGCATTTCTCAGGAGTCGCCGATGGCTTTCACCGATTCAGGTTATAAGGACTGGAAACGCGGTCATTGCACACTCGTTTGCATCCATCACGCAGACTACGATGCGATGCTCGATAGGATGCAACCGGAGTTCCGCAAGCTCAACGCCACGGTTGAAGAGTTGGATGAAGCGAGTCTTTGGTTATGGGAGCATCCCGACGAGCTATCCCGATCTTGGGGGGAGCATGGTGGGTTGATCCGCTTGGCGATCTGGCGAAGGCGAAAAGAATTGAAAGCCGCCGCCGAACGCAAGGCACGGTGGGAAGGAAACTCGCAACAGGCTCATGTCCTCTCGATGAAACTTGGCGTTCCCGAAGCGGAACGATCCTGCCCGAAGTGTTTGAAGCCAACGCCGGTATCGAAGCTAACCCGAAATTGGTGTGATACCTGTTGTGCGGAGTTTGATCTAATCAAAAAGAAAGGGTAAATCATGGGCTTTCAGAAAGATTCAACTGGCGAACGGCACAAAAATCAACCGGACGGGCATCGGCATCTTTTCAATGTGATTGACGAGAACGACGAATTTGAAGCTCGTCAACAATTGGTGAAGATATTCGGAGCAAAGAAAGGATTCGCCGCCACATTGGTTCGAGGCTATCGAAAAGGCATCGACGTTCCAGGGAAAGGTTGGAGATATTTCAGCAACGGATTCACAGCTTTTCTGCCGGTCAATTTCAGGGAGTGAGCATGAAAATTACCAAGGAAGACAACGCGGCTTTGCACTACGAATTGATCCACTCTCTGAAATGTGGATGGTGCAACAAGCCGACGCCGCAAGGATGCGATCCGGCTCACCTGATCGGAAACGCAGCGGGAGGTTCTTTCCTGCGCTGCAACATGATTGCGATATGCCGGAATTGCCACAGCACCAGCCACAACGCCAACAGCGGGAATCAGCAGCATCCGAATCCGAAAGACTTGTTGAAGAAGGTGGCTCAACGGGAAAAGGTATCGCCGGAACAAATTCGCGCGATCGTGTGGTTCATCAGCCGCCTCGATAAGCACGATTCACGCGAGCGTATCGAGGAGAAGATCGACAATTGGGAAGCGGGGCAGATGGTGAAGTGGATCGTGCGTCGAGAGTTGGTTGAAGCTGGAAAACTTTAGGAGAAGCCACATGCGTGTTGAGTTTTACGGCGTTGCCGACATGCTTTCGCAAGAGACGACAAAAATTATTGCCAGTCAGCGCAAAGACCTTGCGCCGTCTATCGCAAAGATATGGGACGACGGCATGATACCGTCTTTGGCTCTCCACACCGCTTCCCTAGCGACCGGCGATCCGACCAAGATTCCAATGTCCTGCCGTCATATCATAGCGGCGCTCGCCAACCACGCGATGATGCTGATTTGCCGTGAGATTGCCGAGAAAGATCAAGCGGAAGCGAATTAGGAGCCTGTCATGAGCGATTGCCCAGGCCGGTTTAAGTGTCACGGTCCCGCGTCATGGTGTGACAAATGCGGCGACGTAGACCTTATCTGTGATGATCCAAAGTGCGACATCCACTTACGCACGATGGAGTTAGTCATCATGGAAGCGACTGCCGCAAAGAAAATGGACGAAGCGCATGCAGCCTACAGGGAAGCATCGAAAGAATGGGCAGAGGCATCGGCCAAATTGACCCGATTCAAAACCGGAAACGTGGTGATGGTCGCGAGGAATCAGCCGTGAGTGAGCAATGGTCCCGTGATGCCGCCGAAGCGATGAAAGATCATTTCTGCCCGCCAGGAATGACGCCGGTTATGTTCAACTGCCAAGGATGCGGCTTGAAGAACGAAGTCGTCAACGTCGAAGCCAGAAAGACCAACGAAGACATCGTTAAGTGGATGAAGAAAGTGACCAGCGCGGTCAATATCCGGCACACGATGAAGTCAATGAGTTGCACAAGTACAAAGTGCGACCTAGTTATTCCGCTTCCGAAGGACGGCAATTTTATTGGTGCAGAACAAGGTGGAAAATGAGCCGTTCCTGCCGATGGGTCGAGGCCGACAAGGTTCTCCTGATAACTCAGGACGGGAAAGTGACTCCATACACCGTTACCGAACTAGAAACAGATGACCGCGTTGCCAAGCCAGCGTTCCGGTTGCACAAGACGAATGGAACTTTCTATGACGTTCACGGCGATAAATATGGAGTTCATTGCACCTGTGCGGATTCGGTGTATCGATCAAGATTGTGCAAACACGGGGCGGCATTAATCGCCGTCAAACTTATATCACGGGATCAACATGAAAGCCAAAAAGAAAGCTAATCGGCACAACCCGTTCACTGTTGATATCATCTACGCTTTTCTTGATGTTACCGATGGCATGAAGCCGCACGACTATTTTTCGCACATGGGCGGAACGAAGGAACGGGCCGATGAAGTCAGTCGAATTCGAGCAGAGGCGTTTGAGATGTTCGGTAAAGCATGGCTTAATTCCAAGGGAGAAAATTCATGAAGAACAGCAAGAAGAGAACGCTTCTACGTGAGGCAGGGTGGAGGTTATTTGGACGTGACGGATACTTCATGATCCACGACCGATTCGCGCCCACAGCCGTTCGGTTGATGATTGCATGGAAAATCTACATGGCCGAAACTGAACGTCGCCGAGAAGAAAACGCCAAGTGGGGAAAGCAGCATGTCTCTATTTCCTGAAATGTCCGAGGCGATCAAGTTCTTCGTGACAGGCGAACCAATCGCCCAGCCACGACAAAGGCACGCTTACCGGAACGGGATTGTTATGTCGTACATCCCCCAGGATCATCCGATATGGGCATTCAAGCAAGCGGTTCAGTTGATGGCAAAGTTGGCGTACAATGGGAAGCCGCTCGAAGGCCCGCTTCGCGTCAGCCTGTTGTTTCTGATGCCGAGGCCAGGGAGATTGATATGGAAGACGCGACCGATGCCGCGCGTGTGGCAACCAGCAAAGCCCGACGCTGACAATATGGCCAAGGCTGTTATGGATTCGCTCAATAAGCATTTGTGGGCCGACGATGCGCAGATTGTTGACCTTCATGCCGTAAAGATGTACGCCTCTAGCGACGAGTCCCCAGGCGTTGAGGTAATGGTTCAGGAGCTTGTTTGATTCAAATGAGAAAAGCAAAATCGGTAATCAAACAAATATTACGCGAGAAAACGGTTGTTGATTTGCAGATCGAGTTGCAGGCATCCTATCAACAGCTTGCGTACCTATGGGAATCGACCGGCTCTTGCCCGTGCGGAGCAAGAAAAGAATCTCCCAGCACTCACCCGCATGTTATTTCCTGCCCGACAGCTAAAGCGGTTCTCTTCATGAAAGGCAAAGAATAATGGCTAATCCGTGGATCGTCTTAATTTCCGCGCTTGACCAAGATCAGGCCCACGCCGATGAGTGGTGGAGGAGTGCGAGCATAGAAGAAAAGATACTCGTCTGGTTGGTGATGCAAAGAGACTGCTAAACACATGAAGAAGAAATAATATCCCGCATGGCCCAGAACGAGTTTCTTAGATTGGCGGTAAAGAACGAAATACCAGAGGCCAGCGATGAGGTATTGTAGTTCTTGCGGCTGTCCTCGACTGGATACATCGCTCGATCCGTGTCCCGAATGTGGAGATTGGCAATTCTCAATCGTGCCGCAGATTCAACATCAAGGTTGGCTTGAAAGAGGCGGCAAACCAGTGGAACTTGTGCAAGGGGAGTTATTCAATGTCCCGACCTCGACCAAGACACCGCAACCGTCGCCGCAGACGGGAGATCAACGAACACCACAACCCGATAAAGCGGGATGAATTGGTAACGCTGGTATGTACCGGATGCTACAAAACCTGTTTCGCCAAGGGGAACCTGGAAGATCGGACGTGTAACCGATGCCAAAGTCCGATGGTGGAGGCAAGATGATGCCTCAGAGAAGATTTTGTTCTTTGTGCGATATTTTCTTGCTCGATCCGAGCGAGAAGAATGTGTGTCCGACGTGCCTTGAGCGAGTGGCGATTGATCCGGTTGTGCAATACGTGAATTGCCCACGATGCGGAAGGTTTCAACCAGACGATGATGTTTTTGAGTGTAATTTTTGTTGGATGACAATTTGTTCTGGGTGCTGCTACGACGAACACAATCAAGACGTATGCTACGATGACGAAGAATATTAGAGGCAAGGATGGCTGAAATTCAGATCAAGGTAATAACCCGCGTCAGCGAGCGTTGTATCTGGGTCCGCCTCGAAGAAGGCGACATGCCCGAACTTATGATGCCACGCTGCATGATCCGGCACGGCGAATGGCTCTCGGAAGGCGAGCGTGACTTGATCTTGGACGTGTCCACTATGTTGTACGCGGAGATTAAGGAAGTCATCCGGCGAGCCAAGGTAACGGAAGGGAAAAAAGCGGTCCAACTTCAAAGGGAAGTTTGGGACGAAAACAAAAGGAGAGCGGGACAGTGATTGACAGCAAACAATACGAAGTCCGTTTGGCAAAGCAGAGCGGCGGTAAGGCTGGCAAAGGCCGAAACAAAACCTCAACGGTCCAAGTCCTTTACCGTTCCTGCATCGTGAAGTTGTTTCGATTTGATTTGGATGAGACTGGTTCGTTTCGCAAAGCATGGGATAAGGCCAAACAGTACGTCAAAGATCGGAGCAAGCCGTGAACCTCCACATCTACCCAGCCAACTATAACGAAGCGTGCTACACATGCCCATGTTTGCCGTTCCCACACGCGAACCACGTTTACAAGCGAAGAGGGCTAGGCTTTTTGCATTGTACTTGGTGCAACAAAAGAGTTGTCGCGGTTTCGGCTGGACAAGATGAGCCGTTCGCTATATGTCCTGTTTGCGGAAGTACAGATTGTATTCCAGGCCCAATTTCGTAAGCAAAGGAGTATTGAACATGGACGACCAAGAATTTCCGTGGCCCATCGAAATCGGCGAGAATGGGGGAGCGTAGCAATGCCGCTAATCACTCGCGCAGAAGCCGTAGCCCGCGTCAAACAGCTTCCCAGCCAACACCGCCGCATAGCTTGGGCGCTATCCTGGGATTACCCCGACATCGAGATTGCCGAAGTCGCCCTAATCCCCCTTGCCGCCGTGCGTGAGCATATCGCTACCATTTGCCAAGTTCTCCAATGCGATGAACGCGGCATCGGGTTGGTAATGGCATTGGGAGAGGGTATCAGAACGCCAGAATTTCAGGAGTGGCCCATGCACCGCACACCGCCGCAGATGAAGAAACCGATTGGCAACGAAGGCATATTGAATGGCCCGCAAATCCCCCCAGCTTGAAGTTTGCGATTTCCCCCGATGCGGCAGGCCAAAGCACGCTTACGGTCTATGCGTCGGTCACGTCTACCAGCGAAGCGCCGGAATAGAGCTTCACCCGATCCGCAAGAAGAAGATTCCGCTAGGGGCCGTTTGCACGTTTGAGGGATGCGGTAGAAAACAACACTCAAAAGGATTGTGCATCGGTCACGTCGCACAACGACGAACTGGTAAGGCTCTATCGCCACTCAAAGAAAAGAAAATCCGCGACGGTGGATGGCAAGAAACTCCATGCAAATCTGAAAAATATCCCGACCTGAACTTGATTCATGAGGTAATGTTTGATTGGATCATCGACTTTTTTCTGTACCAAGGCGTAATGCCGTCAATCGAGGAAGTGTCGGTTGCTATGGGATGCCAAGAGACGAGTCAGGCACGCGACATAGTAAACCGGCTTTTCAGACTGCGATACCTTACTCCACATGGAAGTAGAAAAGAGGGAGCGATCAAGGCATTCGGGACCAAATACAAACAGCCGATCATGCGAGTTCTGTTCGAGAAAATATATTTCGGCCCGATGCCGAGACGGTTGACCGCGAAACAGGCTATGCAGATCGGGAGCGACTTGTACTACCTTGGGAAAGAATTACACAGGAGGCAGTATCGTGGCAACAGCTAAACCGGAGATGAAAATGGACTGCGTTTTGAAACAAGCCGTTGACCGGATTCGTAAAGTCGATGCCGCCGCAAACTGGCAGGCTGTCACCGACCTTTACCCGAACGAATACCTTACTGATGGCGACGACGGCGTTACCGCAGGTATCGACTCTGATTGCAGCTTAATAAAGACGGCTTACATGGCCGAACATCCAGCCGATGACGATGAACTTGCCGGTAAAGCATGGCTTGTGAAGTCCGGTTTTGAACCCGATCCAACGCGAAGCACTTACGGATTCGTGCTTGGTTGCGTGCTTGTGACGTTCACAGGAACTTCTTTTCTTCACGTCGAGTTAAGGGAAGATACGTTCGACGTTACGCGAACGCCAACACGCGGCGACGTTCGCCGTCTTTGCAAGGAATTGAGAATTGACACGTTCAAAGGATAATCACTTCGGAAGTTTATTGTGTTGCGCCTGTTGATACAGAGTCAGCAGCGCCAACTCCTCTTGACTGAGTTGCCCGCGATTCGCTTGCGGAACATAAACATCGGTAAAGCTGCGAACCGCTGGATTTCTCCGCAGCAAGTTCTCCGCGAACTGTTCGACCGCGACCCGCCGAGCCTGTTCAGGATTCACGTTCGTAGTCCGTGCGCCAAGAAGCAGCCGCAGCGCGGACGGTATTCCCTGATCGACCGGATTCGCCAAGCCTTGATACGCCGTCTGACCCGACGTGACCGCGCGAGCAAGCGGAGAGGCGTTCAACAACTGGTTTCCCAATGTCCCGACCGGAAGCGGATAATTGGAAGGAAGTTCTTGCAAGTTGTACGATGACCGACCCATCGCAGTTTCAATCGGCAGGCGAAGAAGCGGATTCAACTGACTCAGCGCTCCACGGGCGGGACTAATCAGATTCGTCAAGTCTTCTTGAGGCAGACCGACCGTGTTTAGATAGCGTTGCTTTCCGTCCTCAGTCTGACCGGCAGGGATCGCGTACCCGCTTCTCGTTACATCCTCTGGGACCATTTGATTGTGACCTTGCATCTCGTTCATGAGTCGCATGGTCTGTGCCATCCGTCCACCTGGATTCGTGGCGATTTCTCCGACCATTTGCGGCATCGACTGTCTGGTATAACTGTAGAAAGGCATGATCCGGCGCATCACGTCCCGCTCGAAATTCGATAAGTTCCCAAAATCATAGTGTGCCTCGATCACCTTCTTGTAAGCCGCAAGCGGATTAAACCCGCGCTCGCTGGCGTCGATGTACGTTGCCAACCGCTGTAGCTCCTCAAGGTGATTCTGCGTCGTCTGCATTACGCCGGTCGGCAGGAACTTGCTTTCGGTGTTCCCTGCCACGCCACGGACGTTCAAGGGGTTGCTCCGACTCTCCCAAGAAAACGGGTTTAGGTCCGCCGCCGTGGGGATGTGCTTAGAAAGTGATTCGCCCAGGCCGAGCGGCTTTGCTCCAATCACCGGCTGATCGTGTGTGACCGTCCGCAGAAGCGGATTTTGCCCCGCCGCTTCGACCGCTTGATACTTCTTCGTGTCCATCAAGTTCGTTTGATAAATCTCCCGCCATAGTTGCTTGGTCGCTTCTTCGTCGGTCATGCCACGGAAACGCGGGATACGGTCGGCAATGCCTTCGAGTGTTCCACCGGCCCGCAGTTCTTGAGCCTTGGCAAGAGGAGAGAAAGCCGACCCGCCTCCCGTAAACCGCTTGTAGGCGTCCGAGAGCGTGTTGCGCATCACCGTTGCCGGATACGAAGTCTGTCCCGCTTTGGTCAAGTTGGTTATCGAATCGAGCGCTGATAGGATCGGCTTCAATCCTTCGGGAGCCTTGGCATCGGACGGCTTCAAGAATCCCATCAACTTTGCCGCGTTCTTTTCTGATACGGTAAGTTCGCCGAGTTCCTTAACTCCGATAGCTTCCGCAGCGAGAACGGGATTCAAGCCAACCTTCTCGACTAGATCGGCAACAGGCACAGAGCCTACCGTGGGAGTTCTTTCGACAATCTTTGGCAGCAGATTGAAAGCTGATTCAGCGGCCCCTCGACGGCCAGCTTCGGTAAGCCCCTTGTGTTCCAGCATGGCGAGTGGGTGATGACCGAACCATCCACCGGATTCCTGGATAGATGGAATGTCAAGATTCTTGTGCCAACTGGCCAGCCCTTCGGCTTGCTTGAATTTGTCATCCAAGAATTTGAAACGGTCGGCCATTTCAGCGCGAGACATAGGCTCCAAGGATTTAATCGCACCGGATTCTTTTGGCGACATCACCCAGACGAGAGAGGTTTTCTTGCCATTGTTTATGTCGGCCTGCACGCGATGATGACCGTCTACAATGTCGTAGCCGCCGTCCTTGTTCATCTCAACAAACGGCCGATCTTTCTGGTAGCTTTGCTGGTACTTGGCAATTACTTCGTCATGCTTGGCGGCTGGGCTAAGTTCGGAGATCGGCACTTCTTTCAACTCGTACATATTTTTGTCAGCGCCACGCCCGCTTACCTTTGCCCCGACCGGATAAGTTCCTTCCTCTCCTATCAAGGGAAATTGCCCAGCAGGTTTGGCTTCGCTTGCCGACGCTGCAACGCGAAGATTGTCCAACTCGCGGAGATTCTTTTTGTACGCTGCATTGGCCGCTTTAACTTCCATCTCGCCCGCCGCAATTGCTTGCGGATCGGGATTAACAAATTCAGTTTTCAATCGGCGAAGATTTGCCTTTGCAGTATCGAGACGGTTGTAAGCGGCGTTCGCCTCTGTCTCTCCTATCGTGGCCAGTTCCCTTGCCGTCTTCGGAGCCTCAGCAGTCGCGACCTTATTCAAACTACCAACCGCTTCGCTTTCTACCTTGATCCGGTCTAGCTGACTCTTGAGTGCCTTGTGGGTTGCTTCGTCTTCCGCCGTCATGCCAAGGACGTTCTCCCTAATCCACTTGGCGGCAGCATCCGGCTTCATGTCCTGCAACTCAGCCTTCTTGGATAACGAGTTTATGGACATTTGACCCGGCGCATCGCCTTCCGCGAATAGATTGCCCATCAGCTTGCCGCTTGCACCTTGTTCTTTCGGCAAGAAGTTCTCGACCTTGTTTTGCGTTGTTTGAAGGAATGCGTATCCCTTTGCGGTCTTCGCTTTGTCTGCAAGACCAGCCGCTATGTTCTTTTCGAGAATATCGGCGTATTGCTTGCGGGCCATTTCCGCCAACTGAACACCGCCGTCGCCGAGTTTTTCTTTGGCAGCGTTGAACACGGCCAACTGATCGGGATGGATAGTTCCAGCTTCGACGAGCGGGGCGCGTTCGATGTAGTTCAATAACTCTGGACCCATCTTCCGGCTTGCTGCAACGTGTTCCGGCCCCCACGTTTTGCCAAGCTGATGCTCGATTAGATTCTGCGAAAATTCACCGATAGGAGTGTACGCTTTGCGAGCTTCGTTTGCCGCCGTCAAAGACCGTTCCGCATTAGCAATCGCTTCCGGCTGAAAGATCGGATCGGCAAACCCTGCCGCCTTGCGGTCGAACAAAGCCCGAGCGCCGCGAGCGATGGGAGATAGTTGATCGGACAAGAAATTGCCAACCGGAGCAGCCCCAGGAATCATTCCAACGGCGTTAGAAATGGCCCGCCCAGGTCCGGTAAGGTCGAAAGTCGTTCCAATGTCCGTGAACGGGACGTGGAAGCCCAGATGGCCGCCCAGGCGTTGCCCAGCCACTTCCGCCGCCGACGTTGCTTTGCCGGTAAGCTGGGTAAGATGTTCAGCCAAAGCGGTTGCTTCGGGAGAACCAGCCGCTAAACCCGCTATACGCCCCGCTGTGCCACCGATGTTTTTAGGCAGGACATTAGCCATTTGCGCGGCTTTGCCGAGCTTGGTAAGCGAGCCAGCCCCCAAGGTGAGATAGGTAGCCGGATCGGTAAGAACGTCCAAACCGAACCCGCCGATGCCTTCCGGCGAGAAAAACGACGTATCCTTATTACCGCCAAGGAGATCGGACCCGTGAACCTCATTTTCAGGGTTGGTGATGCCCAACGTGTCGGAAAACGGGATGATCGAGGCAAGTTCTTCGGGACGCCCGCCGAGCAGACCACGAATGGCCCGCCCGCCGAGTGCCTTGGACATGGACCCGCCGAGCCAACCGAGGCCATGCAGAGCGCCCGAGCCGATGCGCGACAGGAGCGAGTCCTGTTCTTCGGGAGTCAATGGAGAAACGGCAGTTGGCCGAGGAGCAGGCGTACCGGCTCCAAACGGATCGCCGAAAGGATTCGGCATCACGAAAGGGTTGTCAAGTGGAAGTGCCATTGTTTATCTCGTCCCACGAACATCTCGAAGCCAATTCATCCCAGCAGCGCCGCCAGCGCCAAGAGGAGTATAGCCAAGTATGCCCATGTTGGGGGATGGGCGATTGCCAGATATGCGGTTAAGCCGCTGAATTTGTCGAATCGTTTGCTGACGCTGAACGTCGGAGGAAAGAGGATTTCCCGTAATCGGATTTGTGAAATAGGTTTGATTTAGCCACGCATTCAACGCCTGTTGACCGCCAGGAACTTCTTCCGTAAGGCGGCTTTGAATCGCGGGGAAGTTGGCGCGAAGATGTTCGTCATTGGGGATCGCCGCCAAGATGTTCGTGATCGCATCCCCCGCCGTCGCTCCCTCAATCGGCATACGCTGGCCGGTCTGAGGATTGCGCGGGAAAGACGATAGGCCAGATTCAAACGCGGCATCAATCGCCGCTTGCGCATCGTTCATACTGGTTTGTTGCGGACGGGGAACTTCACCGCGACCGACACCGGCAAGCGGATTGCCGCCGCCAGGACCGCGCGGACCCTGATTGCCCGTCAAGAATTGCGGAGGAGCCATGCCTTGCGACTGCAACTGCCGTACCCGCGTTTGGTGCGGAGTCCCAGGCGGGAAAGCGTTGTATGCCTGATTGTAAAACGAATCGTACCGAGCTTCCGGCCCGTACCGTTCATTCTCCCGCGTCCGGTTCAGCGCATCGCTTGCCGCGTTCTGGACAGACCCAGGAACGATGTTGCCGTTGGCGTCTCGATAGCCGAGGCCAGCCGCGTTTTGCAGTTGAACACGACCAAGAATGTTCGTCCCAGGCACGCCCAATTCCTGAATGCCTTGCAACCGCTGTTCTTCCATTCGCCCGCCTTGTTGCAAGAGAGCCGGAAGCATTCGCTGGAATTGGTTGTTGACGCTCAACGGAGTATCCCACACCCGCCGCGACAATTCAGGGTGAGCATCCATGTATCGGTTATTGGCGTCGGCGTCGGCTTGTATTCTGGCGCGAACCGAGTCCAAGAAATTAGACTGCCGACCTTCCGCGTTATCCGGCAGAAGATCGAAGTTCGAGCCGTGCCGCAGCATCATCCCCGCAGGAATCGGAGCGTGTTCCCATGTGCTAGGATCGCTGGCAGTCGGTTGACGATACCGCATGTAATTTCCAAGCGGAGTAGCGTTGCCTTGAGCGACAGGCGGGGAAGACCCTGGAAACCCAGGAAGCGGAACAGCGCCAAGCTGCATCGTCGCATTGGGATCACCTTGACCGAGAATGTTCGCCGCCACCAAAGGGGAAGCCGGATAGCGAGCGTCAAGTTCACGCGGGCCGACAGTCGAACCATCCCACGGGCGAGCAGTTGAAGTCGGAGCCGCTTCCCCCATTCCACGCGCGATCGGATTGGGACCGCCAACCAGACGTTCGCCGCCGAAACCGATGGGCGTACCTTCGCCTCTTGCAGCGGGAGCATTTGGACCAACAGGCGGATTCATGGATCGTGGCGTGTTGATCCACTCTTGCATCCGTCGAGCTTCTTCAATCCGCTGGTCATTCGTGCCAAAGCGGGAAATGTTAAGTGGGTCGCTCAACCAATCGAGAGGTCCGGCCATGTTCTATCTCCGTGGCAAATTACACTAAACCTGACAGCGCTCCGAGCAAACTACCGTAAGCTCCCCAAATTGGCGTCCTTCTTTGGATGTCCTCACGCTGCCGGTTCGCAAATTGAGTTTCGCGAGCGCCCTGGGTAGCCAAAAGATTTTGCGCGTTGCCAGTTGCCGCTTGAAGTCGGATGTCACGTTCGTTCCCCGTGTTCGTCGCAAGGTTCGAGGCCATCGTCTGCCCGTGCAGCGCGGCCAAGAGCGGGGAGTTAGCGCCGAATCCCTGTCCTGCCGTCGTTGCCGTTTGGCCTTGCATTTGCGTTGCCGCCGACTGATCGTTTCCAGACCGAGCCGCGTTTACCTGTTGCTGGATTTGTTGCGGATTCAAAACGCCGCCCACGGTAATCTCAGGCGACATTCCCGACTGTCCCCCAGGCCGAGCCATATTGCTTTGCAGATTTCCCATCTGGCCAGTGAGCCAAGGGAAAATTGCATTGAACCGCTGTTGCTTGAAGGCGTTCGCTTCCGTCGCCGGTTGAATGGCAATCTGCGCATCGGCCAATCCTTTGCCGCGAAGCTGCCGGTCGTATTCATTCTTCGCGGTAAGATCGGGGTCAACCGAATAGTTCGTGCCGAAGTTGAGCGAGGTATTCCCGCCCATCGTTATGCCAGCGTTCGACCAAGGATTTGCAACTGCCATAGGAAACCTCCCTTTGGGGTATTGTCGCGAGGACAGGGAGGATTGTCAAAGTGAAAATCACGGGGCCGAATAAAGCCCGAAGATGCGAATGAACTTCTCGGACGGATTCCAGTCCACCGGATACCCGATACCTCCGTAGGTATGAAACACCGATCCCCTCAAGTCGATGCTGCCAAACGCCAAGTAGTCTGGGTTGTTCAGCCACGACCGATCACCGGATACCGACGTTGTTGTAGTGAATGGCGCAAGATCATCGTCGGTCCAAGTTATCTCCTGAACAACTACTTTGACGATGCCGCGCGGAATCTTCGGATACGTCCGCGTGTACATCGCCAAGTCTGAATAAACTTCAATGTGACCAAACGTAACACCTGCTTGCGGATTAGACCATTCCCAAAACGCGGAAGTAACCGCGTCCCCAGGCCCAGGGAAATAAGGCGAAGACCCAGCGGCAAGCGATGACGTACTGTAGGGGAACGCGCTAATCACCGAATTTGCCGCATCAAAAAGAAGATACCCCATCGGGTAAATATCGCCGTCATAGGGAGGCGTGCCATCAGGGTAGACGTTGACTGACAATCGCTTTCCCTGTTCGGCAATGATCGAGTCGCCAGGAATGCTTGCGGGATTATTCGAGCCGCTTGAACAAAACAAATTTGGATCGAGAGCAAGAATTGCATCGCGAGCATTTCTTATCGTCTCGGTAAGACCGATCACACACCCAGGAAACATGAGCGTTGGATCGTAAGCGGTAATAACATCGGTGATAGATCGTGTCATACAAAAACCGGAACTTGCATGGAATAGGAATTGCCGTTCTTCGTAACGATTGCCCACGTCCCAGCCGGAATCGTTTCCGACGAGTCGATTTGCAATTGCTCCACGTTTACCGTTATCGCTGCGCCAGCGCTGCCGTTCGGATAAACGGTGCAAAGGTAACTGCTACCGCCTCCCGACACAACTTGCCCAGGCATCGACGAGGACGACACCGATTTCTTTGGGGGAGGCTGATTCTCCGCGTCGGACGTAAGTTCGCCCGTCGAAGGGTTGATCGAGATATTGAACACGTCGCCATTGCCACGGTTAAATCTGGCGAAAGGAACGGTTGCATCAGGCCCGAAGTCGGATAACTGTAGAGGAGCGGGAGCGCCGTTTCCGGTTGTGGCTTTGACTTGACCGGACGGGATTTCTTGGAATAGAGACGGGAGAAGCGCTACGATTTCCTGAGCGAATGAGTCCACGTCATCGCCCCACGGACCCCTGCCCATCAACCGGCCTAATTCGGATTGGTCTGTTTGAAGTGGCATTATTGACCCCCGCCGCCATCGGTCGGAACAAAACCTTCCCAGAGCCACTGATAGAGCTTGATCTGATCGGCATTCGAGAAACCTTGCAACTCGAACTGACGATACGTGGCCCCTTGAATGAAGTAGTCTTTCCCTTGCGGCTGTTCTCTTTGTAGCCAGCCGCCTTTCTTTGTCAGATCGAGCATCAGATCGCCGCTTCCCTTAACCGACTCAATTCCACCGCCCGCTTCGGACTTTTGATCGGCTTGCTGAATATCGGGAGTGTCGGAAAAGTCGGTAAAGAAGCGGAGGTCCGCCGTCGCCGGTTGCTTGAGCGGTTCAAACAGCATTTCAAACCGGCGCTGCATCATCTTTTCGGACGGAGCCATGCGGAGCCAAGAAGATCGGTACGTCCAACCGACACCGCCAAGCTGATACACCGACGACGTATCCGGCAGAATGTTCCAAGGCCGGTCAATCGCAAGATCGGTCCCATCTACTCCGATAATCCTTCGGACTTGTCCCTTGCCGGTTCCTTTGGTGATTGCGACGGCGGCATTGAGGATGCCCGTTGCTGGAAACGAAGCCAAAGTATCCCCCAGCGAATACGCCGCAGCATCCGTGACGATCCCTTGCACGGTGTATCCCTTGTCAGTTCGCGCGACATCAAGCGTGCCGCTCCACGCCGCAAAGACTCTGGCATGTTGACCACCATAGTAGTTCTGAGGATTTCCGTTGAAGCCGTTGATGTAACCGGAGCAAGAACCCCCGATTGGGAAGGGGTATTCTTCTATCCAAAAACGCTGCAAACGATGTTGGTAAGCGATAGCATGACGCGGGTATCGGTTTCCGTCCAGACAAACAAACCACCGCATCACTTCCCGCGAGCGGTCAAGCATCGAATGGAAGTTTTCCTTCCACCGCCAGTTGATATTCGCGTCAATGCCCTCCCGCTCTTGCCGGAACAAAGACGACACCTGTAGCGAAATCGGCTCGCTTCGCGAGTTCAGGTCGAACTTGTGAACGCCCAACTCGTCGAGCATGTACGCCGACTGTTCGAGGATGATCCAAGATCGCGGATTCACCGCCCCGCGTTCGCTGACGAGATACCTTCCCCCATCCGTGGCAGGGTCTTTGGAGAACGTGATCTTGTGGATGTGCTTCTTTTCCACCACGAAGATAAACGAGCCAAGCTGCATCGGCCCGACCAATTCATCTCCCGTTTCCGGCATCGACAAGCCGTTAGTCGCTGGCCACGATTGAGGTTGACCGGCCATCGTATACGCGACGACGCGGCGATAAGCGGGAGGCGGCTTGATCGCATAGAAGTTGAACAGGCTTGTCGAGTCCGCGTAGTTCTCGGTCAAAAGCAACGTCTGCGCCGTGGCGTTCACGGATGCGATTTCATAAACGCGGGTCGCTCCATCGACGTAAAGGAACCGCGTTCGCATGGTCGATTTCCAAGCCGTCCCCGCTCCCACAACGGTTTTCGAGCCGAACGTCACCGAGCAAGCGCCGATGTTGTATTCGAGGATGCCGCAGGCAAACATCCGGTCAAGCTGTTGAGCCACCGCTTTGTAGTAATTGAGCGGTTTAGCATGGGAGTTCGCGAAAGGCTGTTGGTCCGAGTCCAGAATCGGGACCGCTTCTCTTGCTTGAAGCAAACTGTCTATGCGGGAAGAAGAGAAGGTCGATCCGGTCAAATTCGTCGTATCCACGTCCACGTAGAATACCGTCGCTTGACCGTCCGTGTTGCGGAGGATTTGCCGACGTGCCACCTTCGCTTCGGTCGGAACCTGCACGTTCGAGTAGTTGATCGTCGCGATGCCGCTGATCCATGTTCCGCCCCCGTTGTAATCGTCGGTCCCGTGGGAATTGTCCAAGGAAAAATGATTGGCGTCTACCGCCGTTATCTGCCACGTATTGTTCGCGGAAGTATTCCCGCCGACGCCGCTGATCTTGACATACGCCCCCGTGGGGAGGCCATGAGCCGCCGAGGTTATCACAATCGGAGAAGCATTGGTCGCCGCCGTAATGGTCCCCGTACTTCCAGAAGCGGTCAACGCGGCAGAGATCGGAGAGAGATCGGACACGACCAAACCGGCAGAATCGACGAAGCGGAGATATGCGTAGTAAGTGCCGACTATTGCGCCATTGCCGACGCCTGCCATTGTCACCGCGACCGTGGGAGGATCAATTCCAATAGGAACGAAGTCGGGACCAAGACCATCCCACATCACAGGATCGTCAATGCCGTTGAAGGCGAACAACGCCCCAGAATCTTGCTCCTGACACATGCTTTCTATCATTTTGGAAAATCTTTCCCAAAAACAGAAAATTCGCCGTATTACATGAAAGGCGTGTAACGCTTCTGCGTATATGTCTGTAGCGGAGCAAGATTCGTCGAAGCTAACCGCAATGTTGTCAAGCCTTGCCCAGAGGAATCAACCACACGGCGCTTCCCGAACAAGGTCGCCTCGAATCTTGCTCCGCTATTTTCCTGCCCCGTTGCTCAACGGGAAGGTGACAATTCCTTTTTCAATAAGCATCTTGGCCAGCGCTGGTATCTTTGCGGGCTTTTCTTTCGGTGGGCGTTTGCCTTTTCTCTTTGGCTTGGCCGATTCTCCTTGGTTGATTTGCTGCCCCGCCTTGAACGCAAACGCCCCAGGCCAAGGATCGTAGATCGGATGAAGGAATTTCATGGTTTCTCACTTCGTTGTAAACGCAAGCTCTCTTCCTGTCTCAATCACCACCGCTCCATTCGAGGACGTTTGCACAACCGGCGAATCACCGCCAATCGCCAACCCCCCAGACGTGGTGAACGTGAACGTCGAATGAACCGTTGTCCCATTGCCACCCAGCGCTAAACCGCCGCTTGTCGTATATCGGTAGTTCGCCGCCGCCACCGTCTGATCGCCACCCAGAGCCAAGCCACCGCTGGTTGTCAGATGGTACGCCGCCGAAACTATTGTAGCCGATCCACCCAGAGCCAAGCCGCCACTCGTTGTCCAGTTGTATGCGGTCGCTGCCGTGGTTTGATCCCCACCCAACGCCAAACCACCATCGCTCGATTGAAAGTAGGACGTGTTGATAACCGCCGAATGATTCGTGATGACCGGCCCGATTTGCCCCGCGTCCCCCGTGGAGAGGGAAGAGTAAAAGATGATCGCCGCATTCTGAATCGAAGTCGCGAGCGTGCCGGTCCCAACCGCAAACGCTTCTGCCGCCGTCAAGGTGACGTTCCACACGGTAAGTTCAGCCATCGAGCCATCGTCGAAGCCGGAAGCCCCATCCGAATAGGCCAGCGCCGTTACCGTGGGAGCCACGTTCGGAGGATTGGTCCCCGTCGCCGTCGAGTTCAAGATGCCGTTCAAGTAAACCGATAGCGTTGTCCCATCCCACGTAACGCAGAAATGCAGCCACGTATTCGCGGGAGGCGTGCCGACAATTTGAGCGCGGCAAGCGCCGCCAGCGCCTTGAAGATGAACGAACGATTGAAACACCGCTGCGTTTGGATGATCCCAGGTCATGCCAATATCTTGCGTTGAGCCGCCGCCCGCATCAAGGCCCATCGGGTTTGTCGTACCGCCTGAATTGTTCGGTACGTGAGTGGCCTTGTACCAAAAGCTGTACGAATACGAGCCGACCGGAATTGAGATAGTTGCAGCCGTCGCGAGATAGTGAGCGATGCCATCGCCGGTAGCAGACATGGGCTACTCCTTGGCGATGTAGATTGGTTCTGGAAGATCGTCAACGGAAATGAGATCATCGGCGGACGCATGGCGTTTCAAGATTCCGCGTTGACGTAGCTCCTCAATGAGCTTAATGCTGTTGGTCAAACTTTCTACCCGTTCACTAGCCCGCTCGCGAAAAAAATTTCGCATCGTGCCGTCAACTAACTCTGTCCAGGTAGGTTTCTTTTCGTTGGTGTCCATGCAAACATTATGCGCAACGAAACGGAGAAGTGCAAGCCGCTCTATTGCTTGAGCGCCATATCCAAGAGAACATCAGGAATGCCTGCAATTCGTTTTTGCGGCAAGTCCTGATGATCGGTGACAGGAACGAGATTGGGTTGATCGGGAGAAACTTCCACATTGAACGCCGTGCCATGCAGCAGCATGACGAGATTGTTCCCGTCAGGATCGACAACGTGAATCAGATCGGGCTTCGCGGCGAAAGGCCCATCGGCCTTTTGGCCGAACGTGAAGATGCCGACCGTCCGACCGTCCTTGGCGTGCATTGCGCCGGGAAAGTCGCCGTCGAACTTGACCCATTGACCATTCCGCAGTTTCATAAGTTGCCCTTATATGTGCGTAAATTGCAGTTTTGGTGTCACGGTTATCGAGTCCCCCGCTCCGGTCAGTCCGACCAGAGGCTTGCCAGCGCCGAACGCCTGAGACGCGAAGCAAATACCAGCCGTGGGAGCGGCGTAATACACCCCGTAAACCGTTTGGTCGCTTCCCGTGGCCGATGCCGTGTAGGTCGCATTGGTCCCGTAGGTTGAAAAACCGATATTGCTGGAAGTCGTCGGCACAGCCCACGTTCCTGCCGACTGAGAACTTGTCAGCGTTACCGAGGCGTAGCCGGTGAAGTCGGCAATCGTGTACGTTGCCAAAACGTCTGTTTCAGCAGGCGTGATATTGTTCTTGAACAGCCGCAAAGACATATCCTCTGACCCCGCATTGGAGTAGAGGACTCTTTTAGCTGCCCATATTTTTCCTTCATTCGGAATCATGAGTGACATATCAGTTCACCTTTGGATTCTTTCCCTTGAGGAGCAAACCAGATTCAACCTGGAAAACAATATGGTCCGCCGATGGGTTATGAAGATAAATCATAGCGAGAACTTGGCCTTTTGGATCGCCGCCCGCCATAATTTCCAGCGTCCGACTCACGATGAACGCTTGGCCGGAAACAAGGTATACCATCTCGACCGAATGAGTTCCCACGGAGAAACCAATCCCCAGCAACAGCCGCGAGCAGAATAATCCTATCGCCACTCCCGCTTTCTCCACAATCGGCATCAGGCCCGTGTAGACCACAGCATTATCCGAGGACCGACGAATCTTGATCGTGGGGACCGCATCGGGAAGTGTTGGCGTGCGGGAAGCATCGACGCAATTCAAGTACACGTCGAGCCACGTCCCAAGTTGTTGACGACCGAGAAACATTATTGAGTACCATTAACTTTCAAACCGCAAAACGAATTAGCTACAGGAGTCCCAGGTTGCAATGGTCCGGTCGATATGTCGCCTCGAAGGTCAACATTAAGAGGCTGACCGCTTCCAAAGAACCCCCACCTTCGACCGATGTTTGACGTTAGCCTTCCCGTGTTGCTAAACGCCTGTTGAATCTCAAGGTAATTGATGCCCGACACTCCGTGCGCTATGCCCGTGTCCATCGACATCGTATCAATTTCCAAGTAGCCCAAGCCGCCGTCGATTTCCACATTTCCGCCAGGAGTCGGGGAAGAATTGTTGCTTCGCGTAGCCCATATCCGGCCAAACGAACTTACCGCTTCGATTTGAACTTTTCCAGCCGCCGCAGCGCCAGCCGAAAAGCTGTAACTGGCATTGATACTTGGGATGTTTCTCTCGATCTGAACACCAGACTGGAAATCATCAGGATCAACGTAATAATGCCGCCATGCACCGCATGTTCCAATTGCAGGATTCATTCTCTCCCAAAGAACCGGAAGATCGTCACTATGCAAGGCATCGTTGACAAGCCAAAACGCTGACACGTCGGCAATATAATCCGTGTACGGCAGTCGGTTGAATTGATTGCAGACAAGGCGAAGATTCGGATAGTTGGCGGCGATGCCATCGAATACCGGAACGATAGTGCAAACGTATAAGTAAAGCCGATCATCCGACCTTACCGTGGAATCGGCATTCCATGACTCACCGACAACTTTCAAGTTGACCCTTCCGTTTACCGTGGTCAACTGATGACCTCTCTGCGCCCCGCCCAATTCACCATTCGTTCTTGCCGTGGCGCTCCACCAATTCAGGTAGAACAACTGAGGAACAACGGTAGCGGGGTTTGAGTACACCGGAACATGAAGGAAAATGTCGGCTGGAACGCCCCATCGAACCGTGCTTTGAGCGCTCATATCCCCAGACGTATATTGGAACGGGATCGGCGATGGAGCGTCCAGTTGCAAGAAACTTGGCGGGCCACTTATCGCCCCATTGGTCGGCAGAACCTTTACGTTCCGGTAGCCGCCGGAAACAACGTCGATGCAGTACAAGGTAACTCTGGAATCAGACGCCAGCACGCCAGGAAGATCGGCAGGCACAAAGTAAAGCCGGTTTCCGCTCCCCAAACTATCCGTCGAATTTTGAAACGCAATCGGATTAACGCTGACTCTTCCTTGATTGATCGGCGGACCTGCGCTCGTCGAAAGCAGAACTTGATCCGTCTGCGAAATCATCGCCGTGTTGATTTGCCCAGCCGGTTCGCCAGGAGGATTCGGATTGCCTGGAAACGTATAGGCGACTGGCAAATTGAAGGGGGGAGCTTCTTGCGCGATCGGCGTCTCGTTCACCCTTACCGTCACCGGAAGCGGCGTGTTCTGTATGATCGGGCCAAGAGCGCCGGAAGATGCAACCGTTCTTGTCGTCGAAATATTCCACGCTTGCGCAAGAGACTGTTCGGCGGTATCCGCTTTGGGAGGACCAAGAATTCCCGTTGGACCTGAAAGCGGAACGCCCGTCGCAACCACGCCAGGAAGCGGACCAACGAGCGGGCCAGCCACATGATATGAAACATCAGCGCCGCCAGGATCGAGGCTTAGAAACGATCCGTCCGCATTGCCGTACCCGACATCGGTTCTCACAATCGCGTTGGAATTTGCATTGTAAAAACCAATGCCAGCTTCCAGCAAAACGCCAGCAGACTTGATCCCATAGTAAACTTGAGCGCCGTCAGGGATCGAACTTTGCTTTTGATCGTTAAGAACCAAATCGCTCAAGCCGGAAGAATAAGTCGAACTCGTTCCGGTTGTTGGCGCTGACGGAAGAATCGGATGCAAGACGGTGAACTTTCCGCCGCTAATGTACACTCCGTTTCCCGCCACCGGAATACTGAACGTATCGGCGGTTAGCTTGGTGATCGGGTTGGCCGGTATCGCAGCCGTCCCATTCGCCGCCGTGTTTCCCAAAACGCCGCTGATGACAACAACATCACCCGTTGAAAGTCCATGAGCAACAGACGTAATAACGATGGGGTTGGCGTTCGTGGCATCCGTGATCTGCGAACCGGAAACAACAACAAAGGTTCCCCCAGACGTGTACGAGTGATTCCCCGTCGAGCCGACCAACGAAAATCGGTTCGCATCAACCACCGCGACAACCCACGTTCCATTCGCCGCCGTGTTCCCGACGATGCCGGTAATGGAAACGCTCATGCCACTGGTAAGACCGTGACTTGCCGACGTAACGACAATCGGAGAAGCATTCGATGCCGCCGTGATAACTCCCGTAGCCATCGAGGTAGAAGACCACGTTCCGCCCGACAAGTAAGCGCCGGACCCAGCAGCGACAATCGAAAAGTTGTTGGCGTCCACAACGGTAATGATCCAAGTTCCGTTGGCGATGGTCGGACCAACGACACCGCTAATGACCACAGTGTTTCCCGTCGAAAGACCATGCAAGGCCGACGTGAAAATCTGGATGCCGCTGCCGTAGGTCATGTTTGAGATCGAACCAGTCGCCATCACAGACTCCTTAGATAACCCCGAAGCGATACGTTTGCTCCCACGCCACACCGCTTATCGTAGCAATGCAGAGGACATCGTACCACTGACCTTGCGCATAGCCGCCGCCTTCCGTGGGCGTCAAACTGACCGTGTAGTATCCCGTGGTATTCCACGTCCCGCCCGAAGTCCACGCCCCGTTGCCGGTCGATCCGGTCAAAGAGAACGTATCCGCCGTCAGAACAATGATCGTAAACGTCCCGTTGGCCCCCGTGTTGCCAAGCGCCCCCGTGATCGTGACCTTCATTCCCGTGGTCAATCCATGACTGGCCGAGGTAATGACGATGGGAGCGGTATTCGACGCCCCCGTTACCGATCCGGTTTCTTTGAACGTGAGAGAGCCGGTCCCGCCCGATAGCAAACCGGCGTTACCGTAGACTCGATATGTCGGCGTAACCGATGACTGGATGGGAACTTGAGATGAATCAACGGTGAGAACCGGAAAGGTCATGGCATCACCAATCGGTACGAATCCTACGAACATAGCGAATCCTCAAATTCAGGTGTGTGGGGTGTACACCTGAAAACTCAATCCGAGAAAGTAACCTCGACCATTCCGAGACGAACCCGCATCTCGCCTTCAACGAGACAGCAAAGATTCCGCTGATCTTCCGCCGCCCCAGAATCCAAGTCGCGGGGGTCTTGATTGGTCATGATCCCAGGAAAATCAACCGCCGCTACTACCGGCGTTGCTGGACGTGGCATAAATCACCCGTGTTTTTGGAAAAACCTTTTTGCCTGCATCAACCGAAACGCTTTGTTGTTGAACTGTTCGTTCCTCAGTTTTTCCTTGGCTTTCTTTTGCCGATCCCTGAACGACTTCGGTTTCTCTTCTGACTCAGACGCAATGGTGCAGGTGTAGGTCTGCGAACATATCGAAAGCGCCCACAACTGAAAATCATTCAAGCCCATACTACGCTCCCTTTGGTGGACCGACAGGCATGTTAGCTATCCGCAGCGGATTCGGCCCGCCGCCAAACGTCGAACGCGGCTCATCGTTGCGCTGATCGGCTTCCATCGCATCGACAAGCGCCCGCTGGTATTCCTTTAACTCGTAATCCTCTGGTTTGATCCGGCGAACAATTCGAGCTTGCTTCTCGCACTCACGCAAGAAATAAGTCATCATTGCCCCCATCTCCAAATCCACGGGATCGGAGATTGAGAACGGAACGGCGGTTAAGTCTACTCCCGTCACCTGATCTATTTCAAGCGAGGTTGCCGATGTCCAGCCGGTAACGGTTCGTTGCACAAAGAAGGGGTCGCTTCCCGATTGCCCCGTGGGGACGTTCCCGTTGGGCGTACCGGCGAACCGCATCACGCAGCCGACCATATCCGCCGTCCACAAGGTTGACGTGCCGGTAACGGTTGTGCTGGCCGATGTCACCGTGGCTTTGCCGGTCTGATACGAGACAACCGGAGATGCCCCGTGCATCGACAACGCCCGCGACTGACGGCGGTAAGAGTAGTCCATCGTATAGGCGTTGTCCGGCGCTGGATACATGAAGATCGACAGCGAGCCGTACCTTCGAGGGTCGCCTTGAATGCAATAGGAATGCGGAAACGCGGGAGAGATATTCAGCGATTGCTGCCGGTAGAAATCGTTCGGCGTCAAACACACCAACCGCCGACCGTAGCCCAGCGCAAAGATTTCTCCCATGTCGGCGAAGTCCACCGGCAAAGGATACGTCTCTTGCGAGAGCATGTAGACCGTGGAGGCAATGTCCTCTTGAGAAGCCGTTGCCGATTGAAGCTGAACGACGGAGTTTGATACCCGCTTGGCAATCGGCCAAACCACGTTGCCGATTCGGATAGTCCCGTCTGCCGCCCATGAAGGCCACGTCCCGCCTGTCAAGGTTACTTGCCGTGGAATCGCTCCGCTGGTAGCGAGATAAGCAATTGTTCCATCTTGGTACGCGGGAGAAGTGACAATGCGACCGCGCTTGAAAAAGCACTTCCATTGGCGCTTGGAGTGCATGTCATTGACGGCCATCTGAATTGCGCGGCGAGCAAAGCGTTCAGTTTGAGCGGTAGCGTCAGCGCCGAGATAGTCTATGACGTGCGAGAGAACATCGGCGTAGGACATTAAACTTGTTTGCATAACACAATCCGCCCCGTCCGAAGGTCGATTCCGGTAAATCTTCCTACCCTGAGAATTGTATTAGCTGCTACACTCGTCGCGCCTTTTTCGTTGCTCATCGTCTTCTTCGGAACTGGCTTCTCGTCCATCGCTATCATCTCCGCGTTCGCGCTTGGCATCGGTTGTATCGGAACTGGAAACGGTTCCATCAGATTCATCCCCACGCATCGGCTGTACGTCCGCTTGGCCGACGTTGATAAACCACTGGCTGTCATCGTCTATTCCGCCAGCGTAAGTAACCGTCTCGTCGTTTCGTGCAACGGATGTTCCTGTTTCATCCGAACTTGCGGCGACGATTGTATTATGATCTACGTTCTCGATGTAGGCAAACGAAAAGTCGTTTGCAAGGTCCGTGGTAGCGGTCTGATCGCTGCTTTCGGGTCGGTAGGGACACGGGACCGGAGTCGGAACAGTCGGAACAAAGTTGAAGATGAAGCTCTCAAATCCAGTCAGCTTTTTTGTCGTCAAAGGCGGCTGATCGACCGGCATCCACCAATCGAACGATACCGGAACTTCTTGGAATTGAAACGCAAAGTATCCCTCATTCGAGCGCCGAACAGAGAGCGGACTACACGATTCCATCAGCCAATCCATGATCGACGATTCGAGAAACACAAACTGAGATTGCGTGCTGACGACGGACCGAGAGACTACCGGAACGGGAAATTCCATCATCCACGATAGGTCGGCTTCGATAATTACCAACGAAACGTCTTGGGCAAGTAAATTCACCAATCGAATCGGAGCGCCTAGTTCAACAAACCAATCCATCGTCAGCGTGCCAGGAGTCCACGCCGCCACATCAGCTATCCACCCTTCGGGATGCCTTCTAGATTTCGACGGAGGAACCTCTGTTGGCCGATGCCAAGAGTTCAGCGGAGGTTCGATATGTTGCGGTTCGAGCGTCGTCACAAACCACGTATGGGCTACTCTCTGTTTTGGCCATGCCTGCCCCAGCACCGGACCCCACTTATCCAACGTCAAAGTATCCGGCGTCCATGCAGCAACATCGGCAGTCCAGCCTTCCGGTCCCCTGCGCGGTTTTGCTGGCGGAATTTCAGTTGGACGCATCCACGATTGGCTTGGCGGTTCAATAAATTCAGGCTCAAGAACCGTGACAAACAGAGTGTGGGCAACTCTTGATTTCGGCCACGCCATGCCAAGAATCGGCTCCCACTTATCCAACGTGAGCGTATCGGGCGTCCAGGCGGCAACGTCCGCAACCCATCCGAGCGGGCTTCTCCGTGCGTTTATTTGCGGCGTGTTCGTTGGCCTGTGCCAGCTTTCCAGATCGGGAACAACGAACAGTGACGGCTCAAGAGGATAACTGAATATCCCTTCGGGATTTCTCTTGGCCTTATCGGGAGGCGTTCCGGTTGGCCGATGCCAACTCTCTAGCGCAGGCTCAATAATAAGGGACGGTTCGAGTGGAGCAACATCGCCGCCTAATGATTCGGTGTCCCGTGGCTTTTTGTTGGGCGGAACTTGCAGCGGTTGGAACCACGACAAGGCGGGAGGTTGAAGGATAAGACTTGGTTCAAGGGTAGACGTGAACTGCCCGATTCGCGCTTGTTGACGCGGCAGCATCGGGACTTGAAGCGGCTGAAACCACTTATCAACAAGAATGACTTCGCCAAAAGACGTTAAGCGAGGTTCAACGAAGTAAAGAAATCTTGGTTGCGCTTTTGGAAGGACTGGAACGGATGCCGGTTGAAACCACTTATCGACGGTGACTTGTTCTATCAGCGGTTTGGCGAGTTCTTGGTATTGAAAGAGCAAGAGTCACCTTACCCGATCTTCGGCACGCTCACCACCACTGGCCTGAATGTCGGATCGCGGCCTTTCTCCATGTTCTCAAGATATTGCTCGACCGGAACGCACGCCGCGCAACTCGGACCACATACCGGACCATTACAATTCATGCACCAACCGCGAACCTTCCTGCCCTGATCTTCCCGCTGCTTTGCTTCGGCAGTCGTCAACATTTCGGTTATCAATCTTTTCGGCTTGCTGACAAAATGACCGCCGCAATGAACGCATTGGTGAGTGACGAGTTCAAGGACCGGCTTATCGGCGTTTGGGTCGGTGTAGATGATACGGCCAAAATCGGTTGTGTTCAGACTCACTTTTTTATCTCGTATGCCAGCAGCGTATTTTCGTGCTTGTTTAGCTTTTCTTTTGAGAGCGATCCCAATGTATCTTCCACTTCAACGCTGTTCGTCCAGATCGCCGCGAACTTTCCACTCGCCAACTGACCAGCGGCGAAATCACCTTCGCAGCAAAAAACCTCGACAAACACGATTTCCGAACGCTTCACTCCATTGGGAAGGTTCGGAATATCTGCGACACGTCGATTGATTTCGGCAACATCCATCGGCAATCATTCCTCAAAGAATACAGTCGCACCATAGGCTTGCGTGCTGGTAGACGTAACCGTTTTCAGACCGGCCCCGTTGTTCTGTGTTGCCGTCATCAGCAATTCGTAACCCGGCGCTGCAACCCAACGAAAGGTAGCGCGTTGGTTAAGCTGAAACGCCAACAACTGCTTTGCCGCCGTGTAGGTCGGTTCGCCAGAGAAAACGCCAAGGCCGGAATCGCAATCGCCCGCAGGCCCGCCAGGATCAAGATTGTTCGGGATCAAGCCCGATCCTTCCGTGCCAACGGCGGTAGTCCGGTTCAACAGAAAATCGGCGGCTTGATCGGCGGGAGTCGCAACCGAGCCGACGATCAAATCGCTTATTCGTCCTCGATTGGTCGGAGTCGCCGCAGAGTGGAAAATATTGATGATCGTTTTGTCCGTGCCGCTCGCGACCGACGCAACCCGCGTTGAGAATTTTTCCGCCATGACACGATTTCCTTTCGAGTAAGTTGTTCAGCCCCAGACAGTTTATCAGAAACACACCCAAGGCAACACGAAAATTGAATAGGCCACGACGTTGTAACGAGAAATGATCTGATAATTGAACACGACGAAGTTGAAATAAACTACGCTGGCGGCAACGGGAGTTTGCCCAAAAAAGACTTGAAAGTTCATGACTTATCTCCTATGCCGTGGTTTCAATGGTGAAGGCTAAATCAGCCCATTCTTTCGGAGAGGTTTGGTCGATACACTGAACAAAGACTTGATCGAAGTTCATTTCCGACGCCGACAATTGAAGGTTCACCCAGATCGAACCCGTTGGATCAACCGAAGGCAGTACAGTCAAATCTCCCATCGCCGAAGGACTTCCGCCGTTGCTTGCCCCGCTTCGCTTGAAATCGCCAGCCGCAATCGTGGGAGCCGCTTTGAAAGAACCTGGATTTGCCATGTCAGCCAAGCAAATTTGCACGGCGAACGCCTGACCCTTTTTCGGCGGATTGGAGTTTCCGTAATAGGTAGCCATGACACTTTCTCAGAACGAAATAAGAGAGGCAAACCCATCGCCGCCTGTTCCACCAAGCCCACCGTTTCCCGTTGTCGTTGCCGCCGCCCGCGCTCGACCACCGCCACCGCCGCCGCCGCCACCAAAGTAGCCTAAACCTTTCAAAGCCCCACCAGCACCCGCATTCGTTGCGGACACATCGCAACCACCGCCGCCGCCGCCGCCTGCAAAACTAGATACGGCAGGAATCCCGCCAGCGCTGCCGCCGTTAGGACCGCCCGTGCCGCCTGTTGCACCATTAGGAAACCCTGCCCCTCCAAACCCACCATCGCCTTGCGCTGAATCCGCAGTAGCACCACCACCACCACCACCACCTGACCCGCCGCAATTTGCACAATCGGCCCCTACTGTCCCCGTTGTCGCTCCGCTTCTTCCCGTTCCGCCAGCCCCGCCATTTGTGTCGCCACCACCGCCAGCGCCAGCCGTTCCCGTTCTTGCTCCTGTGCCTTGCGTGCCACCGCTGCCAGCCCCGCCATGCCCAGCCGTCAAAGTTGATCCACCAAATCCCGTAACCGACGTGTCGCTGCCAGCGCTGCCAGCGCTGCCGTTGCCATTCGCGGCAGAAGAACCCGCTCCACCACTTCCGCCAGCCCCAACCGTTACCTGAGACGATACAAGAGTGCTTATTAAAACCACCCTGTCTCGAAGACCACCACCACCACCGCCACCGCCGCCCGATGCTTGATTGGTCGATGTCGTTGACCTGGCCCCGCCGCCCGCCCCGCCGCCACCAGCAACCAAAGTTGCGTTCACAAACCGAGCGGGCAACACCGGATTCGTCCAAGGAACCAAAGTGTCCCCTTGGGCATATATCCGAATATCAATCGTGCTGAACACGACCGGCCCAGAATCGAACCCAAACATCATGGCAAACGAAGCCAGAAAACCGTATCCCTTGGGGACCGCCAGAGTTTTCCCATCGACGCGAAGCCGCTTGAAAACATCAGACCATCGCGCGGGAATGTTTTTTAATAGCCGATCAACGGTTGACCAATCGGCCAGCTTGAGAAATTCATCGTTGACAGGATCGAGAAATCCGTAGCGGAAGTCGCGGTCTGGGTTGACGTGATCGAGGATGTATTTTCCGGCAAGTTCAATGAAATCGGCTCGCGAAGCGCGGCCACTGGACATTTTGGCGATTTCTCTGGCGAACATAGATCATCCCTTCGGTTTCTTCCATGACGGACGCAAACGGTTCTTCACCCTCTCCATCGTATCCCGAACCTCTCGGCCCGTCACCGTTTGCCCAGCCAGTTCTATCGCCGTTTCCCGCGCAACGATCTTTGGAGCCACGTCCACGTAAGGAGCGGGCGTGTCTTCGTTCCGCTTGGCTTCATCGGCCCGTTGAGCGATTACCTTCTTGGCCTGTCCAATATCGCTCACAAAGGCCCGTGGATCGCCAGGGAAGCGGGCAAGGCTTGCCTTATACACTTCGCCGCGTCCCATCTTCTTGCCATGCTTACGAGCCTCCCGCTTGTAGCGGTCGCCGATTTCCGGCTGATCTTGAAATTGGCGGTTATTCTCCGTGCCTTCGAGGAACGCGCGATCGGTCCCCGACGTGCCAGGGGGAACACCCGCCTCAATCATCTGATTGGCTTTGCTGGCATCTTTGGAAGTGAGAATAACCCATTTCCCACCGATGGATATTCCGGTGAGAGATGGGTTTTTTGTTTTCTTCTCGACAACTTCTTCCGCTTGGTCGAGCGTCAAGCCTTGGGCGAGCAAGTATTTCATCAGGTCGATCATGGATTCTCCGCTTACTCGATGGTCCCCTTGGACACCGATTGCATGGTCAACGCCGCGTTCGTGGTGAACTTGCATTCAAACGTGCGAGTCGTCTTCGTGGCCACGGTCGCCGTTCCAGTGATGGTGACTTGCCCGCCATCGGTCAGAGTCACCGTGCCTCCACCTTGAGAGATCAACGTCACCAAAAACGTCATGCCGACCTGCGCGTTCGGGATGTCCGCGAACATCTGTGCCGCCGTGCGAGTGGTCAACGCAATGCCGCCAGCGCCCGCAGCGGTAGTTTGATAGAAAACGTGATTCGCACCCGTCAAAGCGCCAGCCGCCGCCGTGATCGTGGTATCCGTGGCAATCGTCGTGAACTGCGCAGCGGGTAAGTGGCAAAGCGGTTGCATCCCGATTCCGGTAATTGTAACCGTTGTCGCCGCCGTCACCTTGACCAAGAAGCGGCCAACGCTCAAAGCCGGAACCGCCGTCAAGCCAGCCAGTGTAACGCCGGTATCCGCCGCCAAAGTCTCGGTGAAAGCAACCGTGTTCTTGATCGAGAACTCGAACGCATCGCCGACATTGGCATTCGGCAAACCAGCGATGATGTTCGCCGCCGTATCGGTCGTATCAATGTAATCCGCCGACGCGCCAGAACGAGTGATGAGCCGACCAACGATACCCGCAGCGGTCAGAACGCCAGCGCCAGCCGTGGTAATCGACGTGTTCGCTTCGAGCGGAGGAGTAGTCATGAGGCTGATCGAGATGCCCTGAATGGCAACGGCGGTAACGCTCGTAACGGTCACGCGGAAGCGACCGACCGAATTTGGCGGGATGATCGTTTGGCCGCTCAAGGTCACACCAGCGCCAGCCGTGATCGTTTCATTGAAGCCGACCGTGTTCTTGACCACGAACTCGAACGTCATTCCGGCCTTCACCATCGGGATAGCCGCGACAATGGCAACCGCCGTATCCGTGGCATCCGAGTAAGCCGCCGATGCCCCGCTTCGCGTGATGACACCACCAACGATCCCCGCCGCCGTCAACGTCCCAGCGCCCGCCGTCGTGATCGCGGTATTCGCCGAGATGGGAGCGGTCAGTATCACGCCACGCCAATTCCCCGTCGCCGTGGCGATGAAGATTGCAACCGCACCAGCCGGAAGCGGAACACCCGTCGCCGTGGCAATCGAGTTGATCGTATCCGTGCCGTTGCCGAAGATTTGCGCGGAATTGGCTCCGTCATTGAAGACGAAGATAACAAAGCCAGCCGCCGCCGTTGGGAGCTTGGCCGAATCTCCCGCCGTGGTAACGGTGGAAATCCGGTTAATCATCGACGTGAGAGCGATTGCAGCCGCTTGTGTTCCGCCCGCATGGGCCGTGACCGCGTTCGACGCCTGTTCTTTGATGAGTCCGACAAGCGTTCCAACGTCGGTTGAATTGGAGCCGATTTGGTAAGCTCCGTTCTCGGAATCGAAAACGCCAGGAGTCCCAGAGGCTTCCACGGCAGCGCCGATGAGGTTAGCGGCTTCTGTACTTCCGCAAGCATTGGCCAAAGCGTGAAGTTCGACGGCGGATAATTGAGCCATTGTTACTTTCCTTTGTTCTTGAAGTATTCGATCTCCGCGAGCCGCTTGGCCGCTTCCTTTTTTGATTTGTAAGGGCGAGAAAGAATCTTCCGCCCATCATGCGACTTCACCACGTAGCCGCCTTTGACTTTCGCAATCACGGCTGGAACTCCTAGTACATCGGAGGCTGTCCACCGACGCCCAGCGCCATCATCAGAGAATCTTGACCGCCACCGCCGCGCGGCATCGGCTTTCCGCTTGCGCCAGCAGGCATCGGGATATTTGGACCGCCCGCCGTGTTGAATGGTTGCGGCATCGGCTGACCGCAGCATGGACACATGCCACCTTCGCCGGATTCTTCACCCATGCCGCCCATTTGTGGGCCAGCGCCCGGAGGAGCGGGAGCCATTGCACCACCACCGCCTTGCAGAAGCGCCATCAATTCGGGAGGAAGACCTTGTTGCGGCATTCCAGACATCGGAGGCATTTGGGACATTGGAGGTTCCTTTCGTTACTCAGACTTTATCGTGAATGGCGGCAGAAGTCCACAAGGAATCAGGATTTGAGATTCAAGATGATATTTCCGGCGACATTGGCGCGAATCTGAATCTTACCAGCGCCGAACAAAGCCGAGGGGATCGGGTAGCTTTTATCCGCCGCTACCGTCTGCGTGATTGCCGTTCCAGTTGAATCTTGAGCGGCGTAATAAGCACCGGCAGGCATGGCCACGTAGTACGTGAGGGTAACGTAAGTTTCCGCGTGCGGTATTGCGATTTCTCCCGATGCCGCGTGCGAAATGTCAATCTCAGGAGAAGCGGAAGTCGTCAGCAATGCCACCGTTTGTTCGGTTGTATAGCGAGTTTCAAAGGCCATGACGCTCTCCTTTTATTTGCAACAACATACTTGACTCGTCAATAATTACGGAACCCACTCGCCTGCTGTGAGAGAGAAGTGATGCTCGCAGTGCGCCGGGTCTTTTCGCTGAATCGATGGACTTAGCGTTTTCTTGGCTTCGTCCCACGTCCATGAACTTTTTCCTAACGGTTGAAGCGGTATATGGCACTTGTCACCGCATCCATCATGAGGGCAGATAAACATGAAGCCGTCATTTTGATTGACCAGATCAAAAATACAGTAATCGCCAGCGTCTTTGACTTCTTCCTTGGTCTGTTTTCTGGTTGCGATCCTCAGCATCTTTGACCTCGTGATGAGCCAAGTATGTTATTGCCTTTTACTTTTTGCCGTTTGCGATTGCAGCCGCAGCTTTCTTTTTCGCTGTTTCCTGATCCATTTTTTGTTTTTCCTTCGCGTGCTTCTGGTCGAGTTTGTGCTTCTCGTCGGCGTGCCGTTGATCTTGTTTGTGAGTCGCTTCGGCCTGCATCATCTCTTGTGCAAGCGGATTCAACGTATCGGGAGCCGGTCCCTGTTCGCCGAAATCCAACCGGATCGACTTGTCCAGCCCCAACGCCAAAACGTCTTCGCCTTTCAAGCTGACCGTCACCTTCGGCGGCTCTGGGTGTGGCGGGGGCGGTTCGGGGGGCTTGGGCAGCAAGAATCCGTTCACATCAATATCGAAAGCGTTCGCCCAGAACGTGATAAGTGCGTTGTACGGTTCGATCGCGCCGCTGGTAGCAAGTTGCGAGATCACAGGCATCATCGTTTGGAGACAATCCTTCGCGTCCTGTTGATCTTTCTGCTTGTTCGGCTTCCGTGTCGAACCGGCCTCGATGCGATATTCCAGCGAATGAAGAAGCTCCTCAATATCCGCCGTCTCGACAAATTGGGTCCACAACTGGCCGATGATCGGGCCAAATATCTGCGCAACGTCCGCACCTTTGTAGTGCCAGCGCAACATCAGCGCCAGCTTGCGGAAAGCATCGGTCATCGCTTCTTCGACTTTTTCCGCCATGTCATCGGGGCGAACATTGACGAAGTTCTCCTTCGTCTTCGTTTCCGTTGCTGACCGATCCTGGGTCTGTTGCATCCCATACATCAACTCGGAAAGTCCGGTGCGTTTCTCGAAGGAAACTTCAAGAGTTTGAAGAACCTTGAATATCCATTCCGGCATACTTGGATGCTGAATGAAAGCAACCAATTGATCGACCGGAACTCCGAGGTTTTGGCTCAACTCGATCAATGTCAAGTCGTCGCCTTCAAGAATCTTGTCTTTTGTTTCGTCGTCCATCGACTTCGGGACAACCATAAAATCGCGAGATCGTTTCTGCATTCCAGAAACGATAAACGAGTACAGCCAATTGATAGCCTTCAATTCACCCATCGCCGGACGAAGGTGAGACATCGGCCAGATTTGCCGAGGCACTTCATGAAACTTGAACATCGTGAACGGCCAGCCGTTCGAGCCTGGAATATCGCACCAGAACGGCGTTTCCCATTGCAGCCGCCGACGTACTTCCTGATCGTTGTCCCAAATTTCAGGAGGAACATTGAGGAAGTAGTTGTACGAGTCGCAAACCTCGACATAGACGTATTGCCCGTACCGATCAAGTTCAGCAGCATCCGGCGATATGCCCTTGAGCAGCCCGCCAATGCCCATCTTTGACCAGCAGCCCCAATAAACGAGTAGGTCGTTGGTCTTGCCCTGTTTACGCCGGTATTGGTCCCCAGCGGCTTCCACGGCGGCATACTGGACGTAAGATTCGTAGTTGGCTTTTAGCGTGCCGTGGGGCAGTCCATGTTGCGCCTCGACTTCCCAAACCGGCTTAACGAAACGGCGAAAAGCGACTTTAGCATTCCGCTGAACTTCCGCGTCAGGATCGAACAAAACATTGTCGGCGGTTTCGTATTCGAGAATCGCCATCTTCCTGCCGCCTGCCGGATTATCCATGCGAGCAAACAAGAAGCCAGCACCCTTGATTATCGTCTCGTCAATCGCCGCGCGAGAATCCGTTTTCAATCCCATCGCATCGGGCAAGTAGTTGAGCATCCCAGAAAGTAGAATCGCGCGAATCGCGTCCTTCTGCATCTGTTGGGAAAGTTGCTGCATGATCGGCTGAACTTGTGCCTGAATATTAGGGTCGTTGGGATCGCCGAATAATTCCGGTGGAAGTTGCGGAGCCGTCCGAGCGTTTACCTTGCAAGAGGGGTTTTTGTGGTAGAGATTCGGGCCGAATAGCTGGACAAGTTCAGCCGCCTTGTTGATGGTAAGGCAGATATTTGGCCGAGATACATTTCTCTTACCGACGTAAAGAAAGTCGCCGCGCTGAGGAGAGTCGGACATGCCGTACAAAAAGTCATACGGTCCATTAAAGAACCGCATACACTCGTCGGCATCGGCTTGAAACTCCCGCTTGGACTTGATCGCTAACTCGACCAAATGTTTCCAAGCGGTTCGGCAAGCCAGAAATGCAGCGTCGGCGCTCATTGACTATCCCTTGAGGAAGAACGGAACGCTTACGACTTCGGAGCGGGCTTGCTGACTGGACTTTTCAGATTGACCGCTTCGGGGACGAACGTCGCCTTTTGCAGAATACCGCCAGCGACTTCCTTTGCACCAATCGCCGGTTCCAACGGATTGAACCACCAGCATTCGATTTCCGCTTCCTTCGCGAGCGTTGGAGGCGAAGTGTTCGACGCCGCAACCGCAGGGCAGACCTTCACAACGGTCATAGCGGGACCGCCAGAGTTGAGCATGACAACATCGCCAACTTGCGGTTCATAAACATCTTTCTTATCGGACATGATGAAACTCCTACAGGGCGAACGGCTGGAAGAATAAAACGCTTTACTTTCCGCCCTTCGGTGGCGTGAATTTAACGAACCGAACAGGAAGGACAACGCCTCCCTTGACATAGACTTCGCGGACGCGAACCATTTTGACTTTTTCCATGATAAAACCTCCTTAAGTGATACAAACGCGGGGAAATCAAACGCTTGGTTTGGTGGATGCTTCGAGCATCAAATCGCTGACGTAGACTTCCACGCGGCGAAGGCGTTTGCTTTCTTCGGTGTAATCCCACGCCCCTTGCTGATTCAGTTCCCCATCCGTGGCGTGCGGGTCGCTGACATGGCGAACGCCGAAAATCTGCTTCTTGCCGCCGTTGGGAGCATGAACGGCAACGTCAACCGTTCTATCTCCGACCGCAGTAACAAAGCCCGCGTAAGGCGAGGTTGTTTCGTGGCCGTCGAGATACCAGAGAACCGGCATACAAATGGTCGCTTCCGGCATCTTGTACGTGGCCGAATTTCGCTTCGCTTCTTGGGTCATGGTCGCTGACATGGTGTTACTCTCCTTGGGTAAGGTTTCTCAACAGATCGTACAAGGCCGCTTGCGTGTTCGGAGCAAGTTGCCTTTTCAATTCCCTCAGACCGGCTATTTTCGCTTCATAGTCGGCGATTTGCAAGTCAATTACCTGATCGAAGCCGGTCGCTGGCTTCGTGACGACGACGGTTTGAGCGTATCCGCTTGTGGCGACGTGACCGTTTGTCGCTGGTTTTTTTGCCATTGATTCGTACAAATTTTGGGCGACAACATCAATATCAACGGCTTTCGGCTTCACTTCGGGAGGCGGGACCGGCTTGGATTGCTCGATCTTCCGCAGCGCCCAACCGACGCACTCACGTTCGATGTCCAGAAGATCGCCGTCAAGCGACTTCACCGCGTTTCCCCAGAGCCGCGCGATCGAGGCCCATGCAATTCTTTCTTCCGTCGTCTGGGTCGCGTACTGCGAACCCATGTATCCGGCGATTTTGTTGGCGAACTCATCGAGTGCCACGTCTTGTTTGATCGCCGCCGCGTGTTCGATAAAGTTGATCGCCCACGAAGCGACCTTTTCCCACAAGCCCCTATCGGTTTGCTCCCACGCGGCATCAGCGGGAATCCCCAGAGCAGCGGAGAGGACATTGAAAGCGGATCGGGCCAACATCAGCCCATCGAACCGGCTCTTGATTGCAGTCCCGCGAAGTTCCTCAACGGTCAACGGTGTCAGTTCGCTCATTTTTCCAGTCTCCCAGGTCCGAGCATCATGGATTGCCCAGAGCCATCTTTTTGCGCCCGTTCTTTTTGTCGTTTACGCCATGCCCCGATTGCCCCGCCGATCAAAGCGGGGTCTTTCTTCGGAGCAACCCAGATTGGATTGTACTGCACAAGATAGCGAAGATTGTCCATTAAATGATCGTTCTTGCTGTCCGGCTTGTCAATGAACATCGTCCGGCCATCGGCCCCTTTGATTTTTTTGTTGCGGTAATGCCGGATTTCTTTCTTGAAATTTTCCAGTGTCCGAAACACACGGAGCTTCGGGAAACCATCCTGCCGAGTCCGCAGCCACAACCGAACCGCACCGATGCCCGCCATCTCGTTATCGTTGCCAGGGATGAACTCAAACCCTGTCTCAATCGACTTTACTTTGTTGATTCTCAGTTGTTCACTGTATTGCTCAACTACCTTCTGACCAGCGCCCATGTCCCGATGCCGAGCCGCCCGCATGTCGATCAAGAACGCTTGGTACGTCTGCTTGCCTTGCTTTCGAGCCATTTCTAACCCGAAAATCGCTGCATTGCAGTTCTTGATGTAAAGCTCATCGTAGAGATATGCGAAGTCGCCCTTCTCAAGCGGCGGAATAGCCATGAACAAAACCGCGCAAGTCTGCGTCCCAGGGTCAATCGCCAAGTAGCGCGTCCAATTGAGCGGAACATCGAACGCATCGACTTCGTGAACCCGTGGCGAGTATTCGGGATAAACGCTTCCTGAAAGGATCGCAAATTCACCACCGATACGAACGCGGTAGCTCTCTTCATCTTCGGCGAACTTTTCCTTGACCACTTCCCGCTTCGCTTCGGTCAAATGCTTGTTGTCGTCGATGGTGCAAAAGAACTCTTCGATGGTGCGTTGTTTGGTTGGGTCTTTCCGCTTATCTTCGCCGGTCCACTTTCCGGCAATCCAGACGCCGCCTTGTGCCAGCGCCCGTTCGTGGAGCGAGTAGAGCCGTTCCGTTCCAGTCTGAGGCGTTGCCGACCAAATGAACCGGCCCGCCTTGTCGATCAAACGGGCAGCGATTTCGCTGTACCACTCTCGGTCAACAACTTCCTCGTCAAACCAGCCAAGGTCAATCGTTGTTCCTCTTGGCGGCTTACTGTTGGACGAGTAGAAATGAATCCGCCAGCCATTTGTTAATCCGACCGATTTTGGAATGCCTTCTCTTTTTGATTCCCACGAAATATCTTTCACAAACCGCTTCGGGATCAATGGCGTAGACGGCTTTGCTTCTCTCTCACGGTCAGCATCTTGCGGATTTTCTGGATTAAAAGACCGCCATTCGTGCGTTTCCAGATCGCGGATCATTTGAAAAGCGCCCGGCTTGAACAGTTTCGCGTACATGACCTGCGCGATTTGATCGTTGTCCTGTGTGACACAATAGCAAACTCCGTTTTCCTTCGGATACCTGCCGAGCGGGTCTTGTCCTGTGCAAGCCCGCGCTACTTCCGAGGCCGCTTCGAGCGTTTTGCCGGATCGGTTGGCTCCTCGAATAATCCGTTCTACCGCCATACTCTCGCGAAATGCCTGTTGAAACGGTAAAGGCTTGAGCAACCGCAGACCTTCGATCTTACGAAGTGCGAGTTTGTTGAGAACACGCCGCAACTCAATGTCGGTCGCGTCGATAGGTCCGTGATTAGATGCAGACATGATCTATCCAATCTTGGATCGGCAAGCCAACAATACCGGACTTCTGCGCAAGCTGAATGGCTATCTTCTCCAAGTCCTCATCGCTCGATGCGTCCAAATCGGTAGCGCCCCGCTTGGCATCGGCTCGCTTGAACAGGTCCGTCATGATGTCCAGCAAACGGGCTTGTTCCGCCGATCCTACCCGCGTCATGCCGTAAGCGCCCATGATCGTTTGCACAAATCCGGCAGCGCCGCCGACTTGAGTGTAAAACTCAAGGGCGATTTCCTCAATGTCAACGGGGGAGTCTTTTGCGGAAAGAACGCGGGTTATCTTGTTTGAAATAGAATCGGTTGCGGTCGAGACGAATGGTGGAGTAGTCCTTGCGGAGTCTTTCCGTGGCTTCTTCGGCTTCGGTGGAGCTTTTGGAAGAGTCATTGCACGGTTCCCGTGGCTAAAACTGCCGCCGCCCGCCGATGCCCAATTCCAACCCATCGCGATTTGCTGGCGGGATAGTACACCATTCCAGTGTACTCTTCGCCCGTATGGAGCGTCAATGTGCATGTCGCCAGCATCGGTTTCGCCACACCCAGAATCACCCGCTCAGTCGGAAGCGAAATGTGCAACTGATTCATCTTCTCGTCATGCCCAAACTGGATACACGGTTGAACCATGTGGTTGATGACGAGCGTAGGCTTGATCTCGAAATCTGGGAATGTCAGCGTAGACCCATCAGGCATCGTCGCCTTGCCAACGCCGATTTCCTTAGCACATTCCCAGATGTTCGGTCGAAAACGCTGAATGAGAAAAACATCCATTTCTGGACAAAACGCGCTGATCTTGATTGGCTGTGCATGAGCCACGGACGAAATGAAAACAAGGATGAAAGGAGAGCGTATCATCGGGAACTCCAAATAAAATCGGGGAGGCCCAGGATAGGAACCTCCCCGCGCGTTCCACTGACAACATGACAGTGGCTTACCTTCGACGCCGAATCAACCCGATCCGGCCCGAACTGGAACAACTTCCGCTTGAGCAAGCGCCAGAACTCGCAGACGAATTTGCCACCGACGACCATGAAGCTGAACTTGTCGGCGAAATCGGCAAATTCGCAGCGCCAGTCGTCAGCGTCGAGCCGTCCGCGAGAACCGTAGTCGTTCGCGTCGGAGCGGGCAGAGGAGTGGCGAGTTTCACCGAACGGCTGTCGATCTTGGCGGCGATCAATTCGATGCTGTCCATGATTCGCTGATAATCGCTTTCCAGCTTCGCGAGGCGAGCCTTGTCGGACTGGCCGGTATCACTGACTTGATTCTGTGCGCTGGCAACGACCGCGAACGCAAACAAACAGAACAGAGCCAAAGAAAACTTTCGCATAACGAACCTCCGTGAGAAAAAAATGGAACCGCGTGCTGCGCTCACTGGTTCCGTTGCTTTTAGCAGGGCCGCAGCGTCCACAACAGTTTGTATCACTTTCCCATCAACGCATTGATGAGTGCTTGAACCGCCGTCATGATAGCAACCGGATCACCCGTCTTCAAGGCGGCGAATACCTGCATCAACGCCATGAACACGACGATGAAATTCACCGCGTATAGCGGCGTTGACTGTTCGGTTGCCGTCTCGGTCGGCAATTCGATCTGAACCGTTACCGGCTTTACGTCAACCGGACTGCCTTGTGCATTTACCCACATGATGTTATTTCCTTTTGCAAGTTTGGAGTGATGGTGAAACTTACCGCTTCGGAATCGCTTTGAGGCCACGCATGGCGTCGATCTGCCGTTGAAGGCTATCGAGAGAACTTGGCAGCACAAGCAAGTAATCCCCTGCCGGTGCGTCCTGAGACAACAGGATTCTTAACCCACCAGGACCAGGAGGCGGGGGAGGAGTGCTACCGACCGTGGCGAGACAAGTCCCCGTTCCCGTTTTTCCGGTCGAATCGACGGCGGTAACAGTTGCCGTGTACGTCCCAGCTACCTTGTAACTATGCGATGCCGACGCATCTTGAGCGCCGTCCCCGTAATCGAACAGGAAAATGTACGGCGACGTTCCACCGCTGGCAATCGGAGAGAATTTAACAGGCACGCCGACGCCGCCCGTCACGTTCGGCATATTGACCGTGACATTCGCGGGAGGAGGCGGGGGAGGCGGCGGTTGAAGTCCGGTAGTCGTTGGCGTTCGCAGCCACGCCTCGACACAGGTATTCATCAACCACTTATGATCGACGACCCCGATTGTTTTCCAAGTATAGAGAAAGTACCCGTTCGCAGGAGCGCCGGAAGGAGTCGCAACGCCAAGAGCCTTGAACAGTTCCGCAGTCGGACCAAATCCACCAAGGGAAACACAATGATCGGTGTTAGGAAATGACCGGCCACCAAAGGCATACCAGCCGCTTTGATTACCAGCGCCGGAAGGAAGGGCATCGGCGTCGATTGCGATTGAAACCGGACCCTGCGCTATCGCTGATTGCAACGTCGCTTCGTTCGAGTAATCGACGGTTGAAGATTTTCCGGCCTTGCGCAAAACGCCGTTTTCATCCTTGATCCCATCGTCCTGCATGTACTCGATAACTGAGAGAAGGTCAGCGCCATTGAGAACCCCGTGGTTTCTCGCCCATGTGATCGTTTCCGCTTCGGTCACGAATATTTCCGGCATTCCAAGAAATGTCGAGTAATCCGCGATTGCAAACACGCTCTCCGACGTGACACAGCAGCCGAACTGATTGTTGCCCCAATAACTCAATCGTGGCGGGACGGTCAATACCTTGGAAGGAGTTGTCGCGGCCCGATGGATGGAAACCTTGCCGCTCTTGATTGCCGCGATTATTTTCGGGAACGGGGTTGCCTTGGCTCCCCGATAAAACTTCGGTGGATTCTTTGGGGCGTCCTGATCTTGGTCTTGCGCCGGGACCGAGGCCAACGTAAACGCCGAAAGCAACACCGCCCCCAGCAACAAGAATCGGTTCCATTTCATGAGCAATTCACCTTTCGTTTGTTGAATGTGTTTGTTCTCCGAACAATTCCGCCACCTTGAGCAAAGCCTGTTTGTCCGCTTCGCTCAATTCTTCCCACGTCATTTTCCCACGAACCCATCTTACTAACAACCGGCGAACGTGGACCGAAAGCCAAACCGGAATGGCAATGAAATCTGACGTGTCCGATAGTTCGTTGGGATTGGGCATGTGTCGCTCACATCATCGGTGGCTGTCGATCATCTCTTGCAACTCACTCTGTTCTTTCTTTTCGTTGTCTTTCTGTTCCTTAATTTTCTCGACCTTGAGCATGTTCATAAGGATAGATTGCAGCACAAGATACGTCGCAATGTCCATCTTTCCAACCATAGCAAAAAAGGTTGCTGCGACAAAACTGAGTACCGCGCAAATTGAGTAGTGGTCGGCGTTGCTCATGGCAATACCCTTGAGTTTAATTGAAAAACGGGAACCGCTCAGTTCTCCCTCATTGGCCGAGACGGTTCACAGAGGCGGGCATTCTTGCGTCCTCTGCTTTATTAATCGAAAAGATAGCACACAAAACGGACATGAGTTTGGAAAATGCGGAAAAATTTTACATTCTGCCTGGACCGTGCTGAACGACGAATCCAAACAACTCCCACCCAACAAGGAAAAACAGGACAAACAAAAGAAACGTCCAGCCGCCGAAGATCGGGCGGCGATAAGCTCCGTCATTCGGGTATACGACGACTCCGAATCCGAAGATCGCCCACAGAATCATCAACATCCAGAAGATCATTGAGATTGGCACGTTGCATCGCCTTTCAAATGTGACCCATGAACAAAAGGAAGAGAAGGACTATCAACAGCAGCGTTCCTATTCCGATTCCTCCATGTCCGAGGCCGGAATTGTCGTTGTAATATCCGCCGCTTCCAACTCCGAACATCAAGATTATGAGGATTATCAGAACCAGAAGCATGTTGCACCTTGAGGTAAAAACTGGCGGCATCCCGTGAAAGCGATGCCGCCAGCGGCGAAGGGTGAATCACGGAGTAACGGGAAGAGGCGGGGGCGTCAGTGCATCGAGAGCTTCGAGTTTATCGGAAACCGCTTGAGCCTTGGCCTCGATGCCGTCGAGCAACGCTTGATCGGCGGGAGTGATCTGGCCTTGCGAATTTTGCAGAGCCGTGATTTGATCCTTGAGCGACTTCACATCGTCGGTCAGGCCGGAAACAGCCGCGTCAACTTTGTCATTGTGGACTTTCATTTTGTCCGCGAAATCGGAAATGGCGCTCATCAGTTTTTCTCCTTGGGTTTTCAGTTCCCGCAAAAGGTGCATCATCTCATTATCACCGTGATAATGAACGTGAACCTCGATCTTGACTTCCTTCAAGTGCTTAAAGACTTCTTCGAGCATGGGGAGCCTCCACAGAAATTGTATCAGTCGTGGGGCAAAGGTGGCAATTCTTCCATCGGAGCCGCCTTTCTTGCTGGCAATCCAAGGCTCAAAGTAGCGGCAACAAGTCGCGCTCGCATCGTCTGCAAATCCGCCGAATCTTGCTGCGTTTGAGTGGTTGGAGAATTATGTTCTGGAACTACAGCAGCCACAATCGAAGGACTCGGCATCCCTGTTCCAATCTGCCTTTCCGAACGAATTGTTTCCAGATTCTTGATAGCCTCGTCCGCCATTTCTCGGTAACTATCTCTTTGGCTCTGCATCGACTTAACTTGATCGTCTTTCGATTGCATCAGTTGCGAGTGAAGTTTGTAAACAGCCGCCACCAATAAACTGCCAAGCGCCCCGATGACGACAACGGCTTCCGTTGATAGCGAAATGTCGGCGAACATCAAGGCTCCTGAACGTCATGATCCTGCATTCGGATTTTCGTCCGGTCCAAGCGGCCTTCGCAAACTACCTTGCTGACGAAGCGGGCAGTTCTCGGCATCACATCGCTTCGCCATAATGTCGCGGATTAACTTTTGCACCCGCGTTTGCTGTTGCACGTCGGCTTTCAATTCGCCGGTCTGAAAAATGGTCGCTTCCTGTTGTTGGGCCACGTTGCCGACGTTTTCCGCCATCACTTCAAGCGCCTTGGCAAATCGATTCGCCCTTGCCGTGTCCGCGTCCCGCGTTTCTTTGGCTCCCTGCAAAACCAGCGCCATCAGCGTTGAATGGTTCTCGTCCATCTTCTTGAAAATGGCGGGCAAGCCCCAGAGCATATGATAGCCGAGAATTGCCAGAGCGCCGCCGTTTAACAAGATCGGCCCCCATGACGGATCGGGAGTGGCTTGACCGAAAATCACTCCAACCGCGATGCTGGCAAAGAAAAGCGACTTCATGGGGTCCGTCCTTATTCAACAATAACCTTGATTAATTCGTCCATTTTCTTGTCGGAATCTTCTTTCTCCTGTTTGACTTTGGCCAGTTCGACCGCGTTCCTCAAAAGAGCCGCCGTTACATCGGATTTCGCGATAACGCAATTCACTCCGCACGATGCCGCCTTGGTCATCAACTTATCATCGACCGAAACTCCCGTCACTACCAGAGTGGGAATACGAGAAGACACCAATGCGAATGATTCTAACGTATTCTCGGGATTTTGACTATCAGGAAGAAGCAAATCCAAGATAGCAAGGTCGGGCTTTTCGCTCTCCGCTTTCTCGATGCCGAGTTGAAGTGTGGCAACGACAATGAACTCTGTCTTCTGTTCGGGCCATACGCTTTCGAGTTGTGCTTGGCGAAGTTGAGCGCACGTTTCCGAGTCCTCGATAATGAGTATTTTCACATCACATCCCCTTTCCAAACCCCCTTGTTGGCTGATCGTATCATACGGAATTTTGTGCGGAAACGAAAAAACTCCCGCAAGCCATAGGTGAGACTTGCGGGAGCAGCACCGACACCGACATTCAGGAGTACCAGACTCTACCACGGAAGACGCGGGCGTGTCAAATGAAAACGCCCGCATCCGGCACAAACCGGAGCGGACGCTGACGAGAGGCGGCAACTATACCTCGTAGCTGCAACCAACCGAAGGAAATCTATCACACATTCCGCCAAAGTCAAAATAAAAACAGCGGATTGACCCTTGCGAGCCAATCCGCCGCCCATGAAAGACACCGACCGAAACCTTGCTTTAACGGTGAATCACTTCGATAACGAAATCAGTGTTGATCGCCGCCACCGCCGTTACCGCGCGGCCAATCGTGCCGAACACCTGATTGAACGTCGCAGCACCAGCCGCTACCGTGGGGTCTTGGCCGATGACCTTCCCATCCGTGGACGGGATGACGTATTCGCCAATTGCCACCGTGGTATCGCCTGCCGCCGCCGAAGTCACCTTCGCGCAGCCATCGACGACGACGTAGAAAAGATCATTCGCAGCCACGCCCGCAGCCGGAAGGAACTCGTCAATCGGAAATCCGTGTTCTCCGACCGTTTCGGCGTAACCGGAAACCTGACCGCGTTCCTCATACGCCGTGCCGTCCAGCTTCATCTTCGCGATGCGCTTTGGCAGCAAAGCCCCACCGGACAAATTCCGCACCACGCGGACGCGGACCATGCCGGTTGACCGATCCGGCTTCGTCTCGTCGGACGAACCCCAATCCTTGTCGGGGAAAGTGTATTCCTTACCCTCGAATCCTGCCCCGTCCGTTGCCGACACGGGGGAGCCGCCGAACCGCGTGAATCCCCGATCAAACGGCGGCGTTTCTTGATAAGCCATTGTTGAAACTCCTTGAAAACCTTGGAATGAAGAAAAACCGCCGCTCTTACGTGATCGCTTTGAACTTGAGGAAGTTGCGAATCGTCTCGAACTTCAAGTTGGCCGTGATCGTCGCCCAGAACCGCCACACTTGGCTTGCAGGGTCCAAATCCGGCCCCTTCACGTCGATCAACTCCGCGTCAAGCGACACCAGTTCCAGAGCGTTCATGCACCACCCGTAGCCGACACCGCCAGGAACGCCGAATTCCCAAGTAATGTCAGTACCATCGAAATTGATGATGTCCTTGAAGCCGAGCTTCACCGCACCGCTCGAATCCCCAGGCCCAACCGGAATGCGCTCTTCCGTCTGGAACAAGGACACGAACTGCCGATACATTTCCCGTTCGTGGATCACGATGTCAATTGCCTTGTCCTTGTCGTCGTTGCGCCGACACGCCATCAGACCATAGCGGGTCGCGTCGAGACAGGTATTCGGCCAAGTCTTCGTCGCTTGGGGCCAGTTGGCGTTCGTGTAGTCCACCACGATTGGCGACCAGAAATCGTAAGTCGCCGAGCCGGTCCCATCCGGCCATGTGGTCGCGCCCCACGAACCACCGTAAGCGCCCAGCGCGGTAGACAGACCGGCGTAGGCATCGTTGGGAGCGCCGACCTTGCCCGTGCCGCCGATCGCGCCGCTGACCGACATGAACGATTCGATGCCGTGGAACTTGAGTTGGTTTCCGGCAGCGTTGCCGTCCACGTACATCTCAGGTCCGAGCTTTTGACCAATATCCTCCATGATCCATTTGGCCTTATTCGCCCAGATGTCAACCAAGGCTTCCACGCCACGGTTCTTCTTGCGGTCCAGATCGTGCATACCTTCGGGCATCGAATAACCGCGCCACGGCAGCACGGCTTTCTTGTGCCGGTTGACCGGCGCGAAGGTGAGGACCGATGAATCGTCGAATCCTTGCAGATCGTTTTGCAAGAAGCGGACTTGCCATTGCATGTCGTCGCTTGCGCCCGATCCCGCACCGCTCGCGTTGAACGTGATAAGGCCGCGCGATTCCAGCATGGCCAACAGTAAACGCTTGCGTAAGACGGCAGGCGTTTCCCCCCTGATGTACTTCGTGATGGTCGTATTGACCAAGCCTGCCCAATTCGACATGATTCATCTCCTTGAAGATTTGGTTCCCTGAACCCTTATTGGTTGATGGTTTCGTTCGTTAGCCCAGCTTCCTTGAACGCTTTGAGCAGTTGCGACCGCAGATTCTTGGAAGTGATCGGCTTCTCCGCGTTCGGCGGTCCCTTGGCAGTCGGAGTCGCCGGATTCTTCTTGTCCAAGAACGCATCGTTGGCCGCTTGTTGCGGGTCTTTCGCGGGAGCCGCAGCAGCAGGAGCCACCCGCTTGCCGTTCAATAACTCGCTGACTTGCTGTGAAGTCATCGAACCGGCAGCGACTTGTTGCAGCGCCCAGGTCGAATAGTCCCGTTGAATCTGCGCGTAGGCAAGCTGTTCGATTTCTTGCTGGTTCTGATAGCCGCGCTGCTGTTGGGCCGCGCGAACGCTCTCCGCGTAATTCTTGAACCGTTCACCCCACGGCGAAAGTTTCTCGACCGTCACCCACTGGCCGCTTGTCGGGTCGATGATTTGACTGGTAACGGGATTCCCAGTCGCATCGACTTCAAACAGCCATTCGCGGTTGCGGTCAATGAACGTCGAAGCGTTTTGGCGGGCCGACGTGCTTTCCATGTATTTCGCCAACGTCTCTTCGGCGATTGCCCGAGCGCGGGCTTCCATTTGCTCTTGCATCGGAGCCATGAACTCGAACGGATTGGACAGCAACTTCTCCGCTTGCTCGCGGCGGAACTGTTCGTACTGCTGAATCTTCATGACCACATCGGGCGGAGCGCCGGGCGCTGGCATCAGATTCCCGTTGGCGTCCTTCACGACCTGTTGCAACCACGCCTGATTGTATTCGGGCGGTTGCCACGACTTCTTCCACCACGGGTCATTCGGTTGGCCAGCGGCAGGAGCCACCGGAGCGGCGGGAGCGGCTTGCTGTTGTTGCCGCCAAGCGTTGTAGTCCTTGGCCTGTGCGAGATACGCCTGAACGTGCGGCAGAAGATGCCGGACTTGCTCGAATGCCTGCCGTTCGGCGTGAATCCGTTTCAAGTTCGCAATCGTTTCCGGTTCGTCCTTGCCAACGGGCAGACCAGCGCCCTTCAAGTTTTCCAGCCACGACGGAGCCGCAGGCGTCGTCGGAGTCGCGGGCGTTTCTGGGTGTACACCCTGCACACCTGGGCTGGAAGGCGCTGGCGTCGATGGAATAGAAGGCGTTGCATCGGCGGGAGGAGTTGCGGGAGCCGATGGAGTTGCAGGAGCCGCAGCCGCAGCGCCGTCATCGGCGGCGAAGTTAGCAAACTCCGCGTACAAATTTCTTTTCATTTTTCACGTCCTTACTTGACAATCGGTGTTTCATGGGAACACTACTGCAAGTAAGCCTATCGGGGAAAAGAAGAAAATTCAAATAATATTATTTGCTTTCTCTCGATTTGTCATTCTGGAAAATAATTTGCAAAACTGTAAACGTGTGCAATACTCGATCATGCACAAGAAAATGTCACCATCTGAGATCGCCACGTACATTCGAGAGCGAACGTATTTGATGTGCGAAATGAACCGCGTTGCCTACTGGATCAAGTTCAATGATAGGAGCGTCGTCATCAACATCTACCGCACCATCGCCTTGAAACAAGAGTTGGTCCGCGTTCATTGCCAGACCGCGATTGATTGGCGAGAACTAATGCACGCCAAGTTCGACATGGCAACGTGGCGTCTTTACGAAGTCATTAAGGAGCTTACCATTGCAGTACGCAACCAAACCGGCATCCCCAATTGAAGTCCTCTTGAACGTCTCTTTGACCGACGCCGAGATCACCGACTACCGCTGCCGATTCGAGACGCTAACGCCCGCCGAGCGGAACCTTGCTGTCGTTGTCGCACACGGTTTTACTTGCTACACCGGCTCAGAACGACTCGGCATCTCCGTTCCGAAATTCTTCCGCACCATAAAATTCGTGCTGGCGAAATTGGATTGTTCGCGGGATGAATTGCCCAAGATCGTGTTCGCGGCGTTGGGGTTGTTGATCGAGCATTCGATGTGAAAAGAAAAACCGCGTAGGAACACGATCCCTACGCGGCGGAACAGGAAGAGAGAAGGCATAGACAACTTACACTTCACCGGCTAATTCGGCAACTTCACTTCCGCAAATGTTCAGCCGATCCGTTCATCAACTTATCCTCAAAATCATACTGCGCGGTATCGGCCCATTGCCAACTGCCGCGCATCTCTCCGTTCTCAAGGATCGCGTATTGGCCATCGGCGATTCTTCCTTCGGGGAAGTTGATCCACGTCAGCCGAGCCGACTTGCCATCGGCAGAGATCACACCGTCTGCCACCCACGATTGATTTCCGCTGATCGTAAACTTGCGAACCTCTTGATCGAGCTTGCCGAATTGACAACTTGAAATCAGAATTGGAATTTTGTCTTTCTTGTCGATGGTGCGGTCAGGCGGAAAAGCCGAGATGAATCCGAGAATGATGGTGAGTCCGAGGCCAACGAGAACCGCTTGCAGATAGGATCGCATGTCACCCTCCTTGTTCGCTCCCCCATTTATTTTCCCATTCTACACCAAGAGTCAGCGCCGACCACCAAACCCTGCCGATGGACCAGCGCCCATCTTTCTTCCAAGCCTTGTCCTTTCGATCAACGCCGGAACAGCCAAGTTTCTTTCTCGCTTTTTTGAAATACTGCTGGCACAACTCAAAGGATATTCCAAGTTCGTCCATCGTTTCAAGAAGCGTTCGGCCCATCATGGCCAGTTCGATGACTTGATATTCGCGGGGTCGAAGTGAGCGGACCAAGGAAAGGCATTCGCGCGGATCGTTGTTGAAAATGTTTTGATCGAGAAGTTCAAGTTCCGCTTGCCTTTTCAGCTTTCTCATCAATCGACTCCGCGATACAAGCCGCCGCCATAAAACCGGCCTGCCAAGCCTTCTCAATCATCAACATCGTGTCAGGCGATGCAGGGCAAAGGACAGCTTTATCAAGAAGCCACCGTTCTTCACACAATTTGATCCAGTCTTTTTGATCGTTCATTTTTTCTCCTGAAACTCGGCGTCCTCAATGTTCTCGTCTTCCGGTTTCGGCTTTTCGTAACCAAGAGCCAACGTCGGCATCTGCCCGTCCCGAACGGACGGCAACACCTTCTCGATGATCCAATCCCCCATGACCTGATCGTTCGGCATCAAGATAAAAGCCAAAAACTCTTTTTCAATCGAGGAGATGCCGCACTCCACCGCTTCCAGTTTCGCCTTGATGACCAACAGCAAAGCCCGCCAGCGGGAGCGCAGTTCTTGTTCGTAGGCACGCTGGCGCTGCAACTCACTCATCGACACATCGCGGCCACGGGTTTTCTTGTGCGTGAACCGTTTTTCGTTACGAGCCGGAAACGGCAACACGAACCGAATAAACAATTCTCGAATGCGGAACATCACCATCGCCGCGTCCGCTCTCCAACCGGAATGAAACTCAGACGCCCCATATTTGCGAAGCGTCTCTTCGATCTCCGCGCGAGAGCGTTCGACGGGGACCGTGGTAGATTCGGCAAAACGCGGCATCATTCATCCTCTTCGGTGTCTTCAAGCTCCACTTCACGACGCAAACGATCCCTGATCCAGTCCGATAACTTCATCTGTGCAACGGCGGCGGCTTCTTCCCAAAGCTCCTTCTCTTCACTCGGAACGCGAATGGTTATTGTGGCGTCGTTGCGCATCACCATATCCCCGATGGAGCCTGAACCGTCATCCCCAACAACGCATAATAAACCGCGCTGCACCGCTCACACTGGCCAAACCGCACGCGGAGAAGTCGAGAACCGCAGAACCACTCTTGAGCGTCGATCATGTGAACGCGGCAGAATATAGAAGACACCGGAATCTTCGCTGGCCACTGAAAGCAATCGAACTTCGGCGAGCATTGGCCGCAAACCACATCCTGCCACGGCAAGTTTGCAAGGTACGTCACGCACTCAAACGAAGTCGGTTGCCATAGACAGGACTTCGTGATCGCCTTCTCGATGTCGCGTATTTCTAGAGCGTCGGGCATCTTATTTTCTCTTCACCGGAACTAGCGCCTTGGCACGCATACCATCGAGCCATTGCTGAACTTCACGGTCAGCCAATAAGGTTCGCAGAGCAACCCAATCGAAGTCGTGGCTGTCCTCGCCGGAACCTTCTTCGGCGTGAACGATGATCGAACCAAGTTTGCAGAGCAATCCAACGGGAGGATTGAAAACATCAACCATCTCACGAACTTTCTTGGTCATCGCGTTCCTTTGTGGTTGGTAAATGTCGAACGGCTCTGGCCGGACTTGAGTACCGGCTATGAGAATGCTTGGGAAACAAATAAAACCCGCGTTCTCCCCGTGCGTCTTTGTTTTTTGCTTGAGTCAAGTCGCCCAGGTTCTTGTACGGCCAACGGCACTTTCTGCCTGTATCACCCGCTGGAATGGTTACACAGCGTAGAGAAAGGTCAAGCGTGTCCTTCCACGCCGCAGAGCCGTTCGACAAAGACAACCATACCACCGGAATGCGTGTAAGACAAATCGAACTTGGAATTTTTCCGCGAAGTGATCTTGCCGAAACGCCAGCGAGCGGATTATGATAACGCCCGTCTGAAATAGAAAGTGCCAGCGCTTCCGACGAAAGAACGCGCTGGCACTAAATATCATCCGGCGAAGTCAATTCTATCAACACTTCTGCCGGTCCGTCAACCCCTCGACGACATAGCGGACCAATTTTCCGCAAACCCGAACTTACCCTCGGCGTCCAGGCCCAGCGGCCCGATGTCGTAAAAGGGACCGCCAAAGCGCGGCGCAATCCACGCCCAGAACCGCGCAAACCCGTCCCGCGACCGGCCCCGTGGCCTCGATCTAAGTCCAAACCGAACTAAAACGACCGCTTCGGCGTTTTCTACAGACCGGCAAAGACTCGATTCTGACCCGAAAAGTCGCCATAAACCCGAAACACCGGACAACGCCTACGGACCATCCGAACCGCCACAGATTCGCTCGCCTATATATCAAGAGTGAATCCAAACCTCCTTCGCTGCCGCGCAGCGGCCCAGTGGAGTACCACCAAACTTCAAACACTTTCATCCAAACCGTTTGAACATCGCCGCCGATCCTAACCCCTATCGCCAAAATCCCCTCAAAATACCTCCAAAACCGGCAATCCAAGCTACCAGCCACCCCCATTCACCATCCAACCGGTTTCCCAGGTGTACACCCCATACACCCACTTTTAACCAACATTAACCGCCTCTCATCTTCGACGCAAACCGTTAGCCTGTAAGACAAAAGATCGAAAGTGTAAAAAATTGGGAGGGAGGTACGTAACTCTACTATTCTCCACGACGGGGGCCGTACCCTGGGCCTGCCTCCTATTACACCCGATTCCCCTTCATTTCCTGCCACATTGACAGCCTACGCTCACGCTCACGAATCGCACCAATGATAACGCCTCTTTACACTGTAAACCATTTACACTGTAAACAAGGGGACAATTAACCCAGGTGTATTAGGTACACAGTCAAGTCAATCTCCATTAAACACGATAAAAACAAGGAACAAACAACAATCAAACAACTCGGCATGAGGATTGCAAAGTATTTTTCGGAATAAATTTGCATTCTCAAAATCAGTGACCTAGGCTTTGTTAGATTCAGGAACGATCAACACAGAGGATAGCAGCATCATGTTGGAGCGAAACGAGTTATGGCGAGTGGTTGTGATGATTTCCGATTCAACCTGCCTCTCTCCAGTCCAATTGTGCGTTATCGTACTCGCAATCGTGTTGACTGCGAGCTATGCGACCTACTTTCGAGTATTCGGTTGAAAGTCTGTCTATTCGCCTGTGTTGGTGAGTAGAGTTATTACCGGATTCCCTTTTTTGGAGAATGACCAATGCGACCGTATGACGAGTTAGACGCGATGGAGATTGCCAATTGTGCGGAATGTCGCGCGGCACACGAACAAATAAACGCCGATCAAAGGATATTCGCGCTCTTGCGGGGATCTCTTGAGTACGCCGAGACATGCGCGGCCGGTGGTGATACGCATGGGATTCTTGCGGCGTTATCGGACATGCGGCGTAAACTTGGAATGCCAGCTATCGACGGGGAAAGCGAATCGTGGACGGTTGCCGAATTGCTGGCGCATGCGGGTTAATTGTGTCGATGTGGAATCAGGGACCATTCAATAGGGGAATGACCATGAAGACAGCAGAACGATGGGCCTACAATGGCGATGTGAATTTGGAATACGGTGGCGCATTCATCGACCTATCAACGTGGGACGATGGGTATTGCTCCGCAGTTCGCGTTACCGATTTGGACAGCGCTTGCGGCTTTACCGGCGCTTGCATGATCGAACATATCGTCATCCTTGGAACGGACAACAGCAAACGGATCAAAGACGCGCTGCGCTGTATTGGTGGAATCGAATCGCTCGGCATTCGGAATTGGAAATTTACCGGCGCGTCCGATGTGAAACAATGCATTCGCCACGCCATTGCAGACGCGCTGATGTGCTATGGTTCGTTTGATCCAGATGATTCGTGGGATTCGTACCAGTCATTCCACACCGAGATTGTGCAGATGGAGCAAGATGGGCCTATGGTTTTCGACGGTTGGAAAGCTGACAAGCGCTTGCACAATACTGACCTACGCGAATACGTGGAATCGGTTCACTTGCGGGATTGACCAGTCCAGCGCGATCGGTAGGCCGATCATTGCGGTTCAAGCCCGCATTCGCGCTTTTGTTTCGAGATACCTTTACACTTTGAGAGGGGAAACGATGACTACCGACATTGACATGGATGCAACCTATCGCGTGAAAGGTTGGCCAGAGGTTGCGGTCAGAATCCACGGATACCCGAAAATCTGGGAACCGTATCGCACACTGATTACCGTCTGCGAGCGCTGCGAGCATACACTGTACGAAACATTCCAGAATAGCGGAGTATGGATTAGCGCGGATTGTGGATGTGAAATGTGTGACGATGAAAATCAGCCTCATGAGCCGCGCGAGGTCGAGGTCGATACCGACGAAGGGGAAGAAATCGACGATACCGAATGCGGTGACGTTCTAGTTGTCATGGTTGGCGATGATGCCAAGCATCGGGTATCGGTGGATGATCTCATTCCCTTGGATGATCTCGACTACTGTGCGGAATGCGGACAAATCGGCTGTGGACACGATGGGAAAGACCGTTCGTAGCTCCCAGCTATGCCGTTTAGAGCCACAGGGATAGCTCAACGTGGGCTATTCCACACACCGGAACGCAACCACGAAGAGAGAAACGCAATGAAACTAGCAATCGGGGAACGTGTCGCATATTCCGTTCAATTCCTTAAATCAATCGGCATGTCTCATTCCGACATGGCGCACGGACGCGGGAAAGTTACCGGACTGAAAGAACTATCCAAGGAATGCGTATTGGCTGAAATCGAATGGGAGAAATCAGCCGATCTACCCGCGCGGGTAAACGTCAAGAATCTTGCCAAGGTTGGCGCGAATCGTCGTTTCGCAAATTGCGACTAACTCAAGGGGACCACGAATGAACCACGTTACCGCCTCCTGCGGTCATCCGACTATTGCAGTAGGCTTTGAGGGGAGTTTAGCGCGTCAACGCTGCCTCGGGATTTGAACCACTAACACGAAAGGTAGGTGTATCGGTGCAACCATTGACAGAGGCTTATCGGCCTACCACGTTTGACGACGTGACCGGACAAGATGAAGTAGTCCGCAAGCTACGCGCGATCGGCAAACGTGGCTACGGTGGCAAGGCGCTATGGCTGTCGGGAGGTTCCGGTCAAGGAAAAACTACCTGCGCTCGAATCATCGCCGCCGAAGTCGCTGGACCACTGGCAACGCAAGAAGAGAACGCGCGGGACATTGACCTGGATTACGTCCGCGAGATGGAACGCACCTGGAACACCACGGTCATTCCGTCACCTGGGAGCGACAAAACCGGCAGGGCATACATTTTCAATGAGGCCCACAATCTCCGCGCCTCAGTCTGCGAACGGCTCTTGACCACGTTGGAAGCGATACCGGCTCATTGCGTAGTCCTCTTCACCACGACCACGGAAGAGAATAAGGGACTATTCGAGGGATACGACAATTCTCCCGCGTTCATGTCCCGTTGTTTGTTGCTCAAGCTGGCAAGGCGCGACCTATCAACCGCATTTGCCGAACGTGCCGCGATGATTGCGGACAAAGAGGGATTGAACGGCAAGCCAATAGAAGCGTATATCGGACTGGCGAAAGAACACCGGAACAATCTCAGGGCCATGTTGCAAGCTATCGAAGCTGGTGCAATGCTCGATTAAAACCACGGACTTGACAGCGAACTAAGTATGAGGCAGAGTTTTCCATCTATCACCACGACGGGAGTAATGAACCATGACGACGACACAGACGAAGCAAGAGATTGTTACCGAGAAACGCGCCGAGTACATGGCGGGAAAGATGACGCACCAAGCCTATTACGAATGGCTAAGCGATTTCATCGGGATCGGGTACAGCTTGATTCCGTTTACTGCCGAGAAAGTCGCGGCCAGCACTGACCAGCACTTGAACGACCTACCCTTGGCGAACTGGGACCGAATGGATTACGCGGTTCGCCGACACGCTACCGGCCTGTCATGGTCCCTGAGTGATACCGTTTGCTGCCTCAAGGCATTGGCACGCAAAAGGCAGAGGCAATCTGCCGACGCGATTATCACTGACCCCTACATTGCCATGCGGCCTATCCGCGTTACATTCGCCAACGGCAACACCATCGACACGAACATCAACGGCACACGCGCCAGCATCGAAAAATATTACGTCGGCAACTGGTTCAACCTCGGTACGGTCGATGATGACATGCAGCAGGCCGTATCGGTCGAGTTCAAATAACGCAGAGCAACCCCGCAAGGGGTTAATGCGGCCCGCATGTTGCGGCCTGTTGCAAGCCAGGGGACCACGGAGAACCGACGATGGACGACAACCTTTACGAAGAGTGCAAGGCGCTTGGCATCCCGATCAACAACCATTCGAGCGACCTTTACATTCCGGTCACGCCGGAAACAACGGCGCTAATCCGCAAGCACGGCCACAGGGCCACCACGTTCAAGAATCAGGTAGAAGGCGGCATATGGTACGATGTGCCTTTTGCCTATCTGCCGTTCTGGAAAGCATCGGGAGAAGAGGCAAGCGTAATTATGATCGACGAAACCGGAGCTATCGTATAGCTCGGACCCCAATGACACTGAACCGGAGGGAATGAACGATGGCAACGACGCGGAAGAAACGAACCGCACCAAAGCCAGCACAGTTTAGCGAACTTGTGTTGAACGCCGCCCAAAACAAAACGCTGGACAATATTCTGTCCGGCATCTGCCAGCAGGCCCACAAACATGAAGTTCAACACTGGCTTGACGCCAAGGGAACCGACGAAGAGAAATTACGCCGCATTTTATTCGCGGCACGCGAGGCTTTGCATCTGATCCGCAAACCGGAGGACCATTGATGAAGACGTATCTTGACGCCAACGAAGTTACCAAACAAATAACCAAGCCGTGCGAGGACTGCCCATTCCGTCGCGTAGCTCTCGCCGGTTGGCTTGCCGATCAAACGCCAGCAGAGTATTGCCAGATGGCACACTCAGACGATTTGATCCAGTGCCATACCAAGAAATTCGAGGACGGGGACCACGTTCAATGTGCAGGAGCCGCGATCTATCGGGCAAACGTGGCCAAGCGTTGCGATCCGCCGAATCTGACTTTACCAAAAGACCCGCAAGCCGTGTTCTCTACTCCGCTGGAATTTGTCGAGCATCACAGCCGGAAGAAGATCACGCCGAGCAAGTTCCGAAAGTTGATGCTTGCCGCCTTTCAAAAGCGGATGGAATCCTATTAACCAAACCCCAGGAGAATGAACGATGACCGGAAAACAGTTGCTAGACCACCTGCAAGAGTTGACCGCAACGCAATTAAAGTTGCCGGTCTACATCGAAACCGAGTTTGCTACCGTGAGCGAAGGCGGCTCCGACGAATACCACGACATTGAGGAATTGGTCACTTCAATCGAGTGGAACCAGAAGGCAATTACCATCAAGGCCAAGTAACCAAACCCCAGGAGTACCGACCATGCGAAAGACCATCGACGACCTTATCCGCGAAGTCAACCAGCTTGAACCTTGGGAAGCCGACATGCGGAAAGACATCCATCTCCGCGAACAGCGCGAGCGCCACGCCAACAAGGGTATCCGAGTGGTGAGGGGGAAGGTTCTACCGCTTGCGGGCTATCAGATGCCACCGGAAGCGGCTGAGACGCGGGAAATCGTGTTCTCGGACCTCTCGCAAGAGCAACGCCATTCGATCCGCCAGATTGCGGAAGAACCCGACGACGAATAATTTGACAAGGCCGGATTCGTGGGCAATAGTAGATCGTTCGGCCACGGTAATGCCAACCAACACACCCCCAACCCGATCAGCAATTCTTACCGTGGCCGGAAAAGAACCTGAGACGGTTGGGGATTTTTTCATGGTGCAGAATGGCAACCAAATGGACAAACCACCCAGGCGTTTTGTATCTCGAAATGGAAGTCAATTTTCTTTCGAGCGGATACTACGATGCCGGTCAAACATGCGGCCCGCCCGAAAGTTGCTACCCGCCAGAAGGTGAGGACGAACGCACGCTGGATACCATCAAGATCGGCGACAAAGAATTGCCGAAGGAACTGGCGGAAAAGCTGTTCGAGTTTTTGCAAGCGGACGTTGACGCGGTTGAAATGGAAACGCCGGAATACGAGCCGCTTGAAGACGACTATATGTAATCCCCAAACCCCACGGAGAAAACGACGATGGACACCAACCAGACCGAACCGACCGTAGAGCAGCAACCGGAGCCGACGCCAGAGAACCCGAACAAAGCGATGATTGCCGAGCTTCGAGCGATGGCCGACTTCATGGAAACTCACCCGCAGATGGGAGAGTTCTACGGCAACTTGACGCTACTGATACCGTGCAAAGACAAGACGGACCTGATCGAGCGAATCAAGGGAGCGGGAAAGTTGCACAAGAAGGCAGTCGGCGATTATTTCGATGTCAACAAATGGTTCGGGGATCACGTCCGCATCGAGTGGTACTTGAAGCGTGATCTGGTTTGCGAGCGCATCGTTGACCAGCGAGTAGTTCCCGCCGAGCCGGAAAAGATCATTCCCGAACAGATCATCCCCGCGAAGCCGGAACGTGTCATTGAAGAAGTCAGTTGGAAATGTCCCGAATCGCTTTTGGCCGAGGCACGCTGAACTACCATTTACCACCATGAAGGAGATACCACCGTGGCAAAAGAACTGGCCGATTCCCGCGCGAAAGTTTACCTCATCCCCGTCAGGTCAATCACCAGCAACACGAACCCGCGTCAAGCGTTGTCGGCATCGCTGGACGCCCAAGGGTGGACCGTGTTTCACGGCGATCAACCCATCTGGCCGCTCGCTACCAGCGACAACCCAGAGGAGCGGGCGCAATACGTGAAGCTGATCCAAGACTTCGACCCCGAAATCGTGGCGATGGCGAACACGATGCTAACCCAGGGGCAGCTTCAAGCTGTGGAAGTCCGCGAAGGCGGTTCCAAGAGCGGCGATCATTCCTACACGCTTTCTTTCGGTTGTCGGCGCTGTTTGGCGATCCTCTACAATTGGTGTTTGCTCGGCAAGCCCAAGGAGCCGGTCGTCAACGCCACGATGATAAAGGGCAACGAAGGCCAGCTATTGCAGCGGGCTATCGTGGAGAACATTCGGAAGCAGCCCAACGCAATCGAGGAAGCCAAGACGATCAAAATGCTCATCAACAACGGGCAGAGCAAGGAAGAAGTCGCAACCGAACTTGGCTTTACGACGAAGACCTTGGGGAACCGGCTCAAGTTGTTGGGCCTGCCGCCCGAACAGCAAAAGAAGATCGAAGCGGGCAAGCTGACCGCGACCAAGGCTCTAGCCGAAAAGAACGGCACGCCAGCAAAGACCACCAAGCCCATGCGGACCCGCAAGGAAGTAACGGCGGCGATGGAAGAATTTCCCGAATCCAGGCCCGAGCGCAAGGTGTTGGAGTGGATGCTTGGGATGCGGGAGAAGATTGCGTAACCAACGGAGATCGACGATGCAAGTAAAGTTGTTTGAAGTCCGCGACCGTGGCACGTTTATTCCCGTCATGGCAACCTTCTTTCAAGGCGGCGAATCTCCGCTGTTGCGTGCCGCTGGCTACGGAACCTTTCAGGATTACGTTATCCTGACGAAGTTGACGGGCGGCGAATGCAACGCCAGCTACGATCCGTACGATTGGCCCACGAATCCGCGAACCATGCGCGAGGCTCATCTGTTCATCGAGAAATCGAATTGGGGCGATCTGCAAGACGGGCAGGTGATTGACGTGGAATTTGTGCTTGGCGAAACCACTGTTTGCAAGACGAGCGAATTGGAGAACTACCAATGACGACAGCCATTGACTACCTGAAATCAGCGTTGACTTCGTTGAAGCGAGGCAAGCACGCGCCAGACAACGAAGACGCAGCCAACATAATGGCCGACGCTATTGACGACGCCTTTGACGAAGTAGAGAAGGCGCTGGCCGTGATCGAAGAAGTCAAAGACAAACTTTAACACCGGAGATTGTAATGTCCGATCAACTGACCATGAAAGAAATCCTGCGAAATACGGCGTCGGACGGATGCGCGGCAGAGCCGCAAGCCGCCGATCAAACGCCGGTTGTCCAGGTTCCCCAGGGAGAGCCGAGCGTTTTTTCGATCATCTCCCAACACGCCAGCAACCCGAACTTCGACGTGGAAAAACTCAAAAGCCTGATTGAGTTGAAGGAACGGATGGACGAACGCGAGGCGGAAAAAGCGTACTCCGCAGCAATGTCCGAATGTCAAAAGGAAATGCCCGTCGTGGTACGCGATGCCACCAACAATGAAACCGGCAAGGGATACGCCCGAATCGAGGCTATTCAAACCGTAGCCAAACCGATCTACTCAAGGCACGGATTCTCTCTTTCGTTCACCGACGAGAAGGCCGACAAGGAAGGGCAATACCACGTAGCTTGCGAATGCCGCCACCGGCAAGGCCACGCGATGAAGCACACACTTTACAACGTGCCTATCGACATGACCGGCCCGAAGGGAGGAGCCAACAAAACAGCGATTCAGGGTATGGTATCGTCGCTCTCCTACGCCCGCCGCGTCCTCTTGTGCATGGTGTTCAATATCACCGTTGCCGATCAAGACGACGACGGACAGGGAACGAGCCTGTTGACTGGCGATCAAATCGCCGAAGTCAACACGCTCTTGGAAAATTCGACGCTGAGCCTCAAGGGAATCTTGAAGTGGCTTGGCGCTGAATCCCTTGACCGCGTTAAGGCCAGCGACTTCGTGAAGCTGACGACGGAGTTGAAGCGGAAGCAGAAGCCGACCGAACAGCCCGATCCTGCTCTCGTCGCGTTGTTGCAAGCGTGGCAAGGCAAACTCGACGCCCAGCCGAGCATCGACGACGTAAACAAGAAATTCCTACCGGAGATCAAGAAGATCGAACCCAAGGAAAGCCGCGTTGCCGTCTTCAATCTAATCAAGGAACGATTCGCCCCTCTCGGATTCGTGTTCGATGACACCGCCAAGAAATTCGTTATCGAAGGAGCCAACCCATGAAAGTTGAACATTGCGAACAGGGCAGCGAAGAGTGGTTTGATCTTCACCGAGGCCGAGCTACCGCGTCTGACTTCGACAAGATCATCACGCCCAAACAGATGAAGCCCAGCGCCAGCATCGACGATCTTATCTGTCAAAAGATCGGAGAACTTGCAACGCTTGGTTCCATTATGCCGACCAGCTACATTTCTCCCGCGATGCAAAACGGGATTGCTCTCGAACCGGAAGCCCGGCGCTGGTATGAGATGGAGCGGGACGTTGAGGTTCAACAGGTCGGCATCTGCATTACCGACGATGGCAGGTTTGGCGCTTCACCGGACGCTTTGATACCGGACAATAAGGGGGCGCTTGAACTAAAATGTCCACAACCGAAAACACACATTAGCTATCTCCTCGACGGCGGATTGCCGAACCAATACCGCTGTCAGGTTCACGGGGAGTTGATCGTGTGCGAAGTGGATTGGGTAGACTTCGTTTCGTACTGCCCAGGGTTAGACCCGTTTATGATCCGCGTCACTCCCGATTCATTCACCGACGCCTTGCGGGAGTGCCTCGAAGAGTACCACCGACGTTTCACAGCGGCGCTGGCCAAGATTCGACTACCACAGCGAGAGAACCCATGAGCCTTGTAACGACGTACTTTCTGGCTTCCGATGGGAACCTGTACGAAGCGACCTTGCGCGGAGATAATTGGTTCCTCTGTTTTGACGATGACGACCCGCCAGAACTTGTAATCAAGGGAGGCGAAGGTCAAAGTAACCAACGTGCCAGAGAAATCGCCGCTCGCTTACTCGATATAGTTGGCATCAATGCGGACTTGCTAACCGGCCCGCATCGTTCTGGACGAATTTTCAACGGTAAATCGGCCCGTTCATTCGCTTTCTTTCTCGACATTAACGAACCGATTCCTGTAGCGTTACTGCCAGAAGGATCGAAACCAGCAAAACCGCGCGGCGATTATTGTGTTGAACTTTGTGGTGGAGTTTGGAAAAAACCGAAAGGATAGCCCATGAGCCACGGTATCCCGAATGATGTGGTGCAAGACTTCCTCAATATCCTTTCCGTCGCCTGTGCAAACGGCGCTGGTAACATCTCGGATGAAGAAGTTGAAACCAGAATCGCAGAGCTTGCGAAGTTTCTGCGCCGCCTGATGGCGAAGTATCTATCGGATTCGCCAAGTCCGCATGACAAGATGAGGTTCGGAGTCGCGTTATTTGAAGCCGCATTGAAATTAGCCAAAGGAGAACCGTATGAAAACTGATCCGCTCCAAACAGCTTTTCCTTGCCAAGAAATGGCAGGATGTGCCCCCGAAGCTGGACTTACCAAGCGCGAATACTTCGCTGGACTGGCGATGCAAGGCATTCTCGCCTACGACAATGGATATGGATACACCGAAACGGAAGCTGCTGATTATCTCGGAATCCAAGTCAGCAACTACAATTGTGTCGTGCATTGGCCTATATTCGTTGCGAAGATGGCAGTTGAACAAGCCGAGGCCCTAATCGCCGCTCTTAACAAAGGAGAATCAAGTGTCAACGAAGCCTAAAATCCCGCCTCTCCCCGAAGGATGGATCGTCGTCAACCACGGCAACATCAAGATTGGCGATCAAATCGTCATCAAAGGCGAGTGGGTTGCTGTATCAGCGAGCGATGTTCATTCGCCAGCAGCCGCTTATCTCTGCGTAATCCGCCGAGCAAGTTGACCTTGTATCGAAACCACCGACCGGAGTAAAAGACATGGCCGGAAAGAAGAAGGAACAGGAACCGAAGAAAGGCAACTGGATTGTCCGCTTGAAATGCGTCGTCATCAAGGAGGTTTATTGCGATGACTGCACCGAAGAAGAGGCGAGAAACAATCCGTGGGAACACGTCGAAGGCGACGAAATGGAAATCGAACAGACTGATTGGGAAGTCCAGC
>Ga0247682_1000032_pt1 | contig 65021 bp, 53 predicted proteins | sample CNK23_metaG_FD_190130 | JGI IMG/M metagenome (GOLD analysis project Ga0247682, IMG submission 190130) | Soil microbial communities from Purdue University Martell Research Forest, Indiana, United States - CNK23 | ecosystem: Environmental > Terrestrial > Soil > Temperate forest > Bulk soil...
GTTCCGAACGCCAGCGTAGAAGCGGTAAACGCTGCGACCGGCGCCAAGTATCCGGCGACAGCGGACGCAGCAGGCGACTATCGAATCTCGAACTTGCCCGTCGGCGTGTACAACGTTTCGGCTTCGGCTTCGAACTTTGCCAAGACGACGGTCAATGGATTCAAGGTGGAGCTTAACAAGACAAGCACCCTTTCGATTACGCTCGAGATTAAGGGTGCGGTAACGTCGATCGAAGTATCGGGCGCCGCAGTTGCGCTGGACACAACGACGGCGACTGTGTCCAATACGTTTGAATCGCGGTTGAGCACGGAATTGCCTGCGGCTACGACTGGCTCCGGCGTTCTGAACCTTTCTCTCTTGAGCTCGGGTGTTGCGAGCAGCGGCGGCGTTGGCGCAGGCAGCGGCCCCAGCGTTGGCGGCCAGCGTCCGCGCAACAACAACTTCACGATCGAAGGCGTCGATAACAACAGCAAGTCCGTCACGGGACCGCTGGTTACGATCCCGAACGACGCGGTCGAAGAATTCTCCGTTCTGCAGAACCAGTATTCACCGGAATTTGGTCATTCTTCGGGCGGCCAATTCAACACGATTATCAAGAGCGGCACGAACGCGATCCATGGCGGAGCGTATCTCTATTCGCGCAACCGCAATTTTGATGCGGTGGACGTTTCGCTGAAGAATCAGGGCATCACTTCGAACCCGCGCTTTGATAACAATAGAATGGGCGGCGATGTCGGCGGTCCGCTTCTTAAGAATAAACTCTTCTACTTTGGAACGCTTGAGTACAACCCAGTGGGCCAGGCTAGCGTTTCCGCGTCGGCGTTGTGTGCGCCAACTGCAGGAGGGTATACAACGCTTGCTTCTATCTCGGGAGTTAGCGCGGCTAATCTTGGAATCTTGAAACAGTTCGCTGGCACGGCGGCCGCGGCCGACTGCCCAACCGGTAGCCAGATTTCTATTGGTGACCCATCCTCACCGACCGGATCAACGCCCGTTGATGTAGGGATTATTCCCGTACAGTCACCGAACTTTACGAACAACTGGGCCGTTCTCGGTAGCATGGACTACAACGTTTCGACGAGTGACCAAGTCCGCGGTCGGTACATTTACAATCGAGCCGTCGGTTTGGATTTTAGCCCGAGCTTGCCGGCTTTCTTCACTCCACTTCCGACCAAGAACCACCTGGTGACGATCAACGAATATCACACGTTTCGGCCGAACCTGACGAATGAGTTTCGCGTCGGTTACAACCGCTTCACGCAAGTCATTGATACGGGAAACTTTTCCTTCCCCGGATTGGACAGCTTCCCGAACCTGGAATTTTTTGACATAAACCTCCAGCTCGGTCCCGATCCGAACGGCCCGCAATTCACGATTCAAAATCTCTATCAGATGGCGGATGCGCTCACCTGGACCAAGGGTCATCACACATGGAAGTTTGGTGTGGAAGGCCGGAAGTACATTTCGCCACAGTCCTTCACGCAGCGTTCACGCGGCGACTACGACTACATAACTCTGGACCTTTTCTTGCGCGACCAGACGCCAGACTTTTTGGCAGAGCGCAGTTTGGGCAATCCCGTTTACTATGGTGATCAATCGGCGGTTTACTTCTTCGTGAACGACGAATGGCGCATTCGCCCGAACCTGACGGTCAACCTCGGGGTGCGGTACGAGTACACGACGATTCAAACGGGCGAAAAGCTCCAATCTCTCAACCAGGCAGCGACTGTTCCTGGGCTGATTGATTTTGGTAATCCCAAGGCTCCGACGAATAACTGGGGACCGCGCATCGGCGTAGCGTATTCTCCGGGCACCAGCGGCCGTACTTCCATCCGCGCTGGCGCTGCCATCTCTTATGACATTCTCTACGACAACCTTGGGATTCTGTCCTTGCCTCCACAATTGAGCGGCACGGTTGATTGCACGCCCTATGTGACAAACCCCGACCCAGGGTGCCCCGTCAATGGGAACTTCCTTGGTGCAGGTGGCATTCCTCCGACTACGGGTATCGTCACGTTTCCGGACGTCGCCTCGCAGCGTGCAGCGACCGCGAACCACGTTTTTGTCAATCAACTTTCTCCAAAATCAATCAGCTGGATGTTGGGTGTCCAGCACACATTCTGGAAGGACTACACGGTTGAAGTTCGCTACTTGGGTACGCGTGGCATTCACCTCGACACCCAGGAGCGTATCAACCGCCAGCCTAAGACTTCGTCTACCGAATTCTTGCCTACTTACTTCACAGCTCCGGATCAGGCAACTCTAGATGGTTTGAGCACTTCACTCGCCGACATAAACGCGAATACCAGCTTTGTTCCGGCGTTCACTACGGCGGGCTTCAAAAAATCGTTGGTTCAGTTCACTCCCAATGGCGACTCCATTTATCACGGCTTGGCGACGCAAATTACCAAACGGATGAGTCAGGGTCTTCAGTTTATCGGCTCCTATACTTGGAGCCACACAATTGACAACAGTACAGCGGACGTTTTCTCGACGGTGCTTACTCCACGCCGTGGGCAGGACTTCCAAAACATTGCAGCCGATCGTTCCAATTCGGCTCTGGATCGCCGTCACCGCTTTTCGCTCGCGTTGCTCTACGATGTGCCCTATTTCCAACACAACAGCAATTGGGCTGTGAAAAACGTGATTGGAAACTGGGAACTCGCTCCGGTTTATACTTTTCAAACCGGTGAATGGGCAACCGTCGAAAGCAACACCGACGTGAATCTTAACGGTGATGCAGCGGGAGACCGAACCATACTCAATCCTGCGGGAATTGCGGGTACCGGCACTGGATCAAGCCCTCTCTGCACTAGCTCGCTTCCTTCGTTTGCAAGTTGCGGAGAAAACGACTTCGATTCAACAGTCGGGCCCCCAGGTCCGGGAAACTTTGACTCTAGGCCGTTCATTGTTGCGTACAAAGCGAATAGTTCGACAGCACAATATGTACGCGCCAGCGCTGGAGCCCGCCCGGATGTAGGTCGCAATACGTTGCTCACCCGTCCGATCAACAACTTCGACGTAACCGCCGTGAAGCGAATCTCCATCACGGAGCGGTTCAAGGTTGAATTTTCGGCGAACGCGTTTAACGTCCTCAACCACCCGCAATTTATTCCCGGATTGTTGAATGACGTTGCCTCGTTCGGCATCACGGCTACCGGTGTCTCTAACTACTTACAGCCTAACACTGGGGTTTTCAACAAGCCGGATCAGACCTTCCCCAGCAACGCGCGTACGCTGCAACTGGGCCTGAAGTTTAAGTTCTAAGAATCTTCCCATGGTCCGTGTTTGGGCCACGGCATTCGAAAGGCGCTCTGAAGTTCGGAGCGCCTTTCGCTTTTTTGTACCTAGTGTCGTTCGGACGTCCCCTTTGAGCTCTGTGAGTGGATCATCGCCGGCCGGTATTGGCGGTCGCGGCAACCCCATGGCAATGCGACTCAGGAACTGCGCAGCGTGCGAGGCACAGCAGGATTCGTAAGCATCGGGTAGTCTGTGGTTAAGCGAGTCGCCCGTAGGAAAAGTGGGAAAGAACAGGAAGAACAATTTGACCGAGAAACGTGAAAGCTACTCCATCCTCACCGCAAAAATATCCTTGCCTTCAATCTTAACTTCGATGCCGAGCGGCGGTCGCAAATCGGAGCCTTGCACGATAGCGCCGCGAACCCAGACGTTGCCCGGCAAGTTGGTCATCTTCGTGGGGTCGAAGACGCTGTGGCTGCATGGGTTGCCGACCATTGGGTGCCTCGCCGCAGCGTAGCCATACTCGCCCCTTAGCTTCGCCAAGTCGCTCACAAGCTCAATCTGGCAATTGCCGTACGCCGCTTTCAAGGCGAACGCCCAGTATCCAGCTGGCTGGCTGGCTGAGCCGCCCGGCAACCGCAACAAAAGCGCAGGAGTTCTTTCGCCACTAAGGGCGTCCCGATAGTCGAAGTTTGTCGCCGACCACGGTTTCGTCATCATGTCCACAGTGGCGATGCCGCGCATGGGAGGCGGCGATGGAGGGGGATTACCAAGGTCCGGAGCCGGTACTTCCACTTGGGAGGATGCGTCGGACGGCGCCGCTGCATTTCGGCGCGAGTGGCTGAATATGCTGCCCGCCGCCACAATGACGACCAAAACAGCGACAAGCCCGCCAACAATCTTCAACGGCGCTACCGCGTTGCTTGGCGGTTTGGCCCCGCCCGCAACTCCAGGAATGGTGGGCATTTCCGCTTTGAAGCGGTCGTCAGGGGCTGGGGGCTGGTCGGCCATGAACTCAGAGCTCCAAAGCGGCGATTTGCTGTGTGGCGATGACCCAACTGCGTCTACGAGCCCAAGGCGCCAGCTTCCTTCATTGTATGTCCACCGCGACGCAGGAGCAACGACAGAGAAGCGGGGACGGCTTTTGAGAGAGCGCGCGAACGCCCTCGGGTTCACCTGCTGGTCAATTCCCCTAGTGAATCGTATTAGTCATAACGCGACAAACGTCACTACAAGACTTGTCTCTCGCCGCGATACGTCCTACTGTGATGAGTACCGAGGGTAAGACTCGCCTTCCCTCGAACATCTATGAGTGGCGACACCAGAGCAGCCGCGCGCCAGTTCGTGCGCAGCCTGAACATTTTGCTTAAGTTCGCGCGTCTGTACGAATTCGGTCACGTACGGACCGCTGCGCAATTTGAAACGACATGGAAAGAGTTGCGTACAGCTCTCGATGAGAGCAGCGACAGCGGTTTGCTACTTGGCGCGTCGGGACCGCAAATTTTATTGGACGGGGTCCCCTTGGGAGCCGCAGCAGCCGAACGCAGCTTTGCGCAATTGCTCTCTTCGGCGGGCATCGCGAGCATTCACTTCGCTTCCAATCTGGCGCAACCGCAGTTTGCGCGTTTCGTGCGTGCATTTCCCACCGGCAATGCGAAACCGACTTCTCTCGCCGAACAACTGAAATCCGCGCTCGCTGGCGACACCAGCATCAAGGTCAACGAGATTCGCTATATCGCTGAAGATTCTTCTGTAGCCGGCGTGAAAGTCGCGGCGCAGTTGACTGCGAAAGTTCTTGGAGCGCAGGGCGACAAGTTCAAAGACTTTCTCGATGATCCGAATAAATTGCTGCAGATGATTCTTGCCGCCGAAAGCTCTCGCGGCGGCGGTGGCGGCGGAGTTGGTGGTGGTGGCGGCGGTCCGGGTTTTGGCGGCGGTGGTGGAGTTCCGGGAGGCGCAGGATCTGGCACTGGCGGCGCGGGCGGTCCGGCTGGCGGCGGCAGTGGATTGACCGCCGTGACCGGCACAGGTCCGGGCGGAAGCCTCTGGGAAACGGGCTCGGGAAGTGGCCCTGGCGGCGGAGGCGGCAACACAGGGACTGGGACTGGTCCGGGCGGCAGCGCTGGTGGAACCGGCGGATCTGGCTCCGGAGGTTGGGGACATCCGAGTGGCAGTCCAGGAAGTGGCGGGACTGGGACTGGCGGCAGTGGAGGCGGGGGCGCCGGTACTGGCACGGGAAGCGGGACAGGGTCAGGGGCAGGCGGGGGAGCGTCCGCTGGGGACGGCAGAGCCACGAAATGGCTTTCTGCCTCATCGTTGTTACATGGCGCGACCGCTGGCGGAGGACCGGCGACTGGCGCACCTGGCGGTTCTGGCGGCCAATATGCCGTCGCAGAAGATGACGTCCGCTCGATGTTGACTTTATTTGCGCAGCTCGGAAAATCGCGGCGCGATTCCGATTCGAAGATGGACGCGCCAACGTTCCAATCGCGGCTGAGTGCGCTGCCGGTGCGGGCACAATTCACTTTGCAGCAGGCTCTCGCCGGACTTGCCGCGCAAGCTCCAAATGAATCGCCGGACAAACCGATGTTGTTGAAACTGGCGGAACACGTCGCGATTCGTTTTGCGCTGGACAGTTACGAACGTGGCGAACTGCGCGTGAACGCGGTCAAGCAGTTGCTGGACCGCATGAACACCGAAATTGAGGCGCTGCGAAAAATTTTGGGCCAACAGCAGGAGCAGATGGCCTCGGCAGGAATATCGCTGCAGAACTACACGGAACTGCTCGACCAGGAGTTCTGGGCGCAGGTTCCGGAAGAGAACAAGAAAGAAGTTTTGTGTTCGGATGAGTCGTGGTGCGTGCCCCCGCGCAACGTGCGCGGATTTTTGGAAGAGATGCTGCGTCGCGGCGAATTGAAAACCGTAAACGAAATTTTGATGAAGTATGCCGGTTGCATCGGCCTCGAAGCTCCGGAAGCGCGGCGAACAACTGCGATTGGCTTGGGCGAATTGGCGGAGCTTTACGGAAGCGGCGACGGCAGCGCGTTGATTGAAGCGATCCGACGGGTAGGAAATCAACTGGCATCCGAGCGCGAGCCGGAGTTGCAGACCCTCGTCAGTGCGGCCTTCGTGCGGTTAAGCCAGGAAGCGGCTTCGAAGCGGTGCTATCCGGCCATGCAGCAAGCGCTGGCCTCGCTGGATAGCGTGGAGGCCCAGCGCCCGGGTTCAACACAAAGCTTGCGGCCGAGGATCGGCGCGGAAGATCGCATCCCGGAGTTTGTGGAGGAATCGATCCGTACCGGGCACATTGCGGACGGCCTGTTGGATATTTTGACTTTGATGCCGAAAGCGACTGTTCATTACGTGATGAATCGCTTTGGGCATTCGGGCTTCCGGGAAGACTGCGACTTGCTTGTGCAAATGGTCAAGCAACTGGGTGAGGATGCCATCAATCAGTTGCTGGATGTTTTGCAATCGTCGCCGGCCACAGAAGCGGCGGAAGCGATTGGGATTTTGAGTCAACTCGCACCGGAACAGGTGAGCCGAATTTTGCCGGTGCGGCTCTCGCAATGGCCGCGCTCCGCGCACGATCGAACGGTGCGGCAATTGTCCGCCGCGCCGCCCGAACATCGCGCGGCGCTGTTGGTCACGCTTTACGATTCACTCGATTTGCTGATTCGGCCCCTTGCGATGGATGAGATGGGCATGAGCGGCAGCCACGAATGCATCCCCAAGCTGATTGAAATTGCGGAAAGCGAAGCGAATTCGGGTTACATCCGGCTGAAGGCCGTGGAAGCGCTGGGGCGGCTGAAAGCCACCGCCGCGACTCATTTGCTGGTGCATTTTCTCGATGCAAGGCAAGTGTGGCGCTGGGAATATGCCGCAGAACTTCGCGTGGCGGCAGCGCAGGCTTATTCACGCATCGATCCGGTCGTTGCGATGGAAAAAATTGCGGCAGGCGGCATCGACCGCAAGGAACTAGTTCTGGCACCAACCGATCCGGAAGGCAGTGTTTCGGTAATTCGGCAGAGGCGTTATGCCCGATTGAAGCTGTCGAAGAATCTGACTTTTTATACGACGAATCTCCGCGAAAATTTCAAGCTCGTCGTACCGGAATTGAATCTCGGCGGGGGAATTGGCGCCGGCGATCGCCACCTGGCGCCGGGTTCTCTGCTGGCTCTGAAATTGACGTCCGGTGTTCGCAGCATCAAGGCGCAGGCAATCGTACGCGGCGCGCGCCCCTCGGCGATGGCATTTGAGTTCGTGGATATGGATTTAGAAGACCGCGCGAGGCTCCGCCGCCTTTTGTTGGATCTCGGAGGATTGCCTCAAATGGCGAGTCCCGGAAATCGGACTCGTCGCCGCGGCCGCATTACGATCGCAAAAACGTAGTTCGTTTCACGCGACATTCCCGAGCCTGCAAAGCTTGACCTGTCCATTTGGGCAGGTTTCTTCGTGCAATTACGCACTTGCGACGTTGCGCACATGGGACCTCTGTACCATTGCTGCGTCACTCGAGCGGAACTAGCGTACTAGAGGAGGAGTCCGGGGCGTGCTTTCCCCCGCCACTAAACATGGCACCGGATCCAAAACTTACCGCGGGACGGGCTTTCGTGAGAAGCCTGAACATCCTGCTGAAGTTTGCCCGTCTTTATGGCTACGATCACGCCCGCACCGTGGATCAACTTGCCACTGCGTGCAGTGAATTGCGGCAAGCGGTTCCGCCAGGGTCCGACGCGACGCTTTTGCTCGGAGCGAGCGGAGCGCAGTTGCTTCTGGATGGCGTGCCGCTCGAAGGATCGCCAGCGGAAAAACAGTTCGCCCAGTTGCTTTCCGCCGCCGGGCTCGCCAGTGTGCAATTTCTATCCTGCGTAACTCCCGAAGAGATCGCAAAGTTCGCAAAGGCATTTCCCGCTGGAAGAGCCAAGCCGTCGGAACTTGCCCAGCAATTGAAGATTGCGATGGAAGGCGTGCAAGGCATTCGCGTGAATGAGGTGTGCTTTGTTGCGACCGACTCACGGTTGAAAGACGCGACGAGCGTTGCAGCGCAGCTCGCTGCCGCGTCGATCGGCGACGACAAAGATCAGTTCAAGCAATTGCTGAATGATCCCCAGAAACTCCTGGAGCTGATCGCTGCCGCCGAAGGCACCAAAGGGAGCCTGACGGGGCAGGAGACCGGCGAAACGTCTCATGGCGGTCCGGTAGAGACCGAGTTTCCGCAGTCCGCTGGGTCCAGTGGGTCAGCATACTCGGGCGAACGACCTGTCACGTACGCAACGTCGGGAAGCGATATCGGTCCCGTCGAAGCGGATTTGCAGGCGCCAACCACAGGGCCTTCCGATTCAACTGGGCCGGGCGGCAGTGGTAGCGGCACGGGCGGCGGTAATTTCGGAGTTTTGGGCGGTGGTGGAGTGGGATTTGGAAATGTGGCAGGCGGCGGTAGGGGCGGCGCGCCGGTCCGCGTAAGCACCGTCTCGCGACAGGGAACCCCTCTGCGTCCCGGAGAAGTATCGGAAGAAGAAATCTTCAAGATTCTCAGCGCGTTGACGACTTTCGGGGGAGCAAATTCGGGGCAGGCAGGTTTGGCTGGATCCGCCGAATTTCAAACGCAGGTGTCAGAACTGCCGGAGAAGGCGCAAGTTACGCTCCGCGACGCGCTCGCGACGATTGCGGCGCGATCACCCGGAGCGATGACAGATCAATCTGTGCTCGTTCGCCTGGCCGAACACCTCGCCATTCGCTTCGCGCTGGAGCGTTACGAAAAAGGCGAGGTTAAGGTGAACGCGGTCCGGCAAATGCTGGACCGGATGAATCAGGAGATCGAGAACCTCCGCAAAATTCTCGGTACGCACGAAGAGAAGATGACCGAAGCGGGTCTTTTCGCGGAGACGCACAGAGAGATTCTTGACCGGCAATTCTGGGCCGCGGTTCCTGAAGCGGGGAAGCGCGCGGTGCTCTTGTCCGATGAAGCGTGGTGCATACCGGCGAGAAATGTGCAGTCGTACGTACTCGACTTGATCAAGCGCGGAGAAATTGCGGACGCCAACAACATATTGGAGAACTACGCTTCGTGCGCAGAGAGCGATGACGCCGATGCCAGAAAGCGGACAGCGGCAGGGTTGTCGCAGCTCGCGGAGTTGTACGCAAAGGGCGATCCGCGGTTGCTTAGCCATGCTTTGCGCAGTCTGGGTATCCGATTGAGCGTCGAACAAGACGCGGAGTTGCAGAGCTTCGTCAGCGCCGCCTTTGTCCGGTTATGCCAGGAAGCGGCGACGCACCGTTGCTTCGGCGCGATGGAACAAGCGCTGGATTTGGTAATGGGCGTCGAAACGCAGCGGCCGGGAATCGCACGGGACCTTCGCTCAAAGATGGGCATCGAGCAGCGTGTTCCGGAATTTGTGGAAGAAGCGTTGCGAGCACAAAAGGTCGCCTCCGGGTTAGCGAAGGTATTGCGGCTGTTGCCGCAGCAGGCGATCGAAAATTTGGCCGCTCGATTCAATCGCTGCCAGTTGCGAGAGGATGCAGAGCACGTCGCAAATCTAGCGCAGGACCTCGGCGAGGAAGTCGTTCAATTCCTTAGGAGCGGAGTTCGCGGAGGAACGATCACGGAGTCGGTGGAGATGCTTGGCCTTCTGTGCCGCCTTGATCCGCAGGCGGTTGAAGTCTTTCTTCCTTCCCGGGTAAAGAATTTTCCGCGCGCGGCACAGGATCGCACCGTCCGTCAAGTTTCAGCGAGCGGTGCTCCGTCGCGGTGCGCCATTCTTCTGAAACTTCTGGATCACGTGGAGCCAATTCTGATGCCGCTGGTCGTAGACGAAATCGGCGTCACCGGTGACCGTGAGGCCATTGGCAGGCTTCTGACGATTGTGGATGGCGATTTGCCGGCCGGGGGCGGTCCATTTCTTCAAGTCAAGGCGATCGAGGCGATCGGCCGGATTCACGCGCCGGAGTCGGCGCGTTCTTTGATGCGCATTCTCGAGGCACGCAAAGTGTTTGGTTGGCAGCACCCGCAGGAATTGCGCATCGCCGCTTTGCAGGCGCTGGAAAAACTGAGCCCGGAACTCGCCGCACAATATCGCGCCAACAGCGGCCTCGACGAAGTCGATTTGTCGCTGCCTCCGCTGGACGTACCTGCGAACAGCAAATTTGTCCGCCAGCGGCGCCATACGCGCGTTCGTTTGCGCAAGCCCGTGACAGCCGTCAGCACAAATCTGAAAGAGAATTGCCGGTTTGAAATCAAGACGGCTAGCCTTGGCGGCGGAATCGCGACGATTGACAGGCATATGCACCCCGGCACTCCGGTGCAAATGAAATTTCAATTGGGTTTGCGAACGTTGCAGGCCACCGCTGTGCTTCGCGATTACCGCGCGCAGGATATGGCTTTCGAATTCGTGGATATGTCGCTCGACGAGCGGTCCAAATTCCGCCGCATCCTTGCGGACAGTTTTTCCGGCGCCCCGGCCGATGTGCAATCCGCCGCGGCCGCTACTGACCCAGCGGAAAAACCCTAAAAACAGCGCAATTTTGCCGAACAGGCTGCTCCGCCATTCCCGGTTGGCGTGCTGGTGCCTAAACCGCTAAAATAAGAGGTTGCGCTAGCGGCGACAGGCCCTCCTGACGTTACGTTGCGCGTCTGTACGCATCTAAACTTTACGCTTGGGCTTTAAGAAACGGCGACTCGTTCATGGATGTAGCCAAAATAATGGATAGCGTTCTGGCCCGGTTTATCGGGACCAAGCACGAGCGCGACATCAAGAAACTTCAGCCAACCGTGGCGGCGATCAACGCGCTTGAGGACGAAATTAAGCGGCTTACGGGCGATGAATTGAAAACCCGCTTTGCGTCGTTGAAGGCTGAAGTGACCGAACGATTGAAGGATGCCGACCCGGCCGAGTCTTCTTATAAGGATGCGTTGCGAGCCGCACTCGACCCGGTTATTCCTCCGGCGTTTGCATTGGCGCGCGAAGCAGGCCGCCGTTTTTTGAACATGCGGCACTTCGATGTGCAGCTTATTGGCGGACTCGTTCTGCACGACGGGAAAATCTCCGAAATGAAAACGGGCGAAGGCAAGACGCTCGTCGCGACGCTTCCGGCGGTCTTGAATTCGCTCGCCGGCCGCGGCGTCCATATCGTCACCGTGAACGACTATCTGGCTCGCCGCGACGCGGAATGGATGAGCCCCCTCTATCGCGGCCTCGGCCTCACTATCGGCGTCATCGTCCACGATCTCGATGATGCGCAGCGCCGCGCGGCGTACGGCGCCGACATCACCTACGGCACCAACAACGAATACGGCTTCGACTATCTCCGCGACAACATGAAGTACGACTTGTCGCACTGCGTGCAGCGCGGCCACCAATTCGCAATCGTTGATGAAGTTGATTCCATCCTGATCGACGAAGCGCGGACGCCTCTCATCATTTCCGGTCCATCGGAAGAATCGACCGACAAATATTTCAAGATCGACAAGATTATTCCGAAACTGATCAAGGACATCGACTACACGCTCGACGAAAAACATCGCACCGCCACGCTGACGGAGGAAGGTGTCAGCAAGTGCGAGCGGTTGCTCGGGCTCGGCAATCTGTACGACCCCGCGCACATGGAAATTATTCACCACGTCTACCAGGGTTTGCGCGCGCACACGCTCTACAAGAACGACGTGGACTACGTCGTGAAAGACGGCGAAGTCATCATCGTTGACGAGTTTACAGGCCGCCAGATGCCCGGACGCCGCTGGTCGGACGGTTTGCACCAGGCCGTTGAAGCCAAAGAAGGCGTAAAGATCGAGCGCGAAAATCAGACGCTGGCCACGATTACGTTTCAGAATTATTTCCGCATGTACAAAAAGCTGTCCGGCATGACCGGCACAGCCGAAACCGAAGCCGCCGAGTTCGGAAAGATATACAATCTCGACGTTGTTGCGATTCCGACCAACCGGCCGCTCATCCGCAAGGAATATCAGGACGTCGTCTATCGCACGGAAAAAGAGAAGTTCGTAGCGGTCGTCAACGGCATCCTGCAGGAAGACAATTCTTACACCAACGGTCTGCGTCACTATCACGAGCGTGGTCAGCCGGTGCTCGTTGGCACGATTTCCATCGAAAAATCCGAAGCCATCGCCGACCTGTTGAAGAAAGCGGGCATTCCGCACCAGGTCCTGAACGCCAAGCAGCACGAACGTGAATCTCGCGTCGTCTCGCAGGCAGGCCGTAAGGGCGCCATCACCGTTGCCACGAACATGGCCGGTCGCGGCACGGACATTCTCCTCGGCGGCAATCCGGAATTTTTGACGCGCGAGCATTTTCTCAAAAACAAGCTCGCGATTCCGTACGCACAAGCGCCCGCCGTTATCGGTGCGGAATCGAGCGACGGTGCCGCGCCTGCCTCCACCGTGCCGATGGTTCTTTTTCAGTATGAAGGCAAAATTTTTCAGGTTCCGTCCGACCAATGGCTTCCCGTTTATGAGCAATTCGCCGCGCAATGTAAAACGGAACACGACGAAGTCATTGCTCTCGGCGGCTTGCACATTCTGGGCACCGAGCGCCACGAGGCACGCCGCATCGACAACCAACTTCGCGGACGCGCCGGCCGCCAGGGCGATCCCGGCTCGTCGCGCTTTTTCCTCTCGCTCGAAGATGATTTGATGCGCATCTTCGGCGGTGAACGCGTCAAAGCGCTGATGTACCGTCTCGGCATGACCGAAGGTGTTCCGATCGAATCCGGACTCATCTCACGTCGCATTGAGAACGCACAAAAATCCGTCGAAGCGCAAAACTTTGACGCGCGCAAACACTTGCTCGAATACGATGACGTCATGAACAAACAGCGCGAAACGATTTACGCGATTCGCCGCTCCGCGCTCGAAGGCAAAGATCAGCGGGACTACGTACTCGGCATCGCGGAAGATGTCGGGTTCGAGCTTGTTGCTACATATTGCGCGAAGGACGTTCATCCTGACGAGTGGAATTCGACGCAATTTCTCGCGGAAGTGAACAGCCAGTTCGGGGTGGATGCCAAAGCCGCTGGCGCCGATCCCGTGTCGATGAATCATGACCAGCTGGCCGATGCTCTGATCGAAGCGATTCGAAAAAAGTACGAAGACAAAGAAAAGCAGCTGACGCCCGAGCTGGTGCGCTGGCTCGAGCGCCGCATCATCTTGGATGTTGTCGATTCGCAATGGAAAGATCACCTGCTCTCGCTCGATCACTTGAAGGAAGCGATTGGCCTTCGCGGCTACGCGCAAAAAGATCCGCTCGTCGAGTTCAAGAAGGAGGCATTCGTCCTTTTTGAAGACATGATGACGCGCATCGACAACGAAACCGTGCGTTATCTCTTCCACGTGCAAGTGCAGGTGGAAGGCGGACCGCAACAAGGCGGCGATCAGCCGCCAACTGCTCCACCTGCGGCGCCCCGCCCATTGGCGGCAGCAGCCAGTGCGGCTGCGCGGGCTGCCGAAGCTCCCGCGCAATTGCCTTCATTCGCGCGCGCAATGGAACGCAAACAGGAGCGCCAGGAAAAAGAATTGCAGTATCAAACCGGCGCGGCACAAGCGGAAGCGCCGAAGCCCGTCCGCGCGGGCGCCAAAGTTGGCCGCAACGATCCGTGCCCTTGCGGCTCCGGAAAGAAATACAAAAAGTGCCACGGCACAAACGCGTGAGTCCATCGCGCCTTTTTTGCGCGATAAAAGTTTTCTTCATTTAAGATAGGAAAAAGGTTTTATGCCCCCAGGCCCAGCAGCCCAACAAATGCCGCAACGCCAACCGATCCCCGGCGTAAAAAATCTAATCGCCGTCGCCAGCGGCAAGGGCGGCGTGGGAAAGACTACGGTCGCCGTCAATGTTTCGCTCGCTCTTGCCAAGCTCGGCCACAAAGTCGGTCTTCTCGACGCCGACGTCTATGGCCCGAATGTGCCGATCATGCTCGGGTCAACGCAGGAGCCCGGCGCGACCGCCGACCAGCACATTATTCCCGTGATGGCGCAAGGCGTAAGAATGATTTCCATGGGCTTGCTCAATCCTGGCGACAAGCCCGTCATATGGCGCGGGCCGATGTTGCACAGCATCATCACGCAATTTTTGCGCAGCGTGGAGTGGGGCGAGCTCGATTATCTCGTCATCGATCTTCCGCCCGGCACCGGTGACGTACAACTGACGCTCATTCAAACTGTCGCGGTCACGGGCGCTGTTGTGGTTACGACGCCCTCAACGGTCGCACTCGCTGACGTCCGCAAAGCCATCGAGATGTTTCGCCAAGTCCACGTGGAAGTGCTCGGCGTCGTGGAAAATATGAGCACCTTCGCCTGCCCACACTGCGGCAAAGCCGTCGACATTTTCGGCCACGGTGAAGGTACAAAAACCGCTATTGCCTACGGCGTGCCCGTTCTCGGCGAAATTGAAATCGACCCGCGCATCCGAATCGGCGGTGATTCCGGCAAGCCGGTTGCGGCCGCGGGCGAAGCCGGCCCCGCCGCGCAAAGCCTCTACAAAATCGCTCGCGCCGTTACAGCCCGCGTCGAAGAACTGAAAGCCGCAGGTGGCGCTCCTACGGTTCAAATCGACTGACGCGATTCGAATCGCGCCGCACTTCCTTGTCAGCGAGCCGCGTGCAGTGTAATCTTTCAAGGATTCGCCTGAGCAATTATTCCCGCAGAAGCCAATATGTCGCGCTCCTGCAATAACTTACGGGCGGCATGGCTCACCGCATCGCCCAGGACGGCTACGCATTCTTGACCGGAAAACCTGACATTCGTCCATACAAAGGGAAGTGGCCCCAGATCGCCGCTTCGGCGTATATTGACGCGTCGTCGGTGCTGGTAGGCGACATCGTCGTCGGCGAAGATTCGAGCATTTGGCCGCTCGTCGTCGCGCGCGGTGACGTGAACTACATTCGCATCGGCGCTCGCACCAATGTGCAGGATGGCTCCGTGCTCCACGTGATGAAAGACGAATGGCCGCTCATTTTGGGCGACGACATCACGATCGGTCACGCCGTCGTGCTGCACGGTTGCACCATCGAGTCGCGCTGCCTCATCGGCATGCGCGCCACGATTTTGAATGGCGCCGTCGTCGGCACCGGCAGCATCGTCGCCGCGGGCACGCTCATTCCGGAGCGCATGGCGATTCCGCCAGGCAGCTTGGTCATGGGTTCGCCGGGCAAAGTAAAACGCTCGCTGACCGATGACGATCAGGCCTCGATCGATCGCTACGCCCAGCGCTACGTCGGGTACAAGGATATCTACCGCGAGGAGTCCGCGCTGTGAGCGAGCACGATCAGGAGAAGGCGCGCGCCAAACGGCAGCAGTGGGAAGAGCACAATCGCGCTAAGGCGCTGGCAAAACAGCAGGAACAAGAACGACATGACCTCGCTAAAGCGCAAGCAGCCATTACGTCCAGGCAATTTCAAGCGATTCGCGGCACACGTGACCTTCTCCCGCCGGAGACCGCGCTATGGAATCACGTCGAACAAACCGCGCACGCCGTCTTCGCCACCTTCGGGTTTGGCGAACTCCGACCACCTATTTTCGAATCCACTGAGCTCTTCGCGCGCTCGATTGGAGCGGATACCGACGTAGTCGGAAAAGAAATGTATTCGTTCGTTGACAACGCCGTACCCCGAGTCGGTTCTCTCGCCAATGCTATTGCTGATTGGCCTAATCCAACTCGGGATGAAAACGAGTTTTCAGCGTACAAGAGGCTTGTATCCGCTTTTATTGACGAGTACGAAAGAGCCATTACGGACGATGAACTCCATCCATCAGCTCCAAACGAGGCGGCATTTCAGAATATTAAGGACCTCAATGTCGCTTTATCTGGATGCGGTCTCACCGACGCTCAGACCAAACAGCATTCAGACCAATGCGTGAGGGCAATCTATCTAGCTGTTCGGGTCATGGAGTTGGGGGATTATTTAACACTCCGCCCCGAAGCGACCGCCTCCGTCTGCCGTGCCTATATCGAACACAACATGCAGCAGCTTCCCCAACCGCAGAAGCTCTACTACATCGGCCCGATGTTCCGCCGCGAACGACCGCAAAAAGGCCGCTATCGCCAGTTCTATCAAATCGGCGCGGAAGTTCTCGGCGGCGTGGATGCTCCCGCTATCGACGCCGAAGTCATCGAAATGGTGATGACCTTCTTCGACCGGCTGAAACTTCCGGGCGTGCAGCTCGAGATCAACTCCATCGGCCACGCGGCAGACAATTGCCGCCGCGGCTATGTCGCGCTGCTCAAATCCGAACTCCTAAAGGTAAAAGACAAACTCGGCGCCGACTCGCAACGCCGCATCGAGTCGAATCCATTGCGCGTGCTCGATTCCAAACTCGAACACGAGCAGCCCATCATCGCCACACTGCCAAAAATCGGCGATCATCTCTGCGACGATTGCAAAACGCACTACGCGGCCGTAAAACGTGAACTCGAACTCCGCGGCGTTTTTTACAAAGAAAATTGGCGCCTCGTTCGCGGCCTGGACTACTACATGCGCACCACGTTCGAAATCACCGCGCAGGGCCTCGGCTCGCAGAACGCCGCCTGCGGCGGCGGCCGCTACGACGGTTTGGTCGAACTCCTCGGCGGGCCACCCACGAAGGGCATCGGGTTTGCCATCGGTGAAGACCGCCTCATCCTTTCGCTGCAGGAAGCTAAGGACCAATCACTAGTCACCCGTCACCAGCCGTCATTCGTCTACATCGCGTGGATGGGCGCCAACGCCTATGCCGCCGCGGTCCACGCGGCAAAAAACCTTCGCGTCGCCGGCATTCGCGTCGAACTGCCGCCCGTCGAACAAAAATTCGGCAAAGCCCTCGAGCGCGCGAGCAAGCTCGGCGCGCAATATGCCCTCATTCTCGGCGATAATGAAGTAGCCGAAGGCACCTGGACGCTCAAGACGCTTGCCGACGGCACGCAGCAGAAATTTACCGAGCCTGAACTGCTCGACTTTCTGAAGAAATTGTAGCGCCGTCCCTTTTGGGGCGGCATCTTCGATTTATGAAGAACGTGCGAACAAATTGCAAGTGACGAAAGGGAACAGTACCGTGCTCGATTTTCTCGGCAACCTGAAACGCACACACTACTGCGGCGCCCTTCGCGCCACGGACGCTGATTGCGACGCCATCGTCATGGGCTGGGTCCATCGCCGCCGCGACCTCGGCAATTTGCTCTTCCTCGACGTCCGCGACCGCACCGGAATCGTCCAAGTGGTTTTCAACAAGGAAACGCAACCAGAGGCACATGCCAAGGCTGAGCACTTGCGCAGCGAATTTGTCGTCGCTATCGAAGGCAAAGTCGTCAAGCGTGGGAAGGCGAATCCGGAAATCGCCACTGGCGAAGTGGAAGTCATCGCGGGCAAGCTGCACATTCTGAACAACGCAAAAACGCCGCCGTTCCAGGTAGAAGCCGACATCAACGCCGCCGAAGAGACGCGCCTGCGCTATCGCTATCTCGATCTGCGCCGCCCGAAGCCGCACGCAAATCTCGCGCTGCGCCACAAAATCATTCTCGACATTCGCCGCACCATGGACGAAATAGGCTTCATCGAAGTCGAAACGCCCATGCTCACGCGCTCCACGCCCGAAGGCGCGCGCGACTATCTCGTTCCCAGCCGCGTACACCACGGCCAGTTCTATGCGCTGCCGCAGTCGCCGCAAATCTTCAAACAAATCCTGATGATCGGCGGCCTCGACCGCTACTTCCAGATCGTCAAATGCTTCCGCGATGAAGACTTGCGCGCCGACCGCCAGCCGGAATTCACGCAGCTCGACCTTGAAATGTCTTTTCCGCGACAGGAAGACATTTTCGGCGTCATCGAAAAAGTGATGGTGAACGCCTGCGCCGTGGCTGGAATTGTTGCCACAACTCCGTTCCCGCACATGCTCTACAAGGATGTCATTCGCAAATACGGCAGCGACAAGCCCGACCTGCGTTTCGGCATGGAGCTCCACGAAGTCACCGACTGCTTTCCGCTTGAAGCGAAAACAAAGCTTCAGATCGAAGGCAATGTTTTCGCTCTCGCTGCTCCCGGCGGAGCTAGCTATTCGCGCAAGCAGCTCGACGAGTTGTCCGAAAAAGCAAAATCGCTCGGCGCGCGTGGTGCGTATTTCGTCAAGCTCGCGCCCGAAGGCACCACCTCGACGGTCGAAAAGCTGATCGGTGTTGAAAACGTAAAGAAGCTAGCTGATGCCTGCGATGCGAAAACAGGCGACCTCGTCGTCGCCGTCTCTGCCAAAGAGCAAGTCAAAGGCACCGAATCTGCAGCGCTCATCGCTGGCCAGCTCCGCTTGCAACTCGGCGAAGCGCTCGGCGTCATCGACAAGACGCAATGGAAATTCCTCTGGATCACCGGCTTCCCGCTCTTTGAATGGAGCGAATCCGACAAAACCTGGGTCAGCGCACAGCATCCGTTCACCGGCATCGTGGACGAAGATCTCGAAAAACTCGAATCCGCTCCGTGGGAAGTTCGTTCGAAGGGCTACGACCTCGTCCTCAACGGCTATGAACTCGGCTCCGGCAGCATTCGAATTCACCGGCAGGACATTCAGGAGCGCCTTTTCAAAGCGCTCGGCCTTTCGGAAGAACAACTGCGTCGCCGCTTCGGCTTTTTTCTCGACGCGCTGACTTACGGCACACCACCGCACGGCGGCATCGCGCTCGGCATCGATCGCGTCGTCATGCTCCTAGCCGGCGAGACTTCCATCCGCGAAGTCATTGCCTTCGCAAAGACCACAAAAGCCCAGGATTTAATGGCCGATTCGCCCAGTGAAGTCGACACCGTCCAGCTCGACCAGCTCGGCATCGCCATCAAGAACCCAGAAAAATAAATGAGCCGTATCCGCATACTTCCGGAAGCTGTCGCCAACAAGATCGCCGCTGGCGAAGTTGTCGAACGCCCCGCTTCCGTCGTAAAGGAACTGCTCGAAAACGCACTCGACGCCGGCGCGACAACCATTCGCGTCGAAACCGAATCCGGCGGCCGCCGCATGATTCGCGTGATTGACGACGGACACGGCATGACACACGACGACGCGCTACTCGCGTTCGAACGCCACGCCACCAGCAAACTGCGTACCGCGGACGATCTTCTCTCCATCGCAACGCTTGGTTTTCGCGGCGAAGCCCTCCCAACAATCGCCGCCGTCTCGCGCCTCCTTCTCGAAACGCGTGACGCGGCCGAACCGGAAGGCACACGCATCGAATTCGCTGGCGGCAAACTCGTCAGCGTAAAACCTGCCGGCCTTCCCGCGGGAACGACCATCAGCGTTGCCGATCTTTTTTACTCCGTCCCCGCCCGCCGCAAATTCCTGAAGTCAGACACTACGGAGCTCGGCCACATCGCATCGCTTGTCACGCACTACGCCCTCGCCAATCCCGACAAGCAATTCGTTCTCACCACGTCCACACAATCCATCATCGATTGCCCGCCTGCCGAAAAACTTGCCGACCGCGTTTATCAACTCTTTGGCCGCCAGGCTCTCGACGAACTCGTCGAACTTTCTCCCGTCTCCGCGCCGTTCCACTCCGCCATCACCGAGCCCGCGCTCGAACCCGAAGAAGAGAAGGCCACGCTTACCATCAGTGGCTTCACGTCTCGTCCCGAAGTCCAGCGCACGAATTCCAGAGGCATCTACATCTTCGTAAACAAACGCCTCGTTCGCGACAAGCTCATACTCCACGCAATCCACGAGGCCTATCGAAACATTCATCCGCACGCCATCTCGCCCGCCACACTGCTTTTCCTCGAAATGCCGTACAACGAAGTCGACGTCAACGTCCATCCGAAAAAAATCGAAGTCCGCTTCCGCCGTTCGCAGTTCGTTCACGACTTTACGCGCGACACCATCCGCCAGGCTCTAATGAACGCGCGGCCCATCGCCAGCTTCGCCGCCGCTGCGGCCGCGCCATCTTCGTTCGGCAATTTCATGCCAGGCGCCAATGGCGCGACATTCACCGGTGGCATCACGCCCGCTCCCGTCGAATCCGGAATTCCTCGCGCCATGATTCCGGCCGTGGAAGAAGTCGTCGGCTCTGGCGTAGGCTCCGGCGGTGGCTGCGAACTTTCGAACGCGCCTCTTCCGCCCATCGCGCAGCGTTTCACCTTCGAATCCAGCGGTGGTTTCGCGTCCACCGTAGCCCCCACCGCGCCGCCTTCCTCTTGGGCCGGCAATTTCGCGCCTGCAAACGCGTCCGCCCCAGCCTGTCTGCCGCATCCCGATCAAATCCGCGATCTAAAGCCGCTGGGCCAGGTGAGTTCCAGCTTTATCGTAGCCGTCAACGGCGAAGGCCTCTGGATCGTTGACCAGCACGTCGCCCACGAACGAGTCCTGTTCGAACAGCACCTCGCCGCCCGCCGTGCCGGCAAAGTCGAATCGCAGCGCATGCTCATGCCCCTTATTCTCGAACTCTCCCCTCGTCAGATCGTCATCTTCGAGAAAATCGCGGAAGAAATGTCCGCCAACGGTTTCGAAGTCGATCCCATGGGCCCACGCAGCGTCGCCATCCAATCCGTCCCGGCCGGAGTCCAGGCCACTGACGCCGAAAAACTGCTCACCGAAATTCTCGACGGCCTCGATCGCGAAAACGCCGCCATCTCCATCGAAACACTCCAGGCAAAAATCGCCGCGTCCACCGCGTGCCACGCCGCCATCAAGATAAACATGCCCCTCGACCACACAAAAATGGAATGGCTTCTCGACGCCCTCGCCAACACCGATTGCCCCATGAGCTGCCCACACGGCCGCCCGGTCGTGCTGCGCTATTCCGTAAGAGAAATTGAACGCGCCTTTCACCGAATTTAGTTCACGGAGACGAAACGCATGAGCGATTCGCAAAAAACCGCAGTCATCTTTGGCTTGGCCAACAAGCGCAGCATCGCCTGGGCCATCGCGCAAAAACTTCACGCCGACGGCTGGCAACTCGCCATCACCTATCAAAACGAACGCCTAGAACAGGAAGCCAAAGACCTCATCACCGATTTGCCCGGCTCGGCGGGGTTCATGTGCGATGTTTCGAGCGACGAACAAATCAGCGCGCTGTTCGAAAAACTAAAAGCTCGCTACGGCACGCTGCAAGGCCTCGTCCACAGCGTTGCTTTCGCCCACGCCGAAGATCTCAAGGGTGAATTCGTCAACACCTCGCGCGAAGGCTTCCGCGTTGCCCACGACATCAGCGTCTATTCGCTCATCGCCGTCACTCGTGCCGCTGCGCCGCTCATGACCGAAGGTGGCGGAGTTGTGACGCTAAGCTACTTTGGCGCGGAAAAAGTCGTTCCCAAATACAACGTCATGGGCGTCGCAAAAGCCGCGCTCGAGGCCAGCGTACGTTATCTCGCCAGCGATCTTGGCCCCAAGAATATTCGTGTCAACGCTGTCTCGGCCGGTCCGCTCAAAACGCTAGCTGCGCGAGGCATCTCCGGCCTCGGCGACATGCTCAAGGGCCACGCCGAACGCTCTCCGCTCCGCCGCAATGTTGACGCTGGCGAAGTCGGCGCCACCGCAGCATTCCTTCTCTCGCCCGGTGGTTCCGGTATTACCGGCGAAACCATTTACGTCGATTGCGGCTACAACATCATGGGATTTTAGTAGTGCAGCCATTCCTGGGTGTGCTTCGGCGAAGATGAATTACAATAAGTTCGCCAACCGATGACGGACCACAGTCCAACGCTCCAAACGTCTTCCCCATCCCGATTCCGGAAACTCACCATCGCCATTGACGGCCCAGCCGGCTCCGGTAAGAGCAGCGTCGCTCAGCGCGTTGCCCAAATCCTCGGCTATCTCTATCTCGACAGCGGCGCCATGTATCGCGCGCTTGCTCTTAAAGCGCTCCAAAGCAACGGCCTCGCCCTTTCTTCAACAAAAGAACTCGAAGAACTCGCGGCCTGCACAATAATCGAACTGAAACCGACTCCGTCCGATCTCGTCGCCGAAGGCGTGAAAAATCAGGTAATCCTTGACGGCTTCGACGTCACGCAATCCATTCGCACGCCAGAGGTCGCGCAAGCCGCGTCCCAGGTTGCCACCGTCGCAAAAGTCCGTGAACTTCTCGTCGCGCAGCAGCAGCGCGCGGGCGCGGGAGGCGGCGTCGTCATGGAGGGCCGCGACATCGGCACCGTAGTTTTTCCGAATGCCGAGCTGAAGATTTTCCTCGAAGCCGCTCGCGAAACTCGTGCCGAGCGCCGCCGCAAAGAGCACGAGCAAAAAGGTGAACACATGACGTTCGAACAAGTCCTCGAGGAAGTTCATGAGCGCGACGAGCGCGACCGCGAACGCAAAGTTTCTCCACTTATCCGCGCGAAAGACGCCGTTCTCATCGACAATACCGCCATGGACATCGAAGAAACCGCGCGCCTCATCATCATGCTCGTTCGTGAACGCGAATCGGAAATCGCCAAAGCCGCAGGAGCGAAGGGAAATGCGTAGCATTTTTCTCATGCTGGTTGGGTCTGCTGGAGGTTTTCTTTTTCTGCCGCTTGGAGTCGTCGCGCAATCCGCGTCCGCTCCTCGGCAGATCGCAGCCGCAAGAAACTTCCGCGTTTATCTCGAAGCTGACTGGCAGCGCTGGCTTGCTGAATATCCCGAATTCGCCACCAACGTTGGCGAACGCAGGTTCAATCGTCAATGGTCGGACAATTCTCCCGCCGCCATCGAAGCGCGCCGCAACCATCTCCGCGATAGCCTCGCTACTCTCAAAAAAATTGACCGTGCAGCGCTGCCTCCCTCCGAGCAACTTAACTACGACCTTTATCTCGATCTCCTGCAGACCAGCGAAGACGGCCTTCAATACGGCGACGATCCCTTTCCGTTTCGCAACGTCGTCCCTGGCAGCAACGTCCTCCCGCTCAGCCAGATGGGCGGCATCCCGCAAGGGACCGCTGAAACGCTTGCGAGTATGCCTGCCGAAACGCTCGCCGACTACGAAGACATCCTTGCCCGCCTCGAAGCCCTGACCCTGGCCTTTGAGCAAAATCGCGCGCTTCTCGAAGATGGCCTCAAGAAAGGCTTTTCTCCTCCCAAAATCATCATGCGCGATGTCCCAAAGCAAATCGCGGACCTCGCGCCCCCGGATCCATTCAAAAGCGCGCTTCTCGAGCCTTTCAACAAATTTCCTGCCGGCATTTCCGAATCGGACCGCGCGCGCCTCAAACAACGAGCTGCCGAAATCTACTCAAAATCTGTGCTCCCCGCCGTCACGCGATACCACGACTACGTCGCGAACACGTACATTCCCTTCTGCCGCGAAGCCACCTCTGTCACCGCGCTACCCAACGGCGCTGCGGCCTACGCATTTCACATCCGCTGGCAAACCACCACAAATCTCGAAGCCCGGCAAATTCACGAAATCGGTCTCGCCGAGGTCAAACGCATCCGCGCCGAAATGGAAGGGCTCATCGCTTCGTCCGGCTTCAAAGGCAGCTTCCACGATTTCACGGACTTTCTGCGAACCGATCCGCAGTTTTATTTTGACAAGCCCGAAGACCTCGTCAACGCCTACAAAATTATTGCGAAGTCCATCGATCCGCAGCTCGTCAAGGAATTCGGCAAGCTCCCGCGCAATCCATACGGTGTCACGCCCATTCCCGGTTTCAAAGCGCCCTCGCAGACCACCGCTTACTATCAGCCCGGCGCGCCCGCGGCAGGCCGACCCGGCTACTATTTTGTGAACACTTACAATCTTCACGCACGCCCCAAGTGGGAAATGGAAGCCCTCTCCCTCCATGAGTCAGCTCCCGGCCATCACCTCCAAATCTCCCTTGCGCAGGAACTCGACGATGTCCCCGAATTTCGCCGCCATGTCGGCTACTCCGCTTTCGTCGAAGGCTGGGGCCTCTATTCCGAAAGCCTCGGCGAAGATCTCGGTCTGTACAAGGACACTTATTCGAAATTCGGCCAGCTCACGTATGAAATGTGGCGCGCCGTTCGTCTCGTCGTGGACACCGGAATGCACTCCATGGGTTGGAGCCGTGAGCTGGCCATTCAGTTCTTCAAGGACAACACTGGAAAAACCGATCAGGACATCACCGTCGAAATCGACCGTTACATCGCCTGGCCCGGGCAGGCCCTCGCTTACAAAATCGGTCAACTCAAAATCCGGGAGCTCCGCACACTCGCCGAAAGGGAACTTGGGTCTCAATTCGACAAGCGAAAATTCCACGATGTCGTTCTGGAAAACGGCGCTGTGCCACTAAACCTCCTCGAATCTCACGTAAAATCCTGGCTCGCGGCCCAAAAATCGCACTGACCAAGCCAGCAAAATCAATCACTTAGCGGAGATTTTCAGATTTCTTCGCGTTTCCTTCAAAAACTGCTTGACAGAAAATCGAATCCCATTTACCTTCAGGTTAACTCAGTTGTTTTCCGTTTTGCGGGATCCTCTCTGAGCGTGAAAGGCAACGATGCACAGCGACCACGACAATAAAACCGAAACGATTCACGGACCTGTCGGTCACCCATCCTGCTTGTTTGCGCGATCGTAAGAAACTCCTTCTAAATCGTTTCTTTTCAATGCTTTCTGCCGCGGGACTTTATCCCGGGATGGTGTAGTTCACGGATATTTCGACACGGTTCCCGCAAGGGCTCGGGTTCGAATCCCGGAAACTGTGAACGCCAGTTCCTCCCGCATTCCTGATCTTGCGGCCTTCGGCGAAAAGGATTCTGGTTTATGGAGTAGTACTACGGGTGTGCGCGCACGGTTTCATTTTTAATGGAAAGGATGAACGGCAAATTCGACAAGTTTGTGGCGTGGTGCAGGAACGGGTTTCTTCGACACCAACGGTCGTGGGGTTCAATTCCCACCAGTGGCTTCGGCCGCTCATAGCTCAGTGGTAGCGCAATGGACATGTCCCGGGCCGCCGATTCCCGCCACAAGTATTCCAGTGTGGTGAAGGTACGCGTTACTTCGACGAAGCGAGCGCCCGGTAAGACCGGGAAGGTTGCGGCTCTCGAAACCCGCTTGCGGTCCGCATCAGATCTATGCTCTATGCGGCAGCAAAAGCTCAAACCAACGCACGCGAACCGCTTGTTCCCACTGGAAACGAAATTCCGGGATGGCGCAGAGCCGAGTTGCTTCGTCTGTCACACGACGCGGGGCTGTCGCCCCGCTACTCTGTTCGATTTTCCTCCCGGATTGATGTTGTTCGGCGCGAATCGCAACCGGCCAGCAGTTCGCGCAGGGGCGGTCGGTGCTGAAGAGCCTCGACCAGCCAGACATTCCGCTCAGCAGAAGAATCGTTTGCTGAGCGAAGAGGTTGGACGTGGTGAAGGTCAGGGTTACTTCGCTTGCAGCGCGGGAGGTCGTGAGTTCGAATCTCACCTGGTCCATCAATTCGAGGACGCACTTCGTTCTTGCGGCGGGCCAGTAGCTCAGTGGTAGAGCGCCACACACTCTGGCCGTTTGTTCCCGTCCAGCAATTTTGTTTGAGATGCGAGCGTTGCCGCGAGGCAAGCCGCGGAAAGGAGAGAAATAACAATGGCAAAGCTGAACGTATGGAAGCGCCTGTTCCCGAGCGGAACTCGCGCCAAAACTCATGAAGGAGCAGTCGCGCAGAAGGTCAACCCGCGGCTCGAACTGCGGCGTACCGTGCTCACCTGCCTGCTTTGGGAAGACACCTTCTACGAAAAGGGCAGCAAGATCGTGGAGCGCATCGCCGACCTCGCAGCGAAGAACAAGGCCGAAGACGTCGCCGCGATTGCACGCGAAGCCCGCGACAAGATGCAGCTTCGCCATGTTCCTCTCTTCCTTGTCCGCGAGCTTGCTCGCCGCAAGGGAGCCGGAACGCTCGTTGCGGAAACGCTCGACCGCGTCATCCAGCGCGCCGACGAACTGGGTGAGTTCGTTACGCTTTACTGGACTCCGCGCAAGCAGCCGCTTTCCGCCGGTGTAAAGCGCGGGCTCGCCAAGGCGTTCACGAAGTTCGACGCCTACCAGCTCGCCAAATACGACCGCGACGGTGTTGTAAAGCTTCGCGACGTGCTCTTTCTCAGCCACGCCAAGCCCATCAACGCCGAGCAGGCCGCTCTTTGGAAGCGTCTCGTTGAGAACACGCTCGAGCCTCCCGACACCTGGGAGGTTGCCTTGTCCGCAGGGAAGGACAAGCGCGAGACCTGGGAGCGCCTGCTTCGTGAAGAAAAGCTCGGCGGAATGGCCGTGCTTCGCAATCTTCGGCTGATGCTTGCATCGGGCGTCGATCCGAAGGTAATCGCCGCGCGCCTCGAGAGGGGAATTGCTCGCGCACTTCCGTTCCGTTTCGTGACGGCAGCGCGTTACGCGCCCAAGCTCGAGGACGCCATCGAAAAGGCCATGCTCAAGGGCATCGCCGGATTCGGAAAGCTTCCCGGCTCGACCGGGCTGCTTGTCGACGTCTCCAGTTCCATGGATTCGCAGCTTGCTCAAAAGGGCGAAACGAAGCGCGTGGACGCGGCCGCGGGCCTCGCCATTCTTCTTCGCGAAGTTGCGGCCGATTTCGAAGCCGCCACCTTCTCGGAAAAGTGTGTGACGATTCCTCCGCGCCGTGGCTTCGCGCTTCGCGACGCCATCGTGAACTCGCAGGCGCACTCTTCGACGTACCTGAAGCGTGCGCTCGAAGAGCTTCGTGATAAGCACGGTTGGGAAAAGCTCGACCGCGTTATCGTCATCACCGACGAACAGTCTCATGACGGGATCGCTCCCGCTTGGACGTCGAAAGCCTATGTTGTGAACGTTGCACCGTACCAGCACGGCGTCAGCTACGGCAACGGCTGGACGCACATTGACGGCTGGTCCGAACGTGTTGTGGATTACATCGCCGCAACCGAATCGGAATCCGCCGAATAGTTCAGCAAAAGCGCGAGTCCCGCGCAAAATCAAAACGCGGCAGGCGGTCACCGGAAGCAATTCCGGCCAACCCCTGCCGTGTTTTCATTTCGCTGAAACCAAAATCACGCGCTCAAACCAAAATCGACGCCTTCTCCGACGCCCGCATGTAGCACTCCGGCAGCCTCATCGTTAAAATCTGCGCATTCCAATCGAAAAGCATCGTGCTGGAGAGAATCAGTTGTGACGTCGCGGCCGGGCAAACTCCCGCGCGATTGTCGTCCTGCGCGGGAAAAAACAATTCGTACCCGGCAAGCGTCAGCTTCTCATCCAGAATGGGTTGTCTTGCGATGAACCGTTCGCACGCCCGTCGGTACTCCAGTCGAGTGCACTGTTCGGCGTGGGGTTAGGTGCCCGAGAGGGGAGCAGTCCGTTAAGGGGCGCCGTACCTGTCGTTTCTTACGTTGGCGCCGACATCGACGCCAGAAATTCCATGTTCGACTTCGACTTCGTCAATCGGCTCAGCAACAATTCCATCGCTTCCACCGTCGACAGCGGGCTCAGCACTTTGCGCAACACCCACACGCGGCTCAGCTCATCCGGCGGCAATAGCAATTCATCCTTTCGCGTTCCCGACCGCTGAATATCAATCGCCGGAAATACGCGCTTGTCGGCGAGCCGCCGGTCCAGATAGATTTCCATGTTGCCTGTGCCCTTGAACTCTTCGAAGATCACGTCGTCCATGCGGCTGCCCGTGTCAATCAGCGCCGTCGCGATGATCGTGAGCGAGCCACCCTCTTCCACGTTTCGCGCCGCCGCAAAAAATCTCCGCGGCCTCTGCAACGCGTTCGCATCAATACCGCCTGAAAGCACTTTACCCGAAGGCGGCGTCACCGCGTTGTAAGCGCGCGCCAGACGCGTCACCGAATCGAGCAGCACCACTACATCCCGTTTGTGCTCCACCAGCCGCTTCGCCTTTTCCAGAACCATTTCGGCAACCTGAATGTGCCGTTGGGGTGCTTCGTCGAACGTCGAGCTGATTACTTCGCCCTTTACCGTCCGCTGCATGTCCGTAACTTCTTCCGGCCGCTCGTCAATCAACAGCACGATCAGGGCTACTTCCGGATGATTCGTCGTAATCGAATTCGCGATGGATTGCAGCATCATTGTCTTGCCGGTGCGTGGCGGCGCGTTAATCAGTCCGCGCTGGCCCTTGCCGATAGGATTCAGCAAATCCAGGACGCGCCCCGTCATATTTTCTTTCGTCGTCTCCATCTTCAAGCGGCCTTGCGGATAGAGCGGCGTCAGGTTGTCGAAGAAAATCTTGTTTCGCGCAACTTCCGGGTCCTCAAAGTTCACCGCTTCCACTTTGATCAGCGCAAAATACCGCTCGCCGTCTTTCGGCGGCCGTACTTGCCCGCTCACCGTGTCGCCCGTCCGCAGATCGAACTTGCGAATCTGCGACGGCGAAACGTAAATATCGTCCGGCCCGGGCAAATAGTTGTATTCCGGCGCGCGCAGGAAGCCGAATCCGTCCGGCAAACATTCCAGCACGCCTTCTGAGAAGATTAGCCCGCTCTTTTCCGTCTGCGCCCGCAGGATTTGGAAAATCAACTCCTGCTTCCGCATGCCGCTCGCGCCCGGAACATTCAACTCCTTCGCGATCTTCGCGAGGTCCGTGATGTTCTTTTCTTTCAGCTCAGCTAGGCTGATGCTTATTTCTTTGCTGTTCTCTGCTGTTTCTTTCGCCATATGTCCTTAACTTTAGTTTCGTAGATTGTTTGAGATTTTGGATTGCACGGGATGATGCACCGCGCTGGCAGTCCCAGGGAAGAACCGGCCAGGAGGGGCAAACTGAACTACGGCCAACCACACTCAGCGCTGTGCTCTGACTTCGTGCAGCGGTTCCCCCGAATACCGAACCGCAACTGCACTTCGCTGCCTTTAGTTGGTCAAACTCGTGTCTTTCTCGGCGCCAGCCACAAACGGCTCGGCTACAGGCGCAACCGCGGCATGCTCTGTGGGCACAATCGGCCTTTCAAGAGCTATCTGCAGCACTTCATCCATGGTCTCGACTAGGTGTACCGTGAGACTGGAGAGGATCTCCTGCGGGATGTCCGCCAGGTCCTTCTCATTGTCCTTCGGAATCAGTACCGTACGCAAGCCCATTCGATGGGCGGCCAATAATTTTTCTTTCAACCCGCCAATCGGCAGAACCTTGCCCCGCAACGTGATTTCCCCCGTCATCGCCACGTCGCAACGCACCGGAATCCTCGTCAGCGCGCTCGCGATCGACGTGCAAATCGTAATGCCGGCCGACGGTCCGTCCTTCGGAATCGCCCCTTCGGGCACGTGCAGGTGAATATCGATGTTGCGGTAGAAATCCTTCGGCAAGCCAATTTGGCCCGACCGCGAACGGATGTAGCTCATCGCCGCTTGCGCCGATTCCTGCATCACTTCGCCGAGTTTCCCCGTCGGCGTCAGCCGGCCTTTGCCTTCCATGATCGCCGCTTCCGTTACCAGCACCGACCCGCCGACTTCCGTCCACGCGAGTCCCGTCGTCAACCCGATCTCGTTGTGCTTTTCCAGCCAGAATTCGCGGTACTTCAGAATTCCGAGGAACTCGTTCAAGTTCGCCGCGGTGATTTCCACCTTCACGGTTTCCTTCTCGGAAACGACCTTCCGCGCCATCTTCCGCGCGATGTTCTGAATCTCGCGCTCCAGATTTCGCACGCCGGCTTCATGCGTGTAGTGCCGGATGATGTGCAGCAAGCCTTCGTCCGTGAAGCTCAGGTTCTCTGCTTTCAAACCAGTCGCTTCGAGCGCCCGCTTCACCAAAAACCGTTTCGCGATCTCCAGCTTTTCTTTTTCTGTGTACCCCGGAAGCCGCAAAATCTCCATGCGGTCCTGCAAAGGCTGCGGAATCGTGTGCAGCACGTTCGCCGTGCACACAAACATCACTTTCGAAAGGTCGTACTCCACGTCCAGATAATGGTCCGTGAAAGCGTGATTCAGTTCCGGGTCGAGTACTTCCATCAGCGCCGCCGACGGGTCGCCGCGGAAGTCCGTGGACATCTTGTCCACTTCGTCCAGAACGAAAATCGGATTCGTCGTTCCCGCCTTCTTCATCATCTGAATAATCTGGCCGGGAAGGGCGCCGATATAGGTCCGCCGGTGGCCTCGAATTTCCGCTTCATCGCGTACCCCGCCGAGCGACACGCGGACAAACTTCCGTCCCGTCGCATGCCCAATCGACATCGCCAACGAGGTTTTTCCGACGCCTGGCGGTCCGACGAAGCACAAAATCGAACCTTTCGGATTCTTCACCAGTTGCCGTACCGCAAGGAACTCCAGAATCCGGTCCTTCACCTTGTCCAGGCCGTAGTGTTCCTTGTCCAGAATCTCTTCGGCCGCGTTGATGTCGCGAATCTCTTTCGAACGCTTCTTCCAGGGCACCGCCAGCAGCCAATCCAGATAATTCCGGCTCACTGTCGATTCCGCCGACATCGGCGGCATCAATTCCAGCCGCTTCAGTTCCGCCGTCGCTTTTTCGTGCACGTCCTTCGGCATTCCCGCCGAATCCAATTTCTTTTTCAGCTCGTCCAACTCGCTCTTTTCGCCGCGGCCGAGTTCCTTCTGAATTGCCTTCAACTTTTCGTTCAGGTAGTACTCTTTTTGCGCCCGCTCCATCTGCCGCTTCACGCGCGTGTTGATGTTGCGGTCCACATTCAACTTCTCGAGCTCAATCTCCAGAATGTCGCCGATGCGGTTCAGCCGCTCCATCGGATCCACCGTCTCCAGCAAATCCTGCTTTTCATCGACGGGGAGCTGCAAATTCGCAGCAATTGTATCGGAAAGCCGCGCCGGATCGTCCACCCGCGCCGCGGCAATCATCGTGTCGTAATTCAAGCTCTGCGAAAGTTTGATAAATTGTTCGTACAGGTTGACGGTTTTCTCGACCACCTGCTGCACTTGGGGCGAAGGCTCAACCCGTGCGCTCAACAGTTTCACCGTCGCCCGGAAGAATCCTTCTTCCGACGCCACGGAAACCGCGCGCGCCCGCTCTACGCCCTCCACCAGAACTTTTATGTTGCCGTCCGGCAGTTTCACGCTCTGCACAATGTTCGCCAGCGTTCCGACGGCATAAATTTCTTCCGGCTTCGGATCGTCCACCGATGCGTCGTGCTGCGTCGAAAGGAAAATCTTCTTGTCGCCCGCCAGCGCTTCTTCCAGCGCCCGCACGCTCGCTTCGCGTCCCACGATGAACGGCGTCATCTGCTGCGGGAAAATAACCATGTCCCGCACCGGCATCATCGGTACGCGCTTCATTTCCTGCTTCTCTCGAGTAAACATTCAGGCCCCTGGACTTCCGCCAAACTCTCTTATTCGCTCGTTGCTTCGACCGCTTTTGCAGGGCCGGCTTTCCGAAGCCGGCCGTTCGTGAGATCGCGCTTATCCCGCTTTTTCGAGCAAACTCCAATTAATCTCGTGTCCGCGCACCATCTCTGCGGTCACCACAAATTCCTTCACCTTACGCTGCTGCATCGGCAGGTGATACATCAACTCCAGCATCAAATCTTCCAAAATCATCCGCAGACCGCGCGCGCCAACTTTGCGCGCCAACGCCAGTTCCGCCACCGTCTCAATCGCATCTTCCGTGAACCGCAGCCGCACATTCTCAAATTCAAACAGCCGTTGGTATTGCTTCAACAACGCGTTCTTGGGCTCCGTCAAAATCTTTACGAGCGCACCCTTGTCCAGGTCGCTCATAACGCCCGCCACCGGCAACCGGCCCACAAATTCCGGAATCAATCCGTAGCGAATCAAATCCGTCGGCTGCACCTGCTCGAGTAGCTGCGTGTTCCGTTTCTGCGCCGAAGTAGGCGCCTGTTCGGTGTGAAAGCCCAGCGATCGCTTGCCGGCGCGCTTCTCAATAATTTTTTCCAGGCCCACGAACGCTCCGCCGCAGATAAAGAGGATGTTCGTCGTATCCACCGCCGTAAATTCCTGGTGCGGGTGCTTGCGCCCGCCCTGCGGCGGTACGTTGGCCACGGTGCCTTCCAGGATCTTCAGCAGCGCCTGCTGCACGCCTTCGCCGCTCACGTCGCGCGTGATCGAAGGGTTCTCATCCTTCTTTGCGATCTTGTCGATCTCATCTATATAAATGATGCCGGTCTGCGCTTTTTGTACGTCACCGTCCGCGGCTTGCAGCAGCTTCAAAATAATATTTTCGACGTCTTCGCCGACGTAACCAGCCTCGGTCAGCGTCGTTGCGTCCACAATTGCAAACGGAACTTCCAGCATTCGAGAAAGTGTCTGCGCCAAAAGCGTTTTGCCGGTTCCCGTCGGTCCAATCAGCATTATGTTGGACTTGCTCAAATCCACGTCGCCAGGCTGCTTATTCAAAATAATCCGTTTGTAGTGGTTGTAAACCGCGACAGCCAATTTCTTTTTCGTGCGGTCCTGCCCGATAACGTACGCGTCCAAAAACTGTTTGATCTCCGGCGGGCGTGGAAGCCTTTTGGTCGGCGAGGTCGCCTGCTCCCGCTTTTCATCTTCCAGAATCGTCTGGCAGACGTTGACGCACTCGTTGCAGATGTACGCGCGCGGATAGTCCGAAGGCGAGCTGATCAGTTTTTCGACCTGTTCCTGCGTTTTATGGCAGAAGGAACAGCGCAACGGCTCGTCTGTGGTGTACTTTTTCACTGGTGTGAAGGCCTCGCCTCCGCTGAGCTTTAGGCGGAGTCTCTATCCCTCATTCTAGGCTGATTCGTTCCCTGTACCAAACGCGAAAACCGGAAGCGCTACTAACTGTTTGGAACATTAAAACCTACAGAACTTTATCCCGTAAATCGTTGCGCGCTCTTACTTGTGCTTGTAGATAATCTCATCAATCATCCCGTATTCCTTGGCTTGTTCGGGATTCATGATGTAGTCGCGCTCGACGTCCTTCTCAATCTTTTCCACCGACTGCCCGCTGTGCTTCGCGATGATCTGATTGATTGTCGTGCGCATCCGCAAAATCTCTTTCGCGTGCAAATCAATGTCGGTTGCTTGACCGCCGAGGCCGCTCATCCACGGCTGGTGAATCAAAATCCGTGCATTCGGAAGCGCAAACCGCTTTTTCGGCGCGCCGCCTACGAGCAAAACCGCCGCGATCGACGCCGCCTGGCCTACGCAAGTCGTAACCACGTCCGGCTTCACAAACTGCATCGTGTCGTAAATCGCGAATCCCGCCGTGATCGAGCCGCCCGGCGAGTTGATATACAGCTGGATGTCTTTTTCCGGGTCTTCCGCCTGCAAAAACAGCATCTGCGCCGTTGCCAGGTTCGCCACGTGGTCGTCGATTGGCGTCCCAATAAAAATGATGTGCTCTTTGAGCAGCCGCGAATAAATGTCGTAAGCGCGCTCGCCCCGGCTCGTTTGCTCCACTACCATCGGAACGAGGGTTGTACCGCGATACTGGGAATCGTCGTAGTTTTTCATTTGTGTGATTGTTCTTGGACGCGCTCGCAGGAGCCCTGGTTATTTTCCTGCCGCTGCGGCCGCCGTACGGATCTTGGCATTCTGTGCGAGCCAGTCGAGAGTCTTGTCACTCCGCAGCTTCGCTTTCATCCTATCCAGCGCTCCCTGCTTTGTCAAACGAGCGCGAATCGCATCCACCGATTCGTTACTATGGCTTGCCGCGTGTTCCAGTTCGTGATTCACGTCTTCTTCTGTCGCGTCGATATTTTCAATCGACGCTATCTTGTCGACGATTAATTCCGCCTTCACGTCTTCCTTCGCGCGTTCCGCTTGCCGGTTTCGCAGCGTCACCCAGTCCACATTTACCGCTCGCGGGTCAACGCCTTGCTGCGCCAGCGACCGGACCACCCGTTCCAGCCGCGCATCCATCTGATGCTCGACCAGCGATTCCGGAACAGGGAAGTCATTCACCTTGATCAACTCCGCGATGATCTTTTCGCGCTGCAAATCTTTTTGCCGGTGATCCCGTTCGTGTACCAGGCTCTCCTTGATCTTCGTCTTCAATTCGTCCAGCGAAGTGGCGTCACTTACGTCCTTCGCAAATTCGTCATTTAGCTCGGCCAATTTCTTCGTTTTGATGCCGATTACGTCGGCAGCGTAGTTGTATTTTTTGCCCGCGAGTTTCTGGTCCGGATAGTCCGCCGGATACTCCACCGCAAATTCTTTGTGATCGCCGATGTTCGCGCCGCGCAAATTTTCGTTGAACGGCTCCATCGTTTCTTCCGCTCCGACGTGGCACATTACGTTGTCGGCCTGCAGCGGTTCGCCTCCGCCGTCCGGAGTTCCGGCTAATTTCAATTGCACGAAGTCGTTGTTTTCCACTGCCCGGCCTTCGACCGGAGAAAATGCCGCCGCCCGCTCGCGAGTTTCTTCCAACGCCTTGGCTACGTCTTCGTCTGTTATTTCCATCGACGGCATTTCAATTTCAAGATCCTTGTAATTTGCCAACTCAAATTCCGGCAGCACTTCAAATACCGCGCGAAATTTCACGGCCTGACCCTCGTTGTAATCGAGTTTGTCCACTTGCGGCTGCGACACCGGCGTCAACTTCTGTTCCGCCACCGCTTTTTCTACGGTTTCTGGCACGAGCGATTGCAGCACTTCGCCCTTAATCTCTTCCGCAAAGCGCTTCTTGATCAGTGTGATGGGAGCTTTTCCCGGACGGAACCCCGGCACGCGCGCCACGCGCATCAATTCCTTCGCTACTTTATCCGTCGCTTTCGATACTTCCTCCGCGGGAATTTCCAGCTCCAGTTCGCGGCGGCATGTTGCTTCTGCCATGCGGCTATCCTCTTTTCTTTCTCTCGTTACTTATTTTCTGGCGGTTGATTCGGGTCGGGGCCAACGAGGCGAGACCGGCGAGCGTCATCCCTTCAACTCGATATTCCAGTATAAGTTACGCGCAAAACAGCGTCAATTCAGCGCGTCCTCCGATTTTGATTTCAGTTCGCGGCGCCGCGGCGAAAGCCTCCTACTCAAAGATCACCGTGCGGTTCCCGTGAAGGAGAATGCGATTTTCGATATGCCAGCGTACCGCGCGCGACAGAACAAGTTTCTCCAGATCTCTTCCTTTTTCGACCAGATCCTCGAGCGCGTCGCGATGCGAAATGCGTGTTACGCCTTGCTCGATGATGGGGCCATCGTCCAGAACTTCCGTTACGTAGTGGGCGGTCGCGCCGATCAGCTTCACGCCGCGCTCGTAGGCTTGCAGATGCGGCTTCGCTCCGAGAAAAGCCGGCAAGAACGAATGATGAATATTGATGATTTGCTGCGGGTATTGTGCGGTGAAACCGGGGGAAAGAATCTGCATGTAACGGGCTAAAACGATCAAGTCAATTTTGTGGTGCTCGATGAGTTCGCGTTGCCGCCGCTCCGCTTCGGGCTTGTTCTCCTTGGTTACCAGAATCGCGTGATAGGGAATCGCGTGAAAGTCAGCGTGGCGCTGCGCGTCAGGATGATTGCTGATGATCAGAGGGATTTCGCATTTCAGTTCGCCGTTGCGCTGGCGATACAAAATATCCGCGAGGCAGTGGTCGTAGCGGGAGACGAAGATCGCCACGCGCGGCCGGTAACTGGTTTCCGCGACGCGCCAGGTCATGCCGAATTTTCCCGCAATCGGCGCGAATTTGTTGCTGAATTCGGAAAGCGGCAATTGAAAATCTTCGAGATCCCATTCGACGCGCGCGAAATAAAACGAATCTTCACTCGACTGGTGTTGTTCAAAATGAAGAATGTTTCCGTCGTGCCGATAAATAAAATCGGCGATGGCGGCATCCAGGCCTTTTTGGTCGCGGCACTGGACGAGTAGTACGGCGCTGGTCTTCAACGTCGCCCCTTAGTCTGCAGCCGAGGAGTGGCCAAGGCCGCGGGTCAGGTCGGCGTGAAGCAGACGGTGGAAAAGATGTTCGCCGGCTTCGCGGCGCACGGAGAGTCGTCCAGCGATGTAAGCGCGGGAACCGAGGCCGCGCTGGACGGAATCGCAGATGGCCTCATCTTCATCCTGAACTTTTTCGCTGACTTTGACGCTAGCCTGGTTTTTCTTTTCGGCTTTTTTGCTGACGTCGGAGAAATAGTAGTCGAACACCACGGCGCATTTATCCACGGCGAGCGGGATAACGAGATTGGTGTCCATGACGCCTTCGTAGGCGTTGAGCATGAAATTCGGATAGATCCAGAGATAGAAAGCGCGGCCCTGACGCGTGGCGGCGACGTCTTTTTTGGATTTGGAATGTGAGCTGAGCGGACTGGATTGCAGGCAGGAGCGCTCGAAATTTTCGATGGTGTAGCTGGTGTACTCGATGACGCTACTGAGGCCTTTGTGGGCGTGAGGTACGTGGTAGCCACCGTCGAGATAGTTGTCCACATAAACTTTCCAATTGCATTGCAGCGTGTAAATGCGGCGGTCGAAGAATTTGAGCTTCTTGGTGAGCTGAAGCGGTGCGACGAGTTCGGGAACTTTGCCGAGAAAATTCTGAAGCGAGCCGGCTTTGCAATTGAGATTGACGTAAACGAGATTTTCCCAAGTGTCCACGGCGATGGGGACGAGGCCGTTTTTGGCGCGGTCAAAGTCACAGACGCCGTCAAATTCGACCATGCCCTTGAGTGCGCCGTCGTTGCCGTAGGTCCAGCCGTGATAGGGGCAGCGGAAATTTTTGGCGCAACCTTGAGGCTCGGTGACGACAGCGGCAGCGTGATGGCGGCAGACGTTGTAAAAGGCGCGGAGGATACCGTCGTCGCCGCGCGCAACGACGATGGGTTCGCCGGCGAGATCGGTCGTGAAGAAATCGCCTTTCTTTGCGACTTGATCGAGGCGGCCGGCGACTTGCCAGGTGTTGGCGAAGACGGATTCCTGTTCGAGGCGGGCGATGCCGGGATCGAAATACCAGGGCGAGGGAATGGTCCAGGCCTTTTCGAGCCTGTTGTCGGGATTGTAGAGCTTGAGAAGGGACGAGAGACTGCGTTCCATAGTGGCTCCTGGAGCGAGTGGACCGGATGAATGCGCTCTCTTTTTATCGCGAAAGAGCGAAAGAGGGTAAAGAAAAGTTGGCAAGGGAAGCCTACCCCCTCCCCCCGCTTTTGCGTAAGTGCGGAATATTTGAAGGACCCAAAACGAATGAATCGAAACTTGAGTTGTGATCGACTGGGTTGCCTTGAGTAGAGGCGGGCGGAAATCCAAGTTGGGCGGCGAATGCCAGATTTTGGACATATGTTGTCCACTTTGCAGGCGGAGTTTGTTTCATTTTGCACAGACACCTGTCGATCGATTTAGCTAGTGTCTGCACGTAAGCGAATTCCCGAAGCTTCGCTAGCAACCCTTTGAAAGTCCTGTCTACATTGCGCGTCGTCACACTGGGCGTCCTTCTCGGCGCTTCGTCGGCGGTGGTGGCACAGAATAGCGCGCCCCGTACGCACGCGACGGAAGCGAGCGTTCTCGATGCTCGCGAGATCGTAACGCGGTCGATCGCGGCGGCCGAGCGGAGTTGGCAAGCGCGCGGGCACTACATCTATATGGAGCGCGACGAGGACCGGCGATTGAACGCTGCCGGGCAGGTGGAGTCGCAAAACGTGGATGTCGCCCGAATGACGGTCGTAAACGGCGCCCGGTTCGAGCAAGTGCTGGAACACAACGGCCAGCCACTGACGGCCAAAGACCAGCGCAAGAACGACGACGACCTCGAAAAGTTGAAACATGAATCGTCTGCCGAACAAACGGCGCGAATTAACCGGGATTATGAAAATCGATCGTTTCTTGCGGAAATGCTGCAGGCATTCGACTTCCAACTGACTGGTGAAGACATCACCGACGGAAGGCCCGCCTACGTGCTGCTAGCTACGCCGCATCCGGGTTATCGCGCGAAAGGCAAGTACGGCAAGATGTTGTCGAAGGTAGAAGGGAAGCTGTGGGTCGATAAGCAGGACTTCGGCTGGATAAAGGTGGATGGGCGGGTCACGCAGTCGTTTTCGATCGGACTTTTCGCGGCGCGTGTGCAACGCGGTTCGCACATCTTGCTGCGGCAGAACTGTGTAGGCGATGCCGTGTGGGTTCCGACGCGACTCGAAATACGAGCTTCCGCCAGAATTCTATTTCTTAAGAACCTCGAAATGTACAGAATCCTGACTTACTCCGATTATCATCTTGCAACAGACGGACCGTATTCCGTCAGCCGGTAGAACCGGTGAAGCAACCGTGTTCACACGGGTGCAACGTAACCCAGTCGTTGGGTTGCCCGCTTACCGAAACGTGTAGTGAAGCGATTCAGAAACAGGCAGGCTTAGCCCTTCCAGAGAAACTTGCCGCACGGACACGCGATCGTCTCCGTTGGTAGTTTTTTTTCCAATAGCTGGCGACAAACCGGACAATTTCTTTTCCACACATTACTCCCAGTCTTTTCCCGTTCACGAATGGAGCCTATCAACAAGGGGAGATTAGCCGGCGGGAAATTGCTTGTCTGTACCGGTTGGAACACAAACGCATGTGTTTCCGTTTTACACCGGATATTCGGCTTGAAGCGCCGACGATATCGCGACGCACGGACCTGTGCAAAAAAAAGAACAAAAAAGGCTTGACACACAGAGTTAGTGTTATATATAACTATAACAGTAGATTTTGGAGTGAGTTTGGCGGCGCCCAGAAGTCAGGACGAGCCGAGCTTAGGGCTCACAAGACATAGATAGTTAAGGAGTTACGGACATGAGGACGATACTGATCGCGTTGTTGACGGCAGTTTTTTCGGTTGTAACGGTGACGATTGAGAAGAGTGTGGCTCAGTCAGATGCACACGCCGGAGCACACAGCGGGACGAAGGCGGCGGTGGAGCCTGGGGATGCACAGAAGTCGTTTGACCAGCTGAAGTCGCTGGCGGGGAGTTGGCAGGCGCGCGTAACGGTAGTTCCGCCGCAACCCAGGATGGAAGACGGGACGCCGCTGGAAGTGTCGCTGCGCGTGACGTCGCGCGGAAACGCATTGGTACATGAAATGAAGACGCCAGGAGTGCCGGACGATCCGACGAAGACCGACCATCCGGTGACGATGATTTATCTGGACAGCGAACGGCTGCTGCTGACGCACTACTGTGATGCGGGGAACCGGCCACGGATGGCGGCAAAGGTGTCAGCGGACGGCCGGACGGTGGAGTTCGATTTTCTCGATGTTGCCGGCAGCACACAGTATGGTCACATGCACCATGCAGCGTTCACGATTATCGACGCGAACCATCACTCGGAGGATTGGACTTATATGGCGCCCGGCGACAAGCCGATTCATGCGCACATGGAACTAACGCGAGCGAAGTGAACCTTCTGCGGCGAATGCCCAGACAGGGAGAAACTCAAATGAACACGGTTGCAGTTCAAATCTCACAAACCGACGTACTTTCCAGGCCGGCAGGAGAGTTGTCGCTGTTCCGGCTGTACATGCTCCGAGTGGCGTACCTAATCATGGCCGGCGGGTTAGGCGTGTTTGTCTGGCCTTCCGTGATTCATCACACAAGCGGGATGGCTATAGCACACGGCGCCGAGACAGCGATGTTAGCCGGGCTCGGCGCGGTCGCCGCACTGGGACTGCGGTATCCCGTGCAGCTACTGCCCGTGTTGGTGTTCGAAGTGGTCTGGAAGGCGATCTATCTCGTAGCATTCGCGTATCCGATGTGGGCCGCGCACCAGATCACCGCGGCAATGGCGGAAGACATCAAGGCCGTTTCGATGGTCGTGATCTTGCTTCCGCTGATTCCGTGGCGCAGCGTATTCATTCAGTACGTGATGAAGCGTGGTGACCGTTGGAAATAAGCAGGGGCGGCGACGCGTGAGCCATTTTCAATTTCTTCCAGTGATGGGGATCCGGAACCGGCAATGAACAGTGAGTGGAACGACGGTCAGCCGATTTATCGCCAACTGCGGGACCGGGTTGTGGCGATGATCCTTGAGGGCGTGCTGAAGGAAGGGGATGCGCTGCCATCGGTGCGAACGGTGGCCGCGGATTACCGGGTGAATCCACTCACCGTCTTGAAGGGTTATCAGGAATTGGTGGATGAAGGGCTGGTCGAAAGCAAGCGGGGACTGGGCATGTTTGTGAAGGCCGGCGCGAGCGGACTGCTGATGAAAAGCGAGCGGCAGAATTTTCTGAAGGAAGAATGGCCGCGGATACGCGCGACGATTCAGCGGCTGGGCCTGAAGGCGGAAGAATTGCTCGATGGAGATGCGAAGGACGCGGCGAAACCTCTTGGGGAGAAACCGGGCAAGGAAAAGGAGCAACGCTGACGCTATGGCATGCATAGAGGCACGAGGCGTTCGAAAAACGTACGGCGCGACAAAAGCGCTGGATGGAATGGATTTGCGTGTGGAAGAAGGGCGAATTCTTGGATTGATCGGGCCGAATGGAGCCGGGAAAACCACGGCGCTGAACGCGATTCTCGGGCTGACGCCGTATCAAGGCGAGTTACGGGTGATGGGAAGAGATCCGTGGACGGAGCGCGATAAGTTGATGCGCGACGTTTCGTTTATTGCGGATGTGGCGGTGCTGCCGCGGTGGATTCGAGTGTGGCAACTGCTGGACTACGTGGCAGGTGTGCACCCGCAATTCGATCGGGCGAAAGCGGAAGGATTTCTGGCCAAGACGACGATTCAGCGAACGAGCAAGGTGAGAGAACTTTCGAAAGGGATGGTGGCGCAACTGCACTTGGCCGTCGTGATGGCGATTGACGCGCGATTGCTGGTGCTGGATGAGCCGACGCTGGGGCTGGACATTTTGTACCGCAAGCAGTTTTACGATTCGCTGCTCAACGATTATTTCGACCGCAGCCGGACGATTGTGGTGACGACGCATCAGGTGGAAGAGATTCAGGATGTGCTGACGGACCTGATGTTCATCCGCGAAGGAAAAATTGTTTTGAGCTGCAGCATGGAAGAGTTTGCAGCGCGATACACGGAAGTGCTGGTGCGGCCGGAGCAGGTAGCCGCTGCGCGGGCGCTGAAGCCGGTACATGAACGACAGATGTTTGGGCAGAGCATTTTGTTGTTTGACGGCGTGGAGCGGAAACAGCTTGCGGCGTTCGGGGAAGTGCGGACACCGAGCATTGCGGATTTGTTTGTGGCAGTGATGGGAAGTGCGGGCGCGGCTGGGCAGGGAGGGACGCGATGAATCCGGACGCGAGATCCGTGCCGCAGAGTTCGGCGGATGGGATGCGAGTGGAGTCGACGACGGTGACCCTGGCGCAGACATTTTATTGGTGCGTGCGGCGGGAATTATTCGAACACCGGTCGGTCTATATTGCGCCGGTGGCGGCGGCCGGAGTTGCGCTGTTTGGGTTTCTATTCAGTACGGTGCATTTGCCGGCGCAGATGCGCGCGGCGATTGCGGACCCCGCGCGGATGAAGAGCCTGGGTCTGCCATTTGAATACGCGGCGGCGGCAATCATGATGGTGGCGATGGTCGTGCAGCTTTTCTATTGTCTCGACTCGCTGCAGAGCGAGCGAAGAGATCGCAGCATTTTGTTCTGGAAATCGCTGCCGGTATCGGATGTGACGACGGTGCTGGCAAAGGCGACGATTCCGTTCGCGATATTGCCGCTGTTGAGCTTTGGCGTTGTCGTTGTGACGGGGTTCGTGATGCTGCTGGTGAGCAGTTTGATTTTGGCCGCGAACGGATTGAGCGCCGCGCCGTTGTGGACCGAGTTGTATCTGATGAGGGGTTCGTTGCTGTTGCTGTATCACCTGATCACCGTGCATGTGCTCTGGTACGCGCCGATTTATGGATGGCTGATGTTTGTATCGGCATGGTCGCGGCGTGCCGCGTTGCTGTGGGCCGTGCTGCCGCCGCTGGGCGTTGGATTCCTGGAAAGAATTGTGTTCGGCACTTCCCATCTTGGCGCGATGGTTATGGACCGCGTCGGCGGGAGCATGGCAACGGTGCAGCCGGCTGGAACGATGCCGATGAATCCGATGACGCACGTGACGCCGGGAAATTTTTTCACAGATCCCGGATTGTGGATCGGATGGCTGATTACGGCGGGTTTTCTGGCGGCGGCGATCAGAATTCGGCGGAATCGTGAACCGATCTAGGTCGGTTCTGGAGTAATGGAGTGGGTGAAATGACGACTCTTCTTTTGATCCTTCACATTAGCGGCGGAGTGGTAGGCATCCTGAGCGGTGCCGTGGCGATGGTATTTCGAAAGGGCTTCCGATGGCACGCGCTGGTGGGCCAGGTGTTTGTCGTAGCAATGCTGACGATGGCGGGATGCGGGGCCGTGCTAGCGGTGATCAAGAATCAACCGTCGAATGTTTTGGGCGGAACGTCAACGTTGTATCTGGTGACGACGGCATGGCTGACGGCGCGGCGAGGCGATGGAAAGACCGGTGTGTTTGATTGGGGTGCCCTGGCGTTTGCGTTGATTTTGGGATTGACGCAGATGGGATTCGGTCTGCGAGTGGTTCTGAATCCCGCAACGGCGGTGAAGGGCGTGCCGTCCGCGGCGTATTTCATCTTTGCGTCGGTGATTTTGCTTGGAGCGGCAGGCGACATAAGAATGCTGGCGCGCGGGGGAGTGTTCGGCAAGAAGCGCGTTGTGCGGCATCTGTGGCGGATGTGCCTTTCGTTTTTTATTGCGTCGGGATCGTTTTTCCTGGGACAGCAGAAGGTGTTTCCGGCGGAATGGCGTGGCGCGACGATTTGGGTGGTGCTGGGATTTTTGCCGTTGCTGCTGTTGGTTGGATGGCTGATGCGCGTGTGGTTCACGAAATACGGACGACGGCTAGTGGTTGCTGAGCAGCGATAGCGGCGGGTACGAGGGACAAAAGTTGCCAAGCAAATTTTGGTGCGGGAGAGAGGACTTGAACCTCCACGGGTGTTACCCCACAAGATCCTAAGTCTTGCGCGTCTGCCAGTTCCGCCACTCCCGCACCGGGGCTAACTGAATAATTGTACAACGGCTTTTCGTTTCTTTTTCAGAAGCCGCCTCGTGAAGAGGCAATCCAGAAAACGCAAAGGAAATGGGGGGCCGAACGGCGACCTCGGCCGCAATCGTTGCGTGAGTGCTGCTCGACTTAGGTTGCGGAGGATTGCTCCAGCGTGCCTCGAAGCAAAATTACGGCACGTGTTCCGCTGTGGCCGAAGAAGGAAAGTTCCAACTCGCCCGAGTCTTCGACCTCGCTGCGAAACTCACCAAACTGGTTCGTCACTGTGTTAACAGCATTTCCTCGGAGACTCGATAGCCTAACCTGAACCCTAGGGCACGCCATCTCCGGATGGCTGACGTCCAGTAACTGTCCAGTGACGATGAGACGGTTGTGCTCCCGATCCGCTTCCAGATGGAGGTCAATTTGATAAGGGTCGGCTCGATAGAGCATCTGCCTCAATCCGAAGGCGCCCGAGCGCATGCCTGCAAAGGCCGACTGCAAAAAGCTGTCGAATAGTAGCTCCGCCGAGGTATCTGTTTGCCGGCGGTTGCTGCCCACACCAACGATTGCGAGCCCGTGCTCGATTTCAACCAAAGATTGGTTCATGTCCGTTCCTCCGGGGCCTTTCGGCGTCAATCGCATCATGGGCTGGCGAGCCTTGGGTGCGCTTCGCATTTACCGGCGTCATTTCTATGCCCCACCGAATCGTTGCAGAATGGACCAGTTGATCGCGCGGTCTTGGAAATTCACTCCGATCGTGTGGCGGCCGTCGGCCAGTCGCTGACAATAAATCACCTTGCCGCACACGCAGCCGTAGTTTAGCGGAGTGACGCGCACCATCTCTCCGGGTTCCCACCGGAATCGAGAGAAAAGGCGGGCGCCATGGAGACTGATGTTATCTGTGTATGTTTTCTCGCTTTTGTTCTCGTCCGTATCCCGGCGTTCCGCGCGCGTGAGAGACACCACAACGATGATGGGGAGCCGCCGTTCCAATCTGCCCTCGAGACTAGGGTCTGCAGACATTGGTCTGTCGCTGGAAGACATGCGGTTGGCCGGGTCGGTGGTCCAGTATTGATCAGGGAAGCTTGCGCCGCTGCAGGTGTTCTCAAGGACCGTCAAGACGCCTCACGTATTCACGTGTGAAGTGTAAGTTTTTTGCCGGCCGCTCCAATCGAGTAAATACCCGGGGATCCAGTCAGGCGAATGCCTTAGTACCAAAAATATTTGGAGTCGCACTTTGAGATTAAATTTGTTCCTCAGTCTGCGCGTTGGCTACTGTCGTTAGCAGAATCTGCTGATTGGCGGCGGCTTGATCTCTCCGTTGCATGGAAGCCGCAGAAGCTCGGTTTCGGTCAGCACGGAATCGCCGACGCTGAAGACCAGTATCCCCTTTGATCTCCGGTAGGGCCCGGTGACCTGGATGCCCTGTCTCCGCAGGGTGTTAACGGCGGCTGAGAGTTCCTTCCGTCTCTTCGCATTGCCAAAGAGTTTCATCTCGCTTCTCCCCGGCCGGAGCGCCAAGTATGGGTTTAAGTTAGTTGAATAACGATCGGGTGAATACCTAAAAGTGTCTTAATCCGAAATGTCATTATCGATGGCATGCTCGTCCCGATGCGACCGACGCATCCGAACTGAAGCCGGGGCAGCCCACTCGCGGAGGGGTTTTTGCGGCGATTGGACGAAATCCAAATGGCATTTTGTACAACGAGAAGAGGAGAAGTGAGCGGGCTGGCGTGTTGCAAGTGAGGCGAAGCTGTACGCGTGTACTATGGCAAGCCTGGAAGCAAAGTGGCAGGATGCTAAAGAGCGCAGACCGGCTTCGGGGGAGGCCGCCAGAGGGCGGGAGCGGATGCGCGAGGCGAATCGTTCCCGTTTACAGGGAAACTGAGGGAGTTAAACGGCATGGGGTCTGTCTCGTCGGAACAAGGCGCGGCGGTAGGCGCCGAGACGAAGAAACAACCGTTGCCGCTGGAAATTCCAGTGGTCGCTACGGGTGCGCGTCCGGGCGATAAGGCAGAAAAGCGCGAGTTGTTTACGGAAGAGACCGAGACCGTGCTGGTATTTGAGTCGGGCGGCGTGATCCGGCTTTCCGCGGCCGTGGCGGTGGGGCAGTTGGTTTTCCTGACAAACAAGCAAACTGGAAAAGAAGTTGTGGCGCAGGTGCTGCGGAAACGGAGCTACCGGCCGACGGCGTGTTACGTAGAACTGGATTTTACGGAGCCGACGACGGGATTTTGGGGAGTGGAGTTTCCGACGGCGGAGGAAGCAAAAGCCGGCGGGTCGTCGAAAAACACTGCTGCAGCAGATTTGTCTGAAGCGGAGTTGACGGAAGAAGCGGGCGACGGCGCTGCGCCGCCGCCGGATCAGGCAGAAGTGGCGCGGTTGCGAAATGAAGTGGAAGCGCTGAAGGGGCAAAGGAAACCGCAGGGGCCGGCCACAGAGACGGAAGGGCTGGAAGAAATGCCGGTTCCACGGGAGCCGCACGTCGCGACAGAGCAAGTGACTGGAATGCAGCAACCTTCGGCAAGCGAGCTAGCGATGCTGAAGACGCTGCTGGAATCGAAAGCGCCGGCGAAAGAATCCGAGCATGTGGAGGAAGAGAAAAAAACTGCGGTGAACGACGCGCCCGCGGCGCCGGAACTACTTGCGCCGAATCAGATAAAAGAAGAGACGATAGCTTATCCGATTCGAATGCAGCTTCCGAAGGCGGGTGACGCTTCGCCACGGACGGCGGAATTCGCGGCAGATTCGGCGGCGATCGCGGCGGCACATGCCGACGAACATTTGCTGCCGAAGCCGAGCCTGGACTTCGAGCATTTCCCGGGAGTGAAGCCGTCGAAGCCGAAGCTTTTCAGTGGAACGGCGAGACGAAGTTTGAGCGGGCCCATCGGTGTGCTGGTGGCGATTGTGTTGTTGGTGGTTGCGGCCGGAGTTGGGGCGTACCGGTTGGGATGGCTTGGCGGCGGTGGCGGGGCGAACGCGGAGACCGAGACAAAAGAGAGTGCGATGCCGAGCAGCACTTCGCCGAGCGTGACTACACCGAAAGAGAATCCGGCTGGACCCGCCGTGGCTCCCACGCCGGAGCGAGCGAAGGAACCGCCGATGAGGGAAGAACCGGCTAACGCCGAGAGCGTTGAACCGGAGCGACTTGCAAGCGCAGCCGCGAGCGGAACAAGTAGGGCAGCGATCAAGAAAAGTGAGTCGCATCCGAATACGCCTGCTAGCAGGGGCAAGAATGGGACGCTGACGAAGGCCTCGCCCAATGACACACCGGCGACGGTTGTCCCGCAGGATGACGTGTATGTGCCTCCGAAATTGGTGAAGGCGATACGGTCGCTGTCGCCACCGGAAGCGCTGCGAGCGTATGTGAGCGGCGTGGTGACGTTGGATACAACGGTGGACGAGACGGGGCTTGTGCAGTCGGCGACGCCTGTGAGCGGGCCGAAGGCGCTTTACAAAAAGGCCGAGGAAACGGTTAAGGATTATGTGTATCGGCCGGCGACGAGGAATGGAAAGCCCGTCCCGGCCCATGTGGAAGTGAAGATTCAGTTTTGGTATGAGCCATAGGAAGTTCCAGCGCCGTCGTTGAAATCTAAAATAGAAATAATTCGCGTATTGCGGACTGGTGTACACGAGCGTTCACTTGAAGCCTTCCGCGTTGCGCAGGCGGCCGCGCCGAGGATGGCAACTCGCCTCGAAGCGGATTCGGATACAATTCGGACTCTTCCATGAGCGACGCGATGAACAAAACGGCTGGGCCGCTGGCGGGCGTGAAAGTGCTGGAGCTAGGGCAGCTGATTGCGGGGCCGTTTGCGACGGCTTTTCTGGCGTGGTTCGGAGCGGAAGTTATCAAGGTAGAGCCGCCAGGGAGCGGAGATCCACTGCGGACGTGGAGGGTGGTACACAACGGAACTTCGCTGTGGTGGCGTTTGATGGCGCGGAATAAGAAATGCGTGACCTTGAATCTGCGTGTGGCGGAAGGACAGAAGATTGCGCGAGAGCTTGCGAAAAAAGTGGATGTGGTGACTGAGAATTTTCGGCCGGGAACGCTGGAGAAGTGGGGATTGGGGTACGAGGAGTTAAAGAAAGAAAATCCCGGGTTAATTCTGGCCAGGATTTCGGGTTACGGGCAGACGGGGCCGTATGCGCAGCGGCCGGGATTTGCGGCGGTGGCAGAGGCGTTTGGCGGATTGCGTTACGTCACGGGCGAACCGGATCGTCCGCCGGTGCGGCCGAATCTCAGTCTGGGAGATTCAGTGGCAGGGCTGCATGCAGCGCTGGGAATATTGATGGCGCTCTATCATCGCGACGCGAAGGGCGGAAGCGGTCAGGTGATTGACGTCGCGTTGTACGAGGCAGTTTTGAATTTGATGGAAGGGACGATTCCGGAGTACGACAAAGCGGGCGTGAAACGCGAGCGCGAGGGAATGCGTTTGACCGGGATTGTACCGAGCGGGACGTATCCATGCGCGGATGGGGCGTACATTGTAATTGGAGCGAACGGAGAAAGCATTTTTCGGCGCTTCATGACGGCAATCAGACGAGAGGATCTGGCCGCGGATGAGCGGCTGGCGAGCAATGAGGGCCGCTCGAAGCACGTTGACGAGATTGATGATGCGATCGCCAGGTGGACGAAGAGCCGAAAGTCGGAGGCAGCGCTGAAAATTCTGAGCGAAGCGGATGTGCCGTCGGGGCCAATCTATTCTGCGGCCGAGATGCTGGCGGATCCGCACTATCGTGCGCGAGGCGTGTTTGAGGACGCAGACTTAGGCGGCGGGGACAAAGTGAAATTGCCGAGGTTGGCTCCGCGTCTCGAGGCGACACCGGGGGAAATGCGCTGGATTGGGCCGGCGCTGGGGGAGCATAATACCGAAGTCTACGGCGATTGGCTTGGCTACCCCGCAGCCGAGCTAGCGCGCCTTTCGAAAGAAGGCGTGATTTGACGGTACGGCCACGCGTGGGGAACTACACTTGATCATCCGGGAACAAGGCGATCAGCTGCTGCTAATCCGCCAGACGGACCACGCCTTCCTGGCTGGCTTCCTCGCAAAAGAATGGGGCAATGATGAGTTCCCGCGACCGGAACCGTTTGAGTCGTTCTGCCTCGCGGTTGGGGAGCACGACAATGGATGGTCGGAGTGGGAGCTACAACCGACGTTGGACGAGAAGTCGCGGTTGCCCTATTCGTTCATGTCGGTTCCGACGGATGAACATATTGCTTTGTACCAGCGCGGCATCGAGCGGCTGGTGAAAGTAGATCACTACGCGGCGTTGCTCGTGAGCATGCATTGTGTTGGACTTTACGATCGCGCACGAGCGACGATGCCGGGCTTTTCGGCGAAGTATGTGAAGTCGACAGAAACGGCGCTGGTGAGTGAGTTTGTGCAGCGGTTGCGATTGCAACAGCTGCGATTGAAAGTGGATTTGCGCGCAAATCCGGCGACGAAGGATTTGGTCGTGGAAGAGACGCTGAAGGGGAATTTCGAAAGGCTGGAGGCGCTGGACCGGCTTTCGCTGCACTTGTGCCTGAACCCGCTCGAGAATTGCACGATTGACGCGGTTCCGGCGGACGGCGGCGGGCGCGAAGTGGATCTGGATTTGAGGAGCGAGGGCGGAAACGTGTTGACGCTGGCCCCGTATCCATTCAAGCGAGAAGTGCTTGAGCTGAGCATTTTGGCGCGGCGGATTCCGAAGCGCGTGTATGTGGATGAAGTGGATTTTCAGAAGACGCTGGCAGAGGCGCAATACTTTCCCATTCAGTTTACATTGCGGGCACGACGCACGAATGCAATCTACAGCGTGGCCAAGCTGTAGGCCAGTCCTGTCATCGATAAAAGCCAAGAAACTTTGAAAGCCGACGGTCCTGGCCTCGTTTGACGACGGATTCGCCTCCGCTCGTTGACACTGTGGTGCACGCGGAATAACATGCCGCAACTCGATCTACCCAGCGCATGACCGGCAAAATCAAATTCCGAACTAGAACCCTCGCCGCACTCGCGGTAGCTGCAGCGAGTTTGCCCGGCCACGCTTTAGAAGTTCGTCTCGATCGCCCGACAAGCGCGGAACTGACGCGTATGGACCGGCTGCGATGAGCCCCGAGCAGCGCGCGTTCGGCGACAACCAAGCACCCACACTCGAAATGGCGTATGTCCTGTTCATGGACATCGTCGGCTATTCGCGCATGCCCACCGATATACAGCAAGAGACTTTGCACCGATTACAAAACTGCGTGCGGAGCGGCAACGAGTTCCGAAAAGCGCAGGAGCAGCAGCGGCTGATCAGCCTTCCGACCGGGGACGGAATGGCTTTGGCGTTCTTCGATGATCCAGAGAGCAGCGTGCGATGCGCGGTCGAGACCACGGCCGCGCTGAAGGCAGACAAGGCAATTCCGCTGCGCATGGGGCTTCACGCGGGTCCGGTCTATCGCGTCACTGACATCAATGCGAACCAAAACGTGGCGGGAGACGGAATCAACGTCGCACAGCGCGTGATGGATTGTGGAGATGCCGGGCACATTCTGGTTTCGACGGCACAGGCAGACGTGTTGCGGCAGCTCACAAGCTGGAAGGGCGCGCTGCAAGACTTGGGTGAGGTGAGCGTAAAGCACGGCGTGCGGGTGCATGTGCTCAATTTGGTTTTAGATGATGTCGGCAACGCCACGCTTCCTCTGAAACTCCACAAAGACGCCGAAGGCAACAAGCGGAAACGACTCATGGCGTACTCGGCCGGTGCCGCGGTACTGCTGATAACAGGCATGGGGTACTACTTCTGGAAGCTTATGCCTGGATCGAAAGTACACCGAAGGCCGACAGTTGCGATCCTGGATTTCAAGAATCTGACCCCAACAACCGGTACCGATTGGATTTCGACGACTATGGCGGAGGGTTTACGAACAGAATTGGGAGCCGGAGATCAGATGATCCCGACTTCAGGCAAAGAAATAGCGGTGATGATGGGTGATTTGTCGCTGACAAATGAGCCGGCCTACGGGCTAGACGTGTTGCGCGCGCTGCGCAACCACCTTGGCTGTGATTACGTTGTTTCCGGCGCGTACTCGGATCCCGGCAGGGACGCCGGAGGCAATCTGACCGTCAATTTGCGGATGGTGAATGCAGAATCCGGAGCAATGGTTGTAGGTTTCATGGATACAGGGACAGAACAGGCCGTCGCACAGCTTGTGATGCGGTTGGGTGGACGCCTTCGGACCGGGATTCAATTGCCGAGTGTGAGTCCCGACGAGATTAGCCAAATACAAGCATCAATGCCGTCGAATGATTCTGCCAGACAGTCTTATTACGAAGGCGTGAAACAGCAGCGGAGGTCTGATTTCCTTGGCGCTAAACAATCGTATCTCAGGGCCATTCAAGAAGATCCGTACTTCCCATTAGCCCACGCCGGGCTGGCAGAAGTCTGGAAAGGGCTGGGTTACGACGGCAAGGCCGCAGAAGAAGCGAAAATGGCGCTGGACCTATCTTCCCAGCTCAGCAAAAACGAGAAAAGACTGGTAGAAGCCCTTTACCGGACGACGCTATACGACTGGGACGAAGCCGCGAGGATTTACAAGGCCCTATGGACGGTGGACGGCGACGTAAAGGAGTACGCGCTGCTGGCGGCCGACGCCCAGATTCGCGGTAAGAAAGAAAATGATTCGTTGGGAACCCTCGCGGAATTGAGAATCGCGCCGGGGATTTTTGCGAACGATCCAGTAATCGATTTGAAGGAAGCGGAAGCCTACGAATCGCTCGGTGATTCGAAAAACGAATCTATAGCGGCGAAGAAGGCTGCCGAACGTGCGAAGCAACTCAAGCGCCGGCTGATGGAGGCAGAAGCCCTCTGGCGACTCTGCGGCGCGACTGCAAGCCTTGGCAACCAGGCTGCCGCAGAACAGTCATGTCACGATTCCATGGAGATCGCGAAGGCGGTCGGATACGAGCTCCTGATTGCCAGGGATCAAAGTGTCATGGGATACGTTCTGGAGTCGCGGGGTGACTTTGCCGGGGCGCTAACAAAGCATCAGCAGGCGCTGGGCATAGTCACTAAACTCGGCGCGCAGCGCGACGTCATCGGCGCGACGATGAACATAGCCAACGTGAAGGGCAGCATGGGAGCTCACGAAGAGGCGATGCGCACCTATAATAACGCGCTCGCATTGGCGCGAGAAACGAGGGATCAGCCCCACATCACTGAGCTGACGAATAACTTGGGTGTGGAAGTCCAGACTTCTGGAGAATATCCGAAGGCTTTGGCGTTCTTTCACGAGTCGCTGGGAGCTGCGAGACAGCTGCACGACAGAGGAGGCGAGGCCAGAGCGCTCGGCAACATTGCATCCATCGATTTGCAACAGGGCAGAGTGGCAGATGCACAAACTGGTACGCAACAAGCATTGACGCTGGCGAAAGAACTTGGACTCAATCGTGATGCCATATCGTACCTCTATCAGACAGGAGACGTTCAGTCTGCGATGGGGGATTTCGCTGGAGCGAGAAGGAGCTATCAAGACGGATTGGACATGAGCACAGCGCAGACCGACAAAACCAACATGGCGGTGGGGTGGCTCTCGCAGAGCTGGCTGCTGCTGCAGACCAAGGCTTCGCCTGAAACGGCCGAAGACCTGGCAGGGAAGGCTGCAACGGAACTTCACAGTGAGGGGGTGGGCGCGCAGGAGAGCTCAGCGCTTGCAGCGGTTGCGTTGGCAAAGCTCGAGCAGGGCCGAACAGGGGATGCGTCTGCAGCGATCGAATCGGCCGAGGCGTTGAAATCCGCGGACCCCGTCATAAGACTGGGTATTGCGATTGTAAAATCTCGAATTCAATTTTTGAATGGAGCGAGCGCGCAAGGCCGAACCGGTTTGGCGAACGTAATCCGGGAAGCAAAACGACTTGGACTGGAGGGAATCCGTCTGGAAGCTGAGCTGGCTATTGCTGAGTGGAATGGCCGCAGCCAGGGCGGAAAGCATTCGGCCAATCTATTGAGGGAGCTGTCGGCGGATGCGCGCCGCGCGGGATTTAACGGAATTCAGCAACGGGCCGAAGCTGCCATCCAAAAACTTAACGGCAACTAGACGCCATTCGTGTCCGGCCCGATGACCATTTTGTCTTTCCCGTAGCTTAGCGACCACGTTTGAAGATGAATGCGAGTCCCAACAACCCTGCAAATAACAGCACCGCAGTGCCAGGTTCGGGCGTGGCAGCTGTTCCTTGTGGCGCCGGAATGCTTGCCAGGTCGGCTTGCAAGTCCGAGCAGTCGAACACATCTCCGAAGTTACATACCTGGGTGCTGGCAGTGTCTATGAAGAAAAAACTAAGACCAACCTGAGGATTCGCGATCGTAAAACTAATCGATCCAGGACCGCCGGTCGCGGTTCCGGTCGACGTAATTGAAAGCGGATCGAGTCCCGGGAGCGCTGAAGAATTAGGATCGTCCGTTCCCAGGAAACCGTACGGCGTTGTATCTCCGAAGTTTCCGTAGGTGCTTCCGTTGAAGTCCGACGCACTCTGAAGCGCGGATCCATTAAAATTGAAATTCGCGAGGCCAGCGAAACTTACGGTCAGGCTGGATGTGGAAGAACCCAAGCTCTTGATCGTGTAAACAAACATGAGGTCGCACACCCCGTTGTCATTTGCTGGACCAGCGGTTGGGCACTCGGCCTGAGCGGTCAGCGTCGTGCCGTCGGACAGGGTGAGGAGTTGCGAGGCACCGATCTGTTCGGTCGGACCGCCCTGCCCGTAGTTGGAATGGCCACGAACGGAGATAGTCGTGGCGCTTGAAGAGGAAGCAACGAGCAACGAAACGACAGCAAGCGTGAGTATCACCAAGGACCGAGACTGGGTAGTCATTTGGGTCTCCTTCTAGAATGTTGCGGGGAGACGGACTATACCCTAGAGCCGCCTTACATGCCATCCAAATCCTGCCCATTGAATTCTCTGCGCGCTCGGAATCTGATTGCGTCGGGTCGGGGGCGTTTGCTACCCTCTCGCCCATTGAAGGTCAAGGGGAGGCCCGATATGGCATTTTGCAAGGCGTGTGGTCAGGACATTGGGGAAGCGGCATTTTGTCCGAAATGCGGCGCAGGTCAGGGAGCAGCAACGCCGGCGGCGGTTGCGAGCAGCGACTCGCCAACGGCGGGAATGGATGAGAACGTTGCGGGATTGTTGTGCTATCTGTTCGGGTGGATTTCTGGACTGATTTTCTTGTTGATTGACAAAAGGCCGTTTGTACGCTTTCACGGAGCTCAGGCAATTGCATTAAACATTGCGTTCTTCGTCGTGTGGATTGCGTTCTGGATCGTCACCATGATTTTGGGTTTCATCACAGCACTGATGCATTTTCCGATCGGGTTCCTCATGATTTTCCTGCTGCCCGTGATCGCCATTGGATTCATTGCTGTGGCGATCTTCTGCATGTACAAGGCCTACCAGCATGAGAAATTCAAGCTGCCGATTATCGGCGATATGGTCGAGAAAATGGTTGGGGCATAACAGGCGCTGCTGAAAGAACTGATTGGCAAAGAAGCCGCTTCGGAAATGAAGCGGCTTCTTTTTGGCATCGGATAGGCTCTTGACTTTCTGCGCAGGGCACCGCATCGTTTAGGGCTTTGTAGCCGACGGAGGAGTTGACCGTCAGGCAGGAAAGGCCCTTCGCTCGAACTATGACCCGAGTCAGGCTCTGTTTCCACGACCGCTGCTTTGACGGAACCGCTTCGGCTGCCCTCTTTTACCGTTTTTACCGCGAAAAATTTGACGCGAACGCAGAGTTTGGCTTCACCGGCATGACGCACCGCGCAAAACAGCCGTGGGAACCTGGGCTGTTCGACGGCGACGAGAATGCGATTGTGGATTTCAAGTATTCGAATTCGCCCAAGGTGACGTGGTGGTTCGACCATCACCAGAGCGCATTTCTGACGCCGGCGGATGCCGAGCAATTTAAACAGAGGCCGGGGAAGAACTTTTACTATCAGCCGGACTACAAGTCCTGCACAAAACTGATTGCGGATACGGCGCGGAAGAAATTTGGTTTTGATACGGCGCCGCTCGCGGATCTGATTTATTGGGGCGACATTATTGATGGCGCGCAGTTTCCAACGCCGGAGTCTGCCGTGGAGTTGAAAGAGCCTGCGACGCAACTGGCGCTCGTGATTGAAGCGGCTCCCGAAGACGGAGTCCCGGCGCAGATTATTCGGGAACTGGCATACAAGCCGCTGAACGAAGTGATTCAGTTGCCGGTTGTAGCGAAGCATTTGGGGCCATTGCTGGAGCGGCACCGGCGGTCAATTGAGATTTTACGGGGGCGAAGCGAAGCGAAAGATGGCGTGATTTTTTTCGATGTAAGTGATCTGGACCTGGAGGGATACAACAAGTTTATTCCGTATCTCCTGCACCCCGAGTGCGTGTATTCAATCAGCGTGAGCGCTTCTGCGACACGGTCGAAAGTCTCGTTGGGGACCAACCCCTGGAATCAAGCGACGGCGGATCAGAATCTGGCGTCATTGGCAGAAAAATTCGGTGGTGGCGGCCACCAGCGAGTGGCGGCGATTTCGTTCGAGCCGAATGACGTGGAGCGGGCAAGGGAAGTGGCGCACGGACTGACGACTACGCTGCGTGACGAGCATCGGCGCTGAAAAGGTTCCGTCCTAGAAAAACTCGATGTCCTTCATGGGGTAGTGCTTGCGGTTGCGCGTCCAGAGTTGGAAGCTGTGGATGGATGCCGCCGCAGCGATCAACGCGTCGCCGAGTTCGACTCTGTGGCTTTTCGAGAATTGCTGGAGGTAGTCCCCCGCTCGACGTCCGATTGTCTTGTCAAGTGGAACGCAGTTCATTGTGGCAAATAGAAAGTCGAGTGCCGCGTGATCTTGAGGCCTCACTCCGTGCCAGAGTTCTGCCATCGTAACCGGCGTATAAAGAATGGGTTGCGTGCTTTGGCCAAGCGCGTACCACCGGGACAATAGCCCCGAGTCGCGTGCCCTTCCAACTTCAATGACGATGTCTGAATCAACCAAAACGGACTTCATTGTTTGAGGCGGGCAAGCCGGTTGCCTTTTCGAAGCTTGCGAACATAGGCCGTCGAGTCCCCGATATCTTTGCGGTCCTTCCAAAGACCTACGATTCCTTGCATGGCTTTCTGCCGATCCGCCGCAGAGGTTTCGTATTGCGCCTGAATCGCTCTGCGAACCAATTCGGAAATGGTCACGCGCAGCTGCTTGGCGCGAACATGGAGCGCCTTCCAGGTAGATTCTTCGAGATACAGTTGGGTACGACGCATGATGTATATCATACATCGTTAAAAGCCCGTTGCCAAGACGAGAGGGATTCGCGTAGGCTTAATGAGTTCTTGGTAGAGGTGCGGAGGTCAGGAGTAGCCGGGCAGCAAGGCCGATTCGATTCGGCGGCCCGCGCGAAAGGGACACGGTAGTTTTCTCCGCCGAAATTTCTGCCGCTGCGAATGCGGCAGGGATTGGGGAACGAGGCGGAAGCCCGTTCACTGTCGTCCGGTCGCTTCCAGCGAAGCGATGAACAACGCGGTCTTACGACCGCCGGACGGAGCGCTATCGAGGGGCGGCGTTCTCCGCAGGGTTCCTGCGCGGTTCCTTCCTCCATAGCGTTCCTTCCAGAAAGTTAAAAACAAAATATGGATGCGGTGCAATTAACGCGCGCATTGGTGGACATCGAGTCCACGACCGGAGCCGAAGCGGCTGCCGGAGAGTATCTTTACGCGCATTTGGCCAAACTGGCGAACCGGACCGCCGGTGTTGCGGAGCGAATGCCGGTGACGGCGCAGCGGTTTAACGTGCTGGCCAGCTGGGGCACGCCGGTCGTGACAATGTCCACGCACATTGATACGGTGCCGCCATTTTTTGCGTCGCGTGAGGATAACGAGTTCGTTTGGGGGCGCGGGTCTTGCGACGCGAAAGGAATTATCGCGGCTATGGTCACGGCTGCGGAGCGATTGCTCGCGGTGGGAACGCGAAATTTCGGGCTTTTGTTTGTCGTCGGCGAAGAAAAAGACAGCATGGGATCGCTGGCCGCCGCGAAGGTGGATCGCGGATCGAAATATTTGATCAACGGTGAGCCCACGGAAAATTTATTGGCGCTGGGTTCGAAAGGAGCGCTTCGCTTCGAATTAATCGCGCGAGGGAAACTGGCACACTCGGCGTATCCGGCGCTCGGTGAATCGGCGATTGAGAACTTGCTTTCGGTGCTGGAAGACGTGCGACGGATTTCGCTGCCGAGTGATGAGTTATTGGGAAAATCCACGCTGAATATTGGAACGATTGCGGGCGGCCGTGCGCCGAATGTGATTGCGGATTATGCGCAGGCGGAATTGATGTTCCGTCTGGTGGGAGATTCAGCCGTTGTGCGCGACGCGTTGGCGGCCGCAGTGCGGGGACGCGTGGAAGTGCGCGAGGCGCTTTGCACGGAACCGTTACGAATGGAAGCGCTCGATGGGCTGAAGACAACGGTTGTGGCCTTCACGACCGACATACCAAATTTTGCGGGCGTCTGGGGCAGGCCGCTCTTGCTTGGACCGGGAAGTATTCATGTGGCGCACACCTCGGAGGAACGAATTTCAAAAAGCGATTTGCAGGAAGCAGTTGGAATTTATGAGCGGATGGTGAAGGAGCTGTTGGCGGCCCTATGACGCGTGGATTGGCGATTGTCGGGTACGGGAAAATGGGCCGAATGATTGAGCGGCTCGCGCCGGAGTACGGATTTGAAGTGAAGGCGAATTTTTCCGGGCAAGACAACGACGGCGCGAGGGCACTGACGGCGCAGTCGATGGTTGGAGTGGATGTTGCGGTGGAATTTACAAGACCAGAGGTCGCGACCGCGAATCTGAAAAAACTGGCGGCGGTTGGCATCGCGACTGTGTGTGGAACAACGGGGTGGTATGCGGGATTGGGGCCGTTGACGGAAGAAATTCTCGTGAACGACAGTGCACTGGTATGGGGCGCGAATTTTTCGGTTGGGCTGAATTTGTGTCGAGAGGTGGTGGCCGAAGCGGCGCGACGATTTGCGCGAGAGGAAAATTATGGTGCGTGGGGATGGGAGATTCATCACGCAGCGAAGAAGGATCGGCCGTCGGGAACGTTGTTGGCGCTAGCGCAAGAGATGAAGCGGAATGGGTATGCGCGGGAGATTAGTTTGAGTGCGAGCCGGGCGGGAGCGGTGCCGGGAACTCACGAGATTGGATTTGATTCGGCGGAGGACACGATCACGATCCGGCACACGGCGCGAAGCCGGGAAGGATTTGCGCGTGGCGCGTTGCGTGCGGCGAATTGGGTGATTGGAAAAAAGGGAGTTTACGAGTTTCGCGAGATTCTAAAGGAGCTTGCGTGATGGCGCGCGGGCGTGGAGGTCAGCATGAGGTTTGAAGGATGCGGCACGGCGATTGTGACACCGTTTCGGAAAGATTTTTCGGTAGACGAGGAGAGTCTGCGGAGGCTGGTGCGGAGGCAGATCAATGGCGGCGTGCATTTTCTGGTGCCGTGCGGGACTACGGGAGAGAATCCGACTCTGACGCACGCGGAACACCTGCGCGCTGTCGAAATTACGATTGAAGAGGCGAAGGGGCGGGTGCCGGTGCTGGCCGGAGCCGGCGGCTACAATACCGCGGAAGTGACTGAGCTGGCGCGCGAGCTAGAGGCGATGGGCGCGGACGGATTGTTGTCTGTGACGCCTTATTACAACAAACCGACGCAGGAAGGTTTGTACCAGCACTATCGCGCGATTGCGCTGGCGACGCGGCTGCCGATTGTTCTTTACAATGTGCCTGGGCGCTGCGGAACGAATCTGGAGCCAGCGACGGTGGCGCGACTGGCGCGAATTGAAAATATCGTTGGCGTGAAAGAGGCGTCAGGAAATATCGGGCAGATGGCGTCGGTTTTGAATGCAGTGCCGGATGATTTTTCCGTTTTAGCCGGGGACGATTCGGTGGCGCTGCCTCTGTTTGGGTTAGGAGGAAAGGGCGTAATCTCGGTGGCGGCGAACGAGGTGCCGCGCGAGATGGCGCAACTGTGCGAATGCGGTTTGGCCGGCGATTTTGCAGGCGCACGGGCGATTCACAGAAAATATCTGCCGCTGATGGAAATCAATTTTGTAGAGTCAAATCCGATTCCGGTGAAAGCGGCGATGAGCTTGATGGGACTACTGGAACCGGTGTGGCGGTTGCCCCTGGTGGCACCAAAGGCGGAGAATTTGCAGAAGATTCGCGCCGTTCTTGAATCGCTGGAAATTCTCGAAAGGATGAACGTTGCCGTCGCTGGCGCAGCAAATTGAGGAACTTTTTGACCGGCCGCCGGTGAAGTATGGCGAGGAACACCGGCAACTATTTCAATCGTTCAAGGATTTGCTGAACAGCGGCGAAGCGAGAGCGGCCGAGCCGGATTTGAAATCTGCTACAGGCTGGCGCGTGAACGCGTGGGTCAAGAAGGGAATCCTGCTCGGATTCCGGCTGGGCATGGTGGTGGAGATGGGACCGTATCCCTCGCGGCAGCCTTTTTTTGACAAGTCGAGTTACCCTCCGAAGACAATGACGAAAGAGAGTGGCGTGCGGATTGTGCCCGGCGGGTCGAGTATCCGTGACGGGAGTTATGTGGCGCGCGGTGTGGTGTGCATGCCGCCGATGTTTATTAATGTCGGTGCGTATGTGGATGAGGGAACGATGGTGGATTCCCACGCGCTTATCGGGAGTTGCGCGCAGCTCGGAAAAAATTGTCATATTTCGGCGGCCGCGCAGATCGGAGGAGTGATTGAACCGGTCGGAGCGATGCCTGTGATTGTCGAAGATGAAGTCATGGTCGGCGGGAATTCCGGCGTGTATGAAGGGACGATTGTAAAGAAGCGCGCGGTGCTGGGTACGGGAACGGTGTTGAACAGGTCCACGCCAGTTTATGACCTTGTGAAGGAAACGATTTACAGCGCTAAAGACGATGAGCCACTGGTGATTCCGGAAGAAGCGATTGTGGTACCCGGATCGCGGGCGGTGACGCACCCGGCGGGAAAGAAGTGGGGGTTGTCGTTGTATGCGGCGGTGATTGTTAAATACCGCGACAGCAAAACCGAGGCGCGGGTGCGGCTGGAAGATTTGCTGCGCTAAGATCCGGGCGAACGTTGGAAATCAGGGGTTCGACAAAATTTTCAGCCGGATGTAAAATAGTAGGGTTGTGCGATGGACCGGTAGCTCAATGGTAGAGCAGTTGACTCTTAACCGCCCGGTTGCCCGCAGCCGGGCTGTGTTTTGTGTAACTTAGGTGCTGTGTGGTGTTGTCAAGTGGTGCGGTTTTACGCCCCATTAGTGCAAATTAAGTGCAATCCTTGCTGTGGTATGTTGTCGTGTTGTGCGCCGCTAGCTCAATTGGTAGAGCAATGGACTCTTAATCCATAGGTTGTAGGTTCGATTCCTACGCGGCGCACCAAAATTTCCCCTTGCACAGTGCTGCCGTAGTATGGTAATGTAGTGTCAGCTTAGTTAATGCTTTGCGCTGGCCTATGCCGGAGCCAACCGGGATCTTCACGGCCGCGCAGCGGGTTGCAAACCCCGTTACCCAAATAAGTCCTTTATTTGGGGTTTTCCCGTGGAAAAGAAACTTGAGACAAAGGTTGAACCTCGCCTGCTAAACGTGCAGACCGCAGCCGCATACCTAAGCACAAGCGCGTGGACTGTACGACAACTTGGCTGGCACAAAAAAATTCCGATGGTGCGGCTGGGCCGCAGTGTTGCATTTGACAGGAAAGATCTTGACGCCTACATCGAACGAGCGAAGTTGGGGGCAGCGTGAATAAAGACCTGTTACTTAAAAAGATAGCAACCATGCTCGAAGAATTTGAGCGTACGCGTGCATGGGGCATTATTGAAATTGAACTACGCGACGGAGCGGGCACGCTGGCCCGCAAAACGGTTACCGAGCGCCTTGATGGCGACCAACACAGGGAGAGAACCCGTGTCGAAGCAAGAAACAAATACTAAGCGCAGTTTCCCTCGCGGGTTTAAGCCCCAAGTGGAAAAACTGAAGCAAACAGAAACCTGCACCCACAAGCGACATTTCCGCGATGCATTTCGCGAAGTGATTGGCTATGTGGAACTCTTGGCTGCCAAAGACCCACAACGCTTTGTTTGGGCCGAAGTGAAAACCATAGCCAAAGCATGCAAGCACTTTGACAAAGATCAGTACAATGCGGCGCAAGTCGCCAAGGCAGAGGGCCGCAAGCCGGAAAAAGTAAGCCGCGAACAATACAAGCTTCGAATGACCAACTACGTGCTGGCGTGGGCGCGTGAGACTAATCATATCAGCCGGGGGCTTTACCGCGTGCGTAATGGCGTGAAGCGCAGAGGCTTTATTGTTGCGCCGCATGATGCGCTGTACTTGCGCCGTGGCAGCACGTGCGAATACTACGGCCAGCTTGGGCGCTGGGAAAGCAGCGGCCCGGGTGGGCAGGTGTGGTACGTGGGGCCAACACAGCATGCAGAAACCGGGCAAGATAAATCTGGTTCAGTGCACACGGCAGTGCACGTTCCAGTGCACACGGCAGTGCACTCCGATTTGCCAAACAGTGCACACGGCAGTGCACGCCAAAACCAAAAACAGTGCACAGAACAGTGCATAGAACAGTGCACACCAAAACCGGACCAAATTTCTGAAAACAAGCCAGTTGTGGCAATTATGGCTGAAAAGTCCGCTGGACAGCCGCAGCAGATTTCTGCGCCTATCCGTGTTAGTCAGGTAAAAGCAACCGAGAGAACCAAAAGAACCGGGATAACCAGCCCTGCGCCCACCAGCCAAGGGGCTAAGGTTGAAATGCAAATGCAAGACGGGGCTGCCGCCCCGGACCCCGCTATTCCTTTTTCCCCTCTTGGGGCTTCGCCCCAAACCCCGCTGACTGACCTAACGGTGGGAAAATACTTTGCGAACATGGGCAATGATGAGCAACTGCTGGGCTGCGCCACAGATGGGGAACTGGACACAGGCAAAATTGACAGCACGGAAGTAACGCTGTTGGCCGAAGCTGTACGCCACGTGGCTGCAAATGAAATGAGCGCCATGCCGTGGGACGGCCAGCGCGCCACACTGGTACGAGTGATGGAGCATGTCATAACTTTGTGCGGCAAGTGGGAGCGCAGGTACCCGCCCGCTTGGTTAAAAGTAAAACATGAGATTGCGCAAAGCCCCGGCAAGGTAGGACAGCCAGTTCCGCCAGCGCCCAAAAAATGGATTGGCTTTCAAACCCACGATGGACTGCCCACGGCACGGGATGCGAAGACACACAACGGCGCGGGCTGGGAGTTGTGCATTGACTGGATACGGCGTGATGACACTGGCCGTCTGTCATCGGGTTACACAATAAAAAACGGCGACGGTATTTGGTGTAAAGCAGAGAAATGAGCCAACACAGCCCACGGGATCAGGGTATGGCCGTAAAAGCAAAAGTGAGCATGTGGCAAGCATTGGCCGCGAAACGTTGGCCCGGCTACAAGTGTTCCGGCGATGGCAATTGGGCTTGCGTTGATGCGAGTATCCACGAAGTTTTTCTTTTGACACATCGTCAAAATGCCCACGGGCTTTACCGAGCCGCCCCGCACTGCCGCGCCGTGTTCGAATTGCAAGTAGAGCAAAGGCCAACAGTTTGGGAGCGAGATGATTATCAAGGGCCAAGCTAGGCCATTTTTTCCGCCCTGCGTGGGTGATGAAGATAGAGACGTGGAGTGGGAGCCAAATGCGCGAACAGGGACCAGCACCGAAAAGTCTACTTCAACGTTGCCCGGTACACGGAAGCGTTTGCCACAAGACCAAGCAGGCCGCCGAAGTCGCTCTCGCAGGGCACGTGGGCGCGGCCAAAGACAGCGGCGTAGAAGGTAAAGCGTGGAAACGGCTCAACGTTTACCGTTGCCGCGAAACTGAAACTTGGCACGTGGGCCACGCAAAAGAAAAACTTCCCGATTGGCGTAAGGCACGACAGGAACGGCGGGCAGCGCAGCAGCCCAAACCGCTAACGCCCGGCCAGCTACGCCGAAAAATTGAACACGCCGAAAAAGAACGCGCCCGACACACTGAGCGCGCAGCTTACTTTGCCGAGCAGATCGAAAATCTAAAGTACGCGGATTACTTGTGGGCGCGCGAAGTGGCAGCCACGGCAAAGGCAAGCAAACCCGGCCCCCGGTAAACGGTAGGGCAGGCAGGGCAACCCCATCAAGGTAGGGAACACAGGGACAACGCAGCAGTAAGCAATACAGGTAACAGAACCAAAGGGTATACCCGCCAGCCTACCTACACCCCAAAGAACGCGTGACGCCCGGCCTGTGCACCGGCGCGCATAGCTGTAGCAGCCCCTTGGCAGTGCCCCAAAGACCCCCACAAACAGCCCCGTTTTGCCCTGTTTCCTGTGTGCTCGTGCGCCAGCGTTTAAGCTAAGTGCTTTGCTGTCAGTGCGCCTGTTACCTTTGTTGCTACCCCTTGCCTCAAGTGTAATGCACGGTATGTCTTAAGGCGTTTTGGGGCATGGCTGCAAGTGACACATAACAAAGGGGATGGCCGGCTCGATTCTGTTTTAGCAAGCCGCCGCCAACCGTGCGCCAGCAAAGACACACACACACGCGAAATAGAATCAAAAAGTGCAACCGAATCAGAGGGATACAAAGGCTTAAAAACACTAAAGCACGATAGAACAAAAGCGGAAAAGCACTAAAGAGAGCCGAAATGCTGCCCGGCGCGGACCCGTAACACCACGCGGCCACTGCGAAGGCACTAAAGCACTAAGCCACAAAAAGGGAGGGAACAATGCCACGCATGACGGCAGCAGAAGCAGGATCAAAAGGCGGGCGCATTGGCGGCAAGAGCCGCAGTGAAAAGAAGCTGGCCGCGTGCCGCAAGAATGGTTTCCAGAAAACGGCGGCCACGGCAGCGCCCGCACCGGCAGAAGTGCCGTGCACCCGGCCAACGCTTTTGCTTACGCAGCCCAAGGAGGGCGGAAATGTCTAAAGTACCGACCACAGTTGATGTCGCGCAGGCCCCGGCCCCACGGCGCACGTTCAATCATGCGTACTTGCGCGCACTGGCCGCTAAGGAAAAACCACGGCGCAAAAGGAAGTTTATCGTTGTCCGATGCAAGACCTTTGCGGGTGGACTTAAGGCATTGCTTCGTGCCTTCGGTGAACGCGTATGAGCGAACTCCAACTCCAAGCGCGCTATTTTTACAAGGGATACAAACTCCAATTCACCACTGGCCGATTTTTTAACTGCGATATTTTTGACAAAACAGGCACGGAAGTCGGCGGGCTTTTGGCTGCAGCCACGACCACAATGCCGGGAGTTTTCTTGGAGCAGTGCAAGCGCGCAGTAGACAAATTGCTAGAACCACCCGCCCGCTATGTGGACGGCACAAAAGAAAAAGCACGGATTGATGGAGGAAGATGATGCGAGAACCAATGCTTGAAAGTATGAACGCAAGAGTAGCAGAAGCAAAAGCGGAGGCGGATGCGAGGCTTGTGGTGACTTTTGCCGCGTACGGCATTCCCTTCGGGAAGGAACTGGACGATAACCGGCAACTTGCTCATGCGCAGATTACGCGGCGGCCAATGCCGGTGCCCGTGCGTATGCGAAGCGGAGAGCTAGTGAATTTTTCTATCGAACAAGCAATCAATGCCCTGCTTCATGGCGGCACATTGGAGATCGCAAATGAACCTGTTTCGCAGAATGTTGTTAGCAGCAATCGACCCGTCGTACAGCGCAAACCAAGCCGAGCTTAAGAGACTTCGCGGCAGTGCCGCGCCCATTGCTCGCAACCAGTGGTTTCGTCTTGTGCAGGGCGGCGTTACCACATCGTTTGAACATGTGTGTAAGTGCGCGCACTCAGTGAAAATCGTATCCCCGATGGATATGTTCAAAACCTATCGCTGCAACTGCGGCGAAAGTTTTTCCCTTTTTAAAGACGCAGGCATACCACGCGGCGCTGCCCCGGAACAGTTTGGCGAATATTTCATGAAGCTACCGGCTCGCGTGGGTGCAGGAACGCAGCAGCGAAACCAAACGCCACAGATCGGCACTTGGAATGCTGATGGGGAAACCGTCGAGTGGTGCGGCGCACCGCAATAAAAACGAACTCGCAACACGCGCCGGATTTTAAAGAAGGATGCAGGTAAGTTTTTACAGGAGGAAATATGAAAGTACGCGTCATGTATGGCCCCAAAGAAGGCCTCATTCTGCACGTGCCTTACAACGAGCACTCGCAAGGAATGATAAACAGCGGGCTATGGGAAGTGGCCCCTGAGCCGACCAAGCCCGTGGAAGTGAAATGGTTTTTGTTTAAGGAAGTAGAAAACGGCCTCCACAGTTTGGGCTTTGCTTGCGGCTGGTGTAAGAGCACTTCATTTTTCGCGCCAGATGTGAATTTGAGCGTGGAAAAACTTCTGGGGTTGCTGCGCCCACATTGCTCACACAGAACCATGTGCCCGGAAGATCTGATTAACAGCTACCTTGCGGCAGGCGGTGGTAAGCCAATACCGAAGTACGAGCTGAACGGCGCTGCGGAAAACAAAGAGCAGGCCGAAGCACTAAGTAGGCCAAGGTCATTATGAAAAACATTCTCGAAAGATTTGAAAAGCTAGCGGCAGCGCACGGGCTTAACGCGGATACGGCGGCGGCCATGCGTGGTTTGCTGGGCGATGCGCATACGGCGGGTTACTTACAGCATCAACGAGTGATGGACGAAATTTCCGCCGATGAACAAGATTCGTTGCCTGCAACTGGCCGCGATGAAGAACCGGATGATGAGGATGAGAAAGAAGAAGCAAAACTGCGCACGCTTACTACGGCGCTGCGAAAAGAGCTTCGAAAGACTTTGAAAAAAGAAGTGCGCAAGGCAGTGCACAAGCAATTGCAGCGCGTCGCGCCACAGGCGCAATAAGGAGAAGGAAATGATTATCGAATTTCGAAACAGCGACGGAAGTGCTTACGAACGCACCACGTTGGGCGGCCCCAAAATGGAATTTGCAGCCACTCAAGAAGGTATGGAACAAAGAATGGTTGCTCTCGGCGCGCCCGTTGATTTTGCAAAGCGTGCTGCGGCCCGGCACGTGCGTGCGATGGCCTCACTAAAC
>Ga0247682_1000033_pt1 | contig 63198 bp, 93 predicted proteins | sample CNK23_metaG_FD_190130 | JGI IMG/M metagenome (GOLD analysis project Ga0247682, IMG submission 190130) | Soil microbial communities from Purdue University Martell Research Forest, Indiana, United States - CNK23 | ecosystem: Environmental > Terrestrial > Soil > Temperate forest > Bulk soil...
TGCGCGGTGATGTAGAAGTGTTCATATAGCTACAACTATCTTAAGCTACATGTGCCTATTTGTCAACATGTAATTATTACGTTTTTCGCCTGAGTGCCTTACGTGCTCTTTCGATCATGGTCTTAGGTGCTGGCCTATGCGCGTCTATAAAGGTACACGCTATATTCCACCCGCTGAGCACGGCTGTGTCAAAGTCTGCCACGATCTTAGATGCGCGTGTACCGTCCGCGTCTATTACCTCCACGTGGTATTTATTGTCGTAGCCGAGAATGATTTGCATAGATTTGATGTGCTGTTTCATAAAGTCTCCAATTAGGCTACTTTGGCAATAGGCCCCATGAGGTGGCCTTTGCTACACTTGCTTTGATTTCTACCGCGAAGCAGGGGAAGAGTGTTTCAAACCGATACTTGACCATGCTCCCCAACTCATCGGCCATGTCGTCTCTCACCTCAAATAGTAGCTCATCGTGTACTTGCAGCAGGGGGTGTACCACCTCGTATATGCTCTCTCCGCAAGCGTCCAGGTCGTCGTCTACTGCTGCCATTGTTATCTTAATGGTGCCCTGTGCTCCACTCTGCATTGGGTGGTTACTGCCTTCACGCAAGGTATTAGCGACTACCCAATCGTGAACGCTCCTCACTCCCTGTGTGTGCAGGATGCGGCCCCACATATCCACCATGTAGGCATTGCGCCGCATATAGGCGTGGTCGGCACGCCGCATTGGTATTAGGTAAGAGTACCGTTGGTAGAACTGATTGATTTGATTCTGGCAGGCTGTCTCAATCCAGAGTGGCACAAACCGATGACATGCTTGTGACTCACCATTTTCTGCGGCCTTAGCTCGGGCCTTCTCTGTGTGTACCTTGCCATCGTGGAAGCAGTTAGCACAGACTACCGGCATCTGATCCTGTAGTCCCATCGCGGTCACGTCATAGATGCAGGCGAGTACAGAGATTTTAGCCGGTCGCCTGTGCTTCATTTTGTCAACAGTTGGATAGTGCCAGCCCTCCGCATCCTTATATCTCTGATCTGGCAGCTTGTTGGCGAATGTGGCGAAGTCGCTATAGATGTCCTCTTGATTCTGGTACACACGGATGAGGTTAGGGTCCTTGCTTCTGTGTGCAGCTATGCGGACTTCGATTTGTGACTCGTCAATGCTGACGATTGACCACCCACTCTTAGTTATGAATCCTTTGCGTATCTCTCTGCCTCTGTCTGTGCGAGTGGGCATAGCTAAGAGGTTAGGGTCTTTGCAGGATAGTCTGCCAGAAGTGACGCGGGTGTGATTCAGGTTGGGGAACATCCGCCACTCATCATGAGCAACGTGTACAGCAAGTGAGAACATAGGGTCAACGTACGTACCCTTCAGCTTCTCAAACTCTTTGTAGTCCTGTAGATGGGGTACTACTGGGTGCTCATGCTGTATAGCTGTGAGCACTTCATCAGCCACGCTCTCACGGTCACCGCTGGGAGTCATCTTGCGGCGGGCTTGCTTGAGTCCCAGCTTCTTAAAGAGAAGGTCTGCTACTTGGTCACCAGATCCAGGGTTGACATAGTAGCCAGTGATAGACCGGATGTCTTCGACGCAGCGCTCCATGTCGTCAGAGAGCGACTTTTGCATCTTGGCGAAGTGGTCAAGGTCCACTTGCAGCCCAGTGGCCGCCATCCTATTTATCATGGGCAAAGCGCCCATGTCGATAAGCTCTACGTTACGTCTGCACGGTCCTAAGCCGTCGATAAGTCTGATGTTGTTGTAGAGCTTCCAGAGGCGTGGATAGACTACTGGCAGGCGAGTCTGGAGCATGTGTAATGATTACAGTCCTGTGGCCCAGCCCCAGAAGGTTTCCACCACTAGAGTCAGGCCGTAGAGTAAGCAGGCGATACCGAGGACGCAGAGGATGCCAACTATCCACACGATAGCTTTGCTGGACCACAGCCAAATGATACGATCAGCCCATTTCATGTTTCATACCCGTCCCAAGGTTCCTGCTTGCCGTAAATTAGGTTCTCTTGTATGTGCGTCCCACCTGAGAACTCTTCCCTCTCCATCAGTTTTTCAAACAGTGGGTTAGGGCGAACTAGCCACTTGCCAAAGTCTCTAGCAAATCTTGGTAGTGGTCGCATCTTCTTGCGCTTGTGGTAGAGATTCTTGCGCATTATGGTGTCACCTTGTATGATCCTCTGGTTTGTGCTCTGAACCAGTGAGCAAAAGTAGAGCGCTCCTCGTCGGTGAGATCCTTCTGGTTCATGACCATCACGCGGCTGGGTGCCAGTAGTCCACCAAAGTGTAGGATCTCTACCAGGACATCGCCGCCCTCTGCTATGATGCGCCGCTGACTCTCCGTCAATTCCAGACGGTAGATTGCGCTTGCTCCATTCTCCCCTGGCAGCGTGCGGAGTGGATTGTACTTATCCATCTGCTCCAGAGCGTAGATTTTCTCATGATCCTCTAGGCCATCCACAACAGGGCCAATCGAGGGTGATAGATAGTCGAATCGGCTCATTTTCTACCTCTCTTAATTATCCGTACTGCATCCCAGTAGCAGATTGGGCAGTCTTGTCCTGCTACGGTCCCATAACCAGGACACTGGCCAAGCATATGCGGCACGAACCACTTAAGCCAGACAAGAATCATCCGAGTAGTGACCTACCCAATCCAGTGCTCTGCTCTCTCTTATGCCAAGCAGCGGCCTCTTTCTTAGCCTCTGCTATCTGCTCTAGAGTGAGTCTGCGCAACGGTCCTGTTGTCTCTCGTTCTGGAGGCTTACGCATAGCTCGTAGCTGTCTGTTGCGCACCTCCTGTAGCTTCTTTCGTACTGCTGCCTTCATGCTGGGTACCTCAATTCCTGTTAGTGCTGCTGCCTCACACCACCTTACATAGATGCGGTTGCCATACGGCGTGTACCTCACACTCAGCCTGTCGTCATCACACCAGATGACGCCGTAAGGCTTCACCTCTAGTATGAGAGCGTCCAGTATTCGCTGCCTATATGGTTCTTCTGGCACTGTCATGACTGTAATGATTACACCTACGGAGTCTTCTCCGCATAGATCCTTTCAAGGATCTCTTCTTGCTTAGGTGAGAGACGGCCATTAGCGTCGAGAGACTCAGTTACACTCTCAACAAATTCGTCTTCCCACGATGTTAGATCTTTTCCGTATCTTTCGATTTGGTTGATCCAGCCTCTAAGGGTTGCTTCGTCGTATCTTGCAGCCATTTCTCTCTCCACTCCTTCATTGCCGTAGCGCAGTCCCAAGCCTCTGACTGCTTGGCGTCACACTTCTCGTCTATCTTTAAGAAAGTGCGTACCATCATCCAATACCGCACTGTCATTTCAGCCGCTTTATCTCTGGCTAGTAGGACGAATACAGGCTCGTCGTCTTTAGCTTTATTGAGACAGCTATTAGGGTCGCGTATTTCGTCTATTTTCTTCATGCTGCTACCTCTCTCCAAGTCTCTTGTAGACCTTTCCTGATCCTGCTCTCCATATGCATAAGCACGTCACGTAGTCTGCGCAATGCGTCAGCGTCACGACAGGCGTAATGTTTCACCTTCTCCCAGTCGTCCTCTGCTGCGTGCGTGATGCACTTCCCCGGCCACTCACCCATTCTCTTCTCAATCATCTGGTGGGAGTCCACCCAGTTCTTAGTCCACTGCTCAAAGATGTTGATAGACGGGTCCTTTTCGTACTTAGTAAAGAACGTTTTGAGCTTGGTCTTCATGCTGTGTGGCTGCTTGTCCTTCCACGAGCCGTCCTTCTGCCGTTCACGTACTGGCTCTGGCTTAGGCCAGTCCTCTCTTGCTGCATCCCCATAGTAGGCCAGCACACGACGAGTGCTGTGCGGTGCGACGACATCATCAAAGTCCATCATCTCCATGCCTAACTCGCGGAAGGCTAACGCTTTAAGGCCCTGTGGTATATTGCCCAAGTTGAAGGCCCTCACCATTGTGTCGATGATCTTATGCTTGGGGAATCGTAGGCCCATCTGCTTGGTGATCGGGTAGTCTGCCATCCAGTTGTGCCATAGGATGTCGCCCTCCCATATGTCTAAGTGCTCTTGAAACGCGGCTAGAGCTAACTTGTTCTCTGCTCTGATGAGCCGTCCACGTCCAGCCCTTGTTGTGTAACTGAGACAGAATGCGAGTCTTTTGCGTGTGAACTCTGTATCACAGGCAAGCGGTTGGTCAGCCTCTCCGTCGAGATCACGGTGTACGTCTGATGAGGTAATAGACTCTGCGTAGTCTTCCAGACCGGCGTACTCATCAAACCCAAGCTGAAGCCGCCCGTTGATGTACTGTCGCAGTCGATACCAGTCTGTCCTGATCTGGAGCATCTTCTTCGGCTCATGAATCCCTCCTGCTGGGTGGTACATCGGGAATGTCCAGCCCCATTTAGTCTGTAGTGGCATCCCGTGGTGTAGTTCAAGGTTGATGTCTGGGTCAATCGCATGGCAGGCGAAGGCTCCCATTGGGATGATTAGAGATGCCGGGTATTGTTGAAGCTCTGGGTACAGCCGGTGACCGGCACACGTGTACAGCAACTCGCGGTGCGCTGGTTTCTTAAGGTCCAGCTTGTGCTCCGACGTGTCCGGTAGACAGCCAATAGCATTACCGATTCTAATGTTTCCTCTACGTAGTCCAGCCAAAGGCAGGTATCCATTGTCCACTTCCTTTCCTGTCTTGCCTACGAAACACTCACCCTTGCGCTCCTCTTCCCAGCCGGGTGCCTCACCTATGAACTTGTAGGAGCTAGTGCAAGGCCCCATGAATGGGACACATTTATACTTGCCTGGGCAGGCTGGGCAGCGGTCGCTCATAATCTCTTAAGTATCTCGTTTGCAAGAGACTTAGCCTGTTCTACAGTCAGACCAATAGTTCTCTCCCCCTTCCATATGTGAACCATTTGGATTTCACCGTTAGGGGCTAAGTCAGTTTTGAATACTACTGTTATTGGACTCTGCTCTGTGTCCTTATTATTGGTTACTTCCCTGTCCATATCTCCCTCGCAATTCTCTTAGCCGTACGTGGGCTGATCCCGTGTATCTTCACCCAATCAGTCTCATCTGAGTTGCCCATCTCATGCAGACTGCTGAATATGTCATCCGCTCTACTACTGAGCTTCACACCTAGCCCGTCAATCTGCGCCGCACATCGTCTCACAAGTGTCGGCCTGCCGCCTATCTCAGCAAGTGGGAGTAGCTGTATCTCAAGCAGGCTCGTGTGGTCATCCCATGCCTTACGGAAGTATTCGTACAACATGCAGACGTTGTAGGCTGTGCCGTACTGATCTCTGCTGGGTGTAATGATTACACCTGAGAGTGCAACTGAGACTAAATAGTTGAATAGTTTAGAGTAGAGTGGCGGCCTTTGCCTGTAGCGGCACACTCCCCATGATGCTCCACCCTTGAAGCCCTCCATCAGCGTGCCCTCGTTATCGTGTGGCTTGTACAGCCCTTCGATTGCGAGGAAGCTCAACTGATAGAGGGTACGCATTCCACCCCTCTGCACACCGGCATACCGCGCGTCATCTATACAGTGGAGCATGTCATGCAGTGACTTGCGCTCTACACCTATATTGATGACACCCTCTGGACCATTGCCCTCAAAGGCAAAGTCAGCGTACTTGAGGTTAGCTAACACAGCTTGGTAGCCTATGCGTTGTATGGTGGGCAGCAGTTCCCTACTGCCTGTTTCGTGGGCGACTAGGATCATACTTGTATACAGACTCTTGGCTCGTCCTCTGTACCGCCTACTTCAAGAAACAGGCAAGATTCTCTACCGCGCAATCGTGCGGGCCGTCCAGCAGTTTTCTCTGCCTCTACTACATCTTTCACCTTCTCTAGCTGCTCGGATGATCGCCACTGCAATGCGCGGACCATAGCCGCCGGTAGGTCGCGTTTGGCGTCATCCTCCACCATGTCTACGATCTCTTTTGCGAGTGCAGTCTTCAACTCCTTAACTTCTTCATCGGGGGCTAGTAGCACTATCTTGTCAATCCAAATCTCTAGCGCGTGCCACACCAGATATGGGACGGCGGGATCTGACTTCAAAGAATCCCGTATCTTTCCAGCCATCTCTCTCAGTTGCTTGACAGGGGCTTTGAGCACAGGCTCCAAACACTCATTGACTGCCGCTTCATATCGGTCGGCCTCATCCTTATCATGTGCAGTAGCCAGCCCAACTAGTAGCCCATGCCACCTTTTAACCATTGCGTCCACGTCGATTGGCATCTTTTTCTTCCTTCCCGTATGAGTCTCAGTACATCCTAGCCATAGATAACAACCAAGTTCTCTCGCCCACCGCACTGCCGATAGGGACATACGCTGGTGGGGTTGTGTGACGCCCTCACTATAGTGATGTGCTCCTATTGGGTAGGTACTCAATAGCCATGTTCGTATGCCTGTGGAAGTGAATACCGCCAGAGCTTTTTCTTCAGCGGCTTGGGCTGCTTCTTCCGTAAGTGGAGTATGCTCCAAGGTATAGTCGATCATAGCTCCCACACGTCTATGTTATCCGGCAGTGTCTTAACGAACGGCCATACTAACTCACGGCTCAGCCCGCCATTGCCGATGCCGGGGAAGTTGAGTGCAATGCGGTACTTCTGCCAGTCGGCATTAGCTAGGATCTCCAGCTTACGTGTGGAGAACTCAATGAGGCTAAGCTCTGCCTGATTCATATAGTGCCACTTGACTTGGAATAGTCCAAGGATAGGCTTGCGGCTTGGCAGATACAGCAGACCATACGGCTCGTCAATCATACAGGTGTCGCGGTGGTGCTTGATGAGTCGGCCAAAGTCCAGGTCGCATCCAGAGAAGATGTCACGGGCACTCTTGGCGGCTCCCCTGCCCATCACGAGAGCACCGTTTTGTTTGAGTGTCGCGTTGCCCGTCACGACTATCACGTCGTAGGCGGGAGCGTGCAGTGAGATCATGTTGCCGCGTTTGAGATTCATTAGTACCCCCAATCGGACAGCGGTATGTGCGGATAGACGTGCCTAAGTATGGACGGCAGATTGCAGTCCTCTCCAGCAAACTCTGTACCGTCTAGGTTGCGATTAGGCTTGCACAGTTCAAGCCGTGCGGCGAACTCACCAGCCTCCACTAAGTTCCCGTCCTTGTCATACTTGGCATCCATCCTGTAGCAGTTGATCGACAGTTGTAGGCTGTAGTCAATACCATCAAATCCTGCCCGCTCCCAGTTACCGGACCACGCTCTCTTAGGCTTGCCCTTGTCGTCCATCTCTGGCTCACCATTGGGCTTGTACACCTGCACATACTCCTTGGTCATCTTACTGGTGAATATAAGGAACTTGCGGAAGTCGGTTAGTTTGCTGTAGTAGACGCGACGGGCAGCGTTGACACCTACATATAGGTGCGACGGCACTTGGCTGAGCCGCCCAAACTCAGCCATCCTCTGTATCTCCCAGGTGTCAGAGTCACCGTCTAGGATGACGCTGCGTACCTCTGGCAGTTTGCACACGTCGTAGCTTGTGTCTCTGATGAGTGCCCAGTACTGGCCGAACTCAGACTGTTGCTGTCCGTGTACTTGAGCACCAGGGAATAGAGGAGGGTCAATTACTTTCCAGAAGGCGTTAGGGTTGCGCGTCTTAGGTGGGCTAGGGTTGAGCAGCACGTTGAGGTAGCCGCGATCTACGGTGACTCCGGCAATGAGTCCAGGCGCAGACAGGGCAAGCTCAGTCTTACCCTCTCCAGGCTTACCGCTGAGATTGATAGCGTGAGGTAGTCCTTTGCTGCCGGTGGGACGCAGCATAGTGCCGCTTGAGGCAAAGCCCAGGCGTTGTAGTGAGGGGGACATTAGTTATTCTTACCTTCCTTCCAGCAGAACCATACTATTATGAGCATCAGCGGGCCTATAACGCAGGCTCCAGCCACCGCTAACGGGGATGTCTTTTTATCATTGGCTCGGATGGTCAATATCTCGTAACAGACAAAGCCAATGAATATCCAGAACATCCAGCCCCACTCTTCAAACCAGCCGTCCATTTCACTCTCCTATCGCGTAGATTCCGTCGTTGTCTTGTGATGCAAGCCAGTGATCCCTATAGTCGCGTAGAGTTGCCCAGTTGTTCTCAAGCTCAATGTCCTCAAACTCTAGCTGCCACGCCATGTTTTTGGGCCTGATTGGATACGTGTAGTCTCCGCACACAAACAGCACGTGCAGCACAGCGAACCGTGTCTTACGCGCCAGACAGTATCCCTTGATCTGAGCCATCCACATCCACTGGCGTTGAATAGCTTGGGCTAACTCCTCCGCTGTGGCGATTACGTAGTCTCTGCCTGCCACAGTGCGGACACTCTTATATGTGCATTTGACTTCGTGGACTACACACGCCATCCGTGGGCCGGTAGATGTAATGATTACACTCACCGACTCACCATCACGGCTCATGTAGACGCCTTCGTGACATATCTCTGGTGGGTGGTCCAGTACGTTGTGGTGACGTGTGAGCACTTCTGGGATATAGTAGCGCTCCCACCCGATGCCTAAGCCTATGCGGCCTAGAGCTACTGGGTCTGTGATATCCCGTGAGTCAACTAGTGACAACTCCTCCACGGCATCAGGCGTCAGTATGCCGTGCTCAATAGCTATGTTGCGTATGATGGAGGACTGATGAATACCGGGTGACCGCCCATCAGGTGGTGGGAGTTGCAGGTCAAAAGTAACGGGCGTAACGATCACACTGCAAGCTCCACACCGGACAGCGAATCTAGCCACCGAGAGCACTTCTTACGCCACTCTCGTACGAGCTTGGCTGATTCCTTTGTCTCAAACATAGCAACGGCTGCCGAATCATCTGCGCCTAACATGATGCGGCGCACCGATAAAGCCTCTTTAACCGGATCGCTGCCCAGGCACGCTTGTAGAGCAATACGGGTTAGTGGCAGTAGAGGCATGTCTACACACACATAAACATGGTAGTTGTTGCCGCCACTCTTACTAGGTACAGTTAGTATTTCCTCAAAATGTCGTAAAGAGTTGGTAGACAAGACGTTGAGTACGGGGTTGCTTAGATGCTTTGCCACCTGTATTTCATACTCTTCATCGTAGTCCAGTACAAGCTCGTTGGGCAGGGGGAAGAAACACTCAAGACCAAGGTCAATGGCAGTTAGTTCTGCGTCAGACTGCGTACGTTGGATAACTTCACTCATAAATGTTTGTGGGGCTAGCCGTAGCCAGCCCCTCCCTATTTGTTGTTGGTTAGCTCGGCATCACGAATGCACCGGCAACCTTGTAACCCAGGTCACCAAGTACAGTTTCGAGAACACCCGGAGCGTCGAAGATTTGAGCGATGACAGCCGATGCCACTGCTTCACCCGACTTGGAGGTGAGGTGGTTGAAGGTGTCATTGCGGAGTTGCAAGCGGGCGAGAGTGTTGACACCCTTCGCCGCTGAGATACCGAGTATGTCAGCGATGCCGTTAGAGGCGGCTGCACGGATGTCTGCACCGTCCAGTCCGACAGGGGCCGCTGGAGGTGCAGGAGCGCCATTCACTCTTGGAGCGGGAGCGGCCACGTGGTGAACTGGAGGAGCCGGAGGTGCGCCGTCGATGATGACGGGCTGTGCAGGCCAGCCCCCACCACCTTCCCACGGTTTGCCGCCATCTAGGATCTGTCCGACGACAGCAATCTTCCGGTCCACTCGTGCAGCGCCGCCCTGGACTTCGGCGGTCTTGGACTGGAAGCCCTTGCGCTCCTCTGGTTCGTCAATGTGCTGGATGTAGACCCAGGTGCCCTCGATGGGGTCCACGCGGTTGGTGACGTACCCAATGGGTAAGCCACACTCATACAGCGACTTGAGGAAGATGTTCCAGTTCGTCAAGCCTGCAAGAGTAGCCGCTGGTGCGCCAGGGATGGGGACGATACCCTTGCCGTGTGCCGGATTGGGCATGAAACTCTTGTGAGCGTCTGTGCCCATAGCGTAGAACTGCTGTTTCGCATTTTCCTGTCGCGGATCGTTGAGCGGTACGAGAGTTACGACGACGCCCAGCTTGCGCTCGTCTTCTCGCTGCTTCTCGCCCTTGAACATCTGCACAGTTGCGTCTGTGATGACGTAGTTACCCTGCGGCGTGATGAAGCCTGAGCTATAGAAGCTCAACTCCATGAAGTTGGGGCCTTCAAGCCCTGGTGCTCCCCCCATCGGAGCCGGTGCTGCTGCGGCAGCCGCGTACTGTTGAACTGGCGGTGGAGGTGGAGGTGCCATAGGGGTTGGTGCTGAAGCCGTCTTTCTAGTGATTGCCATCTTGTGTCTTTCTCCAAAGTGTAATGATTACATTTCCTGTTTTGTCCTAGCGACACTCGCTAGTCCGTTTCGTATCCAAGCTCTCGCGGCTTGGGTCGCTTCAAATCCTGTATCCTCCTCTCCACCATTGCCAAGCGCCCACCAGTAATAGACATCACGTCGAGTCTCACCTCTGCCTACTGACCCCTTCCACATATAATACTCACCCTTCTTACCGTTGTCTGCTGTGTATGCTACACAGACTGCTTCAATTGGCACTCCCTGTGGTCTGGGCTTGTGTGGGATTTCATCCTGGCTCATGGTAGCCTCGGTGGTGGCGGCGGTACTACTAGCGCCGGTGTTACCTTGAAGTGTTTGGGTACTAGATGACCTACTCTGTTGAGGAACCAATCTCCATGTCCATCGGCTAGTACCGTCTCGCATTGGTCCTTCTCATCTCGCATTGGCCTGCCCACCATCTGTACGAGTCGTCGGGCAGCATTGTACACACGGTACTCTCTGTCCTCCGCTTCTCTCGCCTTGAGGATCTTTGATGGCGGCTCGAATGGAATCTTACAGATGTACTGCCACTCACAGCGCTTGAAGCGGAAGTCATAGCCTGACTCAACGCTTGGGCTAACGAGTATCGCACCAGGATAGGTACCGTAGAAGCGCTCTAGTGTCTCCGCAACCGGCTCACCCTTATCGTTATAGATCATGTTGTTACCAAAGCGGCTGGCGTTCACGATCTCCTTGCGCCGCTCATAGCTGACCGTATGCACGACACAGTTGCGGTCTGTGCGTCTAGCGTGGATCTGATCGAACTTGAGCCAAAGGGGAGCTAAGCTATCTGCTCTGCTATCCACCCGCATTGCAGGTGAGTAGTAGACTGGGCAGCGCTCTGGAGGGAAGGTGGACGGGAACTCTCTAAACTCTGAATCCGCTCTGCCGATACCCATCATATATAAGGTCTTGGGGCGAATCGTGGCAGACACAAATATGATATGAGGTACGTGCAGTAGTAGCGTGCTCTCCGCATACCGGCCAATGCGTATCGGGTCGAACTGATACCCAACGTTATTGATCTGTTCGACTATCCAGTCCTCTGGCCGTGCTGACTTGACTACTGCGAGACGACGCCAGAGATTCCGCATATGTGTGTAGTGTCTGACGTGAGATGGACGCGGTGAGGAGACGCCAGTTATCCGCGCCCGTGCGATGTTCATCTCGTTCTCTGCAACAGAGGCAGCATGTCTGGCCCATGTGCGCCATATCTCAATCTCTTCTGCCTCATGTGCTGCTGGGAAGCTAAGCTGTAGGTCCTTCTCTACCTCCTTGAAGTTGAGGACAACTCGCATCGCTTCTGCGATAGCATCAGGCCCTTCGTCACCTTCGTCGAATACCACCTGCTGAAAGTGGGCCATGCCGGTACCGTACTTGCGGCTGGCCGTCCACTTAGCATAGTTCGTTACCACTAAAGAGGATGCAGCGGCGGCCATCTCAGCTTGGCTGGAGGCGCACATGACAGTCCCGCGATGTGGGCAGTTAGCTGCGGTGCCTTCCTCACAGCTATAGTCTTCTCTCAGAGTGCATGGGTAGTTCTGCTTCCCCATGAGAGACACCATTCCACAGTCGCTAAAGTCCTCCATGTACTGTTTTTGCAAGGCCCTGCTATAAGTAACGATGCAGGTGGGACGGGCACTATACAGAGCACCGCCCACTACGGCGAGAGACTTGCCGAATCCTGTTGGCGCACAAGCCGCCTTGACTCTTTTGTTGGATGTAATGATTACATCAAGGAACTCTTCTTGGGCAGGACGCCAGCGGTCGAACTTAGCAGGAAGACCTAGCTCTTGGGGGGTTGGTATGCGGCGAGGTGGCCGGGTGAGTGCCATGTAGTTGAATACACATGGTATTACCACTATGCCTATTTGTCAAAGAATTTGTATGCCGGTTGACTAACCTGTGGAAAACTAGTTGCAGACTGTGGAAAAAGTAATGCCCCACGTGGCCGGTGTTGCGCGCCGTGGGGCTGTTGGAAGTCTCTTCGGGATAGATAAACAAGGGAAGGTCGTGATGTTAGCAACGGCCTTCAATTAAGAGTAGTATAACTGGCCGCTGCCTATTTGTCAATAGTTATGCAGCACGTTTGCGGGCGGCGATGTCTCTCAGCAATTCGTACACATCCACGCCAATTGACTCCGCGATGTGTATGAACACGTCCACGCTGGGCCGTCTCTTCCCGGCCAGAATACGCGATAGGTACGTGTTGTCGATGCCGATCGAACGCGCCATAGCTGTCATGTTGACAGCTTTGCCGCACACCACAACTGAGTGCTTGTGAGGTTTCTCATGCACAAAGGTCGGTGTCATACCTCTATTGTATAAGGTGCCGTCAGCCTGTCAAACAAAATGTAATCATTACAGACTCTTTAGTTGTAATTCAGACCAATTACAACTAAACTATATGTATGGGTAGTCGTAGGCAGAGAGCGTTGTCTACCGATGAAATCGTCATCAAGGACTGGATTAAGGCCAACCGTGGTGTGTTGACACTGATCGCTCTACAGCATGGAGTATCCCCCCAGTTTGTGCAGTCATACGCTTACGGCAGAGGCACTACCTGTCAGGGTCATCCTGTGGAGAAGAGTTTACATGAGTTTGGCTGGCCGGGGATAAGGAGACGCAATGTTTGAGATGGCGGTGTGCGCGGTGGCTGTAGGTATGACGTGGGCAATTAAATACCACTCGTACCAGGGTGCCCTCAACGTACTTATCGTGTTCTTGTGGATTTGCTGGTACTGCTGGGCATCTAGTAAAGGAGAAGTAAGATGAGGAGGAAACATGCCGAAGTTCCTGGAAGAGAAGCTGAAGAAGGAATACCCCCGCAACCCCAGAGCGGTGTACGGGACGATGAACAAGATCGGAGCGATGCACGGATCGAAGATCACGGCAAAGGGCCGGGAGATGGAGCGCAACCACGAAATGAAGCTGGGCAAGAGGACCAAGTAGCTTGGCGAGGTGTGGTACACGGCATTGAGTACCGTGTAGTACTGCCTGTCTACCACCCTCTTGGATACGCTCACATCAAACTGGAGCGGCGTATATCGCATCCTCACGAAGAGGAGCAGTGGTCAGTAGAGTGGAGGGGCTGATATGTTTTGTGGGTGTTGTGGCCGTGAGATATCATGCTCTGTCCAGAGTGGTGCCGGTGAGTGGTGCTTTGACTGTTGGACTCACCTTGACCACACTCAGAGTGCGCCGTGGGATCAAACGTGGTTTGCACAGCATGGGACGCCCTGTCCATTTGAGCCTCAACCTGATGGTGGATTGGAAAAGGTGGCATAGTGAAGTCTTTCTCTAACCCCTTGTTAATCGTGTCTGATAACCCGGCCCTACCCGGCGGGCTGTCTCGAATGGGCCGCGACTTGGCCTCACTCTGCTGTACGCTGCCTCAGTTTCGAGTGGGCTACCTTGGCCGGGGTACTGGCAACACCTGCCGTTTCCCCTTTGTTTTGTATCAGTATCCAGAATCAGGGCAGTGGGGCGAAGCATATATAAAGGATGCGTGGGATGACTTAGCAGGCTCAGACGAGGGTGTAATCATTACACTAGACGATCCCTCTCGCCGTCACTGGTTTGTCAATCCTACCGGCCTACCCACTGAGCTTGCCTCATTCTTAGGCTCCGGCCGTAACTTCAAGCGTTGGGCATACTTCCCCATCGACAGCGTAGGCCCCGGTGGTACGACATTATCAATGGCTGGGCGTGACTGTGTAGCCCGCTATGACCGTGTACTTGCAGCGTCAGAGTGGGCCTGCGATGTCCTACGCTGTGGAGGCAGAGCAGACGCAGACTGGCTACCCCACGGCATCATCCCCACCGTCTTCTATCCTTATAAGAATGCCCAGTCGCTACTTGATTGGACCGGCAAGGTAGTAGTTGGTGCTGTGATGGCCAACCAATCGCGTAAGGACTTCCCGGCAGCATTCGAGTGCTTCGCTGTGCTCAAGGCGAAGTACGGTAACCGATTCAAGGCGTGGCTCAACACTGACGTACTAATGAGGTACTGGAATGTCTACGCATTGGCTGCTGACTATGGCGTGGGCGACTGTCTTGAAGTTAGTACAGGACTTAACGACGATCAGCTTGCTCTGCGGTACTCTGCTTGTGCTTGCACTGTACTTCCTACTGCCGGAGAGGGGTTCGGCTTCCCAATTGCTGAGAGTCTGGCTTGTGGCACTAGCTGCGTCACTACTGATTATGCTGCTGGTAAGGACCTTGTACCTGATGACTGCCGTATAAGGCCCATGTGCTTCCGAGTAGACACACAGCATAACGTACTTCGTGCCGTCATCAGTGGCTACGCTTTCGCACAGGCCGCTATTGGGCAGATTGAGGAGAAGTTAGCGGATTGGGACTACAGGTCAGAGCAGACGGCGGCATCAGTTACTCATCTACACTGGCCTAATCTTCGCCACTTGTGGGAACGGTGGCTGTTAGCGGGGTTGAAATGACATACGCGATTGCAACTGTGCTGTGTGGTGGTCCAGGTCTTAAGTTGCCTGAGAGGGACTATCCACCAATCTTCCGAGTGAGCAACACTACCAATGTCATCAGTCCATGTCAGGCTTACTGGCGGATTCACCAGAGAGTACTGGCCGATGTCATTATCTACATCCACGATGATGTCACCATCCATGATGCAGACTGGATCGACAGGATTATGGAAGTGTTCGAGGAGCATCCTCCAGCCGTGGCGGTTGGTCTAGGTGGCGCTACCAAGCTGGGCAGCGATGATTTGCTGCGTAAGCCGTACGACATTCGCAATATGGCACGGTCAGGCTACGCTAGTAACCAGACTGACGCTGAGGTACACGGTGAGCAGTTCACTGGTGTGCGCCGCGTAGCTGTGCTTGACGCCTTCTGTATGGCTGTCAACCGCCGCTGGTTAGAGTGCCGTGGTGGATGGCCCACCAGTAAGCTGACCCACCACTGCCTTGACTTGTGGTTGGCGTGTGAGGCAGCAAGAGATAACAAGGACATTTACATGGTGGGAGCAAGCTGTACTCACCACGGGGGCGGCTCTAGCACTAAAGAAGGGTACGCCAAAGCCAGATGGCTACAGGGCGGCACGCTTGAGTCTGACCACCAGCGCCCACACGAGTGGCTGTACCGCGAGTACAAAGACGTGCTCCCTATCGAGGTGTAATCATTACATGACTAACATAGTGATGGCAGTCAAAGATCGCTACTTGCTCACACGGCAGGCGCTTGAGTCGCTATTCGACAACACGTCAGACTTCACTCTGACTATTGTAGACGATGAGAGCAGAGACTTCCGAGTGCGTAACATGCTCGATAAATATGCACTGTGGCCCCACGTGCTCCGTGTGAGGCTCACTGGCAGTGGTGGTGTGATCGCCCGCGTCAAGAACATTGGGGTGTTCTCCTCCGAGGCTGTATTCGTTCGTGGCGAGTGGCTGTACTTGTCTGACTGCGACGTGTGCTTCACAAAGGGATGGCTGGAGACTCTAACAGAGGTGGCGGCTCTCTCTGAGAAGGATGACTTTGCTCTGTGGGGTGGCCAGTTACACCCTTTCCACCACACTACCTTGATGCCACCGGTGTCAGGGCTGAACGAGTGCAACGTACTTGATGGCCCATCATGGCTGATGCGTCACAAGACTTGGCAAGACATTGGTGGTATGGATTCTGGGTGTGCTCCCGGTCCTTGCATGGGAGAGGATGGCGCATTTTGTGAAGGACTCAAGGCGCAAGGTGGCCACATTGGTGTTGTCGTTCCTCATGTCGTCTACCATACCGGCCTGACACAGACTGATGGCAAGCCCGCACCTGGAGCAGATCAAAGACGACAACTCATCCCACCTGGAGTCTACTGTGAATAGTTTATGCGTGTTCACAACTGGCACTGATCTCACTCTACTGAGACAGTCCTGTGACCTTGTAGGAGTTCCACTCCAAACGTACGATGTGCCTTGGTCTGGCTATGTCTCAGTCAAGATCAAGGCAGCACGAGACTTCCTGTCAACTAGGGATGAGCCATACTCAATGTGGGTAGATGGTAATGACTCACTAATCCTTAAACCCATCACTAGGATACTAGACCAATATACATGGTCAGTTAGCTCCGCTAAGATTCTGATCGCAGCTGAGGCTAACTGCTGGCCTGATTCCAGTCTCATGGATCAATACCCATTCGGAGCAGAGCCGCGTTTTATTAACTCTGGAGGTTGGATAGGGCCAACGTCTTTACTAGTGGCTATTCTATGCAGGCTATCTACTCTGGCAACTACAGAGGACGATCAGTTGGAGTGGACCAAGCTATTCCTGTCCGGCGTAAAAGGTATTGCTATAGATCACGGTAGACGAGTGTTTGCTTCTATTAGTGACGGTCAAGCAGCACTGGACTGCGACTCCTGCGTTAAGCACTGGAATGGCAGAGTCCCTGGTAGAGAGGAGTACTATGAGCGGTTTGCTGCTCAACATCGGTAGCGGTCAGCGGCCATTTCCTAAACCCTGGATCAACGTAGACAAGCAGGCTGTGTGGAATCCAGACGTGATATGGGACGCTGGTAATCCAATGGTGAAGTGCCCCTTTGATGATGGGTCAGCCTCTACTATTGTCCTCCATCATGTACTGGAACACTTCGGCTGTGGCGAAGCATCTAACCTACTGAGGCAGTGTCACTCTCTATTGAAGTCTAGCGGACTACTCTGTGTGTATGTTCCAGACTTGAGGGAGCTTGCTGACATGTGGATAGAGGGTCTACTATCAGATCAAGTGTACCTCACTAATTTATACGGCGCGTATATGGGCGATGAAGCGGATAGACATAAGTGGGGATTCACTAAGTCCTCTCTAGTGGCTACACTTCAGGCTTCTGGATTCAGCAAAGTGCGATTCTTGACTAAGGGGCTAAGGGGGCTAAGGATGTCCTTACATGGAGCGGACATAGCTGAGGATAGGTGGATTCTAGGAGCGGTCGCATGTCGATAGCTGTTGTAGTAGCCCGCAACAATCTTCACCTGACCAAGAAGGCTGTTAACTCTCTTCAGTCCTGTGTAGATAACGTGCTGGTAGTCGATAACCACTCTAGCGACGGCACAGCCGAATGGCTTAGAGCCAAGCGTACGCTCGCCATGTACCCACAAGTTGTCAAGTCTCTTGCGTGGTGTTGGAATACAGCCCTCAAGCACATATGGAAGGCGGGCTACACTGAGGCTCTAGTCTGCAACAACGACATAGAGGTGAGACTAGACACTTACTCTATGCTAGTCTCTACTCCCTACGAGTTTGTGTCCTGTGTGTCGGTTGACTCTAAGTCTCAGGTAGGAGTGGCAGGCGACAAGAGCACCGAGTATTTAATAAGGTCAGCCCGGCCTCATCCAGACTTTAGCTGTTTCCTGATTCGCAAGACTGTGACTGACGCCATCGGCTTCTTTAACGAGTCCTACTACCCCGCCTACTGTGAGGACTGTGATTACCATGTCAGGATGCACCGGGCTGGTATCAAGGCTATGTGTGTTGACCTGCCCTTCCTACATCATGGCGCACAGACTGTGAAGCAAGCCAGCATTGGAGAACAGATCAGGATCAGGCGGGGAGCAGAGGAGAACAGAGAGAGGTTCCGCGTGAAGTACGGCTGTCTCCCCGGCACTCCTGAGTATTCAAAGCTGTTTGAAGTGTAATGATTACAGGTGATATATGGAAGACTGGATGAGTATCTACAAGCCCTTGAGACTACAGGGCTGGCGTCTTACCTTACAGGATGGTGATGGCTGGTGGACTGCCACACTCACACAGATGAGCAGAGCTATATCAGTACGGTGTGGCTCAGCTACACCATTTCGGGCTGTGAGAGAAGCCGTGCGGATTGCGCGGGATCGACGGACTAGGGCTTGATCTCGCCATACTTGGGTAGCCGCTTCTGCGAGTCCATAAAGTCGTACACGTCCCGCATCTGCTCTACAGTCAAGTCTGACCACGACTTCTTACCAAACACATCCTTTGCCAGTTGACTGAGGTTAGCGTGCCCATTCTTGCCCGCTGGTGACCCTGGTAGCTCTAGCTCTTGGGCACGGGCATGAGCCATCCTATTCATCTCAAACTTGTTGATGGATGGTAGAGTCTTCATAGTCTCACTTAATGGTACTGTAGGCTCTGCTGCCTGTGGTGTGGGAGCCTGTGCAATAGGCAGCTGTGCTATGGGCTTGCCCGGTATGCGGCCAGACGGCAGAGCTTCCACCTTTGGTATGTTCAACTCGGGGCTGGGTTGTGGTGTCGGCTGTGGCATGTCAGCCCACCAAGGACGAGGACGTAATGTGATAGTAGAGGTTGATTTGGGCGTAGACTCTGGGCGTACGACTTGCCCAGTCTTAGGCCCTGGTGTCCTGCCACTGGGCAGTGGAGTTTGTACCGGCTCCGGTAGTTGCAGTCCAGGACCCTGACCTGGAATGGGCACATTGCCTACGCCTACAGGTGGCCTTGGAGGTACAGTCTCAGGGTTAATAGGTCTTGGCTCCCACGGGGTCTGCACAGGTTGAGGCAACTGTAGTCCAGGCCCAGGTTGCGGTGTAGGTACGCTCTGTGCTGGCAAGTGAGATACTTGCGGCCTTATCCTTAGCTGGGGAAACATCGTTAGTAGTGCTTTCTCACCGGCGGCTACGATAGGCTCTAATCTAGATCCTGTGTAGTACCCACCAGCCATAGCTCCCACATCCTGCAAACCTTGTTTGTACTCAGGCGCTAAGTCACCAGCGTCAGCAGCCGCAGTAGCCGCATAGTGTCCAAGTGCCGCTCCTGGTAGGTAGGTCAAGGCGCGGATAGGATGAGTGAGTGCAAACGGAGCGGCCACTAAAGGCCCTAGAGATCGAACTACATCTGAGCCGCCGCCAACGATATTCTTGGATATGCTCTCAGTAGCTCCCGTCGGCCCACCCTTATCACTCTTGATACCCAGCATCTTCTCTACACCTCTGGATGCTCTATCCACAGTGGAGCTTGCAAACTCATCCAGAGTGCCTAGCGGTCCCGGTAGGCTAGACGTGAATCCAGGATAGCCAAACGTAGCTTTCTTCAAGGGCTGTGACGACACCACAGACAGGCCACTGTTAGTTAACGGCTCGGATTTGGTTACAGTTAGGTCGGCCATTACTGCCTCGTGATATTACCTGTGGCGTCCTTCATCCACTTAGAGCCGTCGCTTAAGGTGTGGATGCCGGGTCCAACACTGGAGAGAGCTTTGGTCACTTCGGGCGGCACTGTACCGGATGGCGGCAGGTTAGGTGTAATGTTTACACCTTGACCACTCAGAGCTTTTGACAGTGGCTCTTGCTGACCCTTCAGGGCGGCTATCGAGTTATCGAGTACCCGCCGTGTGATGTCAGGCTTGGCGAGTAGCTGTCCACGCTGAGCTTGCAAAGCCTGCCACGCTTCAGGCCCTCTAAACCCAGTAGCTCCCATCGGTCCACGCAACAGGTTGATATCTTCCATCATAGTGCGAAAGTCGCCAACGAACTCAGCTTCAGATGGCGTCAGAGGCATAGCTCTGTTGACGATAGCGCGGATGAGATGATTCGAGTCTGTCTCTAGGGCCAACTTGCCAGAATTGAGCATCGAGTCAAGCAGTGTCAGCTTGCCCCTAATGTTCTGCATACGGTTGATGGCCAGATTATACTGTTCTAATTGCTGCTGATGCTTAACCATCTGCTCTGGTGTGAAGGGCTTGACGAATGACTTCTCACCTGAAGTCTTAGGAGGTGTGACAGGTGACACAGACGGCGTACCTGATGCTTTGGGTGACACTGGTGCTGGTGCTCCACCTTGAGGAGCCACTTTGCTGGTGCTTGTCTGCACAGGCTCCAGCCGTGTGACAGGTACACCATTCTCAACTGTTTGCACCATTCTATATGTGTTGGACACTGACGGTAGCATAGCAGGAGCCACTGCTCCCGGCACAGTTACAGGGCTGATGCCCGCTTGCACTCCAGCGGGCGTGAATTGCTCAACCCCTCCACCAGCGGTAGGAGCCGTCCGTACAGCATTCATAGATGGCGGCACAGCACCAGTGACGGGAGCCATAGTGTCTCCAGTCAGACGATTACTCACCTGCAATCCACCAGGAGTCTGTGTAAATGCTGTTTGAGCTTCGATAGGATACCCAGCCAGAGTACCCATGTGCTCCATGATCCGGTACTCCTTCTTGGGATCAAGAGGCTGACCTGTAGCAGCTTCCACTACTCCAGGGTAGTCTTTGCCTACTGCGCGACTGGCTACCAGCCGGGGCAGCATGGCGAATCCAGGCATAGACACTGGAGACATACCAGACGCTTCCGCTTCATATGCTGCCTTCTGGTATGGCATCAAGTTGTCCCACAACTCTTTGTTAGACTTGAGAGACTGTAGACCGGCTCTTTTGTATGCTAGAGCCGTAGCCAACTGCTCAGTGCCCTGTCTCAGTGCTTCGTTGTGTGCAATCTCCTGATCCATCAACGGCTTAAGTCTGGCGAATCCTGCCTGTGTCTGCCACTCGGGTAGAGTGGAATACTTACGGTAGATGTCGGCAACACTCTGCGGCTGAGGAGCACCAACAGGTGGAGTGAACGCCGGCGGCTGCTGAGCTTGAGGTTGTACAGGAGACGTAGCGGGCTGTGCCGCAACTGGAGACGAGCCTCCAATGGGTGTGAAGTTCGGCGTGCCCGGTGTCTGTCCAGGTGGGGCAGGCCCAGGCTGGGGCGTAGGCTGTTGGGGTGGACCACCCAACATCTGACCTAAGGCGTGATCGCTCTCAGTATGCGCCTGTAGAGTCTTGATGGCGGCGGGGACGATCTTACTCATGTCCTTGCCGCCTAGCAAGTCACTCACATGGCCATACAGTTCAGCTTGCCTCTGTGGATCTACCTCATTAGATGCACGCTGGGCCAGCAGATTGGCGAACGAGTTACGCCTCTCTTCAAAGATACCGCGCATCCGCTGACCGTAATCAATCAATGGTCCCGCTGCGCCGCCAATTGCTGCTGCAAAGCCTGCCATAGAAATACCTCAGACTGTAATCATTACACTAGTGGAAGATGTTCCCAAACAGACTACCGCCGCCAGTTGTGGGAGCAAGAGCTAAGCCCATAAGGGTCTGCCCAATCCCACCGAACAACTGATTAGATATCTGCTGTTGCTGCTGGCCAATTTGAGCCAAGTTTGTGTTGACAGCACCAGAGCCAGTGAGTGCGCTGTTGGCTAGGTTGAACAAGTTAGCCCCCTGCCCAGTCTCCTGTAGCCCAATCTGTGGTAACTGTTGCGCCGCCGCCATCCTCGGCTGATTGAATAGGTTGATGAGATCGCCAGTGCTCGACAGGGGTACTCCGTAGTTAGCGCCAAACCTGCCTCCACCTCTGGGCGTCAGCGTGTTAACAGCGGACAGAGTATTGTTGCGGGCCGCATTAGCTCTCTCTATGTCGGGCTGTAGCAGCGCTGTCGTATTCGCATTGTTACCGTTGAGGAGAGTGTTGAAGAAGTTGACACCAGATGAAGTGGTGCCAGCCCCAGTGTTCAGCATATTGCCAGCCGCCGTGTTAAGCTGCGGAAACTGGACATTTTGTAGAGCGTTGGACACACCACCCAAGTTGTTCTCAGCAGTTTTCGTTGTGTTGCTGGGGCCAAAGGACATAGACACCTCTACTGGATACGTTCATCCTCTAACGGCAAGTTCTCTTGCAGTATTGGCTGCAATTCAACAGGTGACTTGGTAGGCATTTCTGGGTACACGAGTTTACTCAACACAACCCACGGCTCGACTTGCATACCAATCTTAGTCGCCAACTGCGCAACTTTGCCAGCCGGAGCGAACAGATATACCCACTGTGGGCCGGTCGTTTTGAGTATGTGACTTTCAGCGGCATTGACGAGAGGCAGAAACAAGTCAGAGTGCCCGTCCTCGATATACATAGGCTCAGCGTGTAGCTTAAGTTGCAGCACAACAAAGCCCAGCACTTTACCGTCTTTGACTACTCCAATGAACACAGACACAGAGGTGTTAGGAAGTGAAGCACCCTGAGCCGTGAAGATATGCTCTACGGACTTGATCTCTTCTGGTGTGAGCACACGGATACCGTCATTGCTGATCTTCTGCTCTGTCGGCTTCGGTAGCATATCAATGGCCATACTTTATTATACTCCTCTAAGTGTAATAATTACAGAGGCGTAAGCAGCCACAGTGACCCCCAACAGTAGAATGCCGGGCCAAAGACTAAGGTGTTTAAGGCTCCTCCAGAGTCCTGAAAAGCGTTGAACTCGCAGAAATCTCCCTTGTCCATCATTCTTATAGCTGATACAGGTATCACATTAAAGACGGCACTTGGGAGATTGATACTGAATGGGAACGGTATGGGTATGGCTCCGTTGACGTATATCGCAGACCTACGGAATGTGCCTGCCGCACTACCCGCAAACCCTACTTGCCCAACTACTAGGTACAGACCCTTGACCGGAGCGGTGAACTTAGACCCAGATACTATGCCGCCCGTGTCTGTATCTACCGCGTCCATAGTGACTGGTGTGGCTGTGTTGTTTGGTATGGACTGAGGAGCACTTGCGTGAGCTAGGGCGTATGCAGTAGTGGCCTGAGCAGTAGTCTGTGACACAGTGCCGGGGGAGGCTTGCAGTCGTGCGAGAGCTTCACTAACCTGCGCCAGCTTGTTATACACGTCTTGTAGAGCCTGATTAGTCTGTGGATCAGGCAGCGTGTATCGAGTAAAGGGTACAGGAGGTGTCACGCTCTAAATACCGCCAAGTTAATGTAAGACTCTTCCGTCCACTGTTTCGTTTCAATCGTAAAGTCTTGCGGGAAGAAGGCAAAGTTCTGCCCTTGTCCGTCAAGCTGTAACGCGAAGGCTAAGTCCTTCACTCCATGAGGTAGCATCTGGGGCAGTATCCGGTACTGCCCACCTGTGCTTGGAATGGTGAATGGGCCGTATGTTCTGTCGTCCTGTGTCTTGATCGTCATCAGTACTGGACTGTTGGATATGATCGCTGGGTACATCCGTCGCATATGCTTCCATCCAGGGAACGAGAACGGTATGAACTGGGTAACAAAGAACTGTGACAGGTAGGGCTGTAGGAATGCGGACATCTCCCACGCATACAGCCTTGGCCCATCAGGGCCACCAGTCCACGCGAACTTAGCTCCAATATTGCGGTGTAGAGTTAGATCAGCAAGAGATGCAATGTTCTGTAAGAACTGTTGAATGGAGCCGGTCACGCTGAAGTTAGTCACAGGCGAGAATGATTGAGCATTGTCAAATGAGGCAGCTACAGCAACAGTGCCGTTGCCGTCAGCCTGCACCATCTCATCTACATAGAGCTTCTGTGCTCTCTCATCGCCACCGTCAGCAGATGGAGTGAGCACAATCGTGTTGATGACCTTACCGTTATCGGTGTTGCCGCCAGACTGCATGATGGAGTCTGAGTCAACAGACAACATCAGAATCTCTTGGTCGTTAGGGGCGGATGAGGAGGGCTCTACGAGATAGTGGCGGATGATGTTGTTGCCGTAGTTGTTGAGTAGCCATCGCTTCTTGTAAATCTCATACACCAGTGTGTTGAAGTTGCCGCCAGTGTCCTTATAGGAGAAGCGAAGTGACTCATCACAATAGGTCAGGTGGAGGAACTGTAACTGCGTCATGTCCACCGGCAGTATGATGTTAGACCCCGAGTTAATAGCTTCAGCGGCCTGTCCATCGTGCGGAAACAGAGGGTAAAGCCGCTCATCAGTAATGCTCACAGCAGTAGTGTCTGAGGCAATATAGATGCCGTCTCTGCCTAGATAAGCCACTCCAATGGGGCACGCACAGCACGCCCAGCGACTCCACATGCCAGACGGCGCAGAGACTTTGGACCACTGGTAAGACGTACTACCAGACGCCCCAATCTGTGTGAGGTAGGAGTAGCGGACAACAAAGATATCCTCTCTACTACCTACGATGGCCATTCCCTTCCACACATCGCCGCTAACTAGGTCCTGTGACGGCGTAGACAACTCCAGCGTGTTGGCATCAGAGGCTCCGTCGGCATCGCTAAAGTTGGTGAAGTACAGCAGGCCACCGTTGAGTGGGTCACCCAATGCGAAGATGACAGGAGCAAATGGCCCCTCTAACGAGCCAAACGCAAACGGTAGCGGCTGACCGGCAAGAGTTGGGGAGGCTAGAGTAAATGAAGCTATGGCTATGTCGCCACCGTCTTGCGTCAACTGCAACTTGGTAGTGCTCTCTGGATTACCAAAGGTCTGGAATACGGTGCCATTGATGATGATGGCAGAGTTAGTGACTAGAGCCGTGTTGAACTTAGAACCACTCAGCCACACCACAGAGGTGCCCACCACCTGACAGGTGCCAGTCCAAGGAGACACAAGTAGCGGCCAGGGCTGGAGAGATGTGATAGGGGCAGCTTGATTAGCCACTAGTACAGAGGTGTCTGGCAGCCCATCAGTGTAACTCGCTGGCGAAGTGGGAGCATTGGTAGCAGTGCCCACATATAGGAGAGAGGTTATGGTACCCCCTATCCTATATATATCCAAGCTGTCCACACCTGCTTGAGTACTGGCCACAGGTGTAATGATTACACCTTCCCTCAATGGAAATAGCTGATACCGCGTGATGGGACTAGGCACAGACTTAGCCCCAGTTGACGAGTCCCTATTAGTTGTTGCGTAACTCAAGCCTACTGGCGAGTTAGGCTGCACAACAGGGCCGTACGTGCCAAACAAGTACAGCCAATCAAAGCCCCAGTTAGACGCAGCGGACGTAACTACTTGAATGGCAACACCCTGGATACTGGCGAGTGTTTTAGTCTGATCTGATCCAAATCGCACACCAGACGAGATAGGGACTACGATCTCTACCCAGCTACTTGCACTAGAGCCTAGCACTTGGAGAGCACTGCCGCTGAGTGTGAAGACGTAGGCGTTACCTGGATCAGTGAAGGAGAACGAGGGCGTAGCATCTAACGCCAGCATTAACTGCACACTGCCGATTACTGCGGCATTCTGAAAGAACATGCTGATATGCAGGTAGTCGTTAGCCGCGTCAACCGGCCTACCGTTGGCAACTGAGGCATTAACTGCAACAGTGTCAGTCACGCCACCAGTACCGGCAGCAGCCTGCGTCATCAGAAGGTAATTGACCGTGACTGTCTCAGCGGCGGCATGAGTCTGAGTTGTATATACTCTCCACGACTGGAGGACTGTGCAGGCATCACCTGGATTGCGAGTGTTGGTTGTGACACAGCGGATACAGTATGTGGTGCCGTCTGGAGACTGGATAACCTCAAGCGCTCTCACAAGCTCTGTCGGACCACTAAAGCTGAGTAGAGAGTTGCGGTCTACTGGAGGCTGAGATGCCAGCTTGATAGTACATAAGCCGTCACTACCAATGTCATACAGGATGTCTAGCAGGGTTGTCGCTGACGATCCTGGATGAGACTCACGAATAGTGACACTCTCCTGGTTGCCTCCACCTGAGTTGAGAATCACCTTAGACCGTGGGGGTGCCCAGCTAACATCAGAGATACTGGCGTGGATACAGCACCAGCCTGTATTACCAGAGTCATAGAGAATGTCTGTAATAGTAACTGCGCTTGGCCTGCGGTCAGTCTGTGCCGGTCCTGTAGCTATGCCGGTATTCGTCCACCCAGTAGTAGCCTGCCCATCCACTATTAGCGCTTCTGCGGGTGCAGCAAGCTCAATAGTGGGTGCAGTGTTAGGGGGAGCAACACCGATAGCCCTCACCACTCCGTCTGGCCTGACCTTGGACATCTTCAACCTATCGTAGACATACATCCACGACTCAGGAGACTGCTCCGGCCTGAATGGTATAAGAGATAGTGGGTCACCTGAGTAGCCTATGTCCACCTTTGCATAAGAGGTGGACGGGCCAGCATATAGGTTAGGCCCACCTCCACCAACGTATATGTAGCCAGTTGGTGCAAAGGACTGCGATGGGTCATTCAGACGGCGTACTGAGTTGGGCGGATCTGACAGGGCCATCAACTGTGTATACCCCGGACGCCCATCAATGCGGCCTTCCTCCAGAATGCGGGCATTAAACAGGTAAGCAAACGACCCCTCTGGCATCCTGTCAATAGGATGCACAAGGTCAATGCCCGTGCAGTTCATCCGTAGCGGCAGTCTAGATATGTCAGGCATTGATACTCATCCTATCTGGCCGCTCTGCGCTCTCCTTGCGAGGCTGGCCAAACAGCGGTGCCAAGTATGTAATACGGGCTTTGTTGACACCCGCCCTCAACGACACAGACTTGAGGAACGAGTCATAGTCTGACATGGTGGACTTGAACTCATTTCCACCACACTTGAATAGGAGGATATGCTGCACATAGTCGCGGATAGCAGACAGGTCTTCTGGCCCCACTTGGATAAAGTTGGATGATACTGGGGAGCCGCCAAGTAATGTAGGCAGAGGAGCCTTCTGTACTACATCCACAGAAAATCCGTATGGGTTGTCAGTTATGACTGGCGTGTTGCTGGAGTGGTCATAGATGATACCAAACTGATCCAACAGCAATCCTGGTGTAATGATTACAGTGTCGTAGAGAGCGCCAAACATCTCCGGCAATCCAGTCCTGTTTCTCCAATTAGGATCGCCAGCGTCAATGGCAGTTATCGAGTCCATCGGTATAGGCTTGCCATTGTACAGGAGGCGAATGACAGAGGTGGCATTCTCAGCCATCTTTAATGACTGCTGGTACCTCTGCTCGGCATAGTCGGCGCGTAGTGGGTCAGTGATCTGACTGTTAGAGGATAGGATGTCCGCTAAAGCCGCGTACTTGATAGCGTGTGCCCACTCGTCAGGCACGTTGAACAACGAGATGGGACTAGTCAAGTCCATCTGCAAGGAGTCAACAGTTAGCACCTCAAGGACACCTGTATTAACAGGTGGAGGTACAAGCTGTAACTTGAGTGGTGACAGTTCTGCCTCAGAGTACCCATATGGAAGTCCTGGGGATGTAGTCCAGTCAGGTGTGCCCTTGTCAAACGCCCAAGCATCCTGACGCCATAGAGTTGTCCACCTGTCGGCTAGTGGGAATATAGCGGAGCCTGCCCCCACAGACTTATCCATCCATGAAGCTCTGTGGACAAACACTGACTGTTGGTCAAGGGTAATCAAGCCGTCAGGTGGGGCTGGAGTGATGTATGGTACGTGGATACTAATGGGAATCTTGAAGTCTTTAACAAATCGGTCGCGGGCTATCTGGATAGCAGCAAGGATGGTGCCCACCGTTACCTGACCACTCATCTGTTGGCCAGACAGACCATTAGGAGCTTCCAGCAGCATATACTGGATCTCTCTAACCATCTGATCTAGCGTGTACGAGTACCCTCGCAGGTCTGGAATGGCTACAGGCAGGGACACAACAGGAGAAGGTACGAAGTCTGCTTGCGCCCCTAACGGCACAGGGGGGTAGAGGGTGAATGCGCCTCTAGTTCTCCAGTAGCTTGTGTACGCGCCCCAGACGTTTAGGGCTTCATACGTAGCGAACTGGATCTCTTGACGAGTCCAATATACCGCCGTCGTGTCATCAAGTATGACGCCGATAGATGTAATGAAATCGTCAAGAGTTGTGGTCTGGTAGGGCACTTACTTGTGATAGCTGCGTGCGTGTTCGCTGCAAGGCCCTTCGATCGTTGTCTTGCCTTCGCCCTTGCCCAAGTTACCGCTAGATGGATAGTGTTTGGTGGGCAGTTTAAGTGCGTCACCCGGCTTGTTGCTGCCGTTGTAGTCGCCTGCCGGAGTCTCGATACCTGTTACGCTCTTGTCCTTTTCCATGTTGTCTCCTTACTGTAATGATTACAGTCTGTTCTCTTTGTTTTTGTTATGTACGGCCAGTTCCCAAGCCGCCACGTTGGATGAGAGGTTATCAACCGCCACGCCAAGCTCATCACTAGACTTGCGCATCTCTTTCACAGCGTCAATCACCGTCGTCATGACTTCGGTGACCTTAGTAGTCATCTCAACAATTCGGGCGTCCTTCTCTCTCATCGCATTCCATAGGACTCTAACAGCTATAGCTAACACGGCTACAACTGTCAAATGCTCCACTGGAGTCACAAAGGGTGACACGTCGGGGACTGTATTCACTGCCGTCTGCATCACTAGGGCCGAAAAGCTGAGGCCAATTAGGGATTTGACTGCCACTACACCGTGGGTCACTGCCACATCTCCCCTCAGCCGAAAGCCCTCACCCAAGGGATTCGGCATACCACAAAATCTCCTTACTTATTATCTCATGTTTACCCTAGAAGGTATGGCGCATGTTGCTGTTGCCATTGACCGTCGAGCCAAGGAGCCGGAGCGTATGGGTATACTTGATAGTCAATCAAGCTAACTCCCACCTCTTCATCGTTTCTCTCCAGGTCAATCAGCATGTCTCTAACCTTACCCGCGTGATACCCGGCCTGCCTCAAGTCGTGGTACACGTTTGGATGGTCAGCATCCGGTCCTGGATACTCGGCGCACTTCTCAAGCGCCATCTCAAGTAGCACCTCTCCACGATTGGCCACGAATGGCGGTAGCATCGGCTGATCGTCAGACAAATCATACTCTTTGGCAATGTATATATAAGGATAGAGGTAACCACTGAAGGTAGGTGCAGGCCACAACTCATATCTCGGCACACCTACAGACTGTTGATTGAGAGACGGGAAGCACTGGATAAGGAACTGTTGGCCAGCTATGTACGTGTTTGTGGGATCAGGCGGCCAGAATATCTGCACACCGTATTCTAGAGTAAGTGGATCTGGAGAGGACGCAATACCGGTGTTATTGACAGCCCCAGGCATACGCTGCCAACTGTACACACAGCTATTGATGCCTCCAGTAGTGATAGTGATGATGTATGACAGAGGTACTGGGAAGGTAAAGCCTGTGTCAGTTGTAGTCAGGCAGAACTTAGTTGGAGGGAGGCCAGAGGTGCCAGCAAACGGCATAGCTTGGCCTACTACACCATTCTGACTCTGTTGCTGGTAGTCTCTGAATGCAACAGCGTACGTCTGTCCGAAGTTAGTACGCTGCGGGTCCAACATCGCAAGGTCGGCCTGAGTAATGTTGGTCCATAGTCTAAAGCCATCCTTAATAGACACCGCCGCATAGAAGCTACCGAAGTCTGACGGCACTGGGTAGTACGCTTGCAGAATCGTGTAGGCTAAGTTGGATACGTCAGGACCGGCCCACGGCTGATCTATATATAAGAGGGTAGGCGAGATGACAGCAATGATCGTGTAGAAGGGGTACAGCAGACCACCCACTCTGATCTGTCGGCCTATCATGTTAACTGTCCAGTTGGTGTTAGTACCGCTGATCGCCGCTGGATTCCCTATGCCCTGAGCTACATTGGTGGAGGCTGTGCCGGTGGTGTAGATGTCAGGAGGAGCAAACGTGTTGGATCTACGTCTAAAGCTCCACTCACGGCGGGCTTGCAGGCTGTGCCAGGAGTCGTTGATGAACTGCTTAGCAAGGACAACTCCCACCTGTGGCGCTCTGTTTAGCAGCCGATTATAAAGGGTGATGAAGTTGTCAGCCATATACAAAATGGGCAGGGCAGCCGCTAGACCACCCTGCCCTGATTCCCCTATCCTGTGCCGTCAGTTACTTGTGAAAGCTCTTCAATGTCTCTGCCAGTCGCGCCCTCTTGCCTACTTTGCCGCCCATATGCTCTGCCTTCTTGAGCTTGGACTCTGGAATGCGCTTATTTGCGGGCACGCCTAAGTCTCTGTGAAGTTCACCTTTTCGCTTAATCGCGCCCTTGATCCACTTGCCGGATGATGACTCACTGCCCTTGCCCTCAAGGTCTTCCATGTTAACCTTCTCTTGAGAGCACCATAACGCGGGCCGCCCACGCACCAGCCGTGACAAAAGTGATGACTGCACCACCAGCGGGCCATGTCGCACCGACTGCAATCGCTGTCGTCGGTGTAATGATTACATCGCGGATGCCGGGGTTAGGCAGCGTCAACGTGTCGCCATTGTTACCCGACAGGTCAAAGAACCGGGCAACAAGGTCGCCCATGACGTGACGCTGGGCGATGTTAGTTGGGAGAATTGCTGCCATGTTAGCTCCTTAGTCGAGGAAGGCGATGTTGACGTTGCACTGTGCCGTGTTGTTGGTGACCGTCGCGGACGTGAAGTAGCCCAACAGTTGAGTCGGCGGCGCAGTGGCAACGGTGTTCGAGATCATGCGGGCTGTGTTGGCCGTGGTGTCTGCCGTAGCCGGTCCACCCTGCGTGATGGTGCCGTTGACCTGGACAGTTCCAAGGCCCTGGATAAGCAAGTCCGTCATGTAAAGCTGGGGCTGACCGTCAGGGCCGTTGACGTTCGGTGACACAGTAGGCACTTGGACGAACACACCGGCCACACGATTGGGCGCACCAGATGGGCCGTAGTCGCACTGCTTGGGGTCGTTGGTGACAAGAGCCAGAGAGAAGCTCTTCCAGTATGCCAACTGACCAGATACGATGGCTCCAACTGAGGTGCTTGACGTAGCGCCAGAGTCCACCTGCACGCGAAGGTATGTCTTGCCGGTGTTCTGATCCGTGAAGGTGCAGCCCAGTTCACCTGGAGCGTAATAGGGCGACGGAGCGTTAGTCTTGTCTGGTGTGCCATTCGGCATGTACGGATTCGAGATTTGCTTGTATACCTGCATGGTGATCTCCTGTAATGATTACACTCTAGCTCTGGAAGTTGTAGCCGTAGGTCACGTAGCCGGGCAGGATGGACCAATTGTGAGCAAGGAGCACCTTACCCACGAGCTTAGTGTTTCCAGCGGAGGGGATGAAGCCGTCGTCATCCAAGCTACCGTCGAAGGGCTTGGACTTACTGGTGCGGTACTTCACCATCGGCTTGCGGATGTTCTCGAACCAGATGGTTTCACCGAAGATGCTGCCACCAACGCCGGCTGCACCTGCACCATTGCCCCACATTGCAGCCGGAGCCGGGTAAGCAGAGGCGTTGTTACCGTTGGCGTAGTTGAACATACGCACCGCAACACGGTCGTTGGTGCCGTTTGAGTTGGGCACGGTCGCCGGGTTGGTAGACGCCACGCTGTTGGCGGGGTTCATCAGGTACGAGCCGGGAGCGTAGCGGCTGGAGAGAATCGTCGCGCCGTTGTACTCCAGACCACGGAAGCCAGCCTTACCAATGGTGGTGTTCTGGAAGCGCTGCTGGGTCTGGTAGTTGTTGCGGATAAAGCCGTAGCCAGTGGGCGTAGTCGTGATGACGTTGCACTCGTACTTGCCGGAGCCAAAGTTGACTGACTGATACATCGTCTCCATCTGAGGCAGAGTGATGACGCCGCCAGCAAAGTTGAAGGGCTTGGGGGCGAACATACGGCCACCGTACAGAGAACGGGTGAGTGTGCCGTAGATGGGGTACGTGTTGCCGTCCCACCCAGGGTTGACGCCATCGCTAGAGGCTTCAAGCAAGCCGTTCGGGAACTTGACGAAGCTCGCCGTCTGGCCTTGCAGGTAGCGTTGTAGTGCCGTCTGCGCACCCAGTTGGATGAACGCAGAGTCAACGCGCTCTGTCACCAGATTGATGACCGCCAGCGGGTCGCCCGCCACGTTGAACACGCGGATGTCCTCTTTATAGAAGGGGATCATGACAACATTGAACTTGGGCACGAACTGCAATGCCTGTTCAATCTGACGCTGATCCGCAGGAAGGTCCTGACCCTTGCTGTAGGGGCCACCATCCTGGACATCGTACTCGATGTTGTCATTCCAGTTGAGGCCGCCGCCGATCTCTTCGTGGCAGTTCTCACCAATCATGGACATCGTTGGATCATGGTTGAAAACCAGATCGCGTAACTCGGGGTTCTCGTCAATGTACCTCCGAGTGGTGACGCTCAACTGTGTGGCGATGTCAGGCATTTCTGTCTCCTGTAATGATTACACTTACTGGACTCCGGCTCCCACCCACTCTTTTGCCAAGTCGCGGGTAAGGGCCGTCTTGTCGAACTTGTCAACCTCAGTCTTGGTGCGCTGACTGAGAGCACTGGGCGTCATGTCCGCACCAGTGGGGAACTGTGCCGACGCGCCACGCTTCTGAAGCTCCTCATCAACACGGCGCTTGATCTCAGTCTCGCGGGCGGCAGTCTCGACCTTCTCACGCTCAGGCTTGTCCCACTCATCGTATGCCTGATTTAAGTTGCCGTTGTACTTCTTCTCGGCAAGTTCAGCGACAACCTTGAAGTCGATGGGCGTCTTGCGACCGGCGAACATGTGGCGCTGTACCAGATCGCCAGTGTTCACGAGAAGATCAGACCAACGTGGAGCGTAGCCGCTCTGGATGCGCTGATCCACCAAGCGGGCAACCTGATCCTCTGTCAAACCGGCAGTGTTTGGAGGGTTGTTGGGGGCTGCACCATTCTCCATCATCTTGTTATATGCGCCATCGCCGTACTTGGCGTCATACTTCTTGATGTCCTCAGAAAGCTTGGCGACAGCGGAGTAGTTCTTGTCGTACCAGTCTTTGTACGCCTTGGTGCCGGGCTTGCCGTCCACACCATCTAACTCAGACTGGAGAGCATTGACGCGAGTTTCAAGCTGACCGTACTCATCCTGCGCCTTAAGCGCGACCAAACGAGCCTTGTTGCCATCCTTGTTGATCTGCGCCTTCACGATCTCTGCTTGTTCGGGCGTCAAACCCTCTGTCAGCCAGCTTGTCAGTGTGTTGATGTCCACGTCATGTCTCCTAAACTGTAATGATTACACTCCAGAGGGGCCGCCCACCGGCCCAGTCAGACCACCAGGACCGCCAGGAGGAAGACCACCAGCGCTAACACCACCTGTTAGACCGCTAGGCTGTAGTGCTTGCTGTGCTGCCATTGGCAGCAATGATACAGCAAGCGCCACGATTTGACCACAAACTTGCTCTGCGCCAGGAATCGCACCGGACTGAACAACCTGTTTTGCAGCGGCAATGATGTCGTCCACCGCTTTCTTAACAGGTGCTATGCCGGATACGATTGAGGACATTGCAGATTGTGGTCCGGCTGACGCACCCTGACTCTCGCCAGCCCCAGAGAGGTTGGGCAGAGGAGGCAGGGGAGCAGCAGCCGGAGATGATGGGGAGGGGGTCATGAAGGTTACTTGTGGTGAGGACCGGCGATCTCCGACTTCTTGCCGAAACTGTGTTTGCCCAGCTTTGCGCCAAAGCCGTGCTCTTTCTTGCCCATGTGACCGGCGTGCTTCATGTGGTGCTTGCCGCCCATGTGCTCCGGCTTCTTGCCCTCATGCTCTGCGCCTTCTTTGTGGTGTGCCATTATGCTAAGGCTCCTTTTCCTCGGAGTTTGGACAGTGACTCTGCCTTGGTGCTGGTTTTGCCCAACTTACCAGGGCTACCGGGGTTCTTGCGTTGAAACAGAACACGAGCGCCCAGAACACGGCGTCCAACAGTGGGGGTAGCATCAGCAAAACCGCTGGGCTGATCCTCATTGCCGGATGTAATTGAGCCGCTGTAAGCCATCAGCTATCATCCTACGTCTCAGGTATGCACCCGTCAATATAAGTTTTAGATAAGTTGAATGTTGTCAACATATCAGTTGTACATAGTTGTGAAAGGCCCTCACCGAAGTGTAATGATTACACTAAGTGGTGGTAATTGTCGGGCCGTTGGTATTCTGACCCATAGACGGAGGAGCCGCGTCAGTGGCCTTCCTGCCCTGTGAGTTGGCAATCATACCAATACCAAGTGACTGTTGCAGCTTCAAACGGCTAATTTCGTCAGCCGGTATGACAAGAGACGGGGGTGCAAAGTTCTGTATGCCCATCTTCTCCATAAGGGTGAACACGGACACGTAACCCATCTTAGCCAACAAGAAGTACTTCATTAACTCTGCCTGCGCCGCCGTATTCAACAGAGATGATGGGTCAAATTTGCACTCAAACGCCATCAGCATGGCCTTTGCACGCTGAAATAGCGGACGAGGGTTGTCAGACGCAAGTGCAGACTCAGTAGCCGCGATGTCACCCGGCTCACCATCGGGCACATCGTCAGGCACACCAACCTTCGGGCTATAGTCGAAGTCCTCTTTAGTGGCTCCCTGTGGGCCAAAGATGGCGACACGCTTTGCCAGTGAGTCAAATTCCCACCAGTTGTACAAGAACTGTCGTGCAAGCTCCTTATAACAGCCCTCCAGTATGCGGGATCGAAGGCGCACACCGGGAGTCATAGCCTTCATGAGAGCATCAATGGTGTCATCAGAGGGTATTTGGGCAAGCTGAAGCATGGCGCTTGGGTCAGCAGTGCCACTGATCTTCTGCATCATCTCTGTACACCACTTGATGACTTCCCATATCAATTGGTCAAGTGGTGGCGGATTGACAATCTGAAGACCCTTGCCGCTGGCCGTGTTGGTACGAATCTTCATACCGGGAGCACGAGTATTAGCCCTCTGCATCTCAGCTTTAGACACATTGCGGTCGCCAATTAGGGCCGGTTGCGCTACTTGAGCCGCATGGTCATCAATAACTCGCAAGTTGTCGTTGATTGACTTGTTCAATGGCAGGCAATCCCACACCGGAGCCTTACCAAACCAGCTATTTGGCCACGGGTTGAGCGTCCATTTAGTAACTGGGAACTCAGAATGCCAGTAAGGAGCAGGGCCATCGTGCAACAGAGCGTTGCCACCCCACACAATCAACCTATTAAAAGGATAGAGAGGAGAGCCGGGAGTCACTTCATAGGACCAAGTAGACGTGGGGCTGCCGTCTTTCCACGGACCCATGCGAACAGTCTTGCCGGTCTTGTTCACACGGCTATCACGCAGATACAAGGTGTTCACAAACACGGTATCCGTGAACGGAATGGGCCTGTCTGCCGCCGACTTCTTAGATAACGGGCCACCTCTCCGCGCTGGACTATCAATCACACGCTGAAGCCAGCCAAAGAAGGACCCTTGTGTCGCCGTATCCGGCTTGACTGTCTTACCGTGCTCCTCTTTAACCCACTCAGGAGTACGCGCACGTCGCAAAATGACTCCCGTGCAGTCTTGAAAGCTGTGATAACTCAGAGGGTCGATAGGGAATACGTTGCGAGGGTCCTCCGCTTCAAGCATGAAGTCGTTAATACGGCGGCAGTAATACAGGTGGGAGACGCCTGTACCGGCCACCGTGTAGTAACGGATCACGTCACCGATGCGAAGGTCAATGTTGCGCGACGTGTACCACTGCTCCCCACCCTTATTAGATAGACGGCACTGCGGCTCGTACTTAGAGTTGTTGGTGGTGTAGTTCCAGAAGTACCTCACGTCGGTAAGCATTGCAGTCAAGTCCTCTGCGATCTTAGCAACTAGGTTGACGCGAGTTTGGCTGAGCGGGCGGGAGGTGGGTACGTAGGAAGCGCTTGTCTGCTTCTCGTACGCAAATATCTCGTCGATGGCGAGAGATATCTTGTCGTAGCCTACCTGAGACTCAACGAACCGAATACCACGACGTAGGCGCTCATCGCACCACTGCACAATAGCGTAGTCGTTAGTGCCCGGTTTAGCATCATCAGCGGCTATCGGCGGGAGATCATAGTACTCGTCAGCCATAGTGTAATGATTACACCGAGAAGGCTATTGGGCAATAGCTAGTTGTAGACTAGATTAGAACGGTGCACAGGGGCCGTAAGACAACACATCACCAGATATAGAGGTGCCTGTGAACGTGACTGATGTGGCATTAGTCGAAGTCACTCTGAATAGATTACCAGTTGTGCGGTCCGAAATAGGGCAGTTCCATCCATTTGTTGCCACAGTACCAACGAATGTTAGCGATACAACACAAGCACCAGTTGGTGCACCTGTAAGTGTTCCACTAGTCTGATTACCAACTCCAAATGCCGCACCACACGCACCACCCACAGTAGGAGCACCAGCAATACCATAATCCCACAACACTGTGCCAGTCGAGTTGTCATAAGAGTTATTGACCCAAGTACCCTGCGCGTACTGGTGACTAGTCCAGTTGCCGCCAGCACCACCGCAATTCGTACAGTCCGCGTCAATAAAGTTGACGCCAACCACCTGATGATTCGCCCCATTTGCGACAATTCCTTTAGCCGTGCTCGTCCACCCTGTATTTGAATTGTGCTCAAAGTGCCCACCAGTGACCTTCGCACCCTTACCCTCCAGTAGTAGCAGGATAGGGCTTGCTCCTGTGGGGAACTCAAAGTCGTTGTCGTGGATATCCCACGACACGCACCCAGAGCACATATGGACACCTTGATTAGTAAACTGGAAGATGTTATTTGGGCCGATAGTCACCCGGTTCACAGTATTAGCGCCTGCATTACCGCTAGAGTCAATACCGTTAACGTTGTTAGTGATCGAGCTATTCGATATGGAACCAAAATAGTCGCCGGGACTGGTTTGGCCGTGAAGTAAAACGCCGGTATTCCAATTAGTCACCTGTAGATTATCTAGAATTCCACCGCCAAGTCCAGCTACATCAATGCCGGTACTCCCTTGAGCACTGGCCTTAGTGATCGTGATGTTTCTAAGAGAGATGCGGCCTGTAGTCGAGATAGCAGTACCACTGCCAGTAAATGAGAGCGTGGCACATGTTGTATTACCGGCTCCAATAAGAGACTTGCCACCAGGGATAGTGACAGTTGTGCTGATATTGAACGACGCGCATGGAATATACACGTCGCCAATCGTGCTGGAGGCAAAGAGAGCGTTGAGGTGTGCAGCAATATCAGTAGCCGCTAAACCAGGAGAGACAGAGAACGGCGTACCCGTGCCCTGTGGAATCTGAAGTAGTGGGAAGTGAAAGATATGTCCAAATGCCCTCTCAATCGCCCGTGATGGACTCCACGGCAATGGGTCAGCACTCAAAATGGAACACGTAGAGGCAAGTAGGAGTGCAATATAACGCATGGGGGTAGTCCTTATTTGAACTGAGTTACAGACATCACGGATGTGTAATCCGTGGTGCCTCCACCTGGGAAGCATCCAACCGCTCTCAATATATGAGTACCTGATGCAACCCTTATTGTCATAGTTGTAGTAGTTTCTCGGTTAGACCCACTCTGGCCTGACCCATTCTGCTCACCGTAAGCGTGATTAGCAGTCAGCAGAGCACCGTCATATGTGAACCCGGTGGCTGGGTTGATATTGGTGCAGGTAACACACCCTATGAACAACTTTGCTTCCCATGTACCCGTTGTCAGATTCCACCTATCGGGATTAGTTGTGGTGGAATGCACAGCGCCCGCGAAGTCATCAAAATTGATCTCTGTGCCACCCGCTCCTGTACCGTCAAAGCTAATAACACCAAAGCAAGAGGCCACAGACGTGGGTGTTGCGTTGACACCTTCGCCAGCAGACACAGTATTAAGGGATGAGCCACCAGCAGGCCCAGTTGCTCCTGTAGCTCCCGTAGGTCCCGCTGGGCCAGTTGCACCCGCCGCACCAGCAGGCCCAGTTGCTCCTGTTGCCCCTGCGGCTCCAGTTGAACCAGTCTGCCCCACCCCACCAGAAGTAAGCAGTAGAGTACCCGTCTTATTCGTGCCAAACGTGACCACAACCTGATACGTGGTTTGGTCCACAGTGATAGTGGCTGAAATGTCATTAGCCGGTGATGCGTTATCAAAGATAGCAAGTACACCAACAGGGCCAGTAGACCACGGGTGTGTGTTAGGCGTGCCGGTGGTGCAAGTGCTTCCACCGTTAACTGTCACAGAGGAAACGTTAGTGAAAGAGATAGAACAGGCATTAGCTCCCGCTCCACCACCCCCTCCACCACTACCACCTGCAAACGGGCTGGGCACAGGCTGCTGAGCAAACAGTAGCACTGCGATCAAAAGTGTAATCATTACACTTCTGAGAGCACTCTTGTCGTGTCGGAAGCTCATTGCTCACTCCATATAAAGGTGATAACAACCGTGCCGGTGATTGAGTTGGTGGATATGGAGTAGTTCGTGGCTGATGTGCTTGTCTTAGAGAAATACACCTTCGACAAGTCAATAATGAGCACACCAGCGGCAGGCACAGGCAGAGGGTTAGCCCCAATCGTGGTGCCCGCTCCCACATTACTGGCCGTCCATGTCGTTGCTGTAGCTGCTGGGCCGCACGGCTGCACACAAGAAATGCTGCCCGCCGTAGACGTGGCCGCTGCGCCGTTCTCAGCTTGCGTCACCTCACAGGCGACAGTGCAGGAAACAGTTGCACCCTCTAGGATTATCTTCTTACTGCCAACTGACGCCTGTTGTAGCGTGAAGGTGGTAGCCGCCCCACTGAGCACCACCTTGCCAGTAGAGGAAGAGAAGCGGTTAGGCGTGCCCTGTGCAGTGCAGAACAGACACAAGACGATACTTATCAGCAGTTTTCTCATAGGTGCTCCGTGTAATGATTACACCAGATTCTCACCGCCAGTGAACGGGCCAGAAGCAAATGCAGCCGCCATATCAGTAGCCAGAGACTTGACCACTTCTGGACTCATCTTCGGACGCTCCGGCTCTCTCGACACGCTAGGCTCATTGCCAGAGTTGAAGTTGGACGCCTCATGAACAGACCCAGACTGTCTCTCCCAGGCCGTCATGGACTGTATCTCATGACGTTCAAAGCCTTGGTCCGCATAGACTTGAGGCATGGGCATGTCGGCTCTCGCGGGAGTGCGGTGCTCACCAGTGAGAGAGTTATAGTAGACGACGGCTCTATCCGCTTGCCGCACTTGAGCAAACCGCTCAATACGTGGGTGTCCACACTTAACGCACCTCATGTCGTACCGTGTGTTCTTCTCACGGCACGATCCACACCACCACGATTGGAGAGTAGTCCGCATTAGTATACGTGACCAATGACAGCCCGCTTGATGATGTTCTCCCACACGTAGCGGTCCAACGACATGGAGTAAGAACGCCGCTTAATGCGCTCTGCTGTTACCTTGTCAATCTGGAACTGTACGTCAAGAGTGCCATCAGGACACTCATGCACAATGCAGGGGACACCTGACTGAGCAGGCTGGGAGGTAGGCTGTAGGTCTTCAACTACAGCGGTATCTGAGTCCTTACGCTTAATGCCCATACACACATAGCGTAGGTCAGAGATGCAGAGTTGTCAATTAGCTGTGTACCGGGCTACTAGTCTCCGTCGATTAGACCTTCTGGTAGCTTAGGCAATGGAACTGACTTACCAGCAAAAGCATGTGTGCAGTCCGCTTGGAAGTTGAGCACACCAGATGTTAGAACATAGTGGCAAACTACTGGAACTGTAGAGCCGGATGCGTCACGTACCCACTCTCCTGTCCACTTGCCTTTTACGAATACTCTCTTTAAGCACTCATGCTTAAAGCTAGGGGTGAATGTAGGGCTTTCAAGATTACCGTCAAAATTCCAGCCGTCAGGCAGTGAGTGTGTTTCTTCACAGGCAGGACACCAGTGCGTATAACCCCCAACCACTCGACGCAATACACTACTTACTTGCCCCATAACCTAGCTCTCTTATCTACTACTTGACTACGAGTCCAATGCAGATGAGCAGTACTGGAATCCACAGCGGCACTTTACCCCAGATGCCGTGAGCTAATGTCAACCCGCCAGCAATCAAGTAGAGAATTAGCGGTACGCTACTGAGAATAGACATGATTCAATCCCTCCTAGTCCCATTCTTCCACCATTCGGGACTTCCAGTCTGAGAATGTTTCGTAGTCATCTAGGCCGGGAGCATACCGTTGGTAGTCTTGACTTGGCTCTGTGGTCACTTTCTCCTCAGTCCTATCCACATTATATGTCCACTTGTGCGCAGCCCAAGTAGCCATACAGAACGCTTGCATCCGGTCGTCATGCATACCGTAGCTAGCACGTGCCCTCATCTTATCCATGTCTATCTCGGCATCGGCTAGCTCACCTAAAAGGAAGCGGCTTCTAATAACAGATTGGCGCTGCATTAGGTGCCGTCTAGAGCGATACCAGAGAATCCGTTGACTCTCTCGCGTAGATCGCCAGCCCATTCTATTGGTAGTTTCGGCAACAGAATCGATGTACTCCCACATCCAGAGGTTACCGTAGCCTATCCTCAATAACTCCTGAGTAGCCAGCAGTCCGCATCCAGGCCATGACTCCCATATCAGTTCGCACTGATCGTCATCCTCACCAGCGTAAATACGGCCTAAGACATTAGCAATTCTGGCAATCTCCACGGCATCAACAGGACCGGCGAACTCGCACACCTGCACATCCTTATATATACGCCGCTGTTTGCCGTTAGACAAGTCGATATCAGGGATGCGCTTACCGTTCTCCTCTTTATAGGCGTACTCCCAGGTGCCATCTACCTTAATGATCTCGATAGCTCCATTGTCTGTCTTATGGTCGCCGTCTACCTTAGTGGCACGACTCCAGCCTGTGATGCCCTCAGACGAGTCTAATCCTAATACGTACTTGGCAGTCTTCTCTGGTGGCTCCCACATGAGCACTAGCCCACGAGGGTCGCGCTCAATGTCTTCCCACGACTCTTGTGTATACTCCTCGATGCTACTACCGGAGACGTGGAGAACTTTGGGGAAGTCGGGCATAACTGTAATGATTACACTCTTGCTACTTGGATCTCATACGGTCGCGGCTGTCGTACATCAAGCTCCATCTGCTCAATAAGTTCTACCGGCAACGCACCCTGCGCCCAATTAGTAAAGCTCTGCTCTGGAGTAGCCGGGTAGTTAGCTAAGAAGGACGCAAGTTCACCAGACATTGCGTGCAGTGCTCTCGTTTTCTCCCACCAGAATAATTGGTCTACCGTCGGCCTATACGTCTTGCCATCGCAGAACTCAGGCGATGTTCGCTCAATCAAGTCGGCGTGCTTGATCGTGTGCTCCTCCGGTTGCCAGTCATTAGGTGGGTTACCTCGATACTTGAGCGTGTTCATGTACCAAGGAACAAATATGTAAATGTAGTCCTCGAATCCAACACGACGATGACGGCAACCTTCAGATACTTCCTGCCAATAGCCACCCTTACCAGCACTCGTGCCCTCCTGAATATGGAGAGTGGATATAGCTTTCGGGATAGATGGGACAAACGAATATCGTATGCGGTGGGGATAGTTCCAGAGCGGTACTTCTGTGAGGTGACTAACATCCTGCTGACTGCCCGTACCAATGCCCTGTTGTTGATTCTCTGCCTGATAGGACAGTCGGGAATCCAGCGGTGACTCAAAGCCTATCTCCTCATCCTTCACATTAGGGTACACAGACGGCTTCAGCCAAAAGGGTAAGTTGTTGATAGATATAGTGTCACGCTTATACAACTCACCAGTACCAAGTGGGCCATCCTTCAGTGTTGCAGCAAAGCAGCGTGTCCCAGGCCAAAATAGCATCCTATGTATAGACGCTGCACGGCTGGTAGCAGTGAACGCCACCTGCCTGCACTTGTGTGCATATACAAGGATACCCGCAGTGTGTCCATACTTCTTTAGTTCCTGATGACACACTTCCTCCCGCTTACCTACCATCTGTATAAAACGTAGCTGGGATTCAAGCAGCTTGGCAGGGCCAATGCCGCCTTCTGTGCCCACACCAGGGTCACGCTCTATAGAGTGGTAGCGAGTAAGGTAGTAGGTGAAGTCAGCACGACAGAGGATGCGCTCAGATGTGATGAACTCTTGCTCTCTGTCGTCTAAATCGCGTAGAAGCTGGCCGGATGGGAGAGGATTACCTTTTAGGTCGAATGTGAGCTTTTGGAGACGAGAGGCTATCTCAATACTACGGTCACGAGGGAGACGATTGAAGATCAAGCCATCTCTTCTAGCCTTGAACAGACGACGCTCAGTGATCTCAGAGGAGTACACACTAGTTGCTCACGAGACGGACAGGACGTACTAGCTTCTCAGCACCCTCAATGATGAAGTCCACGTCATCGCGGCCTAGAAGCTGACGGCACTTGCCCTTGATATACTCAACGCCGTCGTCTTGGTCAAGGAAGCACCTCACTTCAGATTTAGCCGGGTCTTCACCAAACTGGGTCTGGCCACTGACGCACGAGCCTACAATCATACCGCTGTCGGCGCGGGCGAAGAACACGGCGTCATTCCCGTTCACCTTCGTCTGCCTCATCCTGATCTTCGGTAGTGGTCCCATCTAAGCCTCCATGAAATAACTTAGACAGCGCACTCTTGGGCTTCTCTGGCTCCTCATCGTAGAACACTTCAGTGTCAGTCTTCTTTGGCTTCTCCGTGACTCGTATGATAGGCTTCTCACGCTCACGTAGCTCAAGCTCATACAACTCCCTAAGTGCTGTCAACTCGCGGGCGATGACAGCAAAGGGGTTGACGAGAGCTAAGAGCTTATTCCACATCAGACGAGTCTACGTCAATCGTCATCGGCATTTTGTCATTCATGTCGTCCACAGCACTAGCATGTGACGCACCGCCAAAGTTCTGGATGATGCTGACTCCGGCCTTATCCTTCTTAATAGTGCCCGCCATCTCTAATATGCGGTCGCGGGCGTGAGCATCACCGGGCTTGCGCATCGTCTTGCTACCTTTGCACGACGGGCAGGTGCGCACCCACTGGTTATCCCCTATCGCTTTGTACCCAGGCGTGTCAGACGGCAGGCCAGGAGACGCAGCGACAAAGCCCAAGTCATCACACCGGCTACACGGGACATCCTTAGACTTGGCGTCCTCTACCATGTCACGTGTAATCATTACACTGCCCATTTGCGCCTCAGCTATGGCACGCTGTGTAGCCTCACGCTTCCACCACATAGTAAACTCTTGCAAGTCTATGCAGCACGCCTTCGCTATCGTCGCCAAATTGACACGGTTATAGGTGCGAGACTGGATGCGCTCTAAGAACTCTTTGAAACGGATGTCCTTTGAGCAGGCAAGAGCAAGTTGAACCTCCATGTTTTCACGGGGATTCAGAGTATCAAGATAAGCGTTGTACACCTTATCTTTAGCTCCAAATGCCCGTGCAGGCACGTCACCTCGCAGGCCATCCTTCTCCTGCATGACTCTGATTTTCTTGCTCATGGGTTACGCTTATCCATCATCCGCCTAACTAGTTCTTTTGGAGAAAGCTCTATTGCCCCAGCCTCCACTGCCTTAGACCGTTTGGAGAGGCAGATATCAAAATGCTCCCAATAGGTACCGGGTTTTTGAATCCATCTGCGCTGGACGCCAATTTTATCAACCATCGCCAGCAGTTCATCGTGACTGTCTGCGATCATGTGACACATAATCATTCGGCCAAATGCGGCCCCATAATTATCCACATAAACCGACATAAACAGCTACTTAGGAGGAACCTGAGCAGATTTCTTGGTGACTAGCCCACTAGCTACATCTATAGCGCAATTACCAGTTGGACTGTAGACCAAACCGGCCTTAGAGCAGTACTTCTTGACGATCTCGTCATGCTCCATAACAATTGGGCCAGCTTCCGACTGGTAGCGCAACTGGAGAGCCTGCAACTGAGCTTCTGTGCGCTTCAGAATCTCGCGGTCAATCTGATCGACCACCACAGCAGATGGCTGACTGAACACTTTGCGCAAGCCAACACCACATAAGATGATGGCGATAGCGGCCAGTACTGGAACAAGAGTGATGCGTGTCTTCATAGAAAACACTGTAACACACTGCTGTACTATTTACAACTAAAAACAACTAAGTGGCTGTGCGTCAGAGTGTAGTGATTACAGTTGCTCTAGTTGCAGAAGACTCCAGTGATAAGCCCCTGATAAAGAGTCAGTGAGCTTACATGCTGACCACCTCCACACGCTTGACTACCCGTGAGCGTGGCTGTGCCGTTGCCCTGGATAGATCCTGTGAAGTTCACAAGAGTAGTAAATGCAGTGCCACCAGCACCAGCCATAACAAACCCACCTGATCCCGAGAATATGACTGACCCACCAGTAAGAGACAGCCCATTACTGAGGTTCAGGCCAGTGAACGTACCATTTCTACTAGAGTCCACAATCACCGTGCCGCCCATCTTATAAGATCCAGAGCCGCCCGTGACATTAAACTGACTCGCAGCGGACACATTGCCATTACCATCCACTTGAAAATTGAAGTTAGTCGTTTGGAACCCAATAGATGAGCCGGTCACAGTTGACTGGATAGGACCGGCTGTCACAGAGCCGAATGTCACATTAGATGCCAATCCAATAGGTTGCGGTGTGGATAGAGTGATGGTCGAACCACTTGGACTGACTATGATCTCCTGCCCAGTGCCAGCGATAGTGAGTGCCCCAGTCAAACCATTGAGGCTGCTAACAAGGCCAGCCGCAGTAGTCAGAGAGAGCCACGTAGAGCCGTTAAATACCTTCTCTACTGCTGCCCCAGTGTCCCAGTACATTGCCCCCGCGTTGAACGTATCACTAGTGCTAACAGTAGGAGTGCCGTTGTTATTACCTGTCTGTATATAGGTAGATGCAGTGAACGAGCGGGCCAGCATACCGCCAGATGGATTCTGCACAGAGTTGTACTGAGTACTCGCGTTCACGAGCACTCCCTTATCTGTCTGCAAGTACCCATTAGTGATGTTGATGCCAGCCGTGTTAGTGACAGCAGTGACGCTTAGCAACTGAGTCGAATTGTTCCAAGTGAAGTTACCAGAACCGCCAAATGCACCAGCATTGTTGAACTGAACATTAGTGTTAGCTCCACCGGGAGTGCTACCAGAGCCAGCGACACAGGCAAATGCTGAACCATTGTGTACCTCAAGACAGGCATTAGTGGTGTCGTAGTACAGTGTGCCCGCGTGGAATGTATCTCCACTTGTGGCAGTTGGAGCAGACGTACCGAAGCCCACCTGCACATACTTAGTTGCTGTGAAGCTCTTACCAGCTACGCCACCGCCAGGAGCCTGAATGCTGTTATATAAGGTAGCGGTGCCCACTGTCGCAAGGAATCCAGCGTCAGCTTGAACGAAGCCTGTAGCCACAGCTAGACCGGCATTGGCAGAGCTAGATGGCGTAAGAGTGAGTAGCCGTGTGGAGGGGTTGTAGAAGAAGAAGCTGTCGCCCCCAAATGATCCACTAGAGTTGAACTGCACACTCGTATTAGATCCACCAGGACTGGTAGCACCACCAGTAGCCACTGTTACCCATGCAGACCCATTGAACACCTTGAGAGCCGTTGCACCTGTGTCGTAGTACATAGCCCCAGCATTAAACGTGTCGCCAGTTGTGACAGGGGGTATGCCAGATGAGTTACCAAGCTGCACATAGTTAGTGCCTGTGAATGACAGTGCAGCCACACCACCATGAGGAGACTGAATAGAGTTGTACTGCAAAGCGGTGGTAGGCGAAGCGTTGTTCTGCGCAAGAAAGCCTGTGTCGGACCTTATATAACCATTCAGCACCACGATACCTGGATTCGCACCTAATCCACCCGTGGTCGTCACCTTAATGAACTTGCCGGTATTATCCCATGCGAAGTTGTCAGACCCGCCGCAAGTACCACCTCCAGCGTTGAACTGCACATCAAATGTAGACCCACCGGGAGTGCAGCCGCCACCTCCACCAGAGCCGATATTGACCCACGCCGAACCATTGAATACACGCTCCACACCAAGAGCGGTGTCCCAATAGAGAGCACCGGCATTAAAGCTGTCGCCAGCCGTAAGTGCCGGGATACCAGAGGAGTTACCACTCTGTATGTAGTTGATTGAAGTGAACGACTTAGCGAACATGCCAGCATTCGGCGCTTGAAACGAGTTGAACTGACCAGCAGCACAGTTGCCGCCTACGTTCGGACACACAGCGAAGCCGCCTGAAGCATTAATAAAGAGGTTAGTGTTCAGTCCAAACGTGATGTCAGCCGCCATCGTGTTGGTAGCGCTCACCCAGAGTAGAGCAGTGTGATTGCCGAATGCAGACAGGCCAGATAGCGGTAGAGGCTGATTAGCATAGCCCAGTGGCGCAATGTTGATATACCCACCAGTCGTGCCCGCAACAGTCGGAGCAATATGGGAGCCTCTGAACAACGCACCGTCGGTATTCGTGTTGAATCCCTGCCAACTGTTCGCGGCGCTGAAGATGCCGCCAGCAGTCTGGATAAAGCCCTGATTGATACGCAGGGCCGGAGTTGAGGTGATACCTGTTATAGATAAGGTCTGTGCTACCCTATCCCACACAAAGTTAGAATCACCTGCAAGTGACCCATTGAGGTTGTACTGCACACCACCAGTCACTGGCCCGCCTGGACCGCACCCTATAAAGGATAAGATGCCAACACCATTTGACGCTAGACAACCGGCTGCGTCCGCTGGCGGCAACGTCCAAGCTGTAGACGCAGTGATAGCAGGAGCCTTGAAGCCTAAAGTAAAGCTGCTACTGCCAGCACCATACACACCAATCTCGTTAGTGGCGAAGAAGTTAGTTGGTGCCCATGTGGAGAAGTCAAATAGTGTGATCGCACCAAGCGTAAATGGTGACGTGATGCCGCCGCCTGTAAACTGCACATCGTACGTGCCGTTATCAGCAAAGAAGCGCCAGTAGCCAGACGTAGTTGCAGTAAAGGGATTTGACAGCGGTGTACCGGCATTATCAGAGAAGATGTTGACCCTAGTTGTCGTGCCCGTCTGGTACACAGAGACACTGCAACCAGGATATGACTGCTGGAACTGACGTGTAGTCGGTGTGCCACCTGACGAGGACGAAGCATACACAGACACTCCACCCTTCTCACACCAGCCCCATGCGGCCTGTCTACCTAACACAGCGGGCGGGCCAAATAAAAGAGACAGCGAAGCCAGCCCGAAGACTGACATTTTCAATGGGTTAGTCATAGAGTCTGTAATACCTCCAATAATAGAATTGCGTTGCTGAGTCACTGTCATATAGCCAGTCAGCCCACCTGAGAACATCTGATTAGCGGTAGGTCCAAAGAAGCCAGAAGGGTTCACAGAGACGTTGACCGGAGAGACGATGTTTGCCCCTGTGAACGGATCTGTAATCATTACACGGAAATTGGTAGGAGTGCTTAAGTATGCAGAGAAATTGAAGTTAGCTCCACCATGGGAGTTGACACCAGTGACAGTAATAGGAGTGCTGACCACATTGAATACTAGTGAGCTACCACTTACTTTGTCGCGGCAGGAGCCAAGAGCACCCACGTTATAACAGTTCACATTCAGTCCATAGTAGAAGACAACCGTGTTCTGCTCTGTGGCGTTGCCGGGATTCTGTAAGAGTCGATAGAAGCCTACCTCTGGCCCAAACTCATAACAGTTGTCAGTTGAGAAGAACATGGACTGAATGAATGTCTGTGTAGACGGCGACGAGTTAGCCCCTAACGAGCCGGTCATAGAGAGGTTAGTGGATAGACCAGACCAATTAGATGTTGGTGTGGTAGTCGCGTCGAATGTAGTAAAGAAGCCGTACACAGGGCCAGTAACAGGACCACTCCACGTAGCTGACGATGGGTCGTATACAAAGTGGTTGTACTTCAAATTGGCATAAGTCGAGCAGTTCACAGGAGTTAGCTGGCTACCAGTCGCCTGATTAGGAAATGTAAGAAGAAACTGAGTGCCAATAGGAGGAGTCGGAGGAGGTACCGGCGAGTAAGAGAAGAAAGTCAATGATGACGGAGGTATCGGGTGCGGCTGCGTGGTGACTGTCTGTGCGTATATAAAGGATACGCAGGTGAGCACCGCTGCTAATCTCTTCATGCCTTATAGCCTAGAACATAAGACTAGATTAGTCCATAGACACGAAACTCAGTCTATATGCCCCTATACAAAGATGACTAAGTTAGGCTCTGCCCATAAACCGCGCAGTGTCTCAGCAGTAATAAGCACAGCGTTGATTCCGGCGTCCCTTGCCGCCTGCACATTTTCTATCCTATCGTCAAAGAAGCTATTAGCTTTTATCTGCACCAACACAGCAGCCTTCCACTTAGCTATCTCCTCACCACTGTGATCCCACGCAATATGCAGAGCAGTGTAAGGTACACCTAACTCAGCGGCAATAACCGGGTAGGGTTTGCCAGACAATCCTTCTATTTTTGCCTCTGGATCGCCAGTGCCGGAGATGATGTGCACCTCATGTCCCTTCTCGTAAACACGATTTGCGTGAGCACGTAACTCTGGAAAAGTATCCAAGCATCCACACCAGTCGTAGGCAAACACTAATCTAGACTTATCTTCCATACTGTAATTATTACAGATAAACAAAAAGCCAGCCATAGACACGAAACCCCGGCCACATGACGCGGTAAACGTGTGTAGCCGGGGTTCCGTGGGTTGATGCCCAAGGAGTGAACATCTCTACGCTACTACGTCATCTCCTTATTGGCAAGTGTAATCATTACACACACCTCCATTACTGCGGAGTGGGTGTACCGAACGTGAACACGATTGAGGCAGCAACCGGAGGAGGCGGCGGCGGTGCAGCAGTGGTGACGATAGTTGCTACACCCTGAACCTTCTCCGTCGTGCTGCCGTCCGGCTCTGTCGCAATTGCTACCTCTGTTAGAGTCGCTGTACCAACTCCAACGCCAGTGATGATCGCGCCGCCCGGTACATTCGGGTCAGCCGCGACAGTAAAGATAGTGTTGTCGGATGAGGTGTACTGTTGACCTGACAGCTTGGCCGCACTCGGGATTGGTAACCCGTCTGGACCCAACTGTGCTGTCACAGCATTACCAACTACCGACGCCTTCTCTGTTGAAAGCATTGTGAACTGCATGAAGTCTCCTGATATTTGGTTTTGGTTTACTGAAAACGTGAACCGTAGTCGGTGAGCACGGTGATGATGCCGCCACTCACGCTCCCATAGTTCATGAAAGAGTTTGTCAATGTCGTGGAGTGTTAGTCGCTCCATACCACCTCCAGGGTACCACAAGTACTAAGTGGTGCCCGACTTCTTAGCAGCGAGTGTAATCGTTACAGTCGCCCCGTCTAACCTATCCAACAGGACAGAGAGTTGGGGCACTAAGTTAGCTACCACTTCTCGTAGCTTATCCACTTCAGTGAGTAGAGGCTGCTCAGCCTGTTGAATAGATGTGAGTGCGTCTGCAATCACCCTAGATAGAACAGGAGTGAGTTGTGTAATAAGGTGGTCCTCAAGCTGAATACCAGCAGACTGCGCCTGTACCAAGCCGTCAGACACTACCTTATTAAGATCCAAGCCAGCGACACTCAGCAGACTCATGACACCTTCACCCCAGGCACAGTCAGAAGCAGACCGTATAGCTTGGCCAGCTTGTTGTCGATCCCATCGAGTCTCGCCGCCAGTGCCGGATCAAGTGGAGACTGAGTGCGATTCGGATTGTCTGGACCAAGGCCGCCCTGAGTCGGCAATACGTTAGGAGCGGGTTGAAGCGTCAGTAGTGTGCCTGCTGGGAAGTTGGCGGTGTGTATTGGAAGCACTGGGTCGTCTGGCCACACCTGCATCTGAGGCAGAGGCGGTAAGCTGCTCACAGCATCCGCGATTGGCTTACCGTTGAACTGTGGCTCACCAGCGTCGATGGCACGCTGTACTGACGAGACGTAGCCGTTGTACTCGCTTACGGCTTTGAGATTGGTTGCGTTGCCGTCTGCCTGCTCACTGATCCTACGTGATGCAGCGGCGTACTTCTTTGAATCATCAAAGATGCTGAGTGCTACCTGCTTACCAGAGGCATCAATGTACCTGATAGTTCCATCTGGAGACTCTGTAATCATGTGTCCTCTCTTCTGAGTGTAATCATTACACCCAAGAACAGAGTATCACGACTGCCCCTTCTTATATGGTCGCTACATACTACCATCTATATATGACACGCTTCGCGCGTCACACATATCTGGTGTACGTAGCTCCCATCCGCTCAGCTTTTGGACAATAAAAAAGGCCAGTCGCCGCGTAGACGAACTGGCCAATCTCTCCTGTAGGAAGACTACTGAACCGCCCCCCTTATCGGTATCTGCTGCCTCGCCAGTGGCTCGGCAGCATCTACCTACCCCAAATAAGGAAGGGATGTCTTATACTTTAATGCTTGTCAAGTGGGTTTGTCAATAGTTTTACAATCTTTTTTTATCCTTATTTTTACAGCTATTTTTGACTGTATCTAAATGTAATTATTACACTTGGTAGTCTGCGCACATAGTGTATTTTGCTCAGCTATAAATGTAGTTACAAAAAGCTGTGTTATACTCTCTGCCGAGGTGACCCATGTGTATGACGATGACCCTATGCCACCGTTGCGGTCGCCCCGTAAACGGTAATTTGGACATGTGTGTTCTATGTGGTGCATCACTCGGTGAAGTGTATAGCCAACTTTTTGTAGTGCGCCAGTCTAACCCGCCTACTCATAGACCACTCACTCCTCAACATAGCCCCGAGCCGAGCGTACTAGGGGCCGCGAAGCGGACCCGTACGCGAGGCGAGGGGGAAATATTAACACACCACAATATAACTATGCGTGTGTCGGCTTAGTTGAACGTGTTCAGAGTGTAATGATTACACTACACCCCATGTTGCAACTGTCTAATAAAGGGCTAACTGATGCAGCGGTACGCTCTGCCTGTCAAGATATCGAGCAAGCTGAGCAAGAATCTAAGAACTACGCACTTTACTATGTGCAGACGTTTGAGAAACCTTGTTTGCTTGGCCCTTTTAACTGGGGGTATGGTAGTCCAGATCTACCTGAAGACGATTATTAGTTAGTTTTACAACTGTCCACTTTCATTTTTTATTCAGCTGTACTCACCCGGCGCCTCTCCCCCGCACATCCCCCCACCCACCCCTTAAACAATGGATTCAATCAATCGTTTGAAAGTGTAATGATTACACTGCGCCTCGCATGGCAGGCAGGCTAGACGGTGACACGCCGGACTGCCTGACAGACCATCCCAATCTGGCCAGCCTATGCCGTCATACGCTCGCGTAGCGAGCGGATGGCGAGCATACACTACGTAGTAGTGTATGCGAGCAGGCATATAAGAACGGTCGCAGCGAATGAATGGCGAACAAATCGAGTCAGGATCTTGCAGACTCATTGCAGAGTTGTTGCAGCAAGCGGTTGCACACAGGTTGATAGCCATTCTCACGACAGGCAGGTGGACATATCACGGCATACCCTACCGATCGGACGCAGTACAGCGCGTCTACGTGCGATTGCGGGCATGTTTCGTGCTGCGCCTGACTGGTAACTGGCCAGCAAACGTGGCGCACACGAATTTACATGCTGTTCGCGTAGTGTTCTCCAGTGTAATAATTACAGTATGCCACTTGGCCAACGTGACGATGACTGGCGCTGTCCCGCATGCTACAGACGCGGTGTGACACGCTACTTCCGTGCAAAGCTCAACCGCTGCCCGGTGTGTGGCGACATCCCCCGCAATCGTCGCACTCGCAAAATGCTGAGGGAGAGACACGGCCAAACGTTCATCATGCGCCACCTCAAAAAGTACGATCAGTAGACCTATTGTATATAGGGCTTTGGGTGGTGGTGGTTATCGTCCATGTGTGGTGGATATAAACCAGGGTACATTTCCCTTTATTCTCAACAGTTTAGATAAGCACAAACTAAACGTGTCAGGTGTATACCCTGGTTGAAAACCACCAAACTGTAATCATTACAGTGAGGCAAAGTGAAGCAAACAAAGACTAGTTGAGATGTTGCCTATTTGGCAACGATATTGCTCTATATGTCCCCGTAGTCAGATAGAGCGGTACCTAAACGGTAGGTTGAGCGTAGCGGGTAGTACCCCGTAGCGTGGTGTGATGAGCATCACGTGGGAATCGGGGAATACGCCTTGCCGGACCTACCCTTGAATGCGTCTGAATCACTCGTGATGGACGCAGGGGAGTATCTATCTGTGTGGTGCACGTCTTAACTGACACTATGCACTGCTCCAAGTCTGTATAACAGACGAACACGCGATAGGCTGGATAGGCCAACACGAGCTAACAAATGTCGTTTGTGCCTCAGTAGTAACAGCTAATAGACGGGTGTCCCCCATCGAAAGCGTAAGTAGACGGAAAACAGACTATATTGACAGTCCCCACTACACGGATGGTAGATCGGCTAGTATGGCCGAAATTACATATGGATTCGCTCACTTACTCTTGGAAAGTGGGCAGGTACAGTGCTTATGCTGTCTGTGAGGTACTCAAACGATGGCCAAACAGAGGCGTTACACCTACTCCGTGTCCGGTTTCGGACTGTTCCCGTTCGACATGCTACGCTATGACTCCTGCCACCCCGCACACGAAAGCGAAACCCCACTGATGGGGTATTGCAGAGTGTGTGACGGTAAGGAGACGATACCGCGTATGATCCACCTACGCTCCAATCAACCACCTACACCTGAACGGTGGAAGTCTTTTGGCTGGGTAGTTCGAGACACCACGGAGAGTGCGGTATGAGTACCGCACAGACAGCATAAGCTAACGTAGACGCTGCTCGGCACACTCCCAACGATAGCCCAAGGGCTTAGGGTATGACGTGTCTTAGCGGTGCAATTCCGCGTATGTGGCTAATACGTACTGTACTGAGTAATTCAGCCTATCCCCTGCCTTGTGTAGAGATACATGGAGCAGGGGAATGGCTATCGTGAAACTCTACATGTACAAGCTGGGCGAACTAACCGGCGTCGAATTGAGTAGCCTGTCAGAAGGCTATGATGCCGCTGAGGACGCCTGCAAGCGTATTGCGAGTTTGAGCTTGGACACAACAAGCGCGGTGTGAGATTCCACCTAGGAGCAGTTATGCTGCTCCGAATGGAGGTTCACATGACTCTGATTGATGACGATGTATGGATGACGAAACAGAGAATCGCGTCCGTGCTGGTATCGCGGCCATCAAGGGATACGCAGTCTGCAACGATCAGGGTGACGATGAGGAGTTCAGCCGTAGAAGGTGTGACATCTGTGGGTCTCATCTCGCAGGGTCACGGCATCACATGGCGATACTCGGGGATTGAGGCTCTTTACACTGCTCTGTGACAGAGGGCAGTAATGGAGGTTCACCCTATGACCAAAAAGCATTTCATTGCAATGGCTGATGCTATGCGGGAAGCATCCCGTAAGGTGTGGCAATTGCATCGTGATGGCGTGCTGACTGAAGAGCAAGCGGCTCTTGTGGTCACCTGCTATGAGACTGAGTTAGCCGACTTCTGCAAACAGGAGAACGGCGCATTCAATCGGCACCGCTGGATGGGCTACATTCACGGTGAGTGCGGACCGAATGGAGGTGCTATCTGAAGAGACAGCATCCCTACTCGCCCAAATGCAGGTGCCACCGCTGCCAAGCTGTGAAGCGCCTGCTAACTCCTGTGTCTAAGCTCATGCGTCAGATGCGTGGGCTTCAGATCATGCTGTCTGTGCGCAGAACGCCGCTGTTCAAGTAGTCTGACATATCCCGCTCGTGACAGGAGCGGGTGGTGAGGTGACTATGAAACACTACAAAGGCTTCCGTGATCTAGAGAAGCACGGAATAGACGCACTGACAGGTGAAGCGTGCGGATACGGCTATCGTATCCTCTGCGATCTAACAGAGCGCGGCCTGAAGCTGGTGGCCGAATGCTTTGGTATGGACGCAGAACTGATGCGGGTTGCACTGCCGTCCAACTGGAATAGCAAGGGTGTGCGTAGCATCATGCTCGCACCTCAGATGCTCATTCCACTTGCAGTCTTCGCGTGCTTCGAGTCCAACTGTTCTAAGGTCTACATCATGTACGACGACTCTGTGGTCGGTATTGAGACAACCGACAAGCCAGAGGATGTAGAGATGTGGCTCAGTTGGAATCAGGGCAAGTACTGTGAAGAGTGCAGACGTTACGGTGCTGGCGGCGGCGTCTGTTTCCAGTACACCAACACCCACACATCCCGCAACATGCACCAGATGAGTGGGCGCACAACGTAGTCTGACATACCCGTCCCTGTGACAGAGGGGCGGCATGAGGTGACTATGTTCATTATTAAAGAGGGTTGGGGCTATTGGGATGTTACACGCTTGTCTACTGGTGTGTTCCATCGCGCAACAAAGGATATCCCAGTAGACATCATTGCGTATCTGTCTCCCACGGAGTCAAAGGTGCGCATTCATGGCACAGGTGAGATATGCCGCGTATCTAAGCGGTCACTTGCCGAGGTGCCGGAGAAGTAGGGCAGCCGGTGTGCTGCCTGAACTGCACTTGCTCTGCTACTGCCAGAGGGTGAACTGGTACAGGCGGATGTTAGTGCAGTTCAGCCAGCATACCTGTAATGATTACACATGCTGAAGAGGAGTAAAATGACTGCTTATGCTGCTGCTGATGCTGCTTATGCTGATGCTGCACGCGACAAAGCTCAATCTCAGATGTGCGATATTATTCGCAGTCTGATTCAGTTTCCCGGTATTTAGGGTGCTCTAACGGTCCTCTGCCTACACGGTGGAGCGCCGCCAGTGCATCAAGTGTAGTCATTACAGATGTTGCATTGGAGAATCGAGCAACTATGAGAAGTAAAACGAACCTGATGGCGGCGTCCCGGCAGTGGGCCGAACGTCCGGCAGATCAACGGTTTTGGACCCTGCAAGACTTGCTTGACAGGACAAAGCTGTATGCAGAGCAATGCGTTATTAAACCCGTCGCACTTGGCGAGTGCAGCGTCATCCCAAATGGCGATGACTTGCGGCTTGTTGGGCCGGAGGGTCATAGCGCAGAGTTCATGCACTACAGTTTTGGTCAGGTCGCAGGTCTGGCGCAGGCCCCAGCGTCCTACCTTCGTGCGCTCCCCGCGCCTCTGGCATCCCAATGCCTGAATCACGGGCTGGCTCATGTTGGCGGCGAACAATCGTTGATGTTCCACAAGAATGGAGGGTTACACCTCCGCTGTGTCACGAGTGACAAGTACGCACGCATCTGGAACTGGGAGGTAGCCGAACTTGCGCTAGCTCTCCAGGAACAAGAAGGCTGGCGTACACCTCCTGCACGTCCTTGTGGACTGCCCAACATCGAAGTCCGTACGGCGACTAAAGAGGATGTACTGCGCAATTCGGCGCACCCTAGCATGGGGATCAAGGTGGGTGACTCCATCTCCCCTGCCGGGCTGTATGCGTCGGATCACGACTTGTTCATCTTCCAGGTCAATGAGGACTATCCGGTTGAAGCTGGGGACGGCGAGACATTGTACCGTGGCGTATTCTGGCGCAACTCAGAAGTGGGTGAGTGCAAATGGCGCGGTACCTTCTTCCTCTATGACTCGGTGTGCGGAAATCACATCGTCTGGGGGGCGAAGGTGCTGGCTGAGATTGCTATCACTCACACGGGTAGCGCACGGGAGCGCTTTGCGGAAGCAATGGCAAGCTGTCATGCCTACATCAGCCACGCGGCCAGCGATGACGAGAAGCGTATCGAAGTCGCTAAGGGGACCATACTGGGCAGCACCCAGGTTGAAGTCGTTGAAACGGTGTTCAAGAAGCAGTTTGGCTTGAGCAAACGTGAATGCGAGGACAGCTATGTGCTGGCAGTGCGGCACGCTGACGACCACGGTAACAATCCTCATTCAGCATGGGGATACGCGGCGGGTGTCACTCGGCTCTCACAAGGCCGATACACTGACGAGCGTGACCGGATGGACCGAGCAGCGGGCAAGATACTCAGCTTGGCCCTGTAAGCGAGCGTAGCGAAGCGGATACGAGACATACAGCGCGAAGCGCTGGATGTTGAGTATACGCGAGCGTCTACCGCTTCCACATAGGAGCCGTGGTCAATACGCGGCTCCGAATGGAGGTGCCCATGAGTGTAATCATTACAGTGGACCGGGATGGTAACCCAGTCAGCCGTGAGGACACCATACGAATGATGGAGGAAGCAGAGCATCATGCAGATGAGCGCTGCCCGTCCTGTCATCACTTATGGGAAGATCACGTAGAGGATACAGACGACGGCGAGAGCTACTGTGTCGGTAACCTACGTGAGAACTCAACCCAGTTACCAACAATCGGATATGCACCGCTGTGTGTTTGTAGGCAGCGCTATAGTGTCACAGATCAAATGTGAATACACTACGCTGTCGAAGCAGGTGGGCTGGATTCAGGATGCTGTAAGCATCCTTCCAGACCATTATACACATTTAAGTCAAGTGAAATCAACGACTTAGATGGGTTCTTTACAATTCTTTACAATCTGGGGTGGTCCTAGACGTTGGTAGGGGTGTCCGATCGCGGTGTAATGACCCCGTAATAGGCCAAAAAAACACCCATTTCTGACCCATTTCGGCCCGATGTAATCATTACAGTCGGTCCAAACATTAAGGCTTTGTTAATCCGATTTCCCTTGCGTTCAGACGTAAGCGGGCTTAGTCTGGAATGGCGAGGGTCACGCATTATGACCCGCACAACACAGAGAGGAACATAACGTATGGCAAAGAAACAGACAGCAGAAGCGGTGAGTCCCGACGTGATTCAGCGCGTACCCCCGTCAGTGCTGATCGGTGACGAAAACAGCCGATTTGGACTGAAGGCCAACCGCATTGAGACGATGAAGCAGGCGATTCTGGCGCAGGGTGGCATCTTAGTGCCGCTCGAAGTCGTTGCCCTGGCGAGTGCCGTCAATGGTGCAAAGTACCGCATCGAGGACGGCCACTACCGGCACGCGGCTGCGTTGGAGTTGTCCAAAGAGTTTGACGGTATTGACTGTCCGGTTATCGTTCGGACACCTCAAGCCGATGAGACTCCGCTGAAACGGCTCATGCGGCAGACGGCCATCAACATGGAACGTGAAGCGCTCTCCCCGATGGATATCGCAGTCGCCATCAAACAGATGTACGACGGCGGCATCCCCCGGCAGGAGATCCGCAACTTGTTCCAGCGTCCTGGTGGTCGCAAGGGCAATAAGGTCCAGCAACTCAGCAACTCGATGATGAACATCTACATGTCTTTCCTGGACTTCCCCAAGGACATCCAGGCGAAGATTCACGATGGCATCATCGGCGTTGCGGCGGCGTACAAGCTGTCAACAAAGCCTGCTGAGAAGTGGGCTGAGATCGTGGCCGAATGTGAGGCAGAGCGTGAAGAGGAACTGAAGGCAGACGAGCAGCGTGAAGAACGCTATCTGTCTGAAGTCAAGAAGGGCGAGGAGCGCGAAGCCAAGCAGAAGGAGTTGGAGCTTGCCGCCGTCGCTGCGCAAACCGCTGTGGACGAGAAGGCTAAGCTGGCCGACGAGAAGATCAAGGCTGAGGCTGATGCGTTGGCCGCTCTCCGCAAGGGCGCTGCTGACAATGAGGCCAAGAAGAAGCTGGAGGAACACTCGGCGGCAGCTAAGGCTGATTCGGTCGCGGCGGTGAAGGCGCTCGAAGACGCCAAGAAGGAAGCGGAGAAGGCTGCTAAGAAGCTGGAGACTGTCCGCGAGGAAGCCGCGAAGCGTGCGGCTAAGCTGGCGGAAGCTCGTGCGGCGGCGGCCAACAAGAAGGCTCCGGCTCCTGACAAGGCTCCGGCTCCCATCGGTGCTGGGCAAGTGGACCGTGCGGCTAACAAGCTGGGCGGCTCTACTCTGGTGAAGCTCACTGCTCAGCAGATGCGGCAAGCGGTACACGACTGGACGCTGCCCGGCTCCTTCCCCAAGGTGCAGGCACTCGCCCAGGTCATTATGAAGTGCTTCGACTCCGAGTTGACCCCGGCTCAGGCGTACACTGAGTTGGGCAAGCTCACGGGCGAAGCGAAACCCACAACCAAAAAGAAGTAGCACAGACCGACCGACTAGGGGCGGCTCAGAGATGGGCCGCCCTTTTTGTTTCCTAATGCGGCCACTGTAATGATTACGGTGAGTGTTCCTAAGCCACTAACGCAGAAGGGGAAAGAGGTGTTATGTATTTGACATCAGGTCAAGTCTTACTGTTCTGTGCGCTCCTCTGGGCCGTGTTGCTCCTGTGGCCTAAGATGGGTGCTGCATTTGGGTCGCTGCTAACACGCCACTCGTGGGCCTTGCAGCGGCTCTACGCTCATCTGGGGCGTGGTCTGGCCGCGTACAGTGAGCGTATCCAGCGGAGGATCAACTATCCCGAGGTGTCATTTGAGTATGACCTGGAGGGTGAGAACCGTGTGGATGCAGCACTTAAGGAGGTGACCAGACGGGGACTGTAATGATTACACGCCGTCAGGTGGGGGGCTAAACAGCTTGCGGTCTGCAATCTGCTTGTTTAGCTCCTCGCGTGTCTTAGTGGTCGTTAGTCTGTTGCGCTCTCCCACGATGTTTCGTAGAGCACAGAACAGTAGATCCCATAGACCGCGAGTGGTTCTGTTGAACCCCTGCACGTTCCCAGTGCGCCACGTATTACCTTTTGGCCAGTAGTGACCGCCGTACACTCCACCCCACAGTCTTACCTCATAGTCACCGAGATCCCCGCTACTCTGCACAGTAGTTCGCACGGTGTTGTTGATCTCTGCTCGTGCAAACTCTTGTGCTCGTGACTCATCCCCACCCGGCCACATCTCCACTTTAATAACGATCATGGTCGTCTCTTCTCTGTGCGTGCCTACCTTTGCCGTCCCCGCTCTTTCTCTCTCCTCTCGGCTTGTCCACAGCGATTCTCGCCGCAATGGGCCGCCCCATAAACTCCATACCGTTGATCCTGTCAATGCACTCGTCCCTACCCTCATCGGACGAGAACTCCACGAATCCAAAGCCCTTAGACCGTCCATTATCCTTGTCAGTCACGATGCTAACCTTGGTGGGCCGTGCTGTCACGTTCCGCATAACAAGGTCTGTGATGTCGTCTGCCGTCGCTCTGTACGACAGGTTTGCGATAAACACTTGGCTCATTGTTGTCTCTCCGGTTGTCTAACTACACTTATCTCAATTGTCCCGTGAACTGATACCGCCCGTATTGAGTGCTGTTCGCATTGGTCACATGTGAACCCAAATCTCTGATACATGTTGGACCAAATCACGTACACCTTGTGACCTAGTGGGCATGTGATGTACTCCGCTTTCTCATTCGGCATAGTGTCACCTGTAATCATTACACTTTGGCAAGTTCCCACGGCTATGTGCTGTGGAGGTTGTGAAGACGCCCCCAGCGGCCCCGAGGCCAGCGTGCAATCTTGCCCTCATTTATAAGTGCAACCGGCCTCATGATTTACCCAATCACGTTATTTGTAAGTGGCCGGTTGGTACGCAGACAGTGCTCTGTAGTCCTCGGTGGCACGCCGTTACCGTTGCTTCCCGCCGTTAGACGCCCACCTCATAGCTAACTCTCCTCTCTAGACGGCTGAATAGGTACAGCAACCGTCAGCAGCTTTGAAAGTAGTTCGCGTAGTCGGCTGGCGTGTGGAGTTTGGCTGTCAAGAGCGTCTAACACACTCCAAGACCACCTGCACACTACAACACCCTGCAACCTTAGTCTGGGCACTTGGAAGGTGGCTAGTCCAATCACACACATCACGCATACCACGACAACCAATGTCCCAAGCATTATGCGCTGGAATCTACCAAGTGGTTCAATACGGCGGATGTTTCTTACCCCCTCTGCACTTCGTGTAGAGTAATCAGGTAGAGAGAAGAACACCCTCGCCACTGATGTTAGTAGGCACATGCCAGCTAACCAGTAGAAGGATTTAGCTCTCGCTGAGTCGAGAGTATAAGTGAACCAGCACACAGCGCAGACTGCGGCGGATATTCTAGCCTGTTGGTCAGCATTGAGTCCCACTAGTGAGTGTACCCAGTCAGATACGATCTGCATTCTATCTAGAATCCAGTCATCTATGGCTGTCATTTTATGACTCCCCATTGAAACATTTGATCCTCAGTCCAGCCGGGAAACATCCGGCTCAATTCTGACCGTGGAACCTGTACACAGTAGTCTGGATATGTGGGCGAACAGTACGTCACGGTCGTCGTAGTCGCCACCACTAAAAAGTCCCTGTCTGTTGTGGAAACGGCCCACTCGGGTTAGATCCACTGACAGTGAACGGGCACAAGCTATTAGCACACGGACCTATCAGTATCGTGACCGTGTAGCCTAGACGCGACCAATTGACAGCGGTGAGTCCCGCAGTTGGTATCGGATTGGTAGGCGAGATGATGTACGTGTTTACTGGGTCGCTCCAGTTCCACGTTGACCAAGGTGCAGCGAGAGTAAACAGGATGTTCTTGGATGCAGTTGGTGCTGCGTCACCTCTCACTGTTAGTATGAACGGCCCTGACTGCACGGTTACGCTTGTGGCGCTACCGGCTGTAGGCTGTACTCCAGGTACGATCGTGATGCCGTCAGCGGCCCAAGCTGACATGGAAAGGGCTAAAACTATGACTAGTTTCATCTGTTTACCTCAATCGGTTGATATGCACTGAAAGAACTTTAGGCTGTCTGGGCACTCGTCCCACCCTCCACGCCCTATGACTCTAGTTGCCGCCTCTATGAACGCTTCACGGCTGGTGTAGCCGGTGACTACAAACCACTGACCTGCCATTTGGAATCTATGGCCGATTGGCTCTTGTTCTGGACCGACTGATGTAGGCACGATGCCTACGGCTGCCATCTCTTTGGCATATGATAACCCCACGTCATTAGGGCTGTCGAAATGTACACCCACTTGTAAGATCATGCGTTCCTCTTCTCGAACTCCTCAATGAACCTCTCAGCGGCATTGAAGGCTGTAGGTGTGTCGTGTACTGGATTGCGCAGCTTGAATAACAAGGCTACAATTCCAATGACATACGGTCGCGCCTCTTTAAACGTCTTCTTGTCGGCTTCAGTCATTGCTTACCCTCACATTCTCTGCATCTCAGCATCCAGTACGTAGGCTCTTTGTCGTCTAGTATCCGCTGGATGTGTCCGCATTCAAGGGTCACATCATAGTGGTCAACGTCCACCTGCACTACGTTGACTACTCTACGGCTTACATAGACTTCTGGCATACAGCCTTTACAGGTCGCCTAACTCAACGGTGAGCTTAGATGTGCCCACATTATTAAAGGTGTACTCCCAGCACTTCATGCCATCAGGAGGAAAGGGGCCAAAAAGCACTTCCTCTTTCTTCTCTCCTAGCTCATCTTCTCGCTCCACCCATAAGTAGATCTTATTGGGTGGTGTAAACTCAGTATTCGCCATTCTCGTCCTCTTCCTTCTCGTCGGGCTTCTGAATGCGCAGTGTATAGCTGGGCTTGCCGTACTTCACACAGGCGCTCTTAATGCTGTGGATCTGCTCATCCTTCAGCCCTGCCGCAAGTAGAGCGTTAACTAGGTCAATCTCTTTGATGGTGACGCGGCCATCTGTGGCATAGTAGTTGATCGTCCAGCCTTCCCACAGTGCTCTGCTCACCTTGTTCTTACCAAGTATGTCCTTGATTCTCCGCGTGAGGGGCTTGCGCTCTCGTTTTGCTACTATCTCGGCTTCGGCCAGTTCACGCTCCTTAGTCAAATAGCGCACTAGCTCAAGCTGAGTCTTGCGGTCAGTGATGATAGCCGTAAGCTCCGGTACCGTCTCCTCTTCCTTAGAGGGTGGCGGCGTAATGGGTGGCTCTGGTGGCTTGACTCTCTTCACTGACGCTTTGAGCCGGTCCTCAATGCTCATCTCATGGGGCACAGGAGGAGGTGTAGGTGGTTCGGGAATAGTCTTGCGCGTAATCATTACACTTCTCCTTGTGGTAACGCAGCAGGCTCCTGCACGATTGGGGTAAATGTGGGCAGCCGTTTGACAACTGCCGCCATTACTTCCTCGATATCAAGGCCATCCCCTCGGTTGTCAATTGCGTGGTTGAGTGCTGCGATGCTCCCCAGCCCCAGTTGTACCCACCTCAAGCAGGCGAGAGCCACGTCAGCCCTTCTGTTGCACACGTCTGAAAATAGCATCCAGATGCGTGGACCATAGATAGCGTGGGTATCAAGTGACAATAGAGGTGCTACGGCCCCCAGCATAGACTGCGGGTCAACGGTAGGGTTTGCCATTGCCATCTCCATGCAGGCACTCACCGCTCCTGGGTTGCCTTCAGATATCTTCTCGATTGCAGAAATAGGCGTGTCGCTCAATTCGATTCGTTCATGGTGTCTCACGTTCACTCTCCTTTATGCTTTTTCTTTCGATAGTTGAGACTTGAGAGCGTGGTCGTGCATAAGCTCATCAAGAGCCTCTGAGTAGTTGGCTAGTTCAAGTCGGCCAAAGCCTTTAGTGCTCAGCTTTAGTTCCTCTAGCTGTTTGGTTGCCTTCTCCATCTGCTTCCTAGCTGCAATGAACGCCTCCAGCACAGCACGGCATCCAGGAGTGTCAGGTACGACGTGCCTTAGAATTTTATCTTTGGGTATTCCAGTCAGTAGGAAGTCTTTGCTTGTACGGTTGATGCCGGTGAGGACGGCTTTATGCACTGTATTACCGTCCTCGTCACTACTAAAGTATGATTGCTTGGTCATGAGTCCAAGCACAGGGAGTGACAGCTTGCGCTTAGCTTCTGGAGTGAGAGCCTTGTCGATGAGGAGCTTCACAGCATCCAGACTGTCAGCAGATACAGTAGCCTCTTCGAGTACGCCAACAAACTTACCGCTGCTCTCTACCTGGATCTCGATGCCTTTATGTGTGAACAGTGCCATTACTTTCTTCCTTATTTAATGTCAACTTCCCAGGCTCCTCAACTGTAATGATTACACGGTCGCCTTCCTTCAGACCTGATGCAGCTAACACCTGTGCTGTCAGCGTAACCACTACGCTGCATGAGGAGCGGCGAACTTTGACGATTGCTCTCACCGCTGTCCTGGTGCCTCCACAACGCCCTCGATAGATGCCGCAAGCCATCCAGGACGTCTCAGTCGGAGATTGTTGAAGTAGTTAAGAGCATTGTCCCGTGACGTGGCGTATACGTCTTCCGTGTGCCATCCAGTCACGGAGTAGGCTTGACTGCACTGCGCGGTGATGTAGAAGTGTTTCATATAGCTACAACTATCTTAAGCTACATGTGCCTATTTGTCAACATGTAATTATTACGTTTTTCGCCTGAGTGCCTTACGTGCTCTTTCGATCATGGTCTTAGGTGCTGGCCTATGCGCGTCT
>Ga0247682_1000036_pt1 | contig 57801 bp, 83 predicted proteins | sample CNK23_metaG_FD_190130 | JGI IMG/M metagenome (GOLD analysis project Ga0247682, IMG submission 190130) | Soil microbial communities from Purdue University Martell Research Forest, Indiana, United States - CNK23 | ecosystem: Environmental > Terrestrial > Soil > Temperate forest > Bulk soil...
TTGAGCATCTTTGAATTTCTTATCGGAAAATGCTCCTGTCTCATATATAATATGGCCATTTTCTAGCTTAATGAAAGTATCATTAACGCCTACGAGCGTGCCCGCATAAATATAATTCATACAAAACACAGTAATTGTTTCGCCCATAAGAGCTACTAGTCCTTCTCCTGCTACTTCTTCTACCTTAACTAATTTTTTCATCTGGCCTCCTATTTAAATTCAACTTTAAAGGCATCACTTCGTATTCGTCAAGTAAATACTTCTTTTGTGCGCTGTAGTGTCTCATAAGAAAACGGTGGCTCCTATCCTTCAATATAATCACCTTGGCAGACTCTTTGTCTGGATAGTTTCTAACACTGCGGCCTACCTGCTGCATGAATTGACTTTTTGCTTTACCGCCTCCAGCTATAATTACATATTCACATGGTTTTGTATCGATTCCCTCGCCAAGTATGCCAGTAGTGCCTATAAGTATCTTTATTTCTCCTGCATTGAAAGCTCTTATATAGTCCCTGGATTCGTCGTCCTCGCCAGATACGAATGGAAAGCCAGTCATTTCCGCGAGTATCTTGCCGTGGATTACTTCTCTCACCAAGCACAGCGCCGGCCTGTTTAGCCTGCCTAGCAGAGCGCCTATCATGAGATTCCTGATCTCATTATGGACTACTAGCTGGTCATAGACTTCGCGGTACGTAACTGCGTCTGTATCTTGTTTAGGAATTTCTAGATAATAAGCCTCAATGGGGACTATATAATGATTTCTTATAGCAGCTCTGTAGCTAAGTTTATAGATGACCTGGCCACATATCGCCTCAAATAATAAGGTCTCTTCTGCGTCGTTTCTAAAGGGAGTAGCGGTTAGCATAAACCTGTAATAGATGCCGTTCCAGTTATGCTTATTAAGCCTGTGGTACGTCTTGGCTGCGGCATGGTGTGCCTCATCAAGGATAAGGACAGAGAATTGCGCGGTGAGGCTGCTAAGGGCCCTAGAATCGATATTCTCAACTCGTACATTCTTCAATCCAGATAGTGTATATTGCATCTGGCGTTTGATCTCCAGAGTAGGAACTACCACTAGCGTAGGGAGATCCAAAGCCTCTATAATAAGTCGCGCTACATGGCTTTTGCCTGTGCCCGTTGGCATTTCTATTATACCTCGATGATGCTTTAAGGCAGCGCTTACTGCTTTTAATTGATCAGGATAGGGCTTCATCGGGTATTCTGAATATAATGCGCTCTAGCCTAGAGCATTTAAACTCTTCGCTTTCCTTAAATATTTCAATCGGAAGACGCGTATCATCTTTAGTTGCGGTGCCGGCTGAGTCATACACATAATTACAATAGGCTTTATTATCAACAATTCTATTAATTCTATATATGATAAGTCTGTCGCCTATCTTAAACCAGTACATTTTACCTATCATGGTTTTACTCGTAAGTCATTGATTTTATGTGATATTTTATTACTATCTAGCCAAAGAATTACTCTATTAAGCAATCCTGATGGGAAGCCGCCTTTCTTGTCTAAAAGGCTGCGCCTCTTCTGACCATACTTAGAGAAAAAGCTGCTCTTACCACCTACAATGTAGCTAAGCTCTGATTTCAGTGCCTTTTCCTCGGCTGCATTAAGGCCTTGGATTTGGCTGTAGCTGTTATCGATAGTTACAGTAACGTTAGACATAACTAACCATATCAAACTATTTTCATTAAAACAAGAAATAACTCTTGACAAGCGAAAACCCATGCAGTACATCTAATGCATATGCGTTTGCATTTTTTTAATGTTTTTTGTCTCAAGTACTGGATATGCTGCTGATAATGCTTAATGCAGTGCTTGATTTCTTAAAAAGCCTATGCTAAAATGAACTATGGAATTTAAAGTAGGACAACTATATCTCACGCCAATGTCATCATCAATGTTCTATGAGAACTGTGTTGTAAGGATTACTGATGTGACAGACACTAGAATACAATATAAATATATTAGCAGCAAATATAGCAGCGTGCGCGGTATTAATTTAGATCATTCTCATTCAAAATCTATCGAGGTAGCAAAATGGCTTACCCTAATAGATACAAAACTAGAAAAAATTATTTATGGTGTTGACATTTCCTCGGAAGAAGAGTAACCTAACTATATCTTCGTCGACCGCCCCGGGCGTCCCCATCCCGGGGCTTTTTGGAGGAATATGAAATTAGATAGGACTATTCATATACGAGGAGAAATAACAGAAGATGCGTTCATCGCATTTCGCAAAAAAGTCCTTGCGCGCAGAAAAGAAAGTAAAAAGCCAGTCGAGGTGATACTTACGTCTGGTGGAGGAGATGCCTATGCCGCTCTTGCATTCCATGACTTCATTTCTCATCTGGATGTTGATATTCATATACATGCCACTGGGCTGGTCGCTAGTGCTGCTGTTCTTATCCTTGCTGCTGGCCATCGTCGCACTATGAGTGCTAATAGTTGGGTTATGTGTCATGAAGACCAGCCTACCTACGAAGCCGAGGCTCGAGTAACCCAGCTAGAAAGAGATGTAGCACATTCCAGGCGGCTTGAAAACCAATGGAATGATTTACTTGCTTTCAGCACCAACGCGAGTAAGACTAAATGGGAAGACATACATAAGATAGAGACTTATCTTAATGCTAGGGATTGCCAAGCACTAGGACTTATCGATGATATCATTTAAAATCGGCGATATAGCAGTGTGTAATTGCGGTAGATGCGATTACAATATCTTAAAAATTTATGCTATCATAGACCAAGAAGTAATTGCTGATGAATTATTGGGCTATAAAAGGCGCCGCGGATCTTTCGACATATCATTATTAGAGCCCGCAAACTTATCGAAATTAGAAAAAATTATTTATGGAGTCTACGATGCCGAGTAGACTAACAATACTCACCGCAATACTAATAGCAGTATTGTTCTTTGCGCTAGGACAGTTCACGGCGCGCTCTAAAACGACTACAGCGGACAAAAAAGTCGATGAAGTAAAAAACGTTAGTACGAAACAAAATGAAACCATCACTGAAGTCAAAAAGCCAGATGGTACCGTAACAACAGTCACTACTATAAATACAACGCAAGACACTATCGACAAAGTAGACACTCGCGTCTTAATGAAGATCGCGCCAGTACAGCCTAAATACAACGTGTCACTACTCGCAGTTACGACTATCCACAACCCATTTGCAGCGCCGTCTTATGGGCTAAGTATATCAAAAGAGTTCATCGGACTGAGAGTCAGTACGTTCGGACTAACTAATGGTACGTTTGGCGTCGGAATTGGTGTTGATTTTTAATGGCAAAATACGATAACTTCGTTATAGTGTTAGATGACCCTAGAGACGCGGACTACTTAGAAATAGGTATGTACATAGTTTGGATAGATCGCAGGGAAGGTGCGATAGGATTTTCAGATATCAGTAATAACCCTATGTCAGTTACATGGCATAAATTTATATGGAAGTGCAGAAAAACTCTGCGAAAGGCATTTAGATGGATTACAAAGCCCTGGAACAAAAAATCATTAACTCATACGTAGAAGGCGTTACAACACAACAAGCCGAGAATCTAGCCGGTGAGTTCCTTGAGGCTCAGATTAAGGCTTCTGAAGAGCTCAAACAGCTCGACCTAAATGCACGACTACTTAAATCTCTAGTAAAACAAACCAGAGCAGAAGTCTTCGTTAGAGAGGCTACTACGCCAGAGAAGAAGCCATCCGATACACTACTTACGGCGCTAGTTGACAAAGATTTGAAAGTATCTGCTGAACAAGGTGCATTTGATGAAGCCGAAGTAGATAGAGATGAACTTTACAGGATGTTTTCTATATTCCAGAATGCCCATCTACATTTCCGCGCTATAGCGAAAGGCAAGTTTGAGTGAAATTTGATATAAACACTATTATAGCTGAAGTTCAAGAGCATTATAAAAAAGATAAAAAAGCGCAAGATATGGTCGTTAGCGGAAATGCTTTAAAAAAAGTATATACAGAGAGGGACGGTATACCGCTGCACGAAAGTAGTATTATAGCAAATATGTTAGAAATACCATGCGTGCCTTATAATAAAATAATACAGCTCGCTGGTGATTCTGATGTTGGTAAGTCGACGGAAGCAAGTCAGGTTATGGCATCAGCACAGAAATCAGATCATTTAGTTATATGTGAAGACACTGAAGATAAATTTGATTCCAATAGATACGACACAAGATTTGGCGGAGATTCTAAAAGTACAGTTTTAATAAAAACTAACGAAATTCTACAAGGCGGCGAAAAAATACGCAAAACTGTTATAGCGACTAAAACTAAATATCCAGACACTAAAATTTTAATTGTTATAGATTCTGTAGGAGGCGGGCAGTCTAGAGCACATGCCGAATTAGAATTGGATAGCGAAAAGCATGCCCAGCCAGGCCAGGACGCTAAAGAAAATAGCCGATTAATGAAAATGTTAGTGGCGTTGATAAACAAGTATCCTGATTCAATAGCTATACTATTGGTAAATCAAGTGTATACAAAAATGGGATTCATGCAACACGGGGATCAAGAAAACGGAGGTAAAAAAGTATACTTCCATTCTTCTGCTATTATAAGACTTAAGCGAATAAAAGTATTAACAAAAGTAATTAAAGGCCGAAAGAAAAAGTATGGTATTATAACAAAAGCCGTGGTTACTAAAAATCATTTAAGTCAGACAGATATGTCAATACACGAACTAGATTTTGAAATAACAGCTAATGGAGTAGGAATAAGTGCTGAACAATCAGATTCTGACTAAAAAATGCTGCCGATGTAAGTTTATTAAAGCATTAGACTGCTTTAATTTTGCCGCTCGCGGTCTTTATAAGAAGCATACAATATGCAAAAAATGCAAGGCCTTGTATATGAGAGACTATGCAAAAAGCGGTAAATTAAAAGTGAGTGTTGAAAAATATAAGGCCTCTGATAAAGGACAGAAAAAGATTAAAGACTATAGACGATCAGATAGGAATAAAGAACTACAAAGGGAGTATTGTCAATCCCCGAAAGGGGCGCTGTGTAGAGTAAATAGATTAGCAAAGTATCGAGCGCATAAAACAAACGCATTGCCTTCTTGGGCAGATGAAAAAGAAATACGGCTAATATATAAAAACTGTCCTGCCGGACTCGAAGTAGATCATATTATACCGCTGCAAGGTGAGCTAATAAGCGGATTGCACGTGCCATGGAATATGCAATATTTAACACGCAGCGAAAACGCCAGGAAATCTAATTCGTTTGATGGTACGTACGATAACAATGGATGGCGCAATGAGTAAGCCAATCGCAGTCTTGATATCCGATATTCACTATAATCTCAATACGCTTTCACTAGCAGACGCGGCAATGCGGCAAGCAATCGCTAAATCAAACAAGTTACAAATACCGCTAGTAGTAGCCGGAGATTTGCATGACTCAAAAGCTAATCTGCGCGCAGAATGCATAAATACAATGATTGAGACGTTTAAACTTTGTAAGCAAAGATGCTATGTAATGATCGGAAATCATGACAAAATAAATGAAAAAAGCGAGACTCACGCACTTAATTTCCTGGGTCCTGAAGCTACTAATGCGGCCAATAATCCACAGTATGAGAAAGTAGTACTGGTCAATAAAAGGTTTTATATACCAGGGCTTGCTACGTTGATTCCCTATCAGCATGATTTAAATGAATTGCGAAGTCAATTAAAGACTGCGCTTACGGACGATACGATTATAATGCATCAAGGATTGGCAGGCACTGATTCAGGCGAATATATTCAAGATAAGACAGCTATAACACTGAATGATGTAGCGGGACTGCGTATAATTAGTGGACATTATCATGCAAGACAGACAATCGACCTCACTAGAGGCGGTAAGTGGGATTATATTGGAAATCCGTACACATTGAATTTCGCAGAATCGAATGATCCAGAGAAAGGCTTCCAAATCTTGTACAATGACGGCAGCCTTGAATTCGTGCCGACTAATCTCAGAAAACATATCGTATTAAACTGTCAAATAGGCTATTCAAGAGAAGGCGGCGCGGTATTGATTCCAGACGAAAGCATAGCGTTTAATGATAAAAATATTCTATGGGTAAAAATGACTGGAACAAAGGAAGAACTTGCTGACTGGCCTAAAGAGCGCATAAGCAGAGTTATAATGCATAAAAACTTTAAACTCGATTTAATCCCTACAGACGAGGTATGTCAGCCTAAACCCGCACATAATCTAACACTGCCCCAGCAACTCGATGAAATCATTGATAAATTACAAGTAGCTACAGATAGAAAGCAGAAGCTTAAAGAGTTGTGGAAGGAGCTATGAAAATCCTAAGCGTGTATGCAGAGAATTTTGCTAGTTACGAAAAACTGGAATTCTCCTTTGATGACAAAGGTTTAGTGCTCATACATGGCGCTACAGGCAGCGGCAAGAGCACACTTTGCGATGTAATCCCTTGGATTCTATTCGGTATTACAGCAAAGAATGGTAAAGCAGATGATGTAATTAGCTGGAATGGCGGCAATACACATGGAATGCTTGTCGTACGGGCTGGCGATAAAGATATGTGTATAAAAAGGCATCGTGGCAATAATAACGATTTAGCTTACTGGATTCTAAATGATGACATAGATGCCAACATAGCTGTAAAAAGAGGAAAGGATATCAACGATACGCAGAAGTTTATAAATCAATTCTTAGGCCTTGACGCTGATCTCTATCTAGCAGGAGCGTACTTCCACGAATTCAGTCAAACAGCACAGTTCTTTACCACAACAGCTAAGAACCGCAGAGAGATTACAGAGCAGCTAGTAGACTTAAGTCTACCAACGAAACTCCAAGAAAAAATCAAAGATCAAACAAAGATAAACACCATTGAAATCAATACCCTGAACAACAATTTATTTACATTAAACGCTAAACTAGAGTTACTACAGGAATCCGCTAAAGAAGCCAAAAACAGTAATGCAATCTGGGCGCATGAACAGAGTAATCGCATATCAACAATAGAAATGAAGCGAGATACATTTGAAATCACTAGATCCCATAAAGTAAAGGCTGTAGAAGCAGAATTAGACACAATTAAGTTCAATCCTCCTATTACTTATGATATAGAACTACAAAAACTCCAGAAATCTATTCCTCCTGAATCTGTGCCGTGCGAGACATGTGGCATGCCTAAAGCTAATGCTGAAAGACAAGAAATACTTAATGAAATTGCTGAATTGAAGCTCCAGAAACAAAATAATTCTATGCAACTGAAATCCCATCATGACCTCACAGTTAAACTAAACGAAATTAAAGACCAAGAAAACCCATATGAAAATCAGTTAATTGAAGTCAAACACCAAGTAAACCCCCATTCCGATATACTTACAAGACTAAGCAGAGACATAAGCAAAAACAATGCATTACTAGATAATGCGATTAAAACAGAAAAAGAATTAAAGGACTCCCAACTAAATCTAGAATTACTTAGCGATGCAGTAATGATGTTTCGATCAGAACTAGTTAGAACTACAGTGAAATACTTAGAAGCTACGACAGTATCGCATTTAAGAGACTTCTTTGAAGGGGAAATCACAGTAGAGCTCGATATTCAAGACCGCGATAAGCTAGATATATCAATACGGAAAAACGGAAATGAGTGCAGCTATACGCAGCTCAGTAAAGGTCAGCGTCAGATGCTGAAGTTGTGTTTTGGGGCGGCGGTTATGGAATGCATACAACGGCATCATGCCCTCGAATTCAATCAGTTGTTTTTCGATGAGGCACTAGACGGCTTAGACGATACGAATAAACTTCGTGCAGTTAAAATGCTAGAGACTTTGGCGTCTCGCCGTGATACAGTATACCTTGTTGAGCATTCAGAAGGCGTTAAGGCGCATATAGATCAGAAATACTTCGTGGAGCTCATAGACGGGAAAAGTATAGTATGCCTAGCTTAAGTAAACTTTTTACGCGCAAGCAAATCGACGCTATGCGCGAAGAGTTAATCGCTAAGCACGGCGATAAATGCGCGATATGCGGCAAGCTATCATCAGAATTTAAGAAACGACTTAGCGTTGACCATAATCATCGCACTGGCCAAATACGCGGCCTCCTCTGCTTCAAATGTAATAAATTCCTTGTAGGACGCCACAGTCTTACTTCGGCTTGGCAAGTCTATGACTATCTATTGAAATTTGACCCTAAAGGCGGATAAGTGAATAAAAAGAAAAAACTTAAAAAATCAAAATGCAGACATAAATATGAGCGGTACGCTGATTATATGGGAACTTATTATATCTGTAAAAAGTGCAATAAATGGGAAGACAATGAAAAAAGTCTATAAAAAGATACTCGTACTACCAGACGCACATGCCCCTTGGGTTAACTGGCAAGCCTTAAAACAGGCCTACCGCTGGCGTCTCAAGCACAAGCCGGACCTAGTGGTCTGCCTTGGTGACATCACAGACCAAAAGATATGGTCTAATTGGCCGAAAGACACTGACGACGTAAGCCCTAGTGACGAATTCATCCAAGCCGAGAAGTGTCTCAAAAAGCTACATAAATGGTTTCCTAAGATGACGATTATACGCGGTAATCATGATACCAGGATACTTAGAAAGGCAGTAGAGGCCGGCGTACCATCTCAAATGTTTAGAGACGTAGACGAGGTATTCGCATTCAAGGGCTGGACCTGGATAAAGCAAAACAAGAAGCTTGTAATAGATACTATACGCGGCCCTATATTATTCGTGCACGGCGATGAGCAAGGTGGCACCGTAGCGCAGAAGTCTAGAATCCTAGGAATGTCAGTCATTCAGGGGCATACCCACAAAACCAGCATTACATACACAAGCACGCTTAAAGGCACTATATTCGGCGCTGAAATGGGGTGCATAATGGACACGGAATCTAAGGCCGCTAAATACGCAGCCGCTAACCCTGTAGGCTCTAGTGTAGGATTTGGTGTGGTGAAATACGGCGTGCCTTATTTCATCGACTACGTAGAAGGCATGAAAGTCTAATTATGAGACGACTTTGACAGGCCGATTCTAGCCTGTTATACTAGGTTCATGATATCTGCATTATTCGTTGCGCTATCGCTGCAGTACGGCTTGCCTTCTGGGCTTCTTAGCTCTCTTTGCTATGTTGAGTCTAAGTATAAAGTCGAGGCAGTACACCACGATGATGGCGGAGAAGACAGTATAGGGATCTGTCAAATAAAATACAGCACAGCAAAAGCACTGGGCTTTAAAAGTACGCGCACAGCGTTATTCGATCCAAAGACTAATATTAAATATGCAGCAATATACTTAAAACATCAAATTTCTCGATATAATTCTATACAACGCGGAGTAATTGCGTATAATAGGGGAAATGCCAGGTCCATTAGAACATCCAAATATCAGCAAAAAGTTTTTAGGAGATGGGATGAATATAAATCCAGGCGATCATGTAGTCTGCATAGATGCAACAGGGACTAGACTTACAACTAATACTATCTATAAAGTATGGGCAGTATTGAAAGACGGCAAATACATAGCACTAACTTTAGGCGGCGGAGTTTATTATCCAAGCGACATTTTCATACGCTGTCCTGTGATACCATTCAAAGGGCAGCCACCAGAAGAAATACCGCTCAGCGAAACTGCTATTACATCTTCTGCAGAACTAGTCATTACACCTGCAGAGCTAGTTACACCTAAAATGACTCTACCGACAGACTCAAAGACTCGCAAAGAATACCCGATGATGATGGGATGTATTCGGTATTTTCCGGCAGCGCTTGCTGGAGTGTCTAATACAAGTAAACGAGGCAACGATAAGCATAACTTAGGGGAAGAGCTCCACCACGCCAGGGGAAAGTCCATGGATCACGGAGACTGTATTTTACGTCACCTGATCGATGTTCAGGACTTACTAGCCGCTATGGACAGAGGCGAAAATAAAACACCAGCGCAGGTTTTAGAAGAAGTAAATCAAATGGCGTGGCGAGCATTGGCTTATTCGCAGGAGCTACATGAGCGTTTCGGAGCGCCAATGGCGCCAGGAGCTAAAAAATGAAAATAATTAAAAAGCCGCCTAGACCATTTGACGTTGATAACACTTTGGTATTCCCGTTATCTGCTAATATGCCAGGACCTAAGGTAGAAATCTATGATGCTATTACGCAGAACTTCTTGACAATGACTGCAAATGAGTCCATGATAAGGCTTATGCAAGAAGAAAAACATCGTGGAGGGCATATCATAGTGTGGAGTAGAGGCGGACAAGAATGGGCTTCTAATGTGGTAGAAGCTTTGCATCTTACTAGAGTAGTTGACACAGTAATGGAGAAGCCGCTAGTATACTATGATGATTTAGACGTATCTGAATGGATGAAAGATAGAGTTTATATTCCGCCAACAGTAGGTTATAAGAAATGAGTGCATTTGATTTTGTCATGGGATTCTGCATGATAACATTAGTACTTTATTATGTGAGAGCAGAGAAATGACTAATAAACAAAGAAAAGAAGTAGCGTTTATACTGACTAAGATGATTAAAGCAATAATCGCATTAGATGCTAAAATTGATAATTTAGAAAGAGAAATTGAACAAAAACAAAGGAGTAAAAATGGCATTCGAAGAAGTAGTAAGTCTAGACGCAGCGGTGACTGTTAGTCTAGGAAAACTTAATAAGAAAACAGGTCGAAAAGACCCGGCGACAGTCGAGGGGTATTATCTCGGAGCTCGTGAAGTCGATACTAAGCTCGGCAAGTCTTCGATTCACTTCTTTAAGTTCCAGCCTAGCAGCGAAAATAAAGAGTCGAATGAAAAGTTGGCTGCTGCATACCGATCACTAGGTATAGGACCTGGCGAAAATGTAGGTGTGTGGGGCACAGGAGACCTCAACAAAAAACTCAAGACTATTCGTGTCGGCACCATGACTAAAGCTGAGTTCGTTGGTATGACGCCCACGCCTAAGGGCGATATGCGTTCATTCAAAGTAGCTAAAGACAAACTAAACACAATTGAGGTCGAGCTCAATGCATCTGCTCCAGTCGAATACGCAGAGGAAGAGCAAGACGATGAAGATGTCGACAATGTTGAGGCTAATGATTCTTATCAAGATGACTATCAGCCGCAACAAGTCCAACTTTCGGCAGCAGAACGCGCCCAGAAAGTACAGGCGCTTTTGAATAAGAACAAGAAGAAGTAATCCAGTGGCCGATATGATCTATCGGCTCATTGCGCCTTCATGGGCCGTAAATTTAAAGAAGACAATGGAAGGTCGGTTTAATTCTGCCGACCTAAAGTCTTTAAACGAGCAGGGATACAATGTTTACTACTTTCCTAACCCTCCTGATAGTTTTGATGGTTCTAAGCCAGTAGACGGCAGCCAGATCACTTCATTTCATGAAGTCTTTGTCGATATGGATCTCAAGGACGGCACATACGAGTCTAAAGATGCATTCATAGATACAATATTAGCCGCTGAACTACCGCCTACGCGCATAGTTGACTCTGGCCATGGCGTGCATGTTTATTGGAAGGTAACTAACCTTGACGTTATGAGCTATTTACGATTCCAGCGTAGATTGTGCCGACTATTCAATACAGATGAAGCCGTAAGCAAGATAGCACAGCTCATGCGTCTGCCAAATACCTGGAACACTAAGGCTAAAGAGTATACACCGTGTGTCTTAGTAGCAGAGACCGATAATATATATACAGCAGAAGAATTCGATAAACTCTTGCCGTCGATAACAAAAGAAGATGAGAACTATTGTAAAGTCCATCACGACAAGACATACGGGCTAGCAGAACACATATCTGTGTCAGAGGAAATCCCCGCTAAGTTCGGCGAGCTAATACTGAACAATGCCGAAGTAAAAAGTCTTTGGATTGGGCCGACAAATGATAGAAGCAGCAACGATTTTAGATTAGGGCATCTCATGTTCGCTGCAGGTTTTACCGAAAGCGAAGCTATGGCAGTCTTAGCGCAATCAGCCAAAGCCCTGCAGCGCGCTCCTGTACACAGGATTAGCTATGCAAAGAATATCGTAGACAAGATATGGACGTTCGAAGCTGCGCCTGAAGCAGAGAAGATCTCAGCGCCTACCAGCGTGCGCGATATCCTTGTGAGACCTAAGACGGCTAACGGCGTGCGTATACCTACTTGGAAGTACATAGACGACACCGAAGCAGGTTTTCGAACTGGCCAGGTATTAGGGCTTGTAGCAGGTTCAGGAGTTGGTAAGACTACAATGGCGCTAAACATATTCCTCGGCTTTGTAGAATCAAACCCAGACTTAGAGCATTTCTTCATACCGCTGGAGCAACCGGACAGAGAGATCGCGGAGCGTTGGGCAGCTATGTGCGGTGAAAAAAAGCACCTATATGATAAAGTCCACGTAATTAGCAATTACGACGATAGCGGAGCATTTAAAGACTTATCCTTAGAAGACATAAAACAGCAAATCCTCGCATTCAACACTACGGGTAAGAAAGTCGGCTGTGTAGTTATTGACCATATCGGCGTACTGTGCAATAATAATAAACTAGGCATCGAAGAAGGATTGAAAGGCATTTGCAAGGCAATGAAAGGATTTGCAATGGAAACTAATACATTCTTGATTATGCAATCCCAGACATCTCGCGAAAAAGCAGGCATAGGCGATCTTGAGATAAATAAGGATGCCGCTTTCGGCACTAGCGCCTTTGAGAACTTCTGCGACTATCTAATAACCCTATGGCAGCCTTTGAAACGAGTATATACAAAAGGCGCGCCTACAATTCTTAGCTATAAATTCTGCAAGATCCGCCATAAGAAACAAGGCAAGGATTGTATTCAGGAAGACACACCATACTCAGTGTTCTTCGATCCTGAATCGCAGCTTATACGAGAACTCACCGAATCAGAAGAGAAGAGTTTGAGTTACTGGGTAGGACAGGCAACTGCTAAACGCAAACTAGACCGTAAAACAGACGTGGTGAATTATACATCAATTAAGTGGAATAATGACATTTGAAGAATATAAAAATAATTTAACTGGACTGCTAGTATGGTGCCCGGACGACTACTTAAAAATTTTGTATGAGAGACACGTATTAAACATTTTCTTTGATGAATGCAAAAGAGTATTAAATGCTAAATGTGATTCGCGACTTACAGGGTTTGAGAAATATTATCAAATACCTAGAAAATTTTGAGTATGTAGCTTTTGATATAGAGACTACAGGACTATCAAAGCACGATGAAATCATAGGCATTTCTATATGCGCCGAAGAAGATAAAGCGTTTTATGTAATTTTGGCAGAATGGGATAAAAACCTACAGAAGCTGATTTACAATGATCTCGTTAAATTCGAACTAGATCTGCTCTTGCATGCGCTTAAATCTAAGCATCTTATTGCGCATAACGGAATATTCGATTGCATGATGATAGAGGCCTGTGAAAAGATAAGACTAATAGAAAGTTTACATACGGATACTATGATAGCTGCTCATCTTTTAAACGAAAACCGCGGAGTAGGATTGAAAGACCTTGCTACTACGATGTATGGCGAAAGTGCCGCAGAAGAACAAAAGCTAATGAAAGAAAGTATCATAGCTAATGGCGGTAGTGTCACAAAAACCAAATACGAGTTATATAAAGCCAACTCTATGTTAATAGGCAAATACGGAGCTAAAGACGCACTATTGACCTATAAACTCTTTACAGACCTAGTACCTGAACTATATGAGCAAGGTTTAGATAAATTCTTCTATGAAGACGAATCAATGCCTTTATTGCGTACAGCTACATATGATCTAAACACTACAGGCCTTATGGTAGACAACGCTAAGCTCATACAGCTAGAGAAGACCTTGAAAGCAGAGTGCGCAGAAGCAAAGGCCTTTATCTACCGCGAGATACAACAATACATAAAGGATAAGCCTAAATTCAATGTAGAAGCACCACAGCAGCTATCATGGCTGCTATTCGGTCAACTAGGACTTGAATTCAATATCCTTACGAAAACAGGCAAGATAGTTTGTAAAGAAATGGGACTTAGACTTCCTTATACCAAAGTCGCTAAGCGAGACTTCATTGATATTTGCCTGCGCGACCAAGGCAAGCCGTATGCTCTAGGCGGCACGGTGAACGGTAAAGAGATAAAGCCTAAGCTAATAAAAGCACCATGGGCTTATATAGTCGCAGATAAAAATACTCTTAAGAAAGTCGCGCATCGGTTTAAATGGATAGAGTCGCTGTTAGAGTATAAGCGCAAAAAGAAACTCTTGAATACATATATAAAGGCTATAAAAACTAGAACTCAATACGGTATATTACAACCTAGCTTTTTACAAGCGGGCACGACTTCTGGGCGATACTCTAGCAAGATGCCCAATTTACAAAATTTGCCTAGAGACGATAAGCGCATAAAAGACTGCTTCATTGCTAGGCCCGGCCATGTATTTGTATCAGCAGATTTCAGCCAACTAGAGCCCAGAGTGTTTAGTTATTACAGTCAAGAGCCGAAACTTATGAATGCGTTTAATGGCGAAAGCGATTTCTATAGTGTCGTAGGCATAGATATATTCGATAAACACGATGCGCTGCCAATCAAAGAAGGACGTTCAGATGCTTTTGGGGTTAAATACAAAAAACTTCGCGATATATCTAAGACCATTACCTTAGCTCGCGCATACGGTGCGACACCATTCCAACTAGCTCCTGCTACAGGTAAATCAATTGATGATACAGCAGAAGACCTTGCTAGACTAGATGAGAGATTTCCAGGTATTAAAAAGATGATGCTAGAAGCACACGAACTAGCTAAGACCAAAGGCTATGTAGAGAGTCTGTTCGGACGTAGGCGTCATATCCCAGATGCCATGAAAATTCCTAAACTTTATGGCAATCAGGACCACGCGGACCTCCCCTATGAGGCTCGAAGCCTATTAAACCTAGCCTGTAACCATAGAATCCAATCTACTGGTGCGTCTTTATGTAACAGAGCCATGATAGCATTTTATAGTAATATCAAGGACTTAGGTCTAGATTGCAAGATCGTATCTCAAATCCATGACGAGATAGTAGTTGAATGTCAAGAAAAAGATGCAGAAAATGTAAGTTTGCTCTTGCGCAATGCAATGGAGTGTACTAATATGATACATGGACTTGACTTAGAAGCAATTCCAAGGATTACTAAAACTCTTGCTAAATGAGGTACAATGACAAAACTAAAACTCTTATTGAAACAAATCTTGGCTTATCTGCCTAGCCGGCTTCCAGTAGGGCTTACAGAAATGCATAAGTTCATGGACGACGTAATCGAGATCTCAGGAAAGTTCGCAGACACAGACTCAATGAAGTTCGCGATTTCATCTATGGTGTTGCGCCTAGACTCTACTACATCAAGGGTCAGCAAACAATACTTTGCAAGAGCATTAAGAAAGGCCGCAGCGAATCAAGTCGTAAGCGTGATTCTTAATGACATCAAAGAAGCGCAGGCAGCAGCGATTGCTGAAGCAAATAAATTAGATAAACAAGCCGAAGCCACGGCGACACCGCAGGATACCGCAAGTGGCCAAACCAACGCTCCGACAGCTTAAAGAGATCTGGTACAAAAAGCTTAAAGACAAAGGCTTTAAGGATATCGAGCAAGACGAGTACAACCTTAAGCGCTGGTCGAGTGAGTTCGTAAGGCATAATCACAATATAGATAATAAAGAGATCAGTGTACGACCAAAAAACAGCCGGCAGAAAAAAGATGAATTCGAAGGCAAAAGAGATTACTACTATTACGCAGAACACTTCCTTAATGACTATAAATTTAAATCAGAGCGAGATAGAATTATCTGGGAATACCATATCAATGGCATTAGCGCTCCTAACATATCTAAACTCCTAAAGAAAGTTAAAATCAACATAAGCATCACCACGGTGCGTGTAATCACAAAGAAACTCCGAAAAACAATGAAAGAATTTTACTTCAATGACAAACAATGAGTTCTCAGAATTATATGATATCAGGGATTACCAGCAAAGCGATAAGAATTTCGTTTTAGCGACCTTTTTACGCGGAGTGTATTATGGTAATAGCTGGTTTTCAGGGATTCGAAAAGATATCTTCATGGATAACTATAAGAGAGTAGCTGAGTTTGCTATCGACTCTGGTAGAGTAGCGATAAAGGTCGCAAGCCTTAAAGAAGATCCTGATATAATCATCGGCTATAGTATATTAAGCGCTGATTATCAAGCAATTTCATGGGTTTATATTAAAAAGGCGTGGCGACTCAAGGGAATTGCGAGAAGTCTCGTACCAAAGCATCCTAAATACGTAACACACTTATCGCAAATAGGTATGGATCTTATGAAAAAACTTCCTGGAACAGAATACAATCCTTTTTATGGCGGCTGAATGGGAATAGATCAATTAAGTTCAGGCGCGCTATATAATGCATCAAATTCAGGTTTAGGAGGCGCACAGAATTCAGGTATATCTGCGCAAAATGCAGCGGCGTGGCCACAAGATTCTAGGTTGTGGTCGGCTTTAATAGAGAAGCAATTAATGGATGATTTCATCAAACAATGTCAAGAAATAAAGGAGAAAAAATGATGTCTAAGTACTTTAAAACCAAAAAGGTAAAACTAGATGCGTCTGCGCCAGAGCCGAGAAAGCTAGAAGAGATTACTAAAGACCTTAACAATGAATGTTGGGCTTTAGGGCAATTAGAATACCAAGTATATGTGCTGCAGCAAGAAGCAGAACGCAAAAATAAGAAAATTCAAGAACTTAACTACGAAGGCGCGCGCCGCAAAGATCTCGATACAAAAGCTTCTGTGAAAGAGGAGACAACAGATGTCACGAAAAATTAAAGAGGCTACAATGCTAGCCCCTATTCACACGGTGAAATCTGGACATATTAAGAAAGAGCTTAGCCTGAAAGATAGCCCTACTCATAAAGCCATGAAATCTATTTATTATAATGAAGAGCAGGGCACAGTAGAACTCGTCGTAAAGGCATCTGGTGAAACTATACTAATTCCTTACACTAACTTCAGTCATCTCGTCCCTGGTGAGTAATGCTTAGGTACAAACATGATTTCTATAATATGCCTAAATCAGAAGCTAGGCGCATTATCAATGGTCTGTTAGAAGACTATTATGCCTCAGGACGCACCATAAGAGTATTTGCGCCTAAGAAGACCAGGAATGCCAGACGTAAAACTAAGATCTAAATCCCCTAAAGCAGATTCGCCGCCCAAAACTGATAAGGGTCAATACTATAATCCTTATGATAAACTTAGGGTTACTAGTATGTTTCCGCAGCAAGATGCGTTTATTAGCGACAAGTCGAGGTACATAGCCGCACAATGTAGTCGCAGAGCTGGTAAGTCAAATGGATTGGCGCTGCGTTTCTTTCATACAATGAATAAATACCCAGGTAGTGCGTGTATTTATTTAGCGCTTACGCGAGATTCAGCTAAAGACATTATGTGGCCTGTGTTGCAAGAACTCAATGATAAGCATGAGCTAGGCTGCATATTTACAGAGTCTAAACTCACAATGAGTCACCCTAATGGATCTAAGCTAACTCTATATGGTGCCGATATGCCCAACTTCATACGCCGTCTTAAAGGACAGAAATCACCTGGGATAGGATTAGACGAGGCACAGGACTTCGGTACTCACTTAGAAAGCCTATTAAATGACGTACTAACTCCGATGCTAGTAGACTATAAAGATTCGTGGTTAGCTGTTACAGGCACGCCGGGCCCAGTACCACAAGGCTATTACTTCGAAATCACAAACAATAAACGCTTCGGTTTTAGTACGCATTATTGGACTCTTCTTGATAATCCATATGTTCCGGATCCACAAACATTCATAGATGAGATGATTAAAAAGAATGAATGGGGGCCTGATCACCCAACCCTTCGCAGGGAATGGCGCAATGAATGGGTGCTAGACACAGAAAGCCTCTGGATCAGGTATAAAAAAGAAGTCAATGATTTCGATACTTTACCTGCGCATATAAATAAATGGAACTATATCTTTGGTATAGACGTGGGATTCAAGGACGCCGATGCCATAGCCGTGTTGGCGTGGTCCGAAGCCTGCAAAGAAACATATCTAGTAGAAGAAGTCATAACTGATAAGCAAGACATTACAGCTCTGGCAGAACAAATCAAAGAGCTAGAAAAGAGATACAAACCCGACAAGATGGTAATAGATGAAGGCGGACTAGGACTTAAAGCCGCAGAAGAAATAAGGAAACGCCATCTCATCCCAGTCCAGTCAGCAGATAAGAAGCTAAAAGCCGAAAACGTCGGTATATTAAACGACGAGCTGCGCCTTGGTCGCTTTAAAGCCAAATCGAACTCACGATTCGCACAAGATAGCTATATGATTCAAATCGATTGGCTTCATAGCCGCCCAGATAAGATCATAATAAAGAAAGAACCTCATAGTGATATTATAGATAGTGTGTTATATGCATTTCGTGAATCCTATGCATTTACGCATCAACCAGAGCTTAAAAAACCTAAATATGGCACTAAAGAATATGCAGACGCAGAACACGACGCAATGTGGGAACGTGAATTAGAAGGCCATAAACAAGCCGAATCCTACCAGAAATGGCTTGAAGGAGAAGAAAACTAGTACTTTATCGCATATATAGTACCTGAGGTGCCCGTGCTTCCATTTCTCAAGAACAAGCAAAAAGAAGCCGCAGTTTCAACACCCATAACAATAAACAGAAAATCCGATAAACCTAAAGAAAATCAAGTATATGATATGGCTATACGCGCATGCGCAGAGCATATGATTACTGAAATACAAGCAAATGACGCAGACGGCGTGGCAGATGCAATGAGATCGGCATTTGAGATCTTAGAAACATTGCCGCATGAAGAAATCCCTCATAGTTATGAAAACCAAAAGGAAGACTAATGTCCCAGCAAAATCAAACACTTACTGCTACTAATCTCGGCACTACGACATTGAATATCCAAAACACTGATACATACACAATTGCAACAACGCTACAGTGTCCTAACATCGTGCCGTCAGCCACACAAGGCGCAGGCGGTGGCGCAGGTACTGGTACAGGCGGCGGCACGCAGGTGGCATCTCAAGTAGTTATTACAGTGAAACAAAACGGCACTACTAAGGCGACATCATCTGCAGGCGCTAAAGGCCTTACAGTACCCGGTCTTGCATGCACTGCAGGCGATACTATTACAGTAATATTATCGTCTAGCCTAAGCCAAGACAAGCAGCCAAATGCAGTCCAAGCCACTATTGCTTTAAGCGAAGGACCGGAATAATGCCTTTAATACATAAAGCCTCAAAAAAGGCGTTTCAAAAAAACGTAGAGACAGAAATGAAAGCGCATCCAGGTAAAGAAAACCGCGCTCAGAACTTGGCTATTAGTTATAGCGTACAGCGTCAAGCCAAGAAAAAAAAGAAAGCCTCAGGCGGTACCGTTGAATCAGGTAGCCGTGACATGAATATGGCCTACGGCGGCAGCGCAGATGAAGGACCATCCGAAAAAGCCAATCAAATGGGCGTTAATAAAATAGTACCTAATTATGACAGAGAACATAACGAAGTAAAACACGGGCAGTCTGAAGCAAGATATGGCAATAAAAGAGACAAACATCGACAAACATTAGAAGAACTCCGCTCGATGCCCAAGCCAAAACTAGCAGAAGGCGGTGAGATCTCAGCAAAAACTGAGAAACGTCCTATGCCAGATAACCGTTATAACGATAGTAAGAACATCTCAGATAATTCAGGCGATAAGCCATTGAAAGAATCAGGCTGGACCGATACTCCTACAGAACGCCAAGCCAAGGCAAACGATATCCGAGGCCGCACACAGAAGGTTAAACACCCTAAGATGGTGAAATCAGACATCCTTCAAGTTCGCCTACGCGATGAAGAAGACGACCTACAAGACTTAACCGCTCCATCTAGTCCAGCAGACGAGCCCGCGACATGGCACGATGAAGAAGACGCCAAGAAGCGCGGCGAAGGCCCTGAGAAACAAACCGCACACTCTACAGGCAAGCAAGTCATGGCTAAAGGCGGCAAGGTCGAGTCTTCTGACTATGACCATTCCGACCCTAATGCCGACACAGACAGCTTTAAAGATGATACGCCATCAGAAGATGAAGGCGAGGAAATGGCTCGTCACCACGAAGAAGAATACCAGCGCCAGACGTCTGGTAATCCCGATATGGCTAAGCCGCATAATGACTATCAAACCGACCCATATGACGGCATAGACGACTCAGAACATCCAGAAGATTATGTAACCGAAGCAGCATCTGCTTACGCAGACGGCGGTGAGGTAGACGACGGACAGCCTGAACCAGAAGAAGACGAAGAACATCATGACTCTATAGCAGCCGCTATTATGGCGAATCGCGACAGAATGAAGAACGAGATCGACTCAGGCAGCCAAGACATGAATCTTGCAGTGAAATACGCCGAAGGCGGCGAAATCACTAAGGAAAGAGGCGACATCCTATCAGAAGGCGCTACAGACTCAGATGACTCAAGCCAAGTCGATCTCCGCAGAAATGCAGAAGAAGACCAAAACCACGAAGATCAGCTAAGCTTTAAAGCCCTAGAAAAGGAAAACTACAGTGAATCCGATGGGTTAGATGATCTTGACTACAATAGCGACAGCAAAGGCGATACAGAAGAAGACGAGACCTCAGACGAACACGATATGGTAGACAGCATACGCAAAAAGATGCGCCCTAAGTGGAAGCTTTCTGAGACGTAATTGGACACCGATAGTTTTTATTTGCTCCTAGCATTCATTTGTTTCGCAATTGGATTCCTAGGACTTCTAAGCAGCCTGAAAATAGAGCCAGAAGATGATAGTAAAAGACCTAAAGACCCTAGATAAGCTCATAAAGATGTGCAAAAAGCAAGGACTGACTGGTATCAGGGTAGGCAACATAGAGTTTAACCTCGAGCCTATCAAACCGTCTAGAGTAGAGCCTATAGCACCAGAAGCAGCCATCCGCGTACCTAAGTTCAATGGCAGCCTAGAGCCAGACAAAATCGACACAGATGAGCTCACAGAAGAGCAACTCCTTAACTGGAGCGTTAAAGAAGAGCCTGGAACTTAATGAAAAGCGTTAATAACTCTTTCCGCGACCCTTATCCTTGTAAAGCATCTTGCTGCGGCGGCTCATTTAACACTTTTTTGAACTATCTGCATGAATGGTATCAATACTGGGGCTTTTATTTAACACACGGTAATGGCGACTAATGAAAGTCACGAATAAGCCTGCGAATAAGTCGCAAATAACCTTTAAAACCCGCCCAGATTTAGATAGCATGACGTTAACCGCATGGTGGGATGAGAAAAACCCAGACAAAGCAGCTATGTATCTGCTTACATCTGCGGCTTATTTAAAAGAATCTCAGAATTACAGGTATAAGCAAGCTGCTATCTATGCGAGATTATATGGGAATCAGAGTTTATATGCTTTTGCTGGGTCCAATATCAATAAAATGGACCAAACGAAAGGGCTTCCGCAAGAAAGGCCGACATTCAATCTCATTCAAAGTGTCACTGACACGCTGGTGTCTCGCCTTTCACAGAGTCGCCCTAGTCCTGTATTCCTCACAGATAATGGGAACTATAAGCAACGGACCTTATCGAAAAAACTCAATAACTTCACCCAAGGTGAGTTTTATCAAACTGATGCTTATGAAAAAGCCACTACCGCCCTCAGAGACGCCTTAGTCCAAGGCACGGGTGTATTGCATACATATGAGACACCAGACCATAAAGTAGGCCTTGAGCGTGTTCTCTTAACTGAACTCCTTATAGACCCGAATGAAGCAATGTACGGCGAGCCTAGGCAGCTCTACCGCTTAAAACTCGTGGATAGGGAGGTACTTAAAGCTAACTTCCCGAAATTTAAGGCGAAATTAGACATAGCTGCCAAAGGCTATCCAGACAACTCAACTGAGACCTCAAAGACCGTATCTGACCTTATCATGGTAGTAGAAGGCTGGCACCTCCGATCAGGTGAGAACATGAGAGACGGCAGACACACATTGGCATGTAGCTCAGGCTTTTTGCTAGACGAGGAGTACACCAAGGACCGCTTCCCGTTCTCTTTTATTCACTACAGCCCCCGCCTCCTAGGCTTTTGGAGCCAAGGAATTGCAGAACAGCTAATGGGCACGCAGATGGATCTGAACTCAATCTTGTTCACTATATCAAAAGCAATTAAACTCGTAGGAGTGCCCCGTGTATTCCAAGAAGAAGGCTCAAAGATATCTACGGCTGCACATAACAATGAAATCGGTGTCATTGTTAAATACCGAGGTACGAAGCCGGAATACGAAGTCGCGCCATGCAATGCACCAGAACTTTACGCCGAGCGCGATAAATTAATCGCATATGGGTACCAACAATGCGGTGTCTCGGCACTCCAAGCGTCTAGTCAAAAGCCTCAAGGCCTTGACTCTGGTGAAGCTATCCGTACGTACGATGACATATCTACAGATCGCTTTGCTACTCTTTCTCGCCGCTACGATAATTTATTCATTGACCTTGCTTATCAAATAGTTGATCTTGCTAAGGATATCGCAACTGAGCAAGGCTCCTATCAAACAGTTTATCCCAATAAAGACGGTACTCGCGAGATCGACCTGCCTCATGCCGAACTCGTAGATGATCCATTTATCATCCAGTGTTTTACGCAGTCCAGTTTGCCTAAAGACCCTGCAGGCCGCCTAGCTAAGATAACAGAAATGGTTCAGGCGGGAATGATTACAGTCCAGGAAGGTCGCAGACTCCTTGACTACCCAGACCTTGAGCAAATCGAGAAGCTAGCAAACGCAGCAGAAGAGCGCATATTCCAGGTATTAGACGATATAATCGATACTGGTAAGTACACTCCGCCCGATCCATTCATGAATCTCGACCTAGCAACTCAACTTACTACGCAATACATAAACCTCTATAGCCAAGCAAAGCTAGAGGAATCTAAGTGTCAGAAACTACGTGACTTTTTTACGCAAGTCCAGACGCTTAAGCAAGCCGCAATGCCGCCGCCGATGCCAGCACAGGCAGGCGCAGCGCCGCAGGCAAGCCCTCAAGCTCCGCCACAATCACCATTGATACCGAACAGCCCCAACCCTCAAGGCCCAACTCAATAGCTAAGGAACTGAAATGATTAGTTATATCAAGTATTTGTATGCAGAGTTTCGTAAATTCTTACTGGTGCATTCTTATAGGCATTTTAAAGAAAGAGAAAATTGGATGAAGCTAGCACACAACGCAACTAAAGATGACGGATGCTGTGTTACTACAATACCTATGTCTCATCTAGAAAAAATAGATGAAGATAATGGGACTTTTTATGGGCAGATTAAAAAATCTGAAGACTATAAAATCGCTTTAGCTTCTGGCCGCGCATACATAACTGTAAGAATTCTTCCTCACGCAAACTAAGGAGTCATAAATGAAGATAATCCCATCAGGCAGCACGCCGCCTATTATTCAACAAACTACAGCCAATACAGCCGCAGCATCAGAAGCAAAGGCAAGGGCAGTCGCAGTATTGCAAGGTAAAGCACCTGCCCAAGGTCAAGCCCAGGAAACGCCTGTAGCTAACCCTAATGCTATCTCAGCAGAGGAATTATCGGCTATAACGAAACCTGCAGCAGACCCCACTACTACCCCACAGGCCGAAGCCGCTGCGCCCGCCACAGAGGCGCCTAAAGCCCCAGAACAGCCAGACAAGGCGAGCCAGGAATGGGCTAAACTCGCCCGCCAAGAGCGCCAACTCCGCCAAAAGGCTAAAGAACAGGACCAAAAGTTCCGCCAGCGCGAAGAAGCTATCAAGGCTAGAGAAGCCGAAGCAAGCTCAAAAGCCGATTTATACCAAAAAGGATATGTCAGTTATGACAAGCTCAAAAACGATCCGCTAGGTGTACTTGGCGAGGCAGGAGTTAGCTACGATGAGATCGCAAATCAGATAATCAACCCATCTAAGATCGATCCCCGCCTTCAAGCCCATATCGATAAACTCCAAGCTAAGATTGAAAGCCTCGAGAAAGCCACTATGGAAGGCAACGAACGCGTCACGAAACAGCAACAAGACAGCTATAACGCAGCAGTGAAGCAAATCGAAATGGACGTGCGTAACTTAGTGAAATCAGACCCGAATTTCGAAACAGTAGCAAAGACTAACTCTACTAAAGATGTAGTAGAGCTAATCACCAAGACTTATGAAAAAGACGGCATTCTGCTAACCGTAGAAGAAGCCGCTAACGAGGTAGAGAACTACCTTATCGATGAAGCAATGAAATTAACTCGTATTGAAAAGATTAAGCGCAGACTCCAGCCTACGGCCAATAGTACTGAAGTCAAGAAGACAGCGCAAACCGCAGACACAAAAGGGAATGCTCAATCCCAAATGAAAACCTTGACTAACGCCGTATCTAGTACTCGGAAGCTGAGTGCAAGAGAGCGCGCTTTGTTAGCATTTCGAGGTGAGCTTAAATAGGATGAATAGGGATTGGCCTTATTCACCAAAACTTAATTAAAGGAAATACAATGGCAGCAGTATATGCTAATAGTAGCAATCAAATCGCTGCGCTAAAAGAATTGTATACCGACGATAAAGAGTACATGAAGGATCTTGTCTATAAAAATTTGTAGACGTTAAACTGAGCAAAATCGGTGGAGCCTAAAGCCTTGACAGCTAAGGTAATACCGAGGTAAGATAGTAGGTAAAGAACACTATCCACCGTAACGCGTAGAATGAGAAACTAATGAACTGCATAGTATGCGAGAAAAAACTGAGAAAAGATAATACTATAGGCACTTGTCGTGCTCATAGAGGTTTATCGCCAGTACGTCGCGCATATGAGAAATCTTGGCAACAAGATCACTCCGAACAGTATGTAGAAGCTAAAAAGCAATGGGGTAAAAGGAATCCTAAGTATTTTGTAGATTATCGAAATAAAGACATTTCTAAGAAAATAGCGCATAATTTGCGCGTTAGAATTAGACATGCCATTAATCGCGGATCTGCAATTAAAAACTTAGGTTGTACTGTACCTGAGCTTTTGGCGCATTTAGAAGCTAAGTTTGCTAAAGGAATGACTTGGCAAAACTATGGTAAATGGCACGTTGACCACATACTGCCATTATCTAGTTTTGATTTGACAAATCCTGAGCAGCTTAAGCGGGCTTGCCATTATAGCAATTTACAGCCGCTATGGGGCGCGGATAATATCCGTAAACATGCGAAATTAGACTATCATTCCAAGAGTGCTTAGCACACAAATGTGTGATGATGTACGCTGAGCTTACAGGAAACTGTAAGAAGTAGAGGATAAAAAGCCTTTACGATAACAGACTGAAAGAAAATCCCTTCCTAGCTCTTGTTCCCAAAGACGAAAGCCCTGATGGCTTCGCGGGTTAAAATACTTGCCCGCGTCTAGAGGCGCAATTGAAGTATATTCCAGTGCCTCTGGAATACGGTGAAGGTTGCCGTATTTAAATCGACCAAAAACGGTGAATGCTGAAATGCAAATACCGTGCTAAGCTGAAAAACTAAAGAATTTCAGCCAGTGTAGAGCGTAGACCTTGACAACTGCCAAAAACAAGGGCAGAATAAAATAGGTCCAAGAGTGGTTGACAATCAAAAGGATTGAAAATGTACGCCGAACTTGAGCAAAAAGTTTGTAAGCAGTGCGGAAAACCTAAGCCCTTAAGTGAGTTTAGATTTCGCACAAGGAAAGGACGTAGCAAAGGCACATATGAAAGTTATTGTAAGAAATGTGAATACGATAACAATAAAATATGGGCCGCTGCTAATAAAGAGAAACGCAAAGATTCAGAATTTGAGAGAAATCTTAAGCGCAAGTTTAATATGACTCGAAAAGACTATGACGCGATTCTTTTAGCGCAAGGAAATAAATGTGCTATATGTCCGAAGCCTAGATCACTAAGCGGTAAAGCATTGGCAGTAGATCATTGTCATACTACGTTAGCGATACGAGGACTCCTTTGTAATGAATGTAATACAGCTATTGGTCTTTTCACTGAGAGCATAGAAATATTACAATCTGCAATTGCTTATCTCACTAAGTTCAAGAAGTTAGGATAAAAAGCCTAACGATAACAGAGTCTATCTAGACTCACTTGAACCCCATGGGTCGTTCGCATACATTCTCGAATGCGCAAAACCAACAGACAGCGACTAGTCTCGTATCGTACTTCGTGTACGTAATCCAAGACTACCAGCTTGTCACTATCACTAACCTCCTAATGGAACAGACTAAGACAAATGCAGGCGCATTCGTTGATGCTGCAAAACTCCAAATGGATGGTGGTTTTAGAAACATTACGAACAACATCGCATTTGAATTGTTCAACGATGGTACGGCAACTCGTGGTGCCTCGACTTCGGCTTCTACGCAGTCTGGCACAACCGTAGGCGGCACAGTATTGCCTCTTACGAATGCACAGAACATCGTACAGTTCGAAGTAGGCCAGCTCCTAGTCGCTTCTAGCACTCCCGGCGGCGCTCCGTCTACAGATACAGTCCTAGTGACTGCAGTAGACCGCGCTAACGGTATCGTAACAGGCACAGCTTCGGCTGGTAGCTTGAGCGGTAACTGGGCTATCGGCACAGGCAGTGCATACTTGACCGTATCTGGAGACCTTCCGGCAGCCGGCGCGTCGAATACAGGCAGTTTCTTGGCTCTTTCGGGCCTTGCAGCTTGGATTCCGACGACTACGCCGAGCACATCGGATAGTTTCTGGGGTGTAAATCGTAGTGCAGACCCGACTCGTCTTGCAGGCTTGCGTTATAACGCGACTAGCCAGACGATTGAGGAAGGTATTACGAATGCACTGGCATTCACTAACCGTGAAGGCGGCAAACCAGACCTTTGCATCATGGACTTTGCTTCATATGCAGCGCTGGTTAACGCTCTTGGCGCGAAAGTCCAGTACGTCCAGGTAAACCACGATGAAGTAGAAGTAGCTTTCGAAGGTATTACGTTTCAATCTGCGTATGGCAGAGTTACAATCCTTGCCGACAGATCTTGTCCACCCACTACAGCATACCTATTAACCATGGCGACTTGGAAGTTGCGCAGCCTTGGAAAGGTTCCGCATATACTCACCTACGGTATGGAAGGTTTGGAAGGCTTGAGGGTCGGCAACGCTGACGCGCTCGAGATCAGGATCGGCTACTATGGTAACCTCATTTGTTCCGCTCCCGGATTTAATTGTGTCGTGCAGCTTTCAAGCTAGCGATATCATTAATATAATCTAGACAGCCTAAGGCCAAGGACAACCTTGGCCTTTTTTATTTAAAAGTAATACCTTGTAATTCTAATTAAAACGTGATACCTTTAAATCATGAGAACTACATGGACTCTCCAAAAAATAACAGAAGCTGCTAGTAAATGTAAGAATAGGCGTGAACTTCAGACTAAGTTCATAGGAGCATATAAAGCTGCTGCTAGACTGGACATATTACATGAACTTTATCCTGACTATGCACAAATTCAATGGACGGATGAAATGCTTAAAGCAGAAGCATCTAAGTATAAAAGTAGAGGTGCCTTTGCAGCTAACTCATCAAGTGCTTATGTAATAGCCAGGAAACGCGGTTTACTTGACATTATATGTCCACCCAAAATAAGTAGAACACACACTAGGGAAAGCCTTACAAAATTAGGAAAACAATATAAGACTAGAACAGAATTCGCCAGAAAAGACCCAGGTGCATATAGTTCAGCACAGCGCGCTGGTCTGTTGAATGAAGTATGTCCGCCCAACATAGGCGGTACATCACAAGGTGAAGCGGAACTATTAGAATTCCTCAGATCCTTAATATCTGATTTCATAAAAAAGAAATTTAGCAATGATTATGAGTTGGATTGCTATTCAGATAGCCTTAAGCTAGGTATTGAATATAATGGGCTATATTGGCACAGCGATGCCAATCCTAAAATGTTTCCTTCTTACCACGTTAAGAAAACAAAGTACTTCGAACAGCAGGGCATACGAGTTATTCATATATGGGAACACGAATGGACAGCACGCAAAACCCAAGTAAAAAACTATCTTCAATCTGCCTGTAGAGTAAATACAGTTCGCTTGGGCGCTAGGAAATGTGAATTTAAAGAAATACCAGCACAGCAAGCCAGAGAATTCATACAAAATGCCCACATACAAGGCAAGCCTAATCATGTAGCCTTGGCAATCGGCTGTTTCTATAAAGAGCAACTAATAGCAGCTGCCAGTTTCGGGAGACATCACAGAGACAGCACAGCAAACTACGTTCTTAATAGATTCTGCTGTTTGCCGGGGTATACAGTATCTGGCTGTCTTGCAAAGATGTCTAAGCTTGCTGCCAATAAACTAGGGCCTTTGATATCGTGGGCAGATTACTGCAAAAGTCAGGCTGGTGGTTATATAGCGGCTGGATGGATAAAAGTCAGGACTTTAAAACCAGATTATTTCTATACAGACAAACGCGGCGGCGTGATAAGTAAGCAAGCCAGAAAGAAATCTCATGTTGATACGCCTCAAAGTATGACAGAATCAGAGCACGCTAAGCTAGATGGCTTGCATAGAATCTGGGATTGTGGCAAAATAGTACTAATATTTAAATAAATATAAAGGAGAATAGCATGGGCTGGTGGAAAATAGATAACGTACAAAACGGCGGAATTGATTGGAATTTTAACAGCGGAAGCAATACTATAAATGCTGTGCCTGGGAAGCATTCTCCTGATCATTGGTATAATGGAGACGGACCGGCAGATGAGATGGAGTCCTGCATAGAGCGCATAACGAAGCTGTATAAGAAAGCATGGAAGCGCAAGCCGACTAAAGAAGAACTACAAGCAGTTTTTAATTTCGTTGTTAATTCTGAGGAGTAGCTATGAAAAAGGCGAAAAAACTCAACTTCCACGGTGCGACCCAATGGGCATCTCTCGGTAAATACTACGGATTTCCGGACTGTTGCATAGATGAATTCGTGAGCTTCGCGGTTACAGGATATCCTAATCGCAGTAAAAAACGTAAGTTCCATGGTACAGGCTATGTGCCTTGTAAGCACTGCGATAAACATCTATCAGAGCAAGCATTAGCCGATATAATTAATCTTAGACGCACATGCACAGACGATTTCCCAAATAGAGATTAGCCTTGACTCTACCCGAACAAGTCCATAAACTCAAGATAGGAGGATACATGCAATCACCAGATGCTTATTTAGTGGCGGAAATAAACGAATTAAAAAACAAACTGCTGATAGCAGTCGAAGCTCTCGAATTTTATCGAGACAAACACAATTTCAGTCTTTATGACGCCGTGGACATGACTGACAATTGGATCGGTGAGTTGACTCCATGCAAGATTAGTCCAATAGGCGCAGTTGCCAAAAAAGCTTTAGATAAAATCAAATCTAATAAGACGGAAGCGCTAACTTTAGCCATAATCAATGACGCCAATAGCTGTGCAACCTGTGGACGAAAGTTTACCCCGGAAAATATAAATTGTGGCGGAGACTGCCTGGAGTGTATGCTGGAGTTTGAAACATGAATAACGATAACTACAGATTTGCAGTCATATGGAAATCTAAAGGCGGCGTCAGCATAAAAGAATTTGTGGATAAAGCCAACGCAGCCGACAGCGCAGCCCACGCAATCAACAGCGCAGCCTACGCAGCCCACAGCGCAGCCTACGCAGCCCGCAGTGCAGCCCACGCAGCTCGTCGCGCGACCTACGACGATAAAATAAAGCAATACTATGATGTTTTATGCGAGATGCTAAAGAACTTGTCTCGACTTGAGAAAATTATTTTTAATATTCTCTAAAGTTTGACTGAGATTTGCCGATAAGCTATTATAGAGGGAATATGAAAACTAAGAGTTTTTGGATATTCACAATAGGCATTAACGGTAATGATTATGACGGCGAAAACGGTTATATTTATTTTGACATATACAGAATAGGGCATATAGGACTTTGGCTTGTTTCTAAAGAACGCCTGATATATTATGGGGTGCCTAGACTCACAATAGACTTTTATTTCCACAGATTTTTGATTAACTGGTATAACAAAAGGAGAGCAAAATGAATATCAAGGACTTTAAAGAGAGTTTGGATTATATGTTCAAAGCAGAACTCACGCCCTTCGTATGGGGTCATGCCGGAATTGGCAAGACCGAGAGCATTAGGCAGGTCGCTAAAGACTTTGGCTATCACTTCTTTGCGCTCTATCTCGGTACAATGTCAGATCTTGGTGATATCCTAGGTCTGCAGGAATTCGTTAAGAATAGCGACGGAACGAAGTCTACGGCGTTTGCTATCCCGCAGTGGCTTAAGCAAGCCATCCAGTATTGTGAAGATCATCCTGAGTCAGGCGCAATCATATTCCTCGATGAATTTAATCGCGCCCGCCGAGATATTATGAATGGAATGTTCTCGCTGGCATTAGATAAGACATTTCACACACTTAAGCTTCCAAAGAACTGCCATATAGTTGCAGCAGGTAATCCGCCTACAGATGAGTACTTCACTACAGACGTAGATGAGACTGCACTTATGGCTCGTTTCGTACATATCAAGCTTGAGCCATCAATACAGGAATGGGTAGAATATGCCAAAAGCAGCGAAATCGATGCAAATCTAATCGGCTTTATTCAAGATCAGCCGAGTCTTCTTGAAGAAAAACGAACTGAATTCCCGCTGCCGATTAAAGTCGACCGCAGGGCGTATTCTAGATTAAACAAGCTCTTTAAACTCAATACCCCCCAGCATCTCATGGAATCGTTGATGCCCGGCATTATTGGTTTGGAGCGCACGGTAGCGTATAAGCAATACTTAAAAGAAATCGATAAACCACTGACAGGCGAGCAAGTCCTGAAGCACGAGCGACCCGATCTCATCGAAAAATGGAGTAATCCCGATAACGTAGCAGCTAGTTTCTTGAACATTACATGCGATAACCTTGTAGAATTGCTCACTAAACGCAACACCACTAAGTATTTATTGACATCAGCAGAAAAGAGTAACTTCATGTGGTTCCTTAATACTGTGCCAAAAGATATTAGCTACCGCGTATTCCATGCATTGGTGACCACACAGAATGCATTATTCAAGAACTTCCATACAGATGAGCTATATGCAAAGCAAATAGCAGAACTTGCGCTGTCTGCGAAAGGTACTTTAGATAAAGAGGCTAAATAAATGAAAGTCGGAAGTATATTGTATAACACAAGAACTAATAAATACTACATCGTTTCGCATATATATATAAGCGAAAACCCCAACACTACTTTAAAGTTATAGAATTAAGTAGTAACGAACCTAGCGATCCATGGAAGGAGCGAGAGGTGGGCGCGTGTGTGGGCAACGTGTGGGAAAAAACAGGAGAAGCTACTCTTCTAGAAAGGATAATATATGGAATTGATTGATATTATATACACTATAAGACATTGGTTTGCACCTTATTATCTCGCAAGCAAGAATACTGAGGGCTGGTCAAAAGAATATAAGAGATTCGTTGCAGAAAAGAGGCGGAAATGGAACTAAAAAACAAGGATGCGATAAGCCAAGCGATTATTAATTTATTCAATTCTGAGCGGTTCTATGCGGAACTCATATGTCAAATGCGTAGGGTTGTGTCGAGCCACATACCTAGGGCCGGCGTTTGTATTCGCGATCAAATCGAACTCCATATCAATCCAGAGTTCTTTGAAAATCTGCCAATAAAAAAGAGAGTCGCTGTGCTGAAGCATGAATGCGAGCATATCTTGCGGGACCACATAGGCCGCGCAAAAGAGCTTGCTCCTGAGATCTATGACGGCAAAAATAAGGCTTTAGAAGACAATATATTGAGCAGCATGAAGCATAAAACATTGAATGTTTCAATGGATCTCGCGATCAATGGGATTATGCAAGATCTTCCAGAAGACGGAGTTTTCCCTAAGCAATTCGATCTTGAGAGCGGCCAGACAATGGAATGGTATCTCGCTAAGCTTAAAGACGATCCTAAAGCCAAAGAACTCATGGAATTCGATGGACATGAATTATGGAGTGAGTCGGAAGGCGACAAAGAGATTATTAAAGAGAAGATTAGACAAGCCGCTAATAAAGCTGCCAGGATTGCGCGAAGCGCAGGTAAGATGACCGCAGACCAAGAACTCCTAGTATCTGAATTAAACAAAGCAACGGTGAATTGGCGCCAGCAATTGAAACGATTCGCGGCACGCACCATAGAGACCGCAATAGATACAAGTAAAAAGAAAAGGAATCGTCGGTATGGTATTATGTTTCCTGGCACAGTAAAGACTGAAACCCTCCACATAGGCGTTGCTATAGATACCTCGGGCAGCGTATCGGACGAATCATTGAAGCAGTTCATGAGTGAAATTGGTAACATAGCAAAGTATGCCAAGGTTACAGTAATCGAAGCAGATACCGAGATTAAGAATAGCTATATATATGATCCTAAAAAGAAATACAAGGTTGCAGGTCGCGGCGGCACTGCTTATAAGCCTGCATTTGACTTCTTTAATGATAAAAAGAATACAGTAGATTCTGTTATTTACTTCGGCGACGGAGATTGTTACGATACAGAGAGATTAGTTAAGCCTAAATATCCTGTATTATGGGCTTTAGTAGGAAATCAGCCGCCTCCAACGACGTTTGGTAATGTCATTAGAATAGAGGTAAAAGAATAATGATTGTAGGACAAAGATTTGGTAATTTAGTAGTCATAGAAAAGTTAACTTCATTAGAAACTTATAGATCTTGGGTTATGTGCCTGTGTGATTGTGGCAACAAGCATAAAGTTATAATCAGTAATTTGAAAGGAGGCAGCGTAAAATCTTGCGGCTGTTTTCGCAAAGAAAAAACAGATAAAATGGCTAAAGGCAACAAATGGAAACAAATTCCTAAAGGCGAATCAGGTTTTAAAGCTATTTATAGAACTTATATCAGAAATGCTAAAAATAGAAACCTTGACTTTGAGCTAGCTCCTGATGAATTTAAGGTTTTGATAACTAAAAACTGTCATTATTGCAATAGACCTCCATCCAACACTTCTCGTAAAGATCACAATGAATGGTCTGTTTTCATGTACAACGGATTAGACAGAGTAGACCAAACTAAAGGATATACTAAAGATAATGTTCTGCCTTGCTGCAAAAGAGATAACTATATACGCAATACATTTCTAACAGTGGAAGAAACAGAAGTTGCAGTAAAAGCGATAGAAGAATTTAGAGCTAAAAAATGCGACTAGTAATCCTTATCTTACTGATATCGAGTATCTCCTCTGCGCAACTCCGAGTCGCAGTTATAGACTCAGGAACAGACATGGAATTAGTTGATGCGCCATTCTGCGAGATTCCTTTACCAGACGCCAGTAACATAAAGCACGGGACTTCAATAGTAGATTTAATTGCAAAAAATGCAGGAGATGCTGATTATTGTATTTATTCATTTCGTATTGCTGAGCCTAGATTTAATCTCAAGAAATATTTAAATACATTGAAATATTTAACTAAAATACATGTCGATGTTTTAAATCTAAGTATAGAAGGAACGATATACAGTAAAACCGAGGCAATCCTCATAAAACAACTATTAAATCAAGGAGTTACGATTATTGCTGCTGCAGGAAATGATGGAATTAAACTCACTAAACATAACTGCAAAATCTATCCTGCATGTATTGACCCTAGAATAGTCGTAGTAGGAAGCTATAATAAATTCAGTAATACAGGAGACAGGATTGACATTAAAACTAATAGAGATCATGGATGCGTAGGCGGGATTTGTCTTACGGGCACAAGTCAAGCCACTGCGGTAGAAACAGGTAGATTCATAGAGTTCTTGGATAAACATGAATAAATTCAAAGTTGGCGATATTTTAAAAGTAGTTGTGGAGGGCACATACGACGCACTCGCATATAATCAAATTCATGTAGTACTTAAAACGCAAGGTATGAATTGCTTTACTCAAATACAACATAAAAGTTTACACAGCAATGATTTAGGCTGGGTAGAGGGATGGTTTGAGAAAATTGGAGAAGTTGACACGGAATTAGAAAGAATCATTTATGGTATTAAGGAAAATGAAAAGTAATTACTATTTTTCTGTCGATTAAAGTCTGACCTATATAAACTCCGCTACCGATATAGTACTTCACAGTGTCTGGAACAGGCTTTTGAATGTCTTTCAAGATCTTATCGATGCCTTCATTAGCTCCCGTGTATTTAAGGTAAGCGTCCATTGATTTCTGTGTCGATGCGCCTTTACTCGCAGCTCCTGCACAGACTAATAGCATAAATAATGCGACATTAGTCTCCAATAATCACCATATTCGGATAATCCAGACTATTAACAGGTCTATCGGAATCATCAAAAACAATGAGAATATCCGGCATTCCGCGACCAAAATATTCAATCTTGATGATCTCGCCAGTTCTATGGCTATCCCTATCGTAAACATGAATACCAGGATAGAGGTGATTAGGATCGACAGAATTAAGTCTCTTATTGTTCTCATACATCTCATTATAATACCATATTTGAAAATAAATGTAAATAATGCTAAAGTATTTCTAAGAATGCCCGATATAAATGCAGGAGGCATTAATGGCTAAAAAAATAGACTATTACAAAAAAATAGAAGAATTGATATATAAAACGCCAAAGCCTATATATGTTGCTTTTGCAATTCATTGTGCAAGAGATGTCCTAGTCACCATCAAAGACGAGAAACTCTATAGCGACTGCTATAACGCCCTTGCTGTCGTAGAAGCCTTCAACCAAGGCCTAACCACACAAGTCGAAGTCGAAGCAGCCTACGCAGCCATCAACGCAGCCTACAGCGCAGCCTCCAGCGCAGCCTCCAGCGCAGCCAACAGCGCAGCCTACAGCGCAGCCATCAACGCAGCCTACGCAGCCATCAACGCAGCCTACAGCGCAGCCTCCAGCGCAGCCAACAGCGCAGCCTACAGCGCAGCCTCCAGCACAGCCAACGCAGCCTACAGCGCAGCCTACAGCGCAGCCTCCAGCGCAGCCAACAGCGCAGCCCACGCAGCCAACAGCGCAGCCTATGCAGCTTGCGTAGCCTCCAACGCAGCCAACGATGATAAGATAAAGCAATACTATGGTGTTTTATGCGGAATGCTAAGGAATTTAACGAAACTCGAACGAATTATATTTAATGTGGAGGAATTATGAAAGCAAAAGCAATAAAATTATATCCAGATGAGAATGGAGTGTACAGAATGCAACACTTCTATCGCGATAACGTACAAGCAATGTTCGACCATATGCATAACATGATTAATACGTATGGCAAAGAGCAAGTCGCATATATTATCCGCGATTTAATTGCGGCGGGGGTATTCAATGACGACAATCAAGAAAATTGAAACTTCTAGGTATGTGATATTACTGGAAGAAACCGAAGATAATAGATATGTAGTTCGCTATAAGCGGTCAACTATGGAGAACTACTCATATCTTAGCTTCCAAGACTTTAAGTTTGCAAGCCAAGTCTTCGATAACTCATTGATTGACTTAGAGGGGCATTAATGGCTAAAACTATAAACTATTACAAAAAAATAGAAGAGTTGATATCTAAAACTCCAAGGCCTATATACATTGCTTTTGCAATCCATTGTGCAAGAGATGTCCTAACCAACATCAAAGATGAGAAGATCTATAGCGAATGCTATAATGCATTAGCTATTACAGAAGCCTTCAACCAAGGCCTAGCCACACAAGCCGAAGTCGAAGCCGCTTACAGCGCAGCCTACAGCGCAGCCAACGCAGCCCACGCAGCCAACGCAGCCTACAGCGCAGCCTACAGCGCAGCCAACGCAGCCCGCAGCGCAGCCTACAGCGCATACTACGCAGCCCACAGCGCAGCCCACGCAGCCAACGCAGCCTACAGTACAGCTTACGATGATAAGATAAAGCAATACTATGGTGTTTTATGCGGAATGCTAAGGAATTTAACGAAACTCGAACGAATCATCTTTAATGTGGAGGGATTATGAAGATTACCTACGATCAAAAAGTCTACTTTATTGCAATAATTGCATGTTTTATTGCTGTAGGGTTGATGTGGCTGAAGTAAAAGTAGGCCAATTATATAGATTTGGTCCTAGATACTATGTAATAGTAGAAACAAAGCCTCATATAAGATTTCGCTATTTAGATGAAGATTTTGTTCGCCCTTTAGATGGAGGAAGCGCCTACATTGAATTAATACTTAGAGATACCCTTATTTCAGATAATCCTACCTTATTAGAAAAAATCATATACAGCATACCTATCTAGCATATTATCGCATAGATAGGACTTGAGATTACCTCTAGCCCTTCCCTAGATGCCAGCCACAGCTATAGGTGAGATCGCGGCTATTAGCCTCTACGATCATAGCGTGGCTAAAAAGAGGTATTTTCATGGCAAATCGTAATTGGTCCAATGGCGGTCGTCTTTGGATTCCCCACACTTCTCCAGTACTTATAGACTGTAACTTCGTAGTAGACTCTACGAACGGCAACGGCCTAGGCATCAGAAGCCTTAAAGGTCCGATGGTGCAGAACGTATTTATGCATACTACGTCGACCCCCGGTGCAGGCAACTCTAACCCATCAAGCCCTAACGTAGTTGTGACGAATCCAAATCCAGCATCCGGTACGATTATAGTGCAGTTCCAGGATAACTATAACCGGAGCTTTTCAGGCTGTAATGCAATCGTAAGCCCTATCGGTAGCTCTACAAAGGTTGATAACTCAGCACTTACAATTGGCGTAGCTTATACGATTATCGTGCCTGGCAACTCAACGCTTGCTCAAATGCAATCTATTGGACTTCCAATCGGTTTGTCTAACACAGTAGGCACTACATTCATAGCCACTGCAGTAGGTATCTCTGGTGAAGCCAATACATCGACTACACGAGTAGCTCCAGCAGCAGACGCAGGCTCTGGTATATTCTCTATTGAGACGGTGGGTGATCCAAATCAGTCTTTGTCTCCGAATCCTTCAGCAAATCAAGGTTTTGGCGGACAGATCATCCTTCAATGCCGTAAAGATAGCTCAAGCGATGCACCAACAGTAGCTGCGCCAGCAGATGGCAGTGTAATCAGCCTGTGTTTTTACTTATCGAATTCTTCGGTACAGGTTGCAGGGGAATAAGCTCCTAAAATCAAGGAGTTAGTATGGCTAGACCAGCCAAAACAATCTGCGAAAAGCACAATATGTCGCGCGTATTTTATCCAAGAATACGCGATGGTATATTGGGTCGTGAGTCTTATTGCAAACAATGTGATAAAGAACGTCGACCTAAATATAAACACAAACAATCACAATACCGCCAAAAATGGCGCAATGAATCTGGCGGTAAAGAAACAGAAAAAAACGCATTTTTACTTCGAACATACGGCATTACTTTAAACGAATTCAATATTATGCGTCGAGATCAAAATTATAAATGCGCTATTTGTACGCGGCATGAATCTGAATTTAAAACAGGACTTCATGTAGATCATATACACGGCACTAAAATAGTTCGAGGTTTACTGTGTGGAGATTGCAATAAAGCGTGCGGCTTATTGCAAGAAAATCCAGAAATAGCATTAAAAGCAGCTAGTTACATAGTTATGAAGGGCAATTAATATGGCTGGAGCGCCAGGAATCCCACAAGGATTTATAGCCCAAACTGCCAACATGGTAAATCTCATTTCGTGGGATTTATCTGCTGGTGCGACTAGCTACCTCGTACAGCGCAGCCTTGATAATGTAACATATACGCCATTAGTGACTATATCAGGCAGTCCTCTAGCTACAAGCTACCTAGACACAGCAGTGACATCAGGCATCCAATACTGGTATATTGTGGCCGCGTCGAGCACAGGGGGGACGAGTTCTTATACCAATCCGCAAACAGTTACTCCAGCGCCAACAGGTGAATGGAGTTTAGGCGCATTGCGGCAAGCAGCACAGCAACGCGCAGACAGAGTGAATAGCCAATTCGTTACTACGCAGGAATGGAATAGTTACATAAAACAGGCTATGTTTGAGCTATATGACTTACTCGTGACGTGCTATGAGGACTACTTCCTAGCAACACCCCTACAGTTCACAGCCGATGGGGTTACATTCCAATATCCACTGCCTAATGGAGTTAACTCGTATTTCAATGGTATTACACTTCAACCAGGTTATATCGCACCGCCATTCTATAAAATCATGGGAGTAGATCTTGCGCTTAATAATGCTAATAATAGCTATGTTACTATTAATAAATTTAATTTTATTGATCGTAACAGGTTTGTTTACCCCAACACTGCTTCCACTATCTATGGTGTGTTTAATCTTCAATATAGGGTACTTGGCAACGTCCTGGAGTTTATACCTACACCATCGGGCGGACAAGGCATCCGAGTCTGGTATATCCCAAGAATGACTGAGCTTTTAACCGACACTGATACCACGGACTTCGGTATTTCAGGCTGGCAAGAATATGTCATCGTACGTGCAGCTAAATACGCTTTAGACAAGGAAGAATCAGACACTACGATATTGACTCAAGAGATTGCATTCCTTAAACAGCGTATAGAAGAGACCGCCAGTAATAGAGATGCAGGACAGCCTGATAGGATTTCTGATACCCGCTCAGGCAACGGCGGTAATTGGGGCAGCGGCGGCTATGGTAGTGGTTTTAATGGCGGCACGGCGGGTTTTTGATGGTGTCAAATGGCTGAACTAGCACAAAAACTTACCCTTCCGCAAATGCAAACGAAGTGGGCTTCGCAACTCAACCCTTTGTTATCAAAAGAGATTACTAAAGGGCAGCTCCTCCAGGATATTGTGTTAATCAACGGTAAGACCGTAGTGAATCATAAGCTAGGCCGTCCGCTAATAGGGTATTGGGTAGTATTGAAGAATGCAGCAGCGGAGATATACGACAGCCAGGATACGAATCAGATGCCTCAGTTAACCCTAGTACTTAACTCTAACGCAGCGGTCACTGTATCGCTATGGGTTTTCTGATGAAAAACTGTACTCACAGAGATTGCGTGCAAATAAATCCTCAGCCGTTTAGCAATTTTAACAAACATCCTCAAATGAATGATGGATATGGCTCTAATTGCAAAATGTGTCAGCGGCGTTTAAATAAAGCATCCACTAAAAAATGGAAGAAAAATAATCCGGGAAAAGCAGCTAGTTATCAAATGAAACGATATGCAGCTAAGTTGCAAAGAACTCCTAAGTGGTTGACTGAAGAACAACTAAAAGAAATACAGCAGTTTTATATGAATGCAGAATATCTAACTAATTATACAAAAATAAAATTTGAAGTAGATCATATAATTCCGCTTCAAGGTGAAAATATTAGCGGCTTACATGTGCCATCTAATCTTCAATTAATAACAGCAGAAGAAAACGTACGAAAACATAATAAGTGGTAATGCTAATGGCAAATACAATCAGTCCTAATATGAGTCTTGTCGTACCAGCAGTAGGCAATGAAGCCGGCCCGACCTATGCCTTCGATGTAAACACAAGCCTAACGCTTATAGATCAGCACGACCATAGCCCCGGTAAAGGCGTTAGGATTACTCCAGCCGGTATAAATATAAACGCGACATTGAATTTCAACAACAACACAGCTGCGAATCTCGCAAGCCTATCGATGATACCACAGGGATCGCCTACATCGAATGTCGATTCTATTTCAACCTCAGCGGTATCTGGTATTGCAGAACTATGGTATACGGATAGTAACGGAACGCAAACCCAGATTACGAGTAACGGCACAGTAAATGCAACAGTAGCAAGCGTTTCAGGCCTTACATACAATATCATAGCGGCCAGTACTTGGGCATTCAACCAAGCCCAAAGCAGCCTGCCTACAACGCCTGCTAACCTCTCTATTGGCAGCTTAATCCTACAGCCAAATGTAGCAAGCACGACTGTCAGCACGGAGCTTGTGCCGCCTAGTTCTGGGAATTACACGATTGGCCTGCCTGTGCCACAGACGGAAGGCTATACAGGCGTGCCGAATTTCGTCACTATGGATCAGTCTGGACAGCAGACTAATACATACTTCCTAGACAACACAACGTTGAATGCATCTGGTAATGCAGTACAAGTCAAGCCTGGCGGCATAACCACTACTCAGATCAGCTCTTCAGCCGGCATTCTTAAGACCCAGCTCGCCGCATCGGCTTTCGAGTGGGATAGCCAAGCCATTACGACTTCCGGCACGTTCACAGTACCCACGGGCGTGAACTTCTTGCTCGTTGAAGGTTGTGGTGGTGGTGGCGGCGGAGGAGGAGGCGGCGGAGCGAATAACTTTGCTGGCGGCGGCGGAGCCGGTGGCGCAGGAGCAACACCTCAGATCATACCGCTTACTGTAACTCCAGGCGCTAGCCTTACAGTTACTATAGGCGCGGGCGGAGCTGGAGGCGGCGGTGCAGGCGGCAGTACAGGAACTCTAGGTACGAAAGGCTCGGACGGTACGGAGTCTTCAATAGCTAACGGCGCAACTATCATAGCTCTTTTCGGAGCAGGTGCGGGCGGACTCGGCGGCACAGGCGGTAACGCCAACAACCCTAATAATGCCTCGCCTAATACTTCATGGAGTGCAACTACTTATGCAGGATACGCAGCAAGCGCAACACTCGGCGGAGGCGGAGGGGTTGGCGAGACAGCAGGCGGCGGGAATAACGGCGGCGACGCTGGTGTAAACCTCTTTACTGCACTACATGCCACGAAAGGCTCGGCAGGGACTGTAGCTGGAGGCACGGCATCCGGCGGAGGCGGCGGCGGAGGCGGCAGCGGTTACGCAGCAGGCGGTAACGGCGGTAACGGCGGATCTTCTTCTGGAGCTAACGGATCAAATGGTACGGCTGCAGTATCAACGCATTATGGCGCAGGCGGTGGCGCAGGCGGCGGCGGCGGCAAAAACGGCGGCTCGAACTTCTCAGGCGGTAATGGCGCGGCAGGTGCGGGCGGCCAAATCATTATTTACTGGCAAACGAATAGCTAATGGCTCTAACTAAGCAGCCTTTCTCATTGAATTTCATGAAAGGAATGGACACAAAAACAGATCCATTCCAAATCCCTATGGATTCGTTTACGCTTTTAACGAATTCTGTATTTACAACTCTTGGTAGACTCACGAAACGTAATGGCTTCCAAAGTATTACAAGTCTACCAAACGCGCTACAAACAAATCTCACGACTCTTAATGATAATCTAATCGCAACAGGCACAGATCTCTATGCTTTCAATGCTGACGCCAATCAATGGCTTAATAAAGGCATAGTTCAACCTGTTCAGCTCTCTACGAATACGATTACTAGGACATCTACATCACAGTCTAGCTCAGATGCCGCCGTAGCGTCCAATAATCTAGTATGTACGGTCTATAATGATAGCAATGGAAGCGCATACTATCAGATCTCAGATTCAGTTACAGGCCAACAGATAATCCCTAGAGTGAAATTAGAAGCAACAGCAGTTAATCCCAGAGCGTTTGTACTAGGGAATTACTTCATAGTAGTTTACATGGCAACAGTCGGTACACCAAGCCTTAGGTATGTCGCAATACCATTAGTGAATGTCCAGGCGCCTAGAGCCGCCGCTACGTTTAGTTCCTCAGTATCAGCGATAACTGATGGATATGACGGAATAGTAATAAATAATTCCTTATTTATATCATGGTCGTCGTCTTCATCGTCGATCCGTACTGGGTTTATAACATCTGCATTAATCGTGTCTTCATCTGTATCTAATACGACTTCTGGTGTTACATCGCTTGTAAGCCTAGCAAATGACTTAACAAACAGCAGACTTTACGTAACGTATTACTCTAACGGCACTATAGATAGTATTAGTTATAATTATGCCCTTGCGCAGCAGATGACCACAACCACGGACGTAACCGCTGCTAATATCGCCACCCTTACCAGTGTATTTTTGAGTGGAATCCTCTATGTATTCTATGAAACAACGAATCTAGTAACGCAATTAAACAGCACAGATCAGAACTTTATATCTGGAGTGCAAGTAACGCCTCCAATAGGCGCCGGAACAGGCACTCCAGGATCTCCATATGTAATTCTTAGGTCTCTAGGATTGGCATCTAAAGCATTCATTCAATATCAATACATAATCAACAACGAGCCAAACATTGTTGTTACGTCGAATGTACTTCCAGGGCTGCCCGCCAACCAATACACTGTTATTAGCTCAACGATTTACATGCTAACGGCATATGGTGAGCCTGCAACGCCTGCTCCTCCATCCGTACCTACAACGCCGCCTACATCTAATGAGCCTACTTACTTTTTAATTGACAGTACAGGTCAGATATATATGCGGCTAGCCTTCGCTAATGGCGGCGGCTACGAGACTACACAAGTCTTATCAAATGTATCGTTTTTAAATGGTTCTTGGTATGTCTCATATCTCTATAAGGACTTACTCACTACAGTGAATAAAGGTACTGCGACTGGCCTTCCATCTGCTGCTATATACACACAGACAGGCGTAAATCTCGCGACTTTCAGTATTAATGCAACCCAACAATACTCAAGCGAAATCGCAGGCAGCCTGCATCTCACAGGCGGAATGCTTTGGCAATACGACGGCGTAGCGCCTATAGAGCATAACTTCCATGTATGGCCTGAAGATCAAGCAGGCGCATGGTCCACTACTGGCGGTAGTATACACGCTCAACCAGACGGCGCTACTAATACGAATGCCTATTGGTATGAATTTACATATGAATGGACAGATGCGACTGGTAATCTCCATCGATCTGCACCTAGCATTCCAGTCCCTATAACGACGACAGGTTCTGGTACGACCGGCAGTATTACTTTTCATGTACCTACGCTTCGGCTGACATCGAAACAACCAAACCCAATAGAGGTTGCAGCAGGCGCGCCCGTAACTAATCCTATCCGTATTGTTGGATATCGTTGGAGTGTAGCGCAGCAAGTATATTACCAATTCACTAGCATTCAAAATCCTGTGTTGAATGACCCAACTATGGACTACGTAACTATAGTCGATACATCTGCAGATGCTTCTATATTAGGGAATGCAATCCTGTATACAACTGGCGGCGTTGTAGAAGATATCGCAGCCCCAGCATCTGTTGCATCTACGTTATTCAATAACAGGCTTTGGCTTGTTGATGCAGAAGATAGAAACTTGCTGTGGTATTCAAAACAAGTAATCGAAGCCGTACCAGTAGAAATGTCAGACTTATTGACTATTTACGTTGCTCCTACATCTGGCGCACAAGGGTCGACAGGCGAGATTACGGCTTTAGCTCCAATGGATGATAAACTCGTGATCTTTAAGCGAGATGCAATCTATTACATTAATGGTATTGGTCCTGACAATACAGGAGCAAACAGCCAATACTCAGACCCGATATTCATTACGTCTGCAGTAGGCTGTAATAATCCTAATTCCATAGTATTGATGCAAAACGGATTGATGTTCCAATCAGATAAAGGCATTTGGCTATTAGGTCGAGATCTCTCTACGAACTACATTGGTGCGCCAGTAGAGGCTTATAACAATCTGACTGTTATGTCTGCGCAAAGTATTCCAGCTACAAACCAAGTCCGATTCATAATGAATGAAAATATTACATTGATGTACGACTATTACGTAAATCAATGGGGAAAGCACACTAATATTTCAGCTATATCGGGTACTCTCTATCAGAACTTCCAAACGTATTTAAATGAGTTCGGCTCGGTATTTCAAGAAACACCAGGTGTGTTCGTAGATGGCGCAGAGCCTGTGCTTATGAGTCTCACTACGGCATGGATAAACATGGCGGGGCTCCAAGGCTATGAACGGTTCTATTTTGGCTATCTCCTAGGTACATACTTCACGCCGTTTACATTGGACGTACAGCTTGCCTATGACTACAACCCAAGTCCGATCCAGAACATCACAGTGCGTCCTGATAACTATTCTCTGCCGTGGGGCGGCGAGGCACAGTGGGGATCTGGAGCGAGTTGGGGTTCTGGTACTAGTCCTAGCTCTGGGAGCGGCGGCACAGCCAACGTATTCGAGGCACGATTCTTCCCTCAATTCCAGAAATGCGAGTCATTCCAAGTAACTATAAACGAAGTCTATGATCCAACGATAGGCGCAGCAGCAGGACAAGGCTTATCACTTTCAGGTTTGAATTTAATCGTTGGTATGAAAAAAGGCTACAGAACACAACGTGCTTCAAGAAGTTTTGGCAGAAATTAAAGTCTACCCATTTAAAGTGTCTAAACACTTAGAATTACTGCAAGAAATGCTGCATTCACAGCAATATGATTCGCCTATACTAGGTTCTTCAATACCTAAAATAGGATATATCGCAATGCTAGGCGATCAGCCATTAGCAGCAGGCTTTCTAAGAAGAGTTGAGTGTGATGTCGTAGCGCAGATAGACGGACTTACAAGCAATAAGGCATTCGGCAGTATACTTAGACATAAAGCCATTGATATGGTTGTAGATCAGATAATCCTTGAAGCTAAATCAATGAAAATCCAAGGCATTATAGCATTTACTAAAGAGATTAGTGTAATTAATCGTGCAAAACAACGGAATTTCTCGGTTTTATCTGAAATCGTTATTTCTTGTACTTTATCGCATATATAGGCTCGAAGATTTAGCCGAACGGAGTGACTTTTGGGTTTTGTAGGTGGTCTTCTCGGTACAGCAGGCGGTGCATTTGGCACAGGCGCAAACGTAACTAATCCTCAAGCTCAGATTCAGCCTACCACGGCAGCACAAGCCAATACAGCATATACAGGCACTCAAGACGCCCTTACACAGCAACAAAACCTTTTAAACGCAATCCAAGCCCAAAACGGATTACAGAATCAAAGTCAGATCTACGGCCAACTCCAAAATATAGCATCTGGTCAAGGTCCTAATCCCGCCCAATCCATGCTTAACCAAGCAACCGGCCAAAACGTTGCTAATCAGGCTGCATTAATGGCCGGCCAACGCGGTTCAGGAGCCAATGCCGGTCTTATGGCGCGCCAAGCAGCACAGCAAGGCGCTGCAACTCAGCAGCAAGCCGTAGGTCAAGGTGCGACAATGCAAGCCCAACAGGCTTTAGGTGCTATTGGGCAGGCCGGACAGCTCGCAAATCAACAAGCCGCAAATCAGATAGGCGCTACCAGCGCAGTTACTGGCGCGCAAATGGGCGAGCAAAATCAATTACTCAATGCAATCCAAGGCCAGAATTCTACGAATGCACAGCTCAGCGGAGCGCAGGCCGGTCTCGCTAATACCCAAATGCAAGGCCAACAAAACCTTTTAGGTAATATTACAGGCGGGATAGGATCTGCATTAGGATTAGCAGAAGGCGGCAGAGTAATGGCAGCTAATGGCCTTTACGCCGATACTTCTACTGATAACTTCGATACTGCAACGCAGCCAACAGCACAAGCCGCTCCAATAGCAGCGCCCGCAGCTCCTTCTGCACCAACGATATCATCTGCCGCTACCCCAGCATCTACTGTTGGCAAGCATTTCTTTTCTCAAAACCAAAGCGCTAAGACTCCGCTAACCGGCATGTCTCTTGCAGGCAATGCAATAGGACAAGGCATTGGTAAAGGGCTGAAATCTTTATTTGGGAATTCTAATACACCAGGTGCAGATGCTGCTTTCAAAGCTTTTGATAATGATAATTCCGTCCATTCCCAAGATCTCGTTACGCCAGGTACAACGAGTACTCCCGCAACGTATACAAACGCTCCAGGCGGTGGCGCGCTAGACGTTACAGATCAAACCAAGATGGCGCACGGCGGTAAAGTAAAGGCGCTAGTTAGCCCCGGCGAAATCCGTATACATGCAAAAGACGTAAAGAAAGTAGCCGAAGGCAAGAAATCACCGCTTAAAGGCGAGAAAATACCTGGTAAACCCAAAGTCGGCGGCGCTAAGAACTCTTATGCAAATGATACGGTGCCTAAGACTTTGAATGAAGGCGATATTATCCTTCCGCGTAGTGTTACACAAGCAAAGCACCCACATTGGGCCGCCCATAAATTCGTTCAAGATATAATGATGCAAAAACATCGGAAGAAATAATGGCTAATATTAAGCTAGATTTCTCTAAAATGCGCCATGTAAAATCTGATAAAGACACTACTACGCTTAAGCATAAAACAGATGGGCATGAAATAACCCTTGTGCATAAAGCCTTAAGCCCAGACAATCAGCAACGCTTAATGGCATTGGCTGGTATAGCAAAGTCAGCCGCAACACCACAAGAAGCCGACCAAATGGCGCATAAAATGGCAACAGGCGGTACGGCTCCTACACAGCATATCTCAGAAGTAGAAAGCAAAGGCGTAGACGCGGCTTCTGCTCTTCAGAATCAACGGATTACGGATAGTTCATCTGCTCCTGTAGATCCCAACGAAGACGCAAAGTATCAAGCAATGATGCAGCACCTTGCTCAACCTTCTCCTACCCCAGGACCAGCGCCTCAAGCAAAAGGCGGTGAGATAAAGAAGACGGAAAATACGCTTGATTACTCTAAAATTAAGAAAAAGCCATATGGCGGCGATACACAGTCCACAATAGATTATTCAGGCTTTAAAGAAGACCAACGTAAAAAAGATCTTGATGATAAATACAAGAAATACGCCGAAGGCGGCAGCACTGAGACATGCATGGCATGCGGCGGAAGTATGCGTAAAGCCTATGCAACTTCAGATCAGCCGGTATCTCAAGATGACAGCGCACCCGAAGTCCCTACGAATCTAGATCCAAAGTCTGCTGGAGTGCCTACTTCAGTGCCAAACTACCGAGATCCACAGCAAGCCGCTAAAGAACCATTTAAAGACGAGAATTCAGAAACTGCTAGGACTAAAGAAGTCTATAATCGCATGGTTAGCAACGTCGTGCCTAAAGGTATGACGGCTCCTATATCTCTTGCACAATTCCATGGTGATCAGCCGCCTGCACAGTTCAACGGGCAGACTTATATGAATGCCCAAAAAGAAGTCCAGAACGAACAAGCCATGAACGCTGCTGCTGTATCTGGCCAACAACAAAATATCATTAAAGAAAATCAAGCCCGTATAGCAGCAGGTCTTGCTCCTTTACCAATTCCTGACATCCCAAATGGACCTCAAGTTCCTGGTACGCCCGAGAATCCGCCTCAGCCAAACGCTATTAATCCATCTGGACAGCCCGTAGACACGGCAGACGACGCCACGCAGAACATGCTTGCATTGTCGAATAAAGGCTTTCAGAATCAAATGGCGGGTATTAAAGGCACTGCGCAAGCCCAAGAAGCCCAAGCTGCCGCTAACTCTCAGATCTACGATACGCAAGCCAAAGCAGAACAGAACATCCTTAATAACTACCAAGACGCCTATCACAGTATTGATGGTGAAATGGATGCAATCCGCAATGATATCGCTAACAACCATATCTCACCCGAGCAGTACTGGACGGGCGATAAAGACGGCAACGGTAGCCACAGTAAGATAGCAACAGGCATCGGCATGATCCTTGCAGGGTTTAACCCAACAAACCGTCCTAATGCCGCTATTGACTTCCTGAAATTCAACATGGAGCAGAATCTCAAAGCCCAAGTCCAGGAAATGTCTAAGAAGCAAAACGTACTTACATCGCTACAGAATAAATTCCATAATATGCGCGATACAATGGACTTTGCTAGGCTTACTAATGCTCAAATGGCAATAGCTCAACTTGGCAAGGCAGCGGCAAACGCAACAGGCGGACCTAATGGTTTGGCTGCTAATGCTGCGAAACAAGCCCAAGGTGTACTCCAAGTCCAATATGCTCCATTACAGCAGCGTATAGCGATGTCCCAGACTATGATGCACATGGCCGCACAGCCGACAGGCGATCCAGACATGGAAGTCGCACAGGCTACTAAAATGGCTAGGTATGCAACTGCTTTGGGCGATACCCAAATGGCAAAACAATGGCAAGATGCAACAGTCCCGGGCGTAGGTGTTACTAGGAACCTCGCCCCTGTGCCAGACGCCGTTAAAACACAGATTGCAACACATAAAACCGTAAGCGATATAATGAATCAAGCCCTTGAGATAGCTAAACAACCTATCCCTACCAATCCTACTGAGTATGCAAAGTATGAAGCCCGAGCATCTACTCTCCAAGGGCAGCTCATTGGTATGGTAAAACAAGCCCAACACGATGGTGTTTATAAGCCATCAGAAGCTGAATTCTTAACGAGTCAAATAGGTGGAAGCCCTGGCTCAGTATTCCGTAGTCTCAGCGCAATTCCTAAGATCCAAGAACTCCAAGAAGTCAAGCAAAATGAGTATAACAATCTTCTTCAGACATATAATCTGCCGACTCGTCAATTACCGAGGGCCAATACAGCGCCAGAACAAACCAAAACGGTTAACGGCGTGACTTATAAGCGTGGACCTAATGGCGAAGCCATTCGAGTACCTTAATGGATTTCGATAGCTTGCAGGCAGACCCTGCTCCAGTTGCGTCACCACAACAGCCTACTAATCAACCACAGAGCTTTGATTCTCTTAAAGATGACTCTGAAACATACGGGACACCAGGGCAGCAACTCCAAACAGGCGCAGAAAGCATTGCTAAGGGACTGTTAGGTCCTGTCGCTCCGTGGTATGAAACCCATCTCATGGGCGTTCCAGCGAAAGAAATCCTAGCCAGACAGAAAGCCAATCCAGTAACTGCTGGAGTAGGCGAGGCAGCAGGCTTAGGCGCAGGCATGCTTACAGGGACAGGCGAGGCCGCTGTAATGACTAAGGCGGGTGAGCTAGGTCTAGAAGGCCTTGGACTCACTACGAAAGCCGGCGAAGCCGCAGGCATTGCACATAAAATTGGCTCATCTACAGTACAACAAGCTATAGAGATGGGCGTATTAGCTGGTTCCGATGAAACATCTAAACTAATCCTCCAAGATCCTAATACATCGGCAGAATCTGCAGTCGCTAATATCGGTATTGGCACACTTTTAGGCGGAGCATTTGGTGCTACTGGAGCTATGGTAAGTCCTTTATGGAAGGCAACGTTAGGGCCTAAGCTTGAAGAGCTCATGAATGCTGTTACTAACCAAGTAAACGGCAAGTCCATGATAGCCTTGTCAGAAGGCATTGGGAAGGATCTCGAGACATTAGGTGTTGCGCCTACTGCACTACAACGTGCAGATCTGGCAGATACGCCTTTCGTGAATCGTAATGTCGCTAATTTAATTCGAGCTGAGAACTCCGATATGCTCGCCGAGCGTGAAGCTTTAAAACAATCCGTTGCTGAATCCGTAGTAAAGCCGTTAGGCTCTACAATGGAAGACATGCGTGTATATGATAACGATGAAGCCGGCAGACAAATCGCAAACGCAGTGAATGATCGCATAAAAACTACGTTTCAGCCTTTATGGCGGGATATGGATGAGCGAGACAGGATTGCATCGATGCTGACTACATCAGATGATTCTAAACTCGCATTAATGGACAGATTACGTGAACGTGGCGTAACGGACTTCGCTCCGATGTCGCCGCATGCCGACCTGTTCTATGATGCAGGCGAGCGCCAACTCTCATTTAAAACAATTGCTGACTTCGATAAATATGACTCTGAACTTCGTAGTAATCTCAATAAAGCCCAACGTGCCGGCGATTTCGAGCAAGCCAAGGCATTTTCTACTATTCGCAACACCCTTAAAGACTATAAAAACCAAGTAATACAGGCATCTGCTGCAGGCGCAGAACAGTCAGGACTGAAAGGCGCCACAGAAGCCGGTGAGAATCTTATCGCTCAGCGTAATGCATTGAATAAACAGTATGCAATGGCTGAAGGCGTACGTGAAGAGCTCGGTGATCATTTTAATATCTCTTCAAGGAATTCCAGAGATTTCATGAAACAACTCGATGAGAATATGACACCTGAACAAGTCCTTAAGAAATTCTCTATTAAGAACAATATGAATGGTGCGAAGTTCCTGCAAGACAACTTCCCCGAAGCCTTTCAGGAAGTCATTAAAAATGAACGCCGTGCAGTACTGAAGCCTGCTATTAACTCAGGGGATGAGGATGCTCCTATAAATGTAAAGAAACTAGGATCGATTATAGAGAAAGCCAAAGCTGGTAAAGACAACTATTTAAAGACTATTCTACCGCAAGACTTCCTTGATAAAGCAGAAGCAGGCGGCAGAGTATTACAACAAATGACTAGCCCTAAAGATAGCGGCACTCCTGCAGGCATGTGGGGCATAGTGAAGCATCTCGGCGGATCTGCATTAGGAGCGGCAGGACTGCTTATGGGGCATAGCCCGCTTGCATACGTAGTAGCTGGTGAGGCGGCGGCGCGTCTCGGCAAAGAAGGCCCAGAAGCCGCTAGACTTGCATTCCTTCGATACATAGGATCTACAGAGCCTATCAGCGCGCCTGGCTTTAAAGCCATGGCTAGCTTCATTAGTGGAGTCCAGAAAAACCAAGATGTACTAGCTACTGCAGTAAAGAATACACTCAAACCAGGTGCGATGGTAATAGCAGCAAATGCTCTTCCTGGCAGCAAAGACAGAGATAGACTTGAAAAAGCTTTAAATAAAGTCCAGAACTCACCAGATCAGTTCACTCAAGGCCAGAATACAGAGCTCGGCCATTATATGCAACAGCATCAGCAAGCCATGTCGGCAACGCAGACACGGATTGCACAGTATTTACAAACACTTAAACCTAAGACTAACCAGCCTGGCGTTCTAGATCGTGAAGTCCCTGCAAGTTCAGCAGATAAAACTAGATATGCTAGAGCTCAAGACATCGCTATTAATCCGAACATAGTACTTGCAAAAGTCAAGAATGGAACATTACAGACATCTGATATCCAAGACTTAAATTCGATGTATCCAGGCCTTTATAATCAAATGATGCAAAAACTCACGAATGAGATGGGCAGCGTATCTGCCGATAAAGGCGCACTTCCATATAAGACCAGAATGAGTCTGAGCTTATTCCTAGGCAGTCCATTAGACAGTACAATGCAGCCTATGTCGATTCAAGCCGCACAGGCCTCACTCCAGCCCCAACAGCCGCCAGAGCCTCAAGGCAAGTCTAGAAAGGTGACTAAAGAAGCCGGCAAAGGCCTTCAGAAAGGCGCTGCTAAATATCAAACACCTGATCAAGCCGCCGAGGCTGATAGGACTTCCCGTGACTGATTATCGCAATTATAGAACCCAAGGAGCTTTATGTCCCGCCCTATTATAAGACCCAACCAAGTAATAACTAACGGTGATATGAGTCAAGCAACTATCATATCAAAACCAAACATCATAGATAATATCTCATTGATTTCATACGATATTTCATGGTCTGGTACTTCACCTGTAGGCGTAATGTCCGTGCAAGTGTCTAATACCTACTCGCTGAATGTAGACGGCACTGTGAATAATGCAGGGAACTGGACTACGCTGACGTTAAGTGCTGCTACGAATGTGTCTGGCAATACAGGCAATGGCGGCATAGATGTCGATGTAACGGGATTTTATGCAATCCGCCTTGTATACACCAAGACATCGGGTACTGGTACAATGAATGCAGTCGTAAATGCAAAGGTGACGTAATGGCTGACAATTTCTACGCAAAATATTCAGGTGTAGGCGGCGGTGGCGGCGGAGTTACTAGTCTTAACTCATTGACTGGGGCACTAACTCTTATAGGTGCTGGCGGTATTACTATTACTCCGTCTGGCAGCAACATCACGATTACAGGCGCAGGATCTGCTTTCGCTAATCAAAGTCTGTCGAATCTTACTAGTCCCACAGCTATTAATCAGAACTTACTGTCTGCGGCAAACGGAACATTGAACTTAGGCTCTTCTTCTAATATGTGGTTGAATGCTGGTATATACCATTTATTGTATGATACAGGCGGGGGCAGCGGCGTTGCAATTGATATCGGCGGACAGCATATCAATGATACTTCTGGAAGTATATCTGTAGATTGGCAAAATCGGATGCTAAAAGACCCTTCTGGGGGTTCTGCGCTTAATTGGAATCTACGACAGCTCCTGAATAGTGGAGTTGCTTTAATCGATTGGAGTCTATCAGGCGGCCAGCCTCTTCTATTAGGTACAATTAACGAAACAAGCACTACTAATAGTTCAGGTGTTACGATATCTACTGGCACTACTGTAGACGGTAATAGCGGCAGTATATCTATATCTCCCGGTTCTGTTTCAGGCACAGGAACGGCCGGAAGCGTTACAATAACAGATGGAACTGGAAGATCAGAAGTATTTATAGATCCTAGTGCAGGTGTTTTGTTGTTTGATAATGCAGGAGGACAGGCTGCTTCTTTTTCAACTACATCTAGAATCTTACAAGATAATTCCCAAATAGCATCTCTGGATTTCAATAGCCGTTCTCTTATGTGGACGGACGGCACAACTAAGATCTTGGACTGGTCTGGACTCGGAACTAGTCCTTCTGGCGTGTCTTTTTCTGTGTGGCTTGCTGGTCCTACTGGCATGTCTGGGGCATCTACTCCTTTAGCGCTTGAGACATCTAATGCTACTACAAGCGGCAGCGGCCTTATCAATATACAAACAGGAACCGTTGCAGGTCCGTCGTCTCTTGGTCCTACTGGCAGCGTAAACATCAGAACGGGCGCTAATACTGATCCTAGCGGCGGAACGGCATCAGGCGATGTAAATATAACGACAGGAGCCGTTGCTGGATCAGGATCCAGTGGAAGCGTAAATCTGACCCCAGGCACTAATTCTGGGACAGGCGGAGGCGGAGCTGTAGGCATCACTGCTGGCGGAGCAACCGATGCCGGCGCATCTGCAGGTGCCGTGAATATAAATGGCGGCAATAACTCAGGAAATTCAGCTAATTCAGGCAACGTAGTTATCTTTGATGGTAATGGAGTTGCTGGTATTGCAGCACAGGCAAGCACAGGCGGCGTAATCGTAAGCGGTAACTTCATGAAACTTCCTTTAGCTGCGTCTGATCCTACCGCGCCTCAAGGCGCTGTATATTTCAATACAGTATTTAATAAAATCAAGGTATTTAACGGCACGACTTGGGAAACAGTAACTAGTGCATAAAGTTGAGGATTAATGAATACACAAACTTCAAGCGTAATAAACGGATTAACTACGGACTCATGCAAAATACCGGCAGCCGGTAATTACTCAATTACTACTAGGACGACGATGGGCCCTGGCTCCGGTATTGTAGTCACGATCACTCAGTCAGGCAGCGCAAGTCAGACATATACATCTGCTACAACATCATCGCAGTCGCCTGATACTCAGGTAACAGGTAAGTTTAACTGCGCAGCAGGCGATACGATTACAGTAGCAGTCACGTCCAGCGCTACAGCAGATCAGCCGCCGAGTCTCGTTAAAACTGAAATAAACTTAAGGCAAGGAGCCTAGTATGTCGACTATCGTAATACCGAATTTCAATACTCAAAAGACTATGGCAGGCCTAAACACCTATACGTACACCATCGTAAACACTGCGCTACATACATGTCGCATGATGGTATCGCATCATCAAGCATCGAATCTCACGGCATCTATAACACAGTCCGGCAGCGTTAGTGCCACGCTTGCAACTGTAACAGTTCAGCCTGTTGCTTTGCCTAACAGCACAGGCCAATCCAGCGTAATTCTAACCGTAGTTGCGAACTGTGTATCTGGTGATGTAATCTCATTTGTATTGACTTCATCTAATGCAAACGATCAGCAGCTAAACAATGTTAAAACTGATATGATCGTAACGCAGGGGCTTACGCCTTAATTTATGGATGATCAGGCTAGAACTGATATAGCTGTCATTAAAACTGATATATCAACTATCAAAGTTGATTTACAGGCTCACATGCTCCGTACCAAGCTTTTAGAAGAACAAGTCGAGCCGATGCGAAATATCATGATATCAATGCATAGTTTTTATCGGCTTCTTAAGGTAATCGCAGTATTGGCTGCTATAGCTGAGGGTTTCCGGTTGATACGATGAAGCATATCCGCGAAATGTTTGGTGAAACAGGAGATATCTCTATGATGAGAGTCCTGTGCTTCATGAGTATGTGTACAGCAATCATACTTGCATTCATTGGTAAAGATGCGGAAGTACTGGTGTTTGTAGGTGCGGCATTCGGCGGCAAAGTCGGCCAGAAAATCATTGAAGTAACCGGCGAGAAATGAAACGAGTTCACAATGAAATTAATTCTTATAGCTAGTATTTTATTTTTTTTTAATGCGGCTTATGCTAAAGATAAAACAACAAATATTTTTTTAACGGAACGCAATACCGTTTCTTTGAGCACAGAAATGAATCTGTCATCTATAGATACGCTCATTAACGCAATGGTTATGAAAAGAATTAGTTTACCGGCTGAAAGTATGCTTTATCTGCTCATAGTATCTATTGGCGGAGAAGTACGCACTATAGATCCGGTACTTAAAATGGCCTCGGAGCTTCCCAACATAGCAGTAATATGTAAATACTGCGCCAGTGCTGCGGGCTCGCTGTTTGTGCGATTTCCTGGGCCTAAATACGTAATTAAAAAATCTGTTGCTATGTTTCATCATGATGCGCTAGTTAGATTTACAGCAGATATGGTGGATAATGTAAAAATGCTGCAAACATTCAAGCAAGAATCTAAGGAATTCGATCAGCAAATAGCAGATGCCATGGGCATGGAACTAAAAGATTATGAAGTGAAAATCAAAGAAAAAGACTGGGATATTTCAGGATTTGATATCATAAAAATAGATAGGTATGTAACTTCTGCTAATATAACATGCGACGCGGATGCGCTAGCCATGTATCCCGACACGTGCTCTCAGTAAGTAATAGGTTTATTCTCTACCAAAGCCTTTACATATTCAGTTTCATTCGCTTCTAAATTCATCCCTTCTTCAAGATTAAATACTGCCGGGTACATAATGCTAAGCGGCTGCCCTGTATATGGATTAACTTCCGGTATATGTCCTAAATTTAAGACACAATGGCCTAATTCATGAAATACAAGCTGCTCTTTAAGGATATCGACGTTCTCAATGCTAGCCCAGTACACAGGATCTATCCTTATCTCGGCTTGATAGTCATCTTTTATGCATTCACCAACAAAGTTATCTGCCTCAATTAAAGTAGTAAAGCCTGCAGTAATGAAATTCGGATCGCGACCAGTCTCGGCTTTAAACCTATCGAAGTAAACCTGGATTTTAGGGTCTACGCCGCCGAACATCGCTATGTTTGAATAGAATGCACATCTAACTAATAATAGAGATAAAGCAATGATTAGTCGCATTCAGCCTTGGTTGTGGGTGAGTTAGTTTTATCAGCCTATAATGTCCATCAAGCTTTGGTGCTCCTCGTGAGTTCTAGTCACACTAATTGAGCAGGTGTACCGATTTTGTCCACAACTACACATGGGCGCTTCAAGCCCAGCGTAGTCTTTGTTTACGAAAGGGATTGTTGCGGCCATTTCCTTGCCACATGAGTCGCAGGCCTTCGTTATCATAGAAAGCTCTGGGTACTGCTTTATCCAATCTTGTGCGGATACTTGTGGATACAACATGCTCGCCTTTTTAACAGTTTGATTTTTTCATTTTTTAGAGTCAGTTGTTGTGTCAGCATAAACAATCATAGCCAACCCAAAAATACATAACCTTGGCTTTTCATATACCTCTTATTGCTTTTTAAGCAGTAATTTTCATAGATAAAAATACAGTCGCACTCGACATCGTACCAGACTTCTTCTCTCATTCTTTAGCACCAGCTTCGGGAGCAGGAACACTAAGCTCATTTGCTCGTTTAAAAAACTTCTCGGCTTCTTTAGTGTCGCGCCAACCAAATGGGAGTTTGCTATAGCAGCTATGATTATAGCCCGAACCAGGCAAATGGCCCGCCGAACTGTGGTCCCAGTAGGCTGCTTCAACGGTTGGCAACAGTTTGGCGGCCACGTCTTTTAGTTCATCGATCATCTTATTCTGGGCTAGGAGGCGATCTGCGCATTCTTTCCAAATAATTATGCATGAAATTAGTTCATATCTATCGCGACTAAAAAGGTCTTTTGAATCGAGACCTAATGACAAAAGCTTATCTTCAATTGCCTCTCTAGTCACTTCTCACCACCTGCTTTGAGGGCAGTATGCCTAGCCTCTGCAACTTTTTTACGGTCATAGTCATCTGTCGCTTTTCTTTCATATGTTAGACAAAAAATAAAGTCGCACTTCACGCATATGTAATCGGACCCGGCATAATAGTCTCCTGGGCCGTCCTCATTCATAACAGTTTTTTGCCAACATGATGGGCAGAAGTATTCGGTTGTCGAATATGTGTCACTCATCCTGTGCTCCAGCTTGTTGAGCAGTTGGTCTCGTCGTCTGGCCATTGGCCGACGGCTGATTTTCTGATTTTATGCTGTAATACATAAATGGAAATTGCTGATGCTCTTTGCCGGGGTTTTTGATTTTACCAGTAAGAACATCGGCACAATCCCAGTAATGGCCAGGCCCGCAATCTTTCGGATAGGCAAGCCCAGCGCCACAGCCATTGCATCTTGCGGCGGCAGAATAGACCAGCTCATCCGGCGTAAAAACTGGGTTTTCTTTAATGCGTTTATCAAAAGCGGCGCGCTGTTCATCGTGATACGCATTGATGGTGTTTTGCGCCGATTCTTTTGCCTTTACGGCCTCGTCGTACTCTGCTTTTGAAATTGTCATTTCACTACTCCTGCGTCTTAGGCTTGTGTGACGCTTTTAAAAAGTCTCGCAAAACTTGTTTGATAACCGGCCCGCCGCCAAGCCTTGTATTGAGCGACCGATTCAAACCGTTGAACTTCATATTGCACGACACGCAACTCGCGGTACCATTGCCCGGTGCATTGATGTGTCCAGGCATAAAGACCTAAATATTTTCGTCGACAAAAAAGATCGTGCCGCCATTCTAACCATGTTTTGCCGTAAGCCTTGTTTTTTCTACTCATTTCATATTGCCTCGAAGTCAGTTATTGTAAGTATAAAGCTATCTACATCTTTTTTCAAGTCCATAAAAGCCTCGAATGTCTTTTTAGAATGCATTATCATGTCACCATTCCGCTCACTCCCCAACAATATACAACCATCGCTATCGTGGTTATAGTTTCCTATATGTATGAGTATACCAGTAACGATGCTACCTTTGAAATCAGGTACATTCTGTAGCTCAAAAGTCGCATACGGTAATCGATTAGGCGCGTGGCGAACGCAGGTATAAGTACCTGCAGCGACTTTCGGCATGCAGTTATAGCTATGCTCAAGCGTAACTGCGATTTGCTTATTGTTTTCATCATATAGCATACCGAATATGCCGTCTAATGTCCATTTATTGCGCTTAAGTGTGCAGTTCATTAAAACTCCTATTGTTTTTCTTGTCTATGAGGGCGCATTCTTGCTGACCCCACATAGACGGAGGCATTCCAATGATTTCTGCCCATTTAGGCAGTTCTGATATACTGAATTTAAACACAAACTCATCGCCCTCAGTTACATGGCCGGGTCTCTTAATGCGCTGAAATCTACAGACACGCGCTACGCAAGTACTTGAATTGTATGAGAAAATCTGACCATAGGCTCCAAATATAGACGATTCCTGTGTGATCTTATGGGTAAGAGCTTCTATAGCACCTATTTTATCGCCTTTTATTAACCATTCATGGGAGTGTTTCATACCGACCACGACCCCGACCCC